>ERZ773062.60-NODE-60-length-104274-cov-10.954145_pt1 | contig 104274 bp, 86 predicted proteins | sample MGYA00580626_ERZ773062 | MGnify/ENA primary metagenome ERZ773062 (study PRJEB29015, sample SAMEA2738003) | human oral metagenome | biome: human oral; feature: human-associated habitat; material: dental | place: China | collected 2058 ... | reverse complement strand
TCTTATTTGTGATTACAAAGCCGTCTTTTGCATTTCCTTCTATCTTGCTTTCGTATCCTTCAATTGCTACTTCTTTTACTGTATAAACTATTTCTTTTCCGTTTTCATCATATACAGGTAGGTCTTTGAATGTATGTTTCCATGAATTTGCTTCGTTCAATTTAACTGTTTGAACTTCTTTTCCATTTGCTAAAAGTTTTACTTCGATTTCGTTTACAGCTTTTCCTAGCCATTTCTTTTCTACAGGAACTTCTGTCTTCGCTAAATTCTTATTAGTAATTACAAAGCCGTCTTTTGCATTTCCTTCTACCTTGCTTTCATATCCTTCTACTTTTGTTTCCTTAACTGTATAAGTTATTTCTTTTCCGTTTTCGTCATATTTTGGCAAGTTTTTGAATGTATGTTTCCATGAATTTGCTTCGTTCAATTTAACTGTTTGAACTTCTTTTCCATTTGCTAAAAGTTTTACTTCTACTTCTTTTAACGCCTTTCCTAGCCATTTCTTTTCTACAGGAATTTCAGTTTTTTCAACATTCTTATTTGTGATTACAAAACCGTCTTTTGCGTTTCCTTCTACCTTGCTTTCATATCCTTCTACTTTTGCTTCCTTGATTGTATAAACTATTTCTTTTCCATTTTTGTATTTATCAAGGTTTGTAAATTTACCTTTCCAATTTTCACTTTTCTTTAAAGTTAAAGTTTTTCCGGTATCTACACCATCAGCAAATAATTTTACAGTTACTTGTTCAACACTTTGTGGTCCAATCCATTTCTTTTCTACAGGAATTTCAGTTTTTTCAACATTATGTTTGTTTTTGATTATATATCCTAAAGCTCCGTCTACCTGTCCTGCAATTATTTCAGTATCGTATCCTTCTACTACTGTTTCTTCTTTAACAGTATACTTGATTTCATTCCCTTGAGCGTTATACTTATCAAGGTCTGTAAATTCACCTTTCCAATTATTTTGTTCGTTCAATTTTAATACATTAGTTGTAGGAATTCCGTCTTGCAATAATCTTACAACTATTTCTTTAACTCTCTTACCGTCTTGGTTATTATTATCTTCCCATTTCTTTTCTACAGGAATTTTTACTTTTTCAGTATTTTTGTTCGTAATTGTAAAGTCGTTCTTTGAATTTTCTTTTATTTCTGTATCATATCCGTTGATTTTTTCTTCTTCAACAGTATATTTAATTTCAGTTTTCCCGTCATCTTTATATTTATTTAAGTTAGTAAATGTGTGCTTCCAATTATTTTGTTCATTTAAAGTAACTTCATCAACTTTTTTACCGTCAGCTAATAATTTAACTTTAACACTTGAAAGTTTCTTTCCAATCCAAGTTTTATTAACACTTACTTCAGTTTTTTCTCTCTTATTCTTTACTGTTCTTATTACGGCTACATCATCTTTTACTTCAACATTAATTATTTCGTCGCTTTTTATCCAACCTGAAGGAGCCTGAATTTCTTTAATTTCATAAGTTCCTTGAACTAATTTGTCAGAAACTGCTTCTCCTTTTTCGTCAGTTACCAATTCAAAAGTTTCATTTGTTTTCTTGTTGGTAATTTTAAATTTCGCGCCTTTTAAAAGTAATTGATTATTTTCAGAGTCAACTTTAATAATCTTTATCTTACCAAGTAAATCGCCTTCAATAGTTCCATCTGAAATCGCATTTTTATAGCTACTTGATGATTCGTGACTTTCATTTTGTGCCAACATTTTTACTCTATTTTTTATTGTAAGATTAGGTTTATAAGTTGATTTATATGTTAAGAAATATTGTTCTCCATGATTTATATCTCCAAGTTCATATTTAAATTTTGTGTTATTATTAGAAAACTCAACTTCATTTCCAATATTTTTCTCAGATATAATTTGTGTTATATTTCCATATTCATTAATTTTAACTTTTTGAAGTACAAAACTATCCTTTATATAATGAAGTCCGTCAAAAGTGCCCCCGGAAATAGTCAATTCATCTTCAAATACAACTTTTTTAAAATTTTTACCTTTTACATTAAAACGAACATTCCAACCTACTTGATTAACATTATCACTTATTCGGTTAGGCCATTTAGCTAAAATTTCATCATCTATTTTCCCAGGTTTTTTTATATTAACTTTTTTCTTAATTTTTTTACCATTAATATCTATTTCTAAAGTATTTTCTTCTCCGGTCTTTATTTTACTTTGATTAAATAAAGACTCTAAAGAAATTTTTCCTTTTACATTGTAAAGATTCTCAACTTTTTCATTTAAAGTTACTCTTAAAGTTCCTCCACCTTCTTTTTTAACATCAAGATGTCCTTTCCCATAAACTTTTCCATCTACTCCATATATTGGAAAATCAATAGCGGAAGAATCTTCTATAAACTTAAAAGTATCCGGTAAATTAATTTCAAAGTAGTCCCCGTTTTTTAAAGTATTTCCATACTTTTGAGCATTCCAATCCAATTTAATTTTAAATCTGCTCCAACGTGAAAGTTCATCTACTTCTTTTCCTTCCCAATTTTCGATTGTAAATTTTGTAATATTTACATCAGGTGAAATATTTTTACCTCTTTCTTCTGCCGAAACTCTGAAAGCAGGTAATAAAGCGCTTAACACCATAAGCACGCTCAACATAATACAATAAAACCTTTTTTTCATTGTACTCCTCCTCATAGAATAATAATTAATATTTTACTTATTTTTAAAAATAAAATCCTATTTATTTTCAAAAATACATAGTTATTAGAAGCCTCCTAACTAATAACCTAATTTAAATAAATTTCAAAAAACGAACGAAACAATATTTAATTGATACAATAACAATAATACCATTTTTATATTTTTAGGTCAAATGTATTAAATATATATTTAAATTACTATCGTGTAAAGTGAATAAAGTATATTATGATTCTTTAGAAGATTTTTCTATAGTTGATATGACATATTAGGAGCTTTTCTTCGTCAACTGCTATGACGTGAATTATTTCATTTTCTATACAATGTTTAAATATCTTTAGATATTTATTAGCTTTCGAAATAACAACTCACTCTTCCTCGATGTTTTCATGTGGGCTCCTGAGGACATTGTTACTTCGCAATAAAAAAAGCATACTCAAGTAAGAACACATCGAGTATGCTTTTTTATTTTAAAATATTTTTAGAATTTTTTTCTGCTTCCAGGTTTTACAAGTTCAATTTTTCCTTCTTTACAAAGAGGGCAATCATCTTTTTCAAATGCTTGAACATTTAATGAAATTGCCGGGAAAAGTGGATATTCTATGTTAGATTTTCCATTTGTTCTATCAACTATTGAAGCAATTCCAACTACATTTGCTCCATGTTCTTTTAGTACTTTTATTGTTTCTAATGAAGATTTTCCTGTTGTAACAACATCTTCAACTACAAGTACGTTTTCTCCCTCATTTATGAAAAATCCTCTTCTTAAAGTCATCATTTCATTTTCTCTTTCTGTGAACATCGCTCTTACTCCCAAGGCTCTTCCCAATTCGTAGGCAATTACAATTCCACCCATTGCAGGCCCAACTACTGCATCAACTTTTACATTTGCATCTTCAAGTTTTTTCTTTATTACCTTACAAACTTCTTCAGCTTTGTCAGGATACATCAAAAGTTTTGCACATTGAACATATTTATCGCTATGTTTTCCTGATGATAATAAGAAATGTCCTTCTAATAATGCTTCACTTTCTTTTAATAATTCCAATACTCTTTGTTCCATAACTTCCTCCTAAATAATTCCTCTAATTTCTTCTAAATTTTTTATATTTTGTTCTTTACAGAATTTTTCCATTCCTTCAATTATATCAATCATAGCCCTCGGATTGATAAAGTTTGCCGTTCCAACTTGAATTGCAGTTGAACCTGCCATAATAAATTCAATTGCATCTTGCCAATTCATTATTCCACCCATTCCAATAATTGGAACATCTACGACCGAAGCGACATCTCTTACCATTCTTAAAGCAATAGGTTTTATACAAGCTCCTGAAAGACCCGCAGTTACATTGTCGAAAACTGCTTTTCTATTATAAATATCTATTGCCAAGGCATTAAATGTATTTACAAGTGAAAGACAATCCGCTCCCGCTTCAACACAAGTTTTTGCCATTTCTTTTATATTTTCAGCATTTGGAGATAATTTTACTATAAGAATTTTATCGGTGTTTTCTCTAACTTTTCTTACAATTCCCTCTGCAATATCACATTTTATTCCAAAAGCCATTCCGCCTGATTTTACATTCGGACAGGAAATATTTAATTCAATTATTTTTATATTTGTCTTATTAATAAGTTCAACAGATTTTAAATAATCTTCTAATTGTGAACCTCCAATGTTTGCTAAAATCTGTGTATCAAAGCTTTCCATAAAAGGCAAATCTTCTTCAATAAAAGTCGGTACTGAAGGATTTTGAAGTCCGATACTGTTCATTATTCCTGCAGGTGTTTCGTAAATTCTAATTCCCGTATTTCCGTCTTTACCTGCAAAAGTAAGTCCCTTTGTAGAAATACCGCCTATTCTGTTTAAGTCGATATATTCAGCATATTCTCTACCGAAGCCGAAAGTTCCGGACGCTCCGATAACGGGATTTTTAAATTTTACTCCACAAATATCTACTTCCAACATTAAAAATTCACCTCCTTAACTTCAAATACAGGTCCTTCCTTGCAAATTCTTTTCATTCCGTTTTTAGTTTTACAACTACAAGCTAAACAAGCTCCAATTCCACAACCCATTCTACTCTCTAAAGAAACATAAACAGGTATGTCAAAGCCTAAATTTTTTACAGAATTCATCATAGGATTAGGACCGCAACAATAGATTACATCATAATCATCTTTTATTATTTCAGTTATGAATCCCTTATGTCCTACACTTCCTGTATTTGTTGCGATATATGTATTTTTTGTAAATTCCTTAAATTCTTCAGTAAAATATATTTCATCTCTAAAGCCTGCATATAAATCGACATTCGCTTCCAATTTCTTTGCAAGATATAGCATTGGTGCAATTCCAATTCCCCCTGCAACAAGTGCAACTTTTTTTCCTTTAAATTCATCAATCGGAAATCCGTTACCAAGAGGTCCTAAAATTTCTATGCTGTCTCCAACTTTCTTTTCGGACATAATCTTTGTCCCTTTTCCTACAACTGCATAAAGAAAAGTCAATTTATCATCTTCCATATCACAGATACTTATCGGACGGGGAAGCATAGTCCCGTCCTCAAAGCATTTAACCATATAAAATTGTCCGACTTTAGCTTTAAATTCTCCCTTCACATCCATTTTGTAAATGCCTTCGGAAATTTTTTCATTTAAAATTATTTCAACTTTTTCGTATGATTTATTCTCCATAAATATCCTTCCTCATATTTAAAACAGCTTCTCTTGTATAATGAGCAAATTTTTCTTCGCCATCTTCAAATTTTTGATAGTATTTTATAATTCCTCTTGAAGAGTTTACAACTCCTCCATTAAAGTCATTCAAATAAGTTCTGATGTCTTCTGCTTTTGCACCTTGTGCCCCATATCCCGGTAATAAGAAGAAAATATTTTTATATCTTTCTCTTATTTTTTTAGCTTCTTCGCTATGAGTTGCCCCTACAACAAATCCCAAAGGAGAATATCCACATTCAGAAGTCAATTCATCAGCAAATTTTTTAAGTTCATCTCCAACTTTGAAGTATAGAGCTTCTCCGTTATAATCAAGACATTCAATGTCCTTTGCTCCCTCATTTGAAGTTCTAAGTAAAACGAAAACTCCCTTTTCTCCGGTTTTTAAATAATCTAAATAAGGTGTGATACTGTCCATTCCCATATATGGATTAAGAGTTATAAAATCCGCTTCAAACTCTCCTTTAAAATGTGCCTTTGCATATTCCTTTGCAGTACTTGCAATATCTCCTCTTTTAACATCTCCGATACTTAAAAGTCCCTTTTCTTTAAGATATCTTAAAGTTCTTTGATAAGCAATAAGCCCTTCAAGTCCATTTGCTTCATAATATGCAATTTGTGGTTTGTAAATTGCTACAATATCAGATGTCGCATCAATTATTGTCTTATTGTATTCAAAAATTATATCTGAAATTTTTTCGTGTTTTTCTTTAATATAATTTGGAATGTAATCTAAATGACTGTCAAGTCCAACACAAACAAATCCTTTTTCTTTTACTGCTTCATATAATCTATCTACTATCATTAAAATTCTCCTTTATATTTAATTTCTCCTGCTTTAATTGTCATAAGTACTTCTCCGTAAAGTTCCATTTTATCAAAAGGTGTATTTTTTGATTTTGATGCAAATTTACTTGAATCTACAACAATTTTTTTATCAATATCAACTATAACCAAATCTGCAAAATATCCCTCTTTTAAAAGACCTTTTTTTATTCCCATTAAATTAGCTCCACCATAGGACATTACCTTTGATAAAGTTCTTATGTCGATATTTCTCTCTTTAACCAATTTTGTATTACAAATCGCAAATGCAGTTTCAAGTCCGACAAGTCCCGGACTTCCATTTGCCTTATCCTCTGCAGTATGTGGTGCATGATCAGTTGCAATCACATCAACAGTTCCATCTACAATTCCATCTATTAGAGCTTCAACATCTGACTTTTCTCTTATTGGCGGATTTACTCTGTAGGAATTATCCCAAAGTGCAATATGATGTGGAGTTACTTCACAAGTAACCTTTACTCCCTCTTTTTTCCCACGTCTTACAGCTTCCAAAGAGTCGATTGTACTGACGTGGCAAAGATGAATTCTTCCATCCAATCTCTTTGCAAGATAAACATCTCTTAAAGTCATAAGGTCTTCTGCTATTCTATAATCAATTGGAGAAAGTTCACTTTCTGCATGTATCATTATAATTTTATCATATTTTTTCGCCTCTAAAATCGCTCTGTACATTGTAGTTTCGGAAAATACCCCCTTGCCGTCATCGGATAAAAATTTTGCATTTTCAAATTTTGAATAGTCAACTAAATTCTTTCCGTCAAAATTTTCAGTAACTGCGACTATCTGATTTATATCTACTAAATCCAATTCCTTTGCTCTCTTCATTATGTCATTGTAAGTTTCCAAATCACCGCAAATCGGCTTTGTATTTGCCATCGTATTTACAGTTGTATATCCACCTCTTAAAGCTGAAAGTGAGCCTGTTTTTAAATCTTCCTTATAAGTAAAACCCGGATCTCTAAAATGCACATGCAAATCTACAAATGCAGGCATAACAGTCTTTCCCTTTGCATCTATAATTTCATAACTATCATCAAAACTTAAATTTTCACCAATTTCTACAATCTTGCCGTCTTCAATCTTTAACTCTCCAACTTTATTTATATTTTTATCCACCAAGATTGCATTTTTAACTATTTTTTTCATTATGTCCTCCACAAGAATACAAATTATCACAGTAATTACATCTGTAAATTCCCTTTTCTCTATTAACTAATATAAATTTATTTTGAACATTTTCGTGGCAAGTTATGCAACGTGGATTTTTACATTTTATAAAACTCTCTACTTTTTCCGGTAAAATCATTGAAAGTTTTTCCTTGATTTTTTCATTTTCTATGATATTTACAGTTAAATCCTTATCTATCAAGCCTAAAATTGCAAGGTCAACATCCATTACATTTTCAATTTTTATCATATCTTTTTTGCCATATTTTTTAGAATCTGCATTCATTATAAGTGCCACTGTATAGTCAGCCTTATCCAATTCTAAAAGTTTAAAAATTTCATAGCCAAGACCCGGTTTAATATGGTCTATTACAATTCCATTTGAAATACTATTAATATTTAACATTATTTTACCTCCAACAATTTTAAGATTAATGCCATTCTGATTATCATACCGAATTTAACTTGATTAAAATACTTTGCTCTAGGATCTGTATCAACTTCTGTCGCAATTTCATTTACTCTTGGCAATGGGTGAAGAATTATCATATCATCCTTTGCAGTTTTCATCTTCTTATTATCTAAAATGTAAGTATCTTTAAGTCTTACATAATCAGCCTCATTGAAAAATCTTTCTCTTTGAACTCTTGTCATATATAAAATATCAAGCTTATCCATAACTTCTTCAATTGTTCTAACTTCGATAAACTCAACATTACGGTCATTTAGATACATCTTGATATATTCAGGAATAACAAGCTCAACAGGTGAAATAAAGATGAATTTATTTCCCTTAAACTTTGAAAGTGTCTTAACAAGTGAGTGAACAGTTCTTCCGAATTTCAAGTCCCCACAAAGCCCGATAGTCATATTTTCCAAAGTTTTCTTATTTTGAGAAATTGTAAGTAAATCTGTAAGAGTTTGAGTTGGATGTTGATGTCCACCGTCTCCCGCATTAATAAAAGGAACAAGTGTAACTTCTTTTGCAAGCTCTGCAGAACCCTCATGAGGATGACGCATAGCGATTATATCTGAATAACAACCAACAGTTTTTATTGTATCTTGTAGGCTTTCTCCTTTAGTCGCTGATGAAACTTTAGGATCCGGAACAGTTATACAGCTTCCACCAAGTCTAAGCATAGCTGCTTCAAAACTCAATCTCGTTCTTGTTGAAGGTTCAAAGAACAATGATGCCAAAATCTTTCCCCTACATTTTTCTGAAAATTTTTCAGGGTTATTATAAATCTCTGCTCCTAACTCCATAAGTTCAAGTAACTCTTCACAAGAAAAATCCTCACTACTAACCAAATTTCTAAAATCTTTCATACAATCCCTCCTATTAAGTCATTTTGTCATAGACACAAAAAAAGGAAATAACTAAAAGTTATTTCCTAAAATTTAAAATATTAATGAAAAATATTGAATATAATTCCTTTACAAAGTCCTTAACAGCTTTGATAAAAGGAAATTTTATAAACTTAAAAAAAATGCTAGAAATACATTTTTTAAAAAATGAATTCCTAGCTAAATTACTAAGCTTATTAAAAAGAGAAAATTTAAGACCAAAAACAGAAGAGTCAATTAAACAATTTTTACCAATATTAAAAACCGACATTTGAACTGTATTTGTCATAAAATTTACCTCCGTCAAATTTTCTTTGATTATTATACAATAACAGAACTATAAAGTCAATACATTTTTTAAAGTTTCACAAAAAAACTCCACCTTTTTGGTGGAGTTGGAGTTATTGTGAAACAACAAGGTTCCCGGGTACCCACCCGATGCGAAGCATCGTGGAAGGGTGGGGTTCTTATTTATTCAATAAATCCGGTTTAAATGTCGGAACCATATCTTTTAAGATATCTGTAATTTCTTTTTTATCCAGAGTGTTTTTAACTTTATCAAGTCTTTCAAGTCCGTCTTTTAGTGCTTCTACATCGTGAACTATCGGTTTTTCTATAAATATTTTTTCATATTCAGTTGCTACTGAATTTTCCATATTTAATAGTATTTCTTCATAAAGTTTTTCGCCCGGTCTAAGTCCAGTAATCTTTATGTCGATGTCTTTATAAGGTTCATAGCCAGAAAGTCTAATAAGATTCTTTGCCAAGTCAAGAATTTTAACCGGTTCACCCATATCGAGTATAAAGATTTCTCCTCCTTTGGCGATTGCCCCTGCTTGTAATACAAGTTGGCAAGCTTCAGGGATTGTCATAAAGTATCTTATTATGTCTTCATGAGTAACTGTAACAGGTCCACCCTCTTTAATTTGATTGATGAAAAGCGGAATTACAGATCCGTTTGAACCCAAAACATTTCCGAATCTAACTGCAACAAATTCAGTTTTGGATTTTTCGTTGAATGTTTGAACTAACATTTCACAAATTCTCTTTGTAGTTCCCATTACAGATGTCGGATTTACAGCCTTATCTGTTGAAATTAAAACAAATCTTGAAACGCCATGCTTATCACAGGCTCTTAGAACATTTAATGTTCCAAAGACATTGTTTTTAATTGCAGAAGTTGAGCTGTTTTCCATAAGTGGAACATGTTTGTGTGCAGCTGCGTGAAATACTACATCCGGTTTATATTTTCCAAAGATAATATCCATTCTTACTGCATCCCTTATTGATTCAATTTCTACAACTAAATCCAAGTCCTTATAATGTCTTACAAGTTCCATTTGAATTTCATAAGCATTATTTTCGTAGATGTCTAAAATTATCAATCTTTTTGGACTGAATTTCGCTATTTGTCTGCAAAGCTCGGAGCCGATTGAACCGCCTCCGCCTGTTACCAAGACCGTTTTATTTTTCAAGAAATCATTTAGTACTTCCTGATCCAATTTAACTTCATCACGTCCAAGTAAATCTCCAATTTCAACATCTCTTAAATCTCTTATATTTAATTTTTGATCATCAATTAATTCATACATTCCGGGAATTATTTTAATCTTCATGGAAAGTTTTGAACAAATATCCGAAATGTCTTGTTGAATTTCTCTATTTGCTGAAGGCATTGCCAAAATAACTTCATCTATCCTAAACTCACTAATAGCTGAAATTATTTTTTCTTTTCCACCAACAACCGGAATTCCTAAAATTTCCGTTCCTACCTTATTTTTATCATCATCGATAAAAGCTACAACCTTATAACCTAGTTCCTTATGTTTTCTAAGTTCATTAAGTACTAAAACGCCGGCATCTCCGGCTCCAATGATTAAAACTCTTTTAAGTTTCTCAACAGGAATTGAAAAAACCAAATTTTTTCTAGCCTTTGAAAGATATCTAGTACCTGTAACAAAAAACATATCAATTACAAACACAAGTGCTATAACGCTTCTTGGAAATCCTACATTCATCGAAATTAAAAATATTCCTGTTAGAACATTTGCAATAACTATTGCCATAAAAATTCTAAACAATTCTTTAAAATCGGCATATCTCCACATTATTCTATATAAGCCGAACAGAGCGAAAACTACAATTTTAATTAACACTATAGGTACTATCCATCTCATATACATATGCCAATAACTTGTAGGAATATGCCAATCAAACTTTAATAAAAAGCCCAAATAGTAACAAAGATTTATAACTATAATATCCAATATTATTAAAAATATTTTTCTGGCCATTATTATTCTCCCATTTTAAACTCTGAAGATACCAATTTTTTCAAGTATTCTTTTATAGCATTTTGATTTGATTCATCCTTCAACCCATATTCGATACTTGCAATCAAGACTCCAAGTTTATTTCCGACGTCATAAGTTTTTCCGTCAAATTTATAGCCTAACAAATCTCCTTTTAAAGTTAATTCATTTAAGGAGTCTGTAAATTGTATTTCTCCATTTTTCCCCGCTTTTTGATTTTCCAGAATTTCAAAGATTTCATTTTTAACAATGTATCTTCCGACCATTGCCAAATTTGAATTCGTTTCATCAATATTCGGTTTTTCTATAAGTCTGGTTGAGTCAAAAATATTCTTTTCTATTTCTTTGCCTTCCAAAATGCCGTAATTATGCCTTTTTTCATCAGGCACAATTTCAACACCTACCACTGTTTTTCCGTATCTGTTATAAATATCGACAAGCTCTTTTGTACAAGAACTGTCTTTACAGTCAATTATAACATCACCCAAAACAACGCAGAAATCTTCGCCATTCACAGCTTCTTTTGCACAAAGAATCGCATGACCCAATCCTTTTTGTTCTTTTTGAATTATAAAACTTATCTTACATTTTAATATCTTTTCCAAAGTTTCAATGTCTTTTTTCAAAACATTATTAGAATTTTTAACTCTTAAGTCAATTTCAGAGTTAAAATGTTTATCGATAGTAAAATAATCTTCGTTTACAATGAGAATTACCTCATCAATTCCCGCTTCTACAACTTCTTCAATAACATATTGCAAAGTCGGTTTGTCAAAAATCGGCAACATTGCCTTTGGAACACCCTTTGTTGCAGGGAACATTCTAGTTGCAAGTCCGGCAGTCGGAATCACGACTTTTTTTATCTTCATAATTACACCAATGCCTTTAAATTTTCAATTATATAATCAACTTGTTCATCTGTCAATAAAGTATGAAGCGGTAAAGTAATTTGTGACTTATAATTATCAAAAGCATTCGGATAATCTTTAATATCAAAGCCTAAATTCTTATAAGCTGTATGCATAGGTAATGGCTTATAATGAACATTTGTAGCAATTCCTCTTTCAGCCATTTTTACAATTATTTCATTTCTATCTTCTTCACTTGCACCCTCAATATTTACAATATAAAGATGACAACAAGATTTTCTATCTTCTTCAAAGTGAATAAAAGGCTTTATTCTTGTTCCTTCAAATCCTTTATTATATCTTTCCACAATTTCAAAACGTCTTTTCAAAAGACTTGGATATCTCTTTAACTGAGCTAAACCAATACCTGAAGCAATATCAGTTAAATTGCATTTGTAATTAGGAGCAACAATATCATACTCCCAGGAACCTAGTTTCGTCTTTGAAAGTGCGTCCTTTGACTGTCCATGTAAAGATAAAAGTTGAAATTCTCTATAAATTTCATCATCATTTAAACCTAAATTTCTATTCCAAGTAACTGAGCCACCCTCAGCAACAGTAAAGTTCTTAACTGCATGGAAAGAGAAACAAGTAAAGTCTGCAATACTTCCACTTGGTTTTCCCTTATACACAGCTCCAAGTGAATGAGCTGCATCGGCCATAACTATAACTCTACCGATTTTTTCCTGTAATTTATTATTAGGCTTAAACAAAGATTTCTTTCTTTCTACAATTTCAAAAATCTCGTCATATTTACAAGGCTTTCCTGCCAAATCAACCGGAATAATTACCTTTGTCTTTTCTGTAATAGCATTTTCTAAAGCATCTAAGTCCATAAACTTATCTTCTTTATTACAATCAACTAAGACAATCTTTGCTCCAACATGATGAATAACACTTGCAGATGCAGTATAAGTATATGCACAAGTTATAACCTCATCTCCGGCTCCCACTCCGAGTAATCTTAAAGTAAGCTCCATTGCTGCTGTTGCAGAATTTAAACAAACAGTTTTATCTGTATTTGTAAAAACAGAAAGCTCTTGTTCCAATCTTTTTGTTTTCGGACCGGTTGTTATCCAACCAGACTTCAAAGTATCAACAACTTCATCAATCTCTAATTGGCTAATATCCGGCGGAGAAAATTCTATTCTCATATAATCACTATCCTATCTATTATTATTGTTATTGCTGTTGTTATTATTGTTATTGTTTTTATCATCTTTATCTTTAGTAACATCAGCACTTTCATCGCTTTTGTCTAAACTTGGTTTCTTCTTTTTATCAATAACGGCGCCTTTACCGGATTTGATATTCTTGATTAAAGATTCCTTATCTTCTTCATCAACAACCAAATACTCCACATTTTCAACTTTTTCTTCATTTTTTTTGTCGTCTATAACAACTTTTCCAGTATGGAATTTTTGACAACCCACAAAAGAAAGACAAACTAAACAAATTGCAATTAAATTTCTTTTTTTCATAATGAACTCCTATTCACTATCCTTTTCAAACATAGGTTTCATTGTTGGGAAAAGTAAAACATCTCTTATAGTATCTTGATTTGTCAAATACATAATAAGTCTGTCAATTCCTATTCCCATACCACCTGTTGGTGGAAGACCTATCTCAAGCGCATTGATGAAATCATAATCCATCATTTGTGCCTCATCATCTCCGTTTTCTCTGGCTTCAACTTGTTTTAAAAATCTTTGTTTTTGATCTATCGCATCATTCAATTCACTAAAAGCATTTGCAATTTCTCCGCAATTTACAAAAGCCTCAAATCTTTGAGTATATCTCTTGTCTTTAGGATCTCTTTTAGCAAGCGGACTGATTTCAACAGGATGCTTAGTAACAAAAGTAGGTTGAACCATATATTCTTCGCAAAATTCTTCAAAGAATAGAGAAATAACTTCTCCCCTTGTAGTATGTTCAGTAACTTCTATTCTCTTTTCAATAGCAAGTTTTCTAGCTTCTTCATCAGTTAAAATAGTTTCAAAATCAACTCCTGCATATTCTTTTACAGCGTCAACCATCGAAATTCTTCTCCAAGGTGGTTTAAAATCAATAACTTTACCCTGTAACTCAACTTCAGACTTTCCAACAACTTCCATACAAACAGTATAAACCATTTCTTCACAAAGTGTCATCATTTCTTCATAATCAACATAGGCTTGATACAATTCAATTGCAGTATATTCAGGATTGTGAAGTTTATCCATACCTTCATTTCTGAACATTCTACCCATTTCATAAACTTTATCGAAACCGCCTACAATTAATCTCTTTAAATATAATTCATTTGCAATTCTAAGATACATATCAATATCCAAAGTATTGTGATGAGTTATAAAAGGTCTTGCATTCGCTCCACCGGGAATTGTATTTAAAATAGGTGTTTCAACTTCCAAAAATCCTCTGCTGTCAAGATATTTTCTAATAGAAGAAATAATTTTACTTCTCATAACAAAAACATCTTTAATTTCAGGATTTACAATTAAATCTACATATCTTTGTCTATATCTTAAATCAACATCTTTTAAGCCGTGAAACTTTTCCGGTAAAAGTTGTAAGGATTTTGTAAGTAAAACAACCTTTGAACTTCTTATTGAGATTTCTCCTGCATGAGTTGTGAAAACTTCACCTTCAACCCCTACAATATCTCCAATATCCAAAGTCTTAACTTCTTCATAGCTTTCGCCTAAAACGTCAAGTTTATTAAAAAGTTGAATCTTTCCGGAAAAATCTTGCAAATCCATAAAACAAACTTTACCATGTCCTCTTTTAGTTCTAATACGACCGGCAAGTCTTACAACTTTTCCCTCATAATTTTCATAATTATCCTTTATCTCTTTTGCATAAATTGTTCCTTCAAACTTCTCTATTTCATGTGGATCTTTACCTGAATCAACTAATTCCTGTAATTTTTGTCTTCTAACCAATAGCATTTCATTCAAATTTTGTTCTTCCACTATACCACCTCTTAATTTCTCTTTATATTTTGTATCTTGTATTCTACAACATTTCCGTTCGGTAATTGTACTTGAACTTTATTTCCTTTTTTCTTTCCTAAAATAGCTTTACCAACAGGTGATTCATTTGAAATTTTTCCTTCAAGAGGATTACTTTCAGCAGAACCTACAATTGTATATTCAAGCTTTTTCTTACTTTCAACTTGAACTAAAGTAACAGTAGCTCCCACATTAACAGTTTTTGTATCCAGCTCAACTTCATCTATTATCTTTGCATTTGCAATCATATTATCAAGTTTAACAATTTTTTCTTCTATCTGGGCTTGTTCATTTTTAGCTTCATCATATTCGGAATTTTCAGAAAGATCTCCAAAATCTCTTGCAATTTTTATTTTTTCTGCAATCTCTTTTCTCTTAACGGTTTTTAATTCTTCTAATTCTAATTCTAATTTTTTTAACCCTTCAGCAGTTAAAAATATTTCTTTTTCATCCATAATATCTCTCCTTAAAAATTTACAATACTATTCGTATAATTATACTAAATACGAAAAAAAAAGTCAATTCAACAACAGAAATTATATATGTTTTGTTACAAAATTTTACAAGAGAAAACATTTGACTAAAGTATAATTTTATGATACAATAAATTCATAAAAGTATCAGTGTTGTACATCGTTTAGTTGATGTAGTGTTATGTTTTTAGTTAAATAATTTTAATAGGGAGGATGTTATGACTAAACTTAAAAAATTTGTTAGTTTATTATTAGTTTCTTTGCTACTGTGTTCTTGTGCATCTTCAGGTATATTGAAAAAGATTGAAAATAAGGTTTTTGATGGAGACGGCGGAGCACAATTAGTTATAGTAAAGGAAAAATTTAAGTATCCAAAACTTATGTTTCATGGCCCAAGTCTAATTAAACCTAATACAAATCCGGAAGAAATTGAAAAAAATAGAGACAAATATGAAAAAAGTAAAAACAAAGAGTATTCCGATGTAAAAATCAAAGAAAGAGATGGTAAAAAATATATTATTGCCAAAGATTTTAAATATAAGCTAGTTGTTGTAGATGAAAATACAATTTTAGACGAAGAAGATAATGTAAATTATAGATGCTTACCAGATTTATATAAAGACAGTAAAAAATAAGAATTGACTAAACTCCACTTTCGTGGAGTTTTTTGTTGCGAAGCAACAAGGTTCCCGGATATCCACCCGATGCGAAGCATCATGGAATGGTATGGTTCTTTTTCTCTATGTGATTTTCTAATATTTTTGAATTTTATTTACTTTTAACGTCTAGCTACTAATCAAAGATACTTCTTTTATACGTCATCTTGAGCGAAACGTAACAGAGCGGAGTGCAGTCAATCTAGCCCTAACTTTGCTTGTTTACAAGCAATAGTAGGTCTGACGCAAAGATTGTTCAAATCTTTGATTTGAGTACAATCGACTGTGAAGATCCATAGATTTGCTTATTTACAAGCAAATATAAATGTATCGTAGATACATTGAACTTTCATACTAAATAGGACTTTGAGAGATTTGCGTAATAATTTTATCTAATTATTTTATTTCTAAGTCCTGTAAAGGACATACTATTATTTGTAAACAAATAATAGTATGAGATCTCCAGAGTAATTGTATCTAAAGATACAATTACCCCGTCAGACCTACTTCTGCTTACAAGTAAGCAGAGTTAGGGCTAGATTCACTCCGTTTCACTAAGGTCGAGATGACGTGTTGGGAGCATTTCTATTCAAAGTATCGCGACGTGAATTATTTTATTTTATATATTATAGTTAGATACAATGATATAAATTTTTATTCTTTTATATATAATTTATTTTTATAAAATATGAAGTTTATTTACTTTTAACGTCTGGCTACTAATCAAAGATTCTTCTTTTATACGTCATCTTGAGCGAAACGTAGCATAGCGGAGTGCAGTCAATCTAGCCCTAACTTTGCTTGTTTACAAGCAATAGTAGGTCTGACGCAAAGATTGTTCAAATCTTTGATTTGAGTACAATCGACTGTGAAGATCTCATACTTTTGCTTTAGCAAAAGTAAATGTATCGTAGATACATTTAACGCTACAGTCGAAATAACGTGTTGAGGGGCATTTCTTTGCAAAGTATTGCAACGTGAATTATTTTACTTTCTATTCAGTCGTTCCATCAAGCCTACTTTTGTTTACAAATAATAGCGGGTCTGACGCAAAGATTGTTCAAATCTTTGATTTGGCTATAATCGACTGTGGAAATCTCATAATTTTAAAAAACACTTATCTAAATTATCTTACAAAAAAATTTTTTAAAACTACTTTTTTGTGTTTCAAAAAATATTTTTAAGGTATATATTAATCGTGTGGTAGTGTTTAAGATAATAAACTCCTCCCATAAGTTTTCCTTTTCTTTGCTGCCACACTCTACATATTGACAGTACAAGTTTTCTTTTTTAATCTTCCCTGATTTTAATATAAACAAATCTTTCACTGTCATTGATATAATTTTGTTGCAATAAAAAGATGGATGTAAAAGAAACACCCATCTTTTTTTATTATACTGTAATTTACTTACTTTTCTTTTCCAAAAATATCTACAAACTTATATTAATCCACCAATCTAGCTCCTGAAGGGGTAGGAATAGGATAACCTACATATAGATATCCAGCATAATAAGCAAATCCTTGTTCATTAGCTAATCCTTTATACTGTAAATATCCATGATATCCTCCTTCGCTATAGTATTTATATGGTGGCGGAGAAAGTTCACCATATTTTAATTTTCTTACTACCCATTTTCTTTTCTGTTGAGAAACTGATACTTGATATGAATCTGCATTAACAACATTTTTCAGACTACCCATTAAGATAAAACTTAACATACATACTACTAAAATTTTTTTAACTCTCTTCATAACAAATCCTCCTTTAGAAAATTCTATACAGCTTTTAATTATTCTGATATAGTAATTTAATTATAACATATTAAATAATGTTTGTAAACATATTTTTAAACTTTTTTGCAATAAAAAATTTATGATATTTTAAGGTGCTTTTCTCTAAGGTATTTATATCAGACAATAAATATTAGACAAAAATCCTCAAAATTTATTATTGCACAAAAAAGCGTAGGCAAAAATACCTACGCTTAATTTTATAAATATTAAATTATTTCTAACCTAGTCTTTGTTTTGCATCTGATGCTCTTCTTAATGCTTGTCCCGCATAGTTAATTGAAAGCATTAGAACAAGTACTAACATTGATGCAGGGAACCAGATATACATTCTATCTCTTAAGATTGTAGGGTCTAACGCCTTGTTGATAAGAGTTCCAAGTGAAGGTACCCCAGGTGGTAAACCGAATCCAAGGAATGTAAGTCCGATTTCAATTCCCATATTACCGGCTAAATCCAAAATAGCACTAATTATAAGAATTGAGCTGATATTAGGTAAGATTCCTCTAAACATTATCTTCCAAGAAGGTGTTCCCATTGTCTTAGATGCACTTACATAATCACGTCTTCCTTCTGAAAGAGCTTTTGATCTTACAAGTCTCGCAATACCTACCCAATAGAATACACTCATTATAAATACGAATGTAACCATATTGTATGAAGGTACTAATGTTACGAATACTATGATAAGCATAAGGATAGGCAATACTTGGATAAAATCTATAATTCTCATGATGATGTTATCTACGATACCGCCATAATATCCGATAATCAAACCGACAATAATCCCTATTATATTAGTTAAAATCGTTACTGATGCACCTATAAGGATTGAATTTCTTGTTCCGATGAAAAGTTGTCCCAAAAGAGGCCTTCCCGCTTGGTCAGTTCCTAAAAGATATCCTTCTTCTCCCGGTCTTAAAAATGAATCCATCAGATTTACTTTCATTACTTCTTCTACGTCGAAGAACAAACTTCCTATAAATACTGTCAATATTATTATTGTCAATACTGCAAGTGAAAATGTCGCTAATTTATCTTTTCTAAATTCCCTAACGATTACATGAAAAGCACTTGGCGTAATTTCTTGATTATGTAGGGAAGCATCTTTTTCCATTTCTTTTTTCTTACTCATTTTATCACTCCTCCTACTACTCTATTCTTATTCTTGGATCAACTATACTCATAATGATATCTGATAACAAACTTCCAAGCAAAGTCATAAATCCAAAAATCATAATCAATGCTGTCAATACTGAATAATCTCTTGATTGTATAGCTTCTATAAATAATTTTCCCATTCCAGGATAACCAAAGATTGTTTCCATAAATACTGAACCTGAAATAAGTCCTGTTAATGTGAAACCGAAGAATGCGGCTATCGGTAAAAGAGAATTTCTAAAGATATGATGTGTATAAACCTTATCAATAGGTACTCCCTTACTTCTTGCAGTTCTTACATAGTCCGAACCTTTAGCATCTATAACTTCATTTCTCAAATATTGAACTATCGCTGTTGTAGCTATCAAAGTATAACATAATGCTGGTAATATCATATGTCTTAACCTACTTATAACATAAGCAAATCCCGTAACACCCGGATCAACAGAATCTGATGCAGGGAACCAATGCAATGTGTAAGCGAACAACAAAATCATAAGCAAGTAGAAAATAAAGCCCGGAATAGCATAAGTTACAAAGTTGTATAATGTAACAGCTTTATCGAACTTACTTCCACTATATCTACCTGAGAAAATACCAAGAGGTAGTGCTGCTGCATATAAAAATGTTACACAAAGTAGTGATAACCAAAATGTATTTCCAACTCTTTGTCCTAAAAGTGTAGATACCGGCATCTTATATCCATAACTTGTTCCAAAATCACCATTAAACATATTTGTAATCCATCTCCAGTATTGTTGGTACCAAGGATCATAAAAACCAAATTTTCTTCTCAACGCTTCTATCTGATTAGGATCAGTCGTTGGTGTAATTTGCCCTGTGAAAGGATCACCAGGCATTAATTTAGCCAAAATAAATACAAGAATACTTAATATTATTAGTTGAGGTATCATCAGAAGGAATCTTCTTAACACGGTTTTCCACATACTATTTTCCCTCCTTTTTTGCTACATAGTGAGTATCTGTAAGTTTAATCAAATCAAATACTTTTCCTTTTTCATCGTAATAATCTTTTTCTAATTCTTTATACTCTTGTTCCACCTTTATTCTGTTTGCAATTAATTGCTCTTTTAATCTAGGATCTGTTTCCGGAATGGCTGCAATCAATCTCTTAGTATAAATATGTTGCGGATCTTTGTAAATGTCTTCTTTTGTTCCTCTTTCAACAAGTCTTCCCCTGTACATAATATTTATGTAATCACACATATGCTTTACAACTCCAAGGTCATGAGAAATGAAAAGGTATGACAATCCCATATCTTTTTGAATTTTTTTCATAAAGTTCAAAACTTGTGCTTGAACTGAAAGGTCAAGAGCAGAAACCGGTTCATCCGCTATGATAAGTCTAGGATTTAAACTTATAGCTCTTGCAACACCGATTCTTTGTCTTTGACCACCGGAAAATTCAAATGAATATTTATATAGTGCATCTCCCGGCATACCAACTATATCTAAAAGTTCTAAAACTCTTTTTCTTTCTTCTGTTACAGTCATTTTTTCAAAGTTTCTTAGAGGTTCAGCAATTATGTCGATAACTCTCTTCTTAGGGTCCAAACTCGCCATATTATCTTGGAAAATCATTTGAACATCTCTTGTAAACTCTTTGTCTTTTCTTACCATTTTCTTAGTAAGAGTTTTTCCGTCAAAAATAACTTCTCCACTAGTAATCTTTTCAAGACCGATTATGGCTTTCCCGATAGTACTCTTACCACTACCACTCTCTCCTATAAGTCCATAAGTTTTTCCTTTTTCAATAACCATATCTACACCGTCAACAGCTAAAACATGATCGATTATCTTATTGAAAAAGCCTCCTCTTATAGGATAGTGAACCTTTAGGTCTTTAATTTCTAAAAAGCTCATTAATTACCCTCCTTTTCATCAAAATGAAAATTCTTATAACAAGTACATCTTACGAAATGTCCAGGTTCAACTTCATGCATTGTAGGATTTTCTTCATGTTCTTCATCACTTATCCAAGGAATTCTGGCTTTAAACCTACAACCTTGTCTTGGTAAGTTTTTAAGTGAAGGAACCATACCTTGTATAACGTACAAATCTTCATCATCTGCATCCATTTGAGGAATACTGTTCAACAAACTCCTAGTGTAAGGATGTTTTGCGTTTGTAAATAACTCTAAAACAGGTGCTTCTTCAACTATTTGTCCGGCATACATTACACAAACTCTGTCTGCAAGCTGAGCAACAACTCCTAAATCATGAGTAATCAAAATAATTCCGGCATTGATTTCCTTTTGAATTTCAACCAAAAGGTCTAAGATTTGTGCTTGAATTGTTACATCAAGTGCAGTTGTCGGTTCATCCGCTATAATAATCTTAGGTTTACAAGCAAGAGCAATTGCAATGATAACTCTTTGTCTCATACCACCTGACAATTCATGCGGATATTGTCTTGCAACACGAGGAGGATTAGGAATACCAACTTGTTCAATCAATTCCAAAACTCTTGCTTTTCTTTCTTCGGCATTCATTTTTGTATGATAAATCAAACCTTCCTCGATTTGTTTTCCTATTCTTTGCAAAGGATTTAAAGATGAAAGCGGATCTTGGAAAATCATTCCAATACCTTCTCCTCTAATTTCATTGAATTCTTTTTCTGACAAACCTACTAAATTTTTCCCTTCAAACCAAATTTCTCCTGTTGAACGAGTATAGTTCGGATTATGTAAACCCATAATAGTAGTAGCCAAAGTCGATTTACCACAACCACTTTCTCCTACTATAGCTAGTATTTCATCAGAGAATAATTTCATATCAACGCCATCTACTGCGTCAAAATATTCATCACGGATTCTAAAACTTGTGTGTAAATCTTTAATTTCCAAAAGTAATTCTTTTTGATCCATAGATTCTCTCCCCCTAACTTTGTGTTTTGGTATTATTCTCTATAAATTCATAAACACATTTTAAAGCTCTCTATATTTATAAAAAATCAAAGTGAAAAGGAATAAAAATTTAAAAAATAATTCCTTATAAAACAAAAATCAACTTAAGATTAAAACAATTTTTGTCAATAAATGTATCTATGTTATAAATTCAATTATAATTATACAATATTTAAAATGAATAATCAAGTGTCTTGAAAACATTTTTAAAGTTCATTGTTCAAAATGATGAGCTATTTTAATAGTGCATATTTATTCATTTTTTATATTTTTTAGAAAAAACATAATTCTCTTTTTATTTATTACAGTCTCTTTAATAACACAACTTTGTCATATTATCCCCTTGAGCATCAAATAATTTATATCAATTTAATCTGTTACAAAAATAAAAATCATTTTGAATAATTTTACAACTTGTAAAAAGCTAATTAAGGCAAAATCTAAAAATTTTAACCCGAAACAAAAAATAAAATGAAATTCGTTTCTTAAATTTTTATAAAAATTGTGTAAATTACAAAAAACGGCATCTAATCACTCTAGATGCCGTTTTTGTTATAAAACATATATGTTTAAAATACTCTATTTCTATTTTTCTACGATTTCAATTTTATCGTCGGCTTTTATCTTTCCGCCTTTTATTACTTTTGTGAAGATTCCCTCTCTTGGCATAACACAGTCGCCAACAATGTGTCTTATTTCACAGCCTAGATGACATTCCTTACCAATTTGTGTAACTTCAAGTATACAGTCTCCTACTTTTAATACTGTCCCTATCGGCAATTTATAAAGGACAATTCCTTCAGTTAAGATATTTTCTGCAAAATCTCCTGCTGAAAGTGTAGGAAGTTTTTCTTTCATAGCTTCCATACTTTCAACTCCAAGCAAACTTACTTGTCTATGCCATTTTCCTGCATGAGCGTCGCCGTCTATTCCGTAATCTTCAATTAATTCTATGTACTCTACGGGATGTTTTTTAATTCCCTTTCTTTCACTTATACTTACTGCTAAAACTTTCATTACTTACTCCTCACAAAATCTCCGCTTTTTCCACCTGATTTTTCTAATAATTTAATATCCGTTATTTCAATATCCCTTTGAATTGCCTTGCACATATCATATATTGTTAGAGCTGCTATTGAAACAGCTGATAGTGCTTCCATTTCAACCCCAGTTTCTCCAACACATTTAGTTGTGGCAATTATTTCTATTTCAAAGTTTTCATAGTTCATATTAAATTCAATGTCAACACCTACTAAGTTTATCGGATGGCACATTGGAATTATATCGGAAGTTTTTTTCGCTCCCATAATTCCTGCAACTTGAGAAACTGCTAGAACATCTCCTTTTTTAGCTTTTCCATTTACAACTATATTAAAAGTTTCTTCATTTAATTTAACTTTTGCAAAAGCCTTGGCAATTCTCTTTGTTTTTTCTTTTTCTCCAACATCGACCATTTTTGCACGACCTTGATCATTAATATGAGTTAAAACTTTTTCTTCCATTTTAACCTCCGATTTTATTCATATCTCTTGCACTTTCACTCTTTCCGTCTTCAAGATGATGTTTTTCAGGTTTTTCATAAATTCCTCTCTTAAAGACTTCTTCAAGCTGTTCTCCACTCAAGCCTTTAAGATTTATTTCATCTTTTGAATGTAGGCAAGGTTTTAATTTTCCGTCACTTGTTAATCTTATACGATTGCAATCTTCACAGAATGAACAACTTATAGGGCTTATGAGTCCTATTCTACCCTTTTGTCCCTTTATCTTATAGATTTTTGCAACTCCTGAAACTCCGTCAAACTCTAGTTCCGGAACTTTTTCCAAAACAATTTTGTTTGAAACAAATTTATTCTTACTCCAATTTGCAGTTTCTCCGATTTGCATAAGCTCTATAAAACGAACTTCTAAATCATAATCATTTGCTAAATTTACAAAGTCCTGTATTTCATCATCATTAAAGCCTCCGATTAGAACAACATTTATTTTGACCTTAAAGCCCTTTTTTATTGCATAAAAAAGACTTTCCATAGTCTTATCAAAATCATTTCTCCTTGTTATATCATTGTACTTTTCTTTTATCAAAGTGTCAAGGCTGAAATTTATTCTTCTAACTTTATTTTCAAAAAGTTCATCTGCCATCTCTTTTAGATAAACTCCATTTGTCGTTATTGCAATATCTTCAATTTCATTAATTTCAGAAATCTGTTTACACAAATTAATAAAACCGCGACGAACCAAAGGTTCCCCGCCTGTCAACCTAATTTTTTTTATTCCATTTTTAGATGCAACTTTAACTATCTCAACAATTTCTTCAATGGATAGAATATCACTGTGACAAAGACTTTTAACCCCACTTTCGGGCATACAGTATTTGCATCTTAGATTACATAAATCGGTAACTGAAATTCTAAGGTAGGTGATATTTCTTCCAAATCTATCTTTCATACAATCTCCTATCTCGATTTGTTTTAAAATTATGCAATTAATTATTTTCCGCTTCCAATAAAATTAAATCTTCTTTTCTTAAAGTTATAAAAAGATTTTTTTCGTGTTCAACATTTTTCCAAATGTCTTTAGTTACTTCAACTCTTATGGATTTTCTTGCACCTTTTTTACGAACGAGAATTATATAAGTAAAAACATCTTCAATAACCTTATCAACTTCTACTTCAAATGAGTTTTCTTCTGATTTTATAAATTCGATAAAGTGAGCACGAACTCCCAAAACTTTATGATTTTTTAAAATCATATCGCTAGTTTCAAGCTCAACATCCCAGTCCTTTGCTCTAAGTCTATTTTCTGAAATCTTTTCAATTTCAGAAAAATTTTTACAACCAGAAATCAGACAGGATGAAAAAGATTTTGGATTTTTAAAAAGTTCTTTCTTTTTCATAAGCTCTTCGCTTTTCCCTTTGCACATTACACAAATTTCATTACAAAGTCTGTATACTTCTTCCCTACTATGTGAAACTAGAATTGTAGGAATTTTATATTTTCGTAAAACTTCAGAAACTTCCAATTCTATCTTCCATTTTAAATAGTCGTCTAATGCAGAAAAAGGTTCATCTAAAAGGATAATTTCCGGTTTATTTATGAGTAATCTCGCAAGAGCAACTCTCTGTTTTTCTCCACCAGAAATTTCATTTATTTTTTTATCTTTTAAATGGGAAATCCTCATTTCTTCAAGTTTTTCCATAATTAATTTATCAAAATTTTCTCCTTCTCTTATACCCACTTTAATATTTTCATAGACATTCATATTAGGAAAAAGGGCGTTGTCTTGAAATAAATAACCTATTTTTCTGTCTTTTGGAGAAATATTTATCTTTTTTTCAGAGTCGAATAGAACCCTATCATTTAATACAATTCTTCCTTTATCAGGTTTTTCAATTCCTGCAATACATTTTAAAGTAAGACTTTTTCCACTTCCTGATGCTCCTAAAAGTCCCATTATTTCATTGTCAAATTCAAATTTCGTTTTTAAATTAAATTTTCCGAAATTTTTTTCAATATCAACATAAATCATAAATTACTCCAATTTTAAAATTTATTCTTTAACTGCTTTATTTTCCAACATATTTATAATGATAAGAACTGTAAATGAAATTACAATATTAACAAGCACCCATCTATAAGCCAAAGCGTCATTTCCCGTTCTCCAAAGTTGATAAACAGTTGTTGAAATTGTCGCCGTATCATTTGGGGTATAACCTGAAACCATACTTGTCGCTCCATATTCTCCCAAGGCTCTAGCAAAACTTAAAACAAGTCCTGCCAAAATTCCCTGTTTGCAATTAGGCAAAGTAATTCTCCAAAAAATCCAAGTATTACTCTTTCCAAGTGTTTGAGCAACGTATTTTAAATTCATATCGAAATTTTGAAAAGAACTTCTGGCTATTCTATACATTAGAGGAAAAGTTACGACTACAGTTGCAAAGATTGCAGAATACCAATTCATAACAAGTCTTATTGAAAATTTTTCCAAGAAAAAACTTCCGATTGCACTTTTCGGAGATAATAATCTCAAAATGAAAAAGCCGATAACCGTAGGTGGTAATACTAAGGGAAGTGTTAGAATAACATCCAAAATTCCCCTTACAAATCTATTAAGTTTTGAAATATAATATGCTAAGAATATCCCGATAAAAAAAGTTATCACAGAAGAAATTAATGCAATTCTTAGCGAATTCAAAAGAGGATAAAAATCCATAAACACTTCCCTTTCTTATTACTATTTTGTATTTTTATTTAAATTATTTCGCCATTGTAAAGCCAACTTTTTCAAAAATTGCCTTACATTCATCACCTTTTAAGAATTCTAAAAATTCTTTGGCTTCTTTTGAGTTTTTAGAATTTTTCATAATTGCAGCTGGATATAAAACAGGAGTCTTAATCATTCCTTCTTTTGCAGTTGCAACAACTTCAAGTCCAGCTGAATAAGCGTCAGTTGCATAGATGATACCACAGTTTGCAACTCCTTCTTTAATCCAAGTTGTAACTTCCTTAACATTACTTCCGAAAGTAACTTTCTTTTGAATTTCATCCCAAATTTTTAAATTTTTCAAAAGTTCTTCTGAATATTGTCCAACAGGAACGTCAGAGTTTCCAAGTGCTATTTTAGAAATTTCAGCTTTTGTTAAATCTGTAAAATCTTTAAGACCTAAAGAATTTCCCTTTGAAACTGCAAGTACAACTTTATTTTCTAAAAGATTGAATCTAGTTGCTTCGTCAATTACTACAGTAGCTTCAGGAGTCTTTGACTTATCCAAAGCATTCATTTGTTTTTGAGCAGCAGAAATGAAAATATCCGCATCAGCACCTTGTTCGATTTGTTTCTTTAAAGTTCCTGAAGAATCAAAAGTATAAACCAATTCAATATCCTTATGTTTTTCTTCATATACTTTTTTGATTTGTTCCATTGTTTCAGTCATTGAGGCTGCACAAAAAACATTTAGTTTTTTCTTTTCTGTCTTTTCTACTTTAGTTTCTTTCTTATCTGCTTGTTTAGAAGAACAAGCAGTAATTCCGAAAATCATTGTTAAAACTAAAAATACTCTTAATAATTTTTTCATAAAATACTCCTTATACTATATTTGACTTTTAGTCAAATAAATTTTAACATCTAAAGGAAAATAAGTCAATAACTAATATTCAGTTATCTTGAAAATAATCGAACGTTTTTTACTAAAATAACCATTGCGGGTGTGGGGTTTTTAATAATTATATAATTTTTTTATTTTTTACTATATTTTTTCTACTATATTTATAATCAAATTTTGATATTTATTTACTTTTAACGTCTAGTTATTAAACGAAGCTATTTCATATATACGTCATCTCGACCGTAGTGAAACGAATGAAGTGGAGAGATCTCATACTTATTCTTGTTTACAAGAATAAGTAAATGTATCGTAGATACATTTAGAAATTTTTTATTTCTTTCAGAAATACTATTGCTTGCTAGCAAGCAATAGTTGAGATCTCTCCACTCCGTTTCACTACGGTCGAGATGACGTGTTGGGAGTATTTCTTTGCAAAATATTGTGACGTGAATTATTTTGTTTTATAGACAATTACCCCCCGTCAGACCTACTTTTGTTTAAAGTTAGGGCTAGATTGACTTCGTTTCACTTCGCTCAAGATGACGTGTTGGAGGTTTTTCTATTCAAAGTATTGTGACGTGAACTATTTTGTTTTATACAATGACTCCGTCAGACCTACCATTATCCTTTTTGCAATAAGAACCCCACCCTTCCACGATGCTTCGCATCGGGTGGGTTCCCGGGAACCTTGTTGTTTCACAATAAAAAAGCAAGCTTAAAACTTGCTTTTAAAATTAACTATTTTCTCTTTTTTATTAAACCTAACCCAACTAAACTAACTAGTGCCATCGCTAATGAGCCAGTAGCTACTGCAGTCTTTGGTAATTTTGCTTTTCTACTCTCTTTACCAACTTCCGGCTTTAACATTTCATTTTTATCGTTTGATTTTCCGTTTTCACCATTTGATTTATTATTTCCACCGTTTGGGTTTGAATTTGATTCCTTTTTAGTAGCACTTGCAACAAATACAGTATCTTTTTCAATTACAGTATTTTTTTCAGGTGCCCATTTCAAATCCTTATATCCTTCTTCAAGTTCAACATTTGGGAAATATTTTTGTTCTAAAACTGTTCCCTTCTTAACAGCATAAGTTTTAACTTTTCCTTTTTTTACTCCCTCTCCAAGTTTAAAAGTTACTTTTGCATGAGTTTTAGGAATAACTTGTTCATCTTCTATTTCAAAGACATCAAGTGGTTTCCATTTTCCAAATACTTCCATATCTTTTGTTATTTTAGTATCTTTTGTAAACTTAGTACCTGAACCATCAGCATTTGTATTCCAACCTTCAAAATTATAATTTTTCAAACTCTTATCTGAAATTTTAGCATTTGTTTCAGTTGAATTAGCTATTGATTGTCCTGCAAGAACGCTGATTTTTTCATGTTGTTGTTCTTTATCTCCAAATTTTGTAGTATTTTTATTGAAATCAATAACATTCTTAATTTTTACTTCAACAACTTTAACTCTTGTGCGTTCTCCTCCAGCTTTTTCTGCATAAGAAATAGCCAATTTTACAGAATTTTTTTGAGCATCTTTTAGAAAACTTTCTTGTATATAAGTTCTAAAAGTCCATTTAACAGGTTTACCTTTTGTTCTACCTACTAAGTTAGTTGCATAAATCATGTATCTTGAATTTTTAGCTAATGTATTCAATTCTCCTGATTTAGAACCTGAACCTTTTGTGAAGAATCTTTCAATATCATTATCAAAATCTTTTTCACCTTGTTTTCTGAATTTATAAGCATTTTCCCAATTAATATCGTATGAAAAAGCAGTTGCAGGTCCTTTTGGCTTTTCTCCATTTATCTTTAAATTTTCAGGATCTTTTAAAGAATTTGGAAGTAAAATTGAATGCCAATTATGATTATTCCATCCTTTTGGTGAAACAAGAGGCGCATAAACTCCTCCACCCTCAGAATTAACATTTGAAACAATTTCCCAATCAATATAAATTCCTCTCTCATCTTTGTTCAAATTAGCCTTATTTACTTTGATTGAATTTTCAATATTAACATCTTTAGCTTTGTTTCCAACAGTGAAAGATGTTATCTTAGTTAATTCCTGAGCTGAAAATCCTTCGGCTTTAACATTTGTAGCAACTATGCTCGCAGAAACGGCTAAAGTTAATAAAAATGCCGAAAACCTTTTTGTTAAATTACTAACTCTCATGAATATCCCCCTTTTAAAATTATTCTTTTAAATAGTATCATAAAAATATATCCTTGTCAATTTATATATGAGACTTTTTTGTAATTTTAATATACAAATTTATTCACGAATATTTTCTCTCCTATATATCATTTTGAGTTAAATCAACTCTGTTCTACCAAACTCGAGATGACGTGTCAGGAACTTTTCTTTAAAATTACTTTGACGTAAATTTTTTTCCTTACAAAAAAGAGAACATCTATTCGATTTTAGATGTCCTCCTATCAACAGCGTTCTATGCTGTATATTATTTTGTTATAGCTTGTTATTTAAAAGATTTTCATATAGAAATATTATATGTTTTTTTTCTCTTTCTTCTAAATACTGAAAATATAACTGTTCCTGACAACCCTAACAATACTGTATATAGAGCTGAATTACTTCCTGCTCCTGTCTTTGGTATTCTTTGTTCAGGTGTCCTTACGTTTGTTACTACAAAACCTTCTTTTTCATTTCCTGTAATAACACTCTTGTATCCATTTCCAACCGGTTCTTCTTTGATTGTATAAACAATCTTCTTTCCCGATTTGTATTCGTCAAGATCTGTAAAGCTTCCTGTCCAGTTATTTGCTTTTGTTAAAACCAGTTTCTTTCCTGTTTCTACTCCGTCAGCCAATAATTTAACTGTTACACTGTTAGGTCTTACTCCGTCTTGGTCATTTTTATCTTCCCAAGCCTTTGTTACTTGTAAACTTGTCTTTCCCGGTGTGTATGAATTCTTAACATCATATCCTTTTACTTCTGTAGTATATCCTTCTACTTTTTCTTCTGCAATAGTATAGTTAATTTCTTTTCCGTTTTCATACTTGTCAAGATTTTCAAATTTCCATTTCCAACCGTCTGCTTTTGTAACTTTCTTTGAAGCTATTTTTGTTCCGTTCTTTAATAGGTTGATTGTTATTTCTGTCGGTCTCTTTCCGTCTTGGTTATCTTTGTCATTCCAAGTCTTTGTTCCTTCTACAAATGTCTTTTCAGGTTCTCTTGTATTTGTTACTGTAAAAGTATTTTCTCCTGTTTTTGTTACTACACTTATATATCCATTTCCAACAGTTTCTTCTTTGATTGTATAAACAATCTTCTTTCCCGCTTTGTATTCGTCAAGATTTGTAAAGCTTCCTGTCCAGTTATTTGCTTTTGTTAAAGTAAGTGTCTTGTCAGTTGGTACTCCATCTGCAATCAATCTGACTATTACACTGTTAGGTCTTTTTCCATCTTGGTCATTTTTATCTTCCCAAGCCTTTGTTACTTGTAAACTTGTCTTTCCCGGTGTGTATGAATTCTTAACATCATATCCTTTTACTTCTGTAGTATATCCTTCTACTTTTTCTTCTGCAATAGTATAGTTAATTTCTTTTCCGTTTTCATACTTGTCAAGATTTTCAAATTTCCACTTCCAACCGTCTGCTTTTGTAACTTTCTTTGAAGCTATTTTTGTTCCGTTCTTTAATAGGTTGATTGTTATTTCTGTCGGTCTCTTTCCGTCTTGGTTATCTTTGTCATTCCAAGTCTTTGTTCCTTCTACAAATGTCTTTTCAGGTTCTCTTTTGTTTATTACATTAAATTCAGTATTTGAAGTTTGTGCAATAAAACCTGAATATCCATTTCCAACATCTTCTTCTTCAATTGAATATTGAATCTTTTTTCCGGCTTTGTATTCATCAAGATTATCAAAACTTCCCTTCCAGCCATTTACTGCTGTTAAAGTAAGCTTATCACCTGTTTCTACTCCGTCAGCCAATAATTTAATTGTTACACTTGTTGGTCTCTTTCCGTCTTGGTCATTTTTATCTTCCCAAGCTTTTGTTACTTTAATACTTGTTTTGCTAGGAGTACGTGAATTTTTAACATTATATCCATCTACAGTTTTTGTATATCCTGTTACTTCTTCTTCATCTATACTGTATTTGATTAGTTTGCCTTTTTCATACTTATCAAGATTTTCAAAAGAATAAGTCCATTTACCTGTTGCATCAGCTTCTACTTCTTTTGTTTCTACAACTACAGGAGTTTCATTTTCAACTTGTTTAAGTAATTTAACCTTAATTTTTGTCGGACGCTTTCCGTCTTGGTTATCTTTATCTTCCCAAGTCTTTTCTCCTGCTACATTTACTTTTTCAGGTGTATGAGTGTTAGTAAGATTATAGCCATCCAATGAACCTACATAACCCGCTACTGAATCTTCTTCTATACTGTATTTAATTTCTTTACCTTTTTCATATTTTGGCAAATTCTTAAATTCATATTTCCAACCATTTGCTTTTGTAACATCTTTTTCTTCTACTTTACTTTTTACTCCGTTTACAGTTTTGTATAAAGTAACCTTAATACTTTCAGGTCTCTTTCCGTCTTGGTCATCATTATCGTTCCAAGTCTTTTCTCCTGCTATATTTACTACTTCAGGTGTATATGAATTTTTAATATTATATCCATCTACAGTTTTTGTATATCCTGTTACTTCTTCTTCATCTATACTGTATTTGATTAGTTTGCCTTTTTCATACTTATCAAGATTTTCAAAAGAATAAGTCCATTTACCTGTTGCATCAGCTTCTACTTCTTTTGTTTCTACAACTACAGGAGTTTCATTTTCAACTTGTTTAAGTAATTTAACCTTAATTTTTGTCGGACGCTTTCCATCTTGGTTATCTTTATCTTCCCAAGTCTTTTCTCCTGCTATATTTACTTTTTCAGTTTGTCTTGTATTTATTATTTTAAACTCTGTTTCTGATGGCTGTGTGATAAAACCTGCATATCCATTTCCAATATCTTCTTCTTCAATTGAATAATCAATCTTTTTTCCGTCTTTGTATTCATCAAGATTGTCAAAACTTCCCTTCCAACCATTTTCTTTTGTTAAAGTAAGAGTTTTATTAGTTGGTTGTCCGTTTGCAAATAACTTAACTGTTATACTTTCAGGCCTCTTTCCGTCTTGATTATCTTTATCTTCCCAAGCTTTTGTTACTTTTACTTCTATTTTTGTCTTTTTATTCTTAATAGTTGTAATCGTTGCTTGGCCATCTATAATTTTTACCGGTATAGGCTTGTCATCACGCATATAACCGAGAGGTGCATCTGTCTCTATTATTTCATAATCACCTTGAGAAAGACGTTCTGTTTCCGCCTCTCCTTTAGCATCAGTCACGATATTCCATACCTTGTTAGGATCACCTTTTTTTATAATTTTAAACTTTGCATTTGCTAGAGGTTTATCAGTATTATCAGAATCTACTTTTTTAATTTTAATTTTGTTTGTTAAGTCACCACCACCGGAACCATTTCCTTCTGCAGATTGATAATAACTAGATCTTTCAATTGTTTCTTCTTTTGACTTAAATTCCGCTTTGTTTTTTAATTTTAATCCTTTTTCATAAGTGGATTTGTAAAATAGATACCATTGTGTTCCATTTAACTTACCATCTGCGGAATAACCTTTGTCCTTTAAGAAATCACTCATTCTAAAGGTAAATTTTCGCATATCTTTGTCAAAAGTAATATAATTTTTCAATTCTTCATATTTAATAGATTTATATTTATCTCCACTTATATCATCTCCGGTACTATTAAACTCTACTTGTTTAAGTCTAAATGTATCCGGTTTATATTTTATATTTAAAGGCAATACTCCCGTTTCAGATGTGAGCTCATCACTAATAACAACATTTGCAAAAATACCCTTTTTAAAATTTAACCTAAGAACCCATTCCGCTTCATTTAAACCATCTTGAGTTTTATTCGCCCACTTTACAAAAACCTCATTATTACTTACATTTGGTTTCGGTTCAATATTATGATTATATGTCTTTCCATCAAAAGTATAAGATATAGTATAACTTCCATCTGATTTCTTAATATATTTAGAAATATTAAATGCTGAATCAAAAGAGAATTCGCCTTTTATATTCTCATGTGTTTCTACATATTCATTAAAAGTAACTACAACATCAGCACCACCATTGGTATTAGGAGTTGCAACTAAATGTCCCAAAACTTTCCCGTCTTCCGTTTTTAAATCAAACTCTATTTTATGTGCCAATCTGAATTCTTCCGGAATTTTAATTTTGAAAAAATCTCCTTTTTTTAAAGTCTTGCCATGTTTACTAGCATCCCATTTAATCTTTATTTTAAATGCCTCATAGAAATTAAATGTGCCGGTTGGATTTTCATTATTATCTCTTACTATCTTAAACTCTACTATCGTAGCATCAACCTCTTTTGGAGTTCTCATAATATCACGTATTTCAGTAATAAAAGTTTGTTCTTTTAATTTATTTCTTTCAGTATCAGACTTATTATCTTTAGACTTTTTATCCTTCTCTATCTTTTTATTCTCACTCTTATTTTTTTCTAAAGTTTTTTCTGACATAGAATCTGTCTTTTTACCCTCTTTAGATTTAGTATTATTAGCTTTGATACCGGTTTTTGCATCCACTTCTTTTTTTGTTTTTTCTATATCGTTTTCATTATGTTTAGAGCTATCAGTTAAACTCTTTTTGGCATCAGAGTTAATCTTTTTGTCAGTATAAACAATATTATTTTCATTACTCTTATTCGCAAAAGACACTTTTTCAAAACTAGGTGCAACAGTACCGAATAATAACGCAAATATCATTAATATACTAATTACATTTTTTTTCACTATATTATCCTCCTTATAATTATTCTTTAAAATGGACCTTATATTTACTTTAATATTTTGATTATTTTATACAAGCAAACTTAAGTCTATTTTTAAAAATACCATAACACTCCAACTTATTCTCTCCTTACTATTATATTTATTAGAAATTATAATTATGGTATAAAACTCGTGATGTTTTTTATTATACCATATTTTTTTATAAAATTCAACAAAATATGACGATAGAATTAAAAAAGCCATAAAACAAAGATTCTTCCTTTTTACGTCATCCCGACCGAAGTGAAACGGAGCAGAGAGATCTCATACTTTTGCTTTAACAAAAGTAAATGTATCGTAGATACATATAGAACTTTTATTTTTTTATTTCTTTCAGAAATACTATTGCTTGCCAGCAAGCAATAGTTGAGATCTCTCGACTACGCTCGAGATGACGTGTTGGGAGCTTTTCTTTACAAGGCATTATGACGTTAAACATTTTAGTTTATATATTATGTTTAAATAAAATTATATAATTTTTTTATTTTTTTCTATTATATTTTTTCTTATATATTTAATAGAGACAATTTAAAATTTATTTACTTCTAACGTCTAATTACTAACCGAAGTTATTTCCCTTATACGTCATCTTGAGCGTAGTGCAACGGAGTCAATCTAGCCCTAACTTTGCTTGTTTACAAGCAATAGTAGGTCTGACGCAAAGATTGTTCAAATCTTTGATTTGAGTACAATCGACTGTGAAAATCTCATACTTTTGCTTTAGCAAAAGTAAATGTATCGTAGATACATATAGAACTTTTGTTTTTTATTTCTTTCAGACATACTATTATCCTTTTTACAATAAAAAAGAGATAATTTCCATTATCTCTGTACTATAATATTTTTTAAGTAGTCAACATCTTTTATTAGTATTTTTTTCGTTTCAATCAATTCTATTATTCCTTTTGAATTTAGTTCCGCAAGTTTTCGGGTTACAGTTTCTCTTGTAAGCCCTGCAAAGGATCCCATATTTTCACGGCTTATATTTAATTCTAACAAAATTCCGTCGGCTTTTTTTATGCCGAAGTTTCTAGCCAAACTTAAAAGAAGTGATGCGACTTTTACATCTGCACTGTTTTCTATAAGTCTTGTTACTAAATCTTCTGCATGACGAATTCTTAAAAAGGATTCTTCCAAAATTTTTATTGTAACTTTTGGATATTTATTTATAATTTTATCAAAACATTCTCTGGAAAGAGAAATGACCAAAGTGTCTTCAATGGCTTGTCCATAGTAGATATAAGCTGTCTTTTTTATAAGATTAAGTCCGCCGATAAAATCATCTTTTTGATAGATATATAGCATTTGTTCAATTCCGGAACTGCTTATCGTAAAAACTTTTATTTTTCCACTTGCTATAATATACATTGTATCGGCTTTATCTCCGGGTTTAAATAAAAATGTATTTTTTTTGTATCTCATTATATTTAATTCATCTTTAAAAACATCTATTTCTTCAGTTGATAAATCAGAAAAAATTTGTAAATTTTGTAAATTAATATCTCTCTTTTTCATTTAAACCTCCTTAAACCATTTTGTAATTTTTATTCTAACATTTATTATAAATAAAATCAACAAATATTCATATTTTTTCGCTTAATGAAAAAACAGGTAAATTAATGATATAAAATTTTCCTGATTTTATTAAAAAAACCGAAAAAATATATTGACAAATATTTTTTTAGATGATAAAATAATGAAAATAAATTTTAAATTTGAAAGAAAGAGTAGAAAATTGAAAGTTTAAGAGAGTTAGTGGTTGGTGTGAACTAATACGGAAAATTTTTGAAAATCATCTTTTACAAAGGATTCGTGAAATGAGTAAGGAATCCCGCAGTGGTTTGCGTTACAAAAACCCGACATTGTTAGATGTTTGAGTGTTTCATTTTTTGAAAAATTAAGGTGGTACCGCGGAAGTTATTTCGTCCTTTGTTCTAAATAGAACAAAGGACTTTTTTTATTGTGAAACAACAAGGTTCCCGAGTACCCACCCGATGCGAAGCATCGTGGAAAGGTGGGATTCTTATTGCGAAATAATTTACCACCCTTTATATAATGAGATTATTTAAACAAAATGTCCAAGATTAAATTTTAGGAGGTTTTTATGAAAAACAATTTATCAAGAGAACAATTTTTTAGTGTGGCAATAATGCTATTCGGTTTATTTTTTGGAGCAGGAAATTTAATATTCCCTCCTCTATTAGGAAAACAAGCAGGTTCTGCAAGTTTTCAAAGTTTATTAGCCTTTGGAGTAACAGCAGTTGTATTTCCAATATTAGGTGTTGTTTGTGTTGCAAAGACTAAAGGTCTTTCAAATCTGGCAAGTAAAGTGGATAAATATTTTGCAATTATATTTACTACTATGATATATATGGCAATAGGACCTGGACTTGGAATCCCAAGAGCAGGAAGCCTTCCTTTTGAAATGGCAGTTGCTCCATTTTTACCAGAAAATGTATCAGTAAATGTGTCAAGACTTGTTTACACTTTTGTATTCTTTTTAGTAGCTTATTTAGTTTGTTTAAAGCCAAATAAATTAGTTTCAAGAATGGGAAAATTTTTGACTCCTGCTCTTTTACTTCTTATAACAGTAATGTTTGTTGGAGTTTTATTTAAAAATCCTAATGCTGTAACAAGTCCTGTTGGAGATTATGCGACTTCTTCAACTGTTAAAGGATTCTTAGAAGGATATAATACAATGGATACAATAGCAGCTTTAAACTTCGGTCTTGTAATTTCACTTGCAATAAAATCTTTCCAAGTTGAAAATGAAGAAAAAGTTATAGGTTATACTGTAAAAGTTGGTTTAGTTGCAGGTTCTTTCCTTTTTGTAATATATGCAATGCTTGCTTATATAGGAATGACAACATCAGGTTTAACTGAAAATGTAAAAAATGGTGCTGAAATATTAACAACAGTTTCACAATATGTATTCGGAAAATTCGGAATAGTTTTACTTGCGAGTATATTTACTCTTGCTTGTCTAACAACTTGTATAGGACTTATAACAAGTATAAGTAAATTCTTTGAAAATTTGACAAAAGAAAAAGTATCTTATAATAAATGGATAGTATTTTGGACATTTTTATCATTTTTAGTTGCGAACTTCGGACTTAACACAATATTAAAAGTTTCAGTTCCCGTTTTAGTTGCAATCTATCCTGTTTCAATAGTTTTAATACTACTTGGACTTACAGAAAAATATTTTGGATATAATAAATTTACTTATAGATTAATTTGTTATACAGTAACTTTTATAGCTGTTGTAGAATCATTACAAAGTGTAAATTTAACTTTACCTTTTGTTACTAAATTAGTTTCAAATCTTCCTTTTTATAGTTTAAGTCTTGGTTGGGTAATTCCAATGGTATTAACTTGGTTTGTAGGAATGAGTTCGAAATTTTTAGAAAATTGTAGAAGTACAGCATTTAATAAATAAAATCTCGCCCTTCCTAAGTGCTCTACACTGCTTGAACAAGATTAACCTTATTGCTTCACAATAATATTGATATAGATACTGTTTTGTGTTAAAATATAGTTCAAGAACTTTATAAGGAGGTTTTTATGGATGATATTTTAAAAATAAGAGGTCTTATTAAAATTTTCGGTCAAACAATAGCCGTAGATAACGTTGATATGAATATCAAACGTGGAGATATTTACGGATTTATTGGAAGAAACGGTGCCGGTAAGACTACTTTAATAAGAATTTTACTCGGTCTTTGTGAAAAAAGAAGTGGAGAAATTGAACTTTTCGGTTCAAGTAATTTATTTGAAGGAAGAGATAAAATTGGATGTATTGTAGAAAATCCTGCAATATTTCCAAAGATGACTGCAAAGGATAATATAATTGCTCAATCCAAAGTTGTTGGAATTAAACTTAGTGAAGGAGAAATTAATAATTTACTTGAAACTGTAGGGTTGGATTTTTCAATGAAAAAGAAAGCGAAAGATTTTTCACTTGGTATGAAACAAAGACTTTCGATAGCCCTTGCACTTGTAGGAAATCCTGAATTTTTAGTACTTGATGAACCTACAAACGGACTGGATCCGGAAGGAATTAGAGATATTAGAAACTTAATTTTAAAATTAAATAGAGAAAAAGATATTACTGTTTTAATTTCAAGCCATATTTTAGGAGAACTTCATAAATTGGCGACAAGATATGGAGTTATAGATAAAGGTAGACTCATTAAAGAATTTACTGCTAAAGAACTTGATGAAAAAACTGAGGACGGTTTTGAGATAAAAGTTAAAGAGGCAGATGTTCAAAATACAGAAGAATTTTTTAAAGAAAATAATGTAGATTTTACACTTGATGGCGAAAAACTTAAGTTTATAATCTCTAAAGAAGAAAATTCCGACGAAATTCTTAAACAAATAACTTCAAAAGGAGTAATTCCAACTGCTTATGGCTTTAAGAATGTTGATTTGGAAGACTATTTTATGGAACTTATAGGAGGCAAACATGAATAGAGTTTTTAAATATGATGGTTTTAAACTGCAAAAATCAAAATTTTGGTGGATTTGTACATTAATCACAATGGCTTTGACTTGCTTTAGTATATTTTCAGCGTCAGCTCTTTCGTCAAAACTAGGGCAAAAAGCTTTCTCTTTTTCTCAATATAGAATAATAACAAATCCTACAACTTTTATATTTTTGATAATTGTATGTATATTTATCGGAAGTGATTTTAAAACAGGAACGATTAAAAATGTTGCATCCAAAGGAATTAAGAGACCTGAAATAGTACTTTCAAAATTAATTTGGAATTTTATTTTAGCAATAGCCTTTATGATTCTTTCAGTACTTTCAGGTCTGATTGCCGTGATTTTATTTACAAAAACTTCAATAAAATCAGATGATTTAGTAGAAATTATAAAATTGACAGCTATTGCAATTCTTGCACTTTGTGCATTTGCTTCAATCTTCACTCTAATCAGCTTTATGGTAAAGAGTTCAGGAGCTGCTATTGCGATTTCAATAATTGTAAGTTTAGTTTTAAATGTAATTGTTAGCCTACTTGAAACGATATTTTTTAAATCAGGCAACTTATCAAGACTTTTTCCTTTTTTCATCTCAAATATAACAGGTGGAGGCGCAACACAAAAAAGTACTACGATTTTTATTATTGCAATGTTTGTTTGGATTATAGTTTGTTCAGTTTTAAGTATCTTGTTTTTCCAAAAACAAGATATAAAATAGTAAATAAAAAAGGAGTTTGGACTCCTTTTTTTATTGCGAAACAACAAGGTTCCCGGGTACCCACCCGATGTGAAGCATCGTGGAAGGGTGGGGTTCTTATTTACTTAACTATAATTTTATACAAGCCCTTTGTAGGACATACGATCAAATGTAAATGTATGGTAGATACATTTTGTGGATTTTTTCATAATAATGGAGCTTTAGATTTGCATAGTAATTTTATCCAACTATTTTTTAGTCCTTTGCAGGACTCACTATTATTTGTAAACAAATAATAGTATGAGATCTCTCCATTCCGCTAACGCTACAGTCGAGATGACGTGTTAGGGGCATTTCTTCACAAAGAACTTTAACGTTAATTATTTTATTTTACGGACAATGACTCCGTCAGACCTACTTTTGTTTATAAGTAAACAACGTTAGGGCAGATTCATTTCACTCAGCTTCGCTTCATTTCAATTAAAATGACGTGTTAGGGGATATTTCTTTGCATAGTATTATGACGTGAATTATTTTGTTTTATATAATATATTTAAATATAATTATATGATTTTTTGCTTTTTTCTATTATATTTTTTCATAATATATTTATAAAGATAATTTGAAGTTTATCTACTTTTAACGTCCAGCCATAAAACGAAGATTTTTCCCTTATACGTCATCTCGACTGTAACGAAGCGAAGCTGAGTGCAACGGAGAGATCTCATACTTTTGCTTTAGCAAAAGTAAATGTATCGTAGATACATCGAACTTAGAATTCACAAAAAAAGCAGATATTTTTTCATATCTGCATTTTTATAAAAAATAATTTTCCTATTTATATTACAATACTCCAGCCGTTTCCTAAAATCAAATTTGATATTAGAAAGGCCAATAAATTAGAAAGTATGACCATTGGAAATAGTATAAATATTATCTCAACAAATCCAAAAAGAAGGAAACCACCATCTCTTTGTCCAAAAAGTAAACTGTATAAATTGTACTTAAAGTAATACAAAGAAGTTTTTCCTTTACTATAATCCCCATACTTTTTAAAAAACCATATCCAAGCCATCTCTCTAATATAAACCATAAGTCGATAGGCTGTAGTTGCTGATATAATTATTCCGATAACAAATGTATATGAAAGAAAACTGTATTCAAAATACAGACGCGTTATTGTTATGTAAATAATCAAAACAATTTCTATTGTAAAAATCCATTTTATATATTTTCTCATTGTAATTTTATTTTCAACTGTAGGTTTTTTTGCCAAAAGAATAAAAATAACTACTAAAACAACTAAAGCTATGGCTTTTACAATTCCCTCTAAAATATACATTAACTTTCAACTCCCTTTAAAATTGACCTATTGTTACTTATAGGATAAATCCGCTTCTATTAATTTCCCATTTTTTGCTTCTTCAGGTATTATTATTTTTTTAACTTCATTAATTTCAGAAAACTTTGCTGTAAATTCTTCATCTAAAGATACGGAAATAACTCTCTGTCCATCTTTAAAATATGCAAATTTAGCTTTTATTTCACATTCTATCGGCAAAAAGGTCTTTTTATCAATTATATATTTTACTTCAACTTTTTCTACCAATAATTTCTTTCTTAATTCTTCAGTTCCTGTTTGAACCGAGTCCAGAATTTTCGAAAAGACTTTATTAACAGAATTCTCGCTTCCGGAGTAAGTAACTTCATAATTTAGGTCATTTTCTGATACCTTCATCTTATTTTGAATAGCATGTAAAAATTCCGTTACAATTTCAAAATTTGCAAGTTTTCTTTTACCATTATATCCTTCTCTAAACTTTTCGTTAGTAGCCCTCTTCCAAGTTTTATTCTTAATGTCTTCTACATAAACAGTGTCATCTGTGATATACAACATACTCTCAATTTTTTGTCCGTTTCTTTCTTCATTACGATTAATTTTTACAATGAATGGATTTGTTGTCATTGACATGTCTAATTGTATAATTGAGTGGACATTTTGATCCGGATTTGTAAAATTTTGTATAGTTTCAATTTTTACATTTGTACTTTTTACCGATTTTGTGGCTTCAATAACTTTCTTCACTAATTTTTCATTTTCAGCATTATCAATCTTAGATGAACAACCTGCCAGAGAAAAAAGCAAAAAAATAACTAAAACCATTAAAATTTTTTGTGTCTTTTTCATATAAAACCTCCGACAACTAAATTGTAATATATTTGCAATAAAATGTAAATATAAAGAAAATTCAAAAAATAATCCATTTATTGATTGAACTATTTTATATTTTTTTAATTAAGTTATCATTAAAATTGTTTCACAAAAAATGCAGACAACTTCTAATGTCTGCATTAAATAAAATATTTGTAATTCATCCTCTATTTTGCTTTTGTTTCTTTTGCATTTTTAACTTCATCGGGAATTACTATTTCTTTAACTTTGTTTATATCAGAATATTTTACTTTCATTTCCATATCAAATGATACAGATTGATTACCTTCTGAAACCTTCATTACTGACTTCATCTCAAATTCTGTTGGATAAAATGTGTTTTTATCAACTACATATTTGATATCAAGCTTTTCTATTTCCATATTCTTAAGGACTTTTTCTGCATCCGGCTGATTTGAAATTATCATTTTCTTCAAGGCTTCTTTAGCCGAATCGTCAACTCCTGAATAAGTAGCTTCATAATTCGAACCCTTTTCTTCTACTTTTACATTTTTTTGCATTATATTTAAAAGCTCTACTACATCATTGAAATTAGCTGAATTTTTACGTTTTTCCAATGTTTTTTTAATATTTTCATCCTTAACATTCATCCACTCTTTAGTATTAATATTTTGAAGATATATATTTCCTTCAGTTATATACATATTCATATCAAAACTTTTTCCAAAAGTTTGTGTTTTTCCGGTAATTTTTACAGTCAACGGTTCTGAAATTGACTCTGCTTCCATTGTTACAGATGTAGCAATATCTTTACCGCCAAGATTAAAAGCTACTTTACTTTCAATATTTGCTTTTGAACTCTTTACTGATTTTGAAGACTCGCTAATCTTCTTAACAATATCTTCATTACTCATCTTTCCATTTGATGAGCAGCCTACTGCTGTAATAGAAAGTGAGCAAATAGCAAGAGCCATTAAAATTCTTTTAATTCTTTTCATTTCAAACCTCCTAAATAAACGCCTACTTATATTTTAATCCCTTTTCAATAAAAAGTAAATACATACAACAAATCACAACAAAATTTGTGTGTAAAATTTATTGTTCATTTATTTCATACACTTTCTTATTAGCCAATGCTTCGTCAATAAGTTTATCAACTTCTAAAAGAGATAAACTGTTATTTATATCTTCAATCTTCGGTTTTGTTACCGGATGTTTTGGTAAAAACACAGTACAACAGTCCTCAAAAGGTAAGATACTTGTTTCATAAGTGTCTATCGTTCTTGCAATGTCAATGATTTCAGTTTTATCCATTGCAATTAAAGGTCTTAAAATTGAAATTTCAGTAGATTTATCCACAACTGTAATTCCTTGAATAGTTTGACTTGCAACCTGTCCAAGACTTTCTCCTGTAATTAATGCATGATAATTTTGTTTAATCGCAAGTTTTTCTGCAATTTTCATCATAAAAATTCTGCCTAGAATAGTAATTTCTTTTTCAGGGCATTTGCTTGCAATTTCTTTTTGAATCGGTAAAAGATTTATGCTTGTCATTGTAAATTTTCCAACATAATTTGAAAGTATTTTTGCAAGGTCTTTAACTTTTTCCTCTCCTCTTTCACTTGTAAAAGGATAGGAATGAAAATGTATTGCTCCAATTTCCATACCTCTTTTACCCATGACAAAACCAGCAACGGGGCTGTCAATTCCCCCTGAAAGAAGCAAAAGTCCTCTTCCGCTTGAGCCAATTGGAAGTCCACCAAAGCCCTTATATCTCTTTACATAGACATAAACATATTCTTTAACATCTACATAAATTGGCATTTGTGGATTATGAACATCAACCTTTAAAAGATTTCCAAAATTTCTAAGTACAACTCCTCCAAGCTCTCTTGAAAGTTCAGGAGATTTTGGAGTAAATTTCTTATCAACTCTATTTACAAAGACTTTAAAAGTCTTTTCTTCATTTATTCCTAAATCACTTACTAAAACTCTTGTCGCCTCTCTTATATTTTCAAGCTTTTTTTCAGTTCTTAAAACTTCACAGATATAAAAAATTCCAAAAACTTTTTTAATTTGTTCAATCATTTCATCAAAAAGCTCTCTATCAGCCTTTATATAGACTTTTCCCTGCTCCTTATAAAATTCTTCAACTTCAAAATCTGCTATCGCCTTTTTTATCTTTCTTATTATTCTATTTTCAAAATCTTTTCTATTATCTCCTTTTAAAGTCAACTCTCCAAAGCTAACACTGATTAAATAATCCATTATCTTCCTCTTTTCATAATCATTCTAATTTCATTTACATACTTTTCTAAATTTTCAATAAAAATTTTAATTTCTTCTTCTGTATTAAACTCGGAAAGAGAAATCCTTACAACTCCGTCATTGTATTTATTATCAAGACCAATCCCGTCAAAAGTTCTGCTCTTTTTACCCTTACTACAAGCTGAACCGGTTGAAATATAAATCTTTTCACTCTCCAAGAAATGTAAAAGCACCTCACTTCTGATATTTTCAAAAGCGACAGTTACAATATTCGGAACCCCGTCTTTAGTAGTTAAAAATTTGTGATTTTCAATTTTTGAAATACCTGAAATCAGAATATCTCTTAAATTTTCCAAATGTTTTTTTCTATTCTCAAGATTTTCATACATAAATTCAGTAGCGACCTTTAAACCCATTATTCCAGCCACATTTTCCGTTCCGGATCTAAAGTCTTTTTCCTGACCTCCACCCAAAACAAAAGGTCTTAAATTTATATTTTTATTTACATAGATTGCTCCAATTCCCTTTTGGGCGTGAATTTTATGTCCGCTCAAAGTTAAAATATCAATCTTGGATTTTTTTACATCAATATTGACTTTCCCGAAAGCCTGTGCGGAGTCAACATGAAAAATACATTTTTTATTCTTTTCCTTAATAGCTTTTCCAATGCTTTCAACATCTTGAATAATGCCAAGCTCATTATGAACATAGGCTATTGAAACTATTTCAGTATTTTCATCTACGAGATTTTTTACACTCTCAATGTCGATATAGCCTAATTCATCCAATTTTAAAAATCTAATCTCTTTTTTCTCTTTTAAAAATTTATAGACATTAAAAACGGAGGAGTGTTCAATCTCCGTTGAAACTACATTTTTACCTTTTGCAGTTGAAACCGCCCCAAAAATTGCAGTATTATTTCCTTCTGTTGCACAGGAGTTAAAAAATACCTCTTCAGCCTTGCAATTTATATATTTTGCGATAACTTCTCTACAAGAATTTATATCTTTAGAAACAGAATATCCAAAATCATAAAGAGATGATGGATTTCCATAATTTTCTTTTAAATATTTGACCATAATATCTATAACTTCATCGCGAACTCTCGTAGTCGCAGCATTATCTAAATAAATCATAATAACTCCTTAAAAACTCTTTTCACTATCAATATTTTAATATAAATTCAAGAAATAAGCAATAAAAAAATTACAATATTAAATAAAAGTTATTTAATATTAATAAATTAAACTATTGTGCAATTTTAAACATTATGTTACTATATAGATGTAGAATAGTATGTGGCAGATTAAAGTTTAGATTATTTTAAGGAGTACATTATGAGCTTAATAGTTTTATTTAAACTCTCAAAAGCATTAGATAAATATTTGAAAGAAAATAAAGACAAATAAATTTATAATTATTTGAAGTTTATTTACTGTTTACGTTAAGCTATCAAGCGAGAATTATTCTCTTATACGTCATTTCGACCGTAACGGAACGAAGCGTAGTGAAGTAGAGTGTAGTGAATTTAGCCCTAACTTTGTTTACTTGTAAACAAAAGTAGGTCTGACGCAAAGATTGTTCAAATCTTTGATTTGAGTACAATCGACTGCGGAAATCTCATACTTTTGATTGTAAACAATCAAAAGTAAATGTATCGTAGATACATTTAATATGCAAATTTCGTACTAAATTAGTCTTTAGGTGATTTACAAATTTTATCTAATTGTTTTATTTCTAAGTCCTTTACAGGACTTACTATTATTTGTAAACAAATAATAGTGTGAGATCTCTCCACTCCGTTACACTACGGTCGAGATGACGTGTTAGGAAATATCTCTTTGCTAACTGCTATAACGTGAATTAGTTTTATTTAAACTCACAAAAACCTTAGATAAATACTTAAAGGAAAATAAAAACGAATAAATTTATTAATTGAAAATTAGGGGAATAAAAAATGAAAAGAATGAGTACAGGAGATTTATACAAATTATTTTTAGTTGTATTGTTTTCCGGTTTTATAATTGCATTTTTAAATTTACTAAATGTGAATAAATTTTATATTACTATTATAGCTGTAACTTGTATTTGTATAAGTTCCTACTTAGTATTTTTTACCAAAATAGGAAAATTTAAAATATTTAGAAATAAATATTTTGAAAAATACTATGAAAATTATATTATATCCGGAAGGCTCTTGATTTTAGGGATTATATTTTTCGTTGTATATATCAAAAATACAAATGGATTTTCTCTATTAGGAGTAATTTTTATACTGATAGGTTTAATCTTTCCTTATTTTTCAAGAAAAAATTGGGATAATAATCGGAAGTAAATAATTTAATAAGTGCCCGAAAGGTCACTTTTTTATAAAAGACTATATAAAAAGCGACTACTTTTTGTAATCGCTTAAATACTATTTATTAAAAAGGATGATAAAATACAGCGCTATCCTCCAAATGAATAGCTCCTTGAGATTTATAAAAATCATATGCCGAAGAATTTGTTAAAGTTGTAAAAAATGCTCCGGAAACTCCCAATTTTTTCAATTCTCTTATAGCATCACCATATAACGCTTTTGCTATTCCCTGTTTTTGAAAAATCGGATCAACGAACAGTTCATCAATATAATATGTTTTCCCATCATTAAAAGTTTGTACATGTCCTAATATGGCTCCAACCGGAACACCTTCTTTTATGGCAATAAGCCCATAAAAATGTGGAAAATCAAAAATATTGGTTAAAGAAATTCTAACACTTTCATCTGTCCATCTTTGTTTCCACTCACTCTCATTAAATGCTTTTTTAAAACTCGGAATAAGTTTCTCTAAATCTTCTTTTAGAACTTTTTTTATTTCCATATGCTACCTCTTTTTATTGATATTCTATATCGTTTTTATAATTATAACATTTCTTTTTAAGTTTTTCAATAAAATTTTAAGTATAAAATAAAACCGTCTTCTCAATAAAAGCTACTATTTACCTGCTTTAATGAATCATAAAATTCTAAAAAACTCATTACATAAAAAAGTGGCTACATCGTAACCACTTTTTAAATTATCTTTTCTTATTTATTTCTTCTCTTTTTATCTACAGCCACTACTATTCCTAAAGAACCAATCGCAACTACAACAAATCCCAGAACATTTGAATCAAGATTTGTCTTTACAAGTCCTTTTTTATTTTTAGGAGTTTTTTGACCCGGTTTACCCGGTTGTCCAGGTTGTCCAGGTTCGCCCGGTTTTTGTGGATCCGGTTTTGGTTTTTCCGGTTCTTCATTGACTTTACCATAATCAACTGCATAACCTGAGAAGTGAGTTGTTGTAAATGTTACATTTTTATCGTCTTGTTTAAATTCGATATTTTCAAGTTCACCCTTGTCATTTACAAAGTAAATAGCTTTTGCTGTCTTTCCTTCAGCTTTTACTATTGAAACATTGTATTCTCCCTTAGGAACGTCAACTCTCTTACCATTTTTATCAAGGAAGTAAATGTCGTATAAATCCGCTTCGGAATCTTTTAACTTATCAACTGAATTTTTATCTTTAACATCAGCAACTAAAGTCCAATCTTCTTTTAAATCATAACTTGAAACTGTAACTTTTTTATCTTTATCTGTTAATGTTACTAACTTCTTGATATTTACAATCTCTTTAACTTTATCATTCTTAACTGTAATGTCAAATGAATCCCTGTCAACTTTGTAACCTTCAGGAACTTCTATAGTAACTTTGTATTTTCCATTTGGAATATCTCCGTGGAATACTTTTTTGTTAAACTTACTTTGTGTAAGATCAAATTTTTCTTTTGACTCAACATTTTCAAGAGTTACTTTTATTCCGTCAGGAAGTTTATCCAAACCTTCAAAAGCGATATTTACAACGTCATTTATAGTTTCTTGTGCCTTAAAGATTACTCTCTTCGGTTTATTTTCTTCAACTGTAAATTTAATTGTTTTTGTTTCAAATTTTAAAGAATCATCACTTGTTTTTATTTCAACAGTATATTCTCCAACAGGTAGAACAGTCATTAAATCTCTGTGGAAATTAACTCCTGTAAGTTTTCCGTTATCATCCTTTATTGGAGATTCATATACTTTAGTGTAAGTTTTCAAATTATCTCTGTTAATTTCTTTTCCGTCTTTATCTTTGATTACATAAGTTGCACCTGCTCCCATATAGTTTTCAGGATAATCGTTTATTTGTAATCTGATATTAACTTCTCCATATCCTGCTTCAATCTTTTCTTCCTTTTGTTTTGTTTCAAAGACAAGATCTGTTGTTTTATCTTTTTCAGCAGTAACATCTTTTTGTTGTTCTTTTAACGGTTCATAGATTTCCGGAATTTGGTGAATATAGAAAGAATATTTTCCCGGAGCCATATTTAATAACTCATTAGAATATCTATAATTTCTCATTGGATTCCAATCTGTTCCATTATGAACATAAACATCTTCTCTCCAATTGATTTCAATCGGAAACATATTTAAGTTTTCAGAGCCTTCTATATGTTTTCCTTCAAAGTCTTTATAATTTGTTACTTTGAATATCGGTTTAACATTTGCTCCCAAATCTTTCGGTTTTATTTGAGGTGCAGAATATTCAGAGCCGTCTAAATTAAGTGATGCGATATTTCCTGCGTGGTCAAAAGTGTGAATATAGATATTTTTGTGTTCTACATCTGCCGGAATTTCAAAAGTTCCATCCTCTTTAGCTGTTATCCACTTTGTTTCACCGTTTTTATCAATATATCTTAAAACAGTTTCTTCAACACCGCTTAAATTATCTGTGATTTCAGGTTTATAAATATTTCCTTCAACCTTAGGCTTAGCAATTTTTGGAGCGGTATTGTCGATTTTTACATCGAATTCCATTTTTTGTTCATTTTCAACAGCAGCTCCCGCCACTTCAGAGTTTGCAGTTACTACATATTTGTACGTACCCTCAGGAAGAGATTTTCCGTTTGATGTTCCATCCCAGTAAGTTTGTTCTATAAGATTAGATCTTGAAGCGCCATCACTGTAATTATTACTATTTTTATAAGCATAACCTGAACCGCTTTGGTAAACAAGATTTCCGTCTTTATCATAAACCTTAGCTGTAATATATTGTGAATTTCTAAAGAACATACCTTTGAATGCCACAAAGTCTTTGTTATTATCTCCATTTGGAGAAATTGCCAAATTATTTTTTGAAAATTCAAACTTACCTGCATCAAAGCCTAGAGGAATTTCACCTTTATTTCCAACAAAATTATATCTTACTCCCTTATCATCTGTCCATTGTTTTCCTCTTGCATAAGGATTATTTTCGACAGTTACAAGAGATGTGAAGTTCGGTGTAAAGGAACCGTTTTGTTTCATATACATTGGAAGTTCTTTACTAAGATCAAAGTCATAAACAGATTTTTCCCAAAGTGGTACATTTGCCCATTTTCCTTTAAATCCACTAAACGCCATACTAACTTCTTTTGTATTATCTTTCGCATCTTCAAAGAATACAAAACCTTCCAAGAAATAACCATTAGGCATTTGTTTGCTTAATTCAGCGTCAAATTTACTTGCATCAACAGTTATTTTAACATCTACTGAACCCTTAGCAGGTACAGTTATTTCTTTTCCTTGAATTGTTTCTAAAGTTTTTGTCTTTAAAGCAAATTTTCCATTTTCAGTTTCATCAGTACCTAAAACTGTTTTATATTTTAAAGTTTTTGCTTCATTTCCAATATTTACAACTTTTAAGTTAATTTCAAATTTACTGTCAATATCATTTAACCAAGTTTTTGGATTATTATTACTGTCAAGCACATAAATATCGCTACTTGTAGCTTTTTCAACATTTATAGCACCGGCACCCTGTTTTCTAGGAGAAACATAATTTTCTGTTCCCTTTTCCTTAACAGGATCTGCTGTACTCATAATCAACGCTTTTATAATGTCGTATTCTTGTTCTCCCTTAATTTCAGAATGTCTTTTATTTAAACTTTCTCTTATAAGAGCTACAGCACCTGCAATATGAGGAGTTGCCATTGAAGTACCGCTCATAGTTGTATATTTATTATTATTTATTGAAGAATAAATAAGTCCGCCCGGAGCTGTTATATCAGGTTTGAAAGTTCCGTCAGATGCCCAACCGTAAGATGAAAAGTCAGTTAACTGTCCACCATTTGCATAAGGAATCGCACTTAATTGTTTTGTAAACTTTACTTTTTTATCTTTATTTTCAATAATTTTTTTACCTGCAGAGTTTCCTATAAATACAGATGGAATTTTAACATCTTTTGTTTGATCTCCAAATGCCATATTTATAATTTCTTCTCCACCTTGCTCGTGGTTGTAGATTATAACACCTTTTGCACCTTTTTTACCGGCTAAAATAATTTTATCGGCAAAAGTCTTTCCGCCTCTTTTTACTAAAACCACTTTATCTTTAACTTCTTTTCCGTTATAGTCGGACTCTTCATTTCCAAGACCCGCTTCAACTACATCATAACTTTGTTCTTTTTTATCTGCATCTATAAATTGTTTAGCGGGGTCAGGATCTCCCTCATCGTCATAACCTTGGAAATAATCTCCTGATTTTAATACACCACTAACTCCTTCAATGCTGATTGTTCTAACTCTTTCAACATCAGTATACATAGCTGCAACAGTCAAAGCATCTTTTGCAACACCCGGACTTCCAACTGTACCATAGTCCGGATTTGTTACAGGAGGTTTATCACTAAACGCACCGAAATGACCGTCATTACCGGCTGCGATAGCTACGATAACACCCATTTTTCTCGCATAAGCTATAGCTTTTTCCATAGCTCTACCAACAGATGCGATAGATCCGTTAGGAGCACCCAAACTCAAGTTTATACTGTCTGCACCAAGTTTTACAGAGTCTTCAACAGCCTTTGCATAAATATGAGTATATGTTGATTGTCCTTGGAAAACTCCCATAAAAATAAGTTGTGCTTCAGGAGCAGTTCCTATGATTTTTTCTTTTTTAGTTGTTCCGTCTTCTTTGTTAAATTCAGCTTCCATTTTAGGATTACCTACTGAAATACCGGAAACATGCATTCCGTGAGATTCTTCTCTCATTTCTTCTTTTACATTCTTTCCGTTTGTGCTGTAATTATGAGCGTAAACAACTTTGTCAGTTCTCCAACTACCATAACTAATTCCGGCTTCATTCATCTTTTGATTCATTGAAGCCTCAGTTGGAAATTTTCCTTTTGAAACATCAGAAACTCTTAGGATATCATGTTTTACATCAACACCTGTATCCAATACGGCTACAACTCTACCTTGTCCATTATATTTCTTTCTAAGTTCGTCTGTAACCTTCATTAGATTGTTTGAATCTAAGCTTCTTTTCTTTCTTTTAGGATTAAATTCCTTTTCGGATTCTTTAACTGTAGGTTTTGAAAATTCATTTGAAACTTCAACGGATTCAACAGAAGCCATTTTTGAAATTTTCTCAATGTTTTTAACCTTAGTTTTTAAAGCAATTCCGGCAAATAATAAGTCATATTCATAATATGTTTCATAACTTATATCAGCTTTGTCAAGTTCACCTTTAAAAGAATTGATTAAAGCCTTACTTTTAGCTTCTCTAGCCTTTTTTCCTTCTGCAGTTTTCAAACTGGAAAAGTCTGCTTTAGAATCCTCTTTCAAAACTACAATATAAGTTTTTTCCTCATTTTCGTCGGCTTTAATCTTATTTGCAGTTTTTGTAATTTTTGGAGCTGTATTAACTTTTTCATTAGCAAAAGCAACACTTGTGCTACCTAATAATAATGAAAACGTTAATAACAGAGTCAAAAACCTTTTTCTCATAGAAAAACCCTCCTTAAATATAAAAATAAATAAACCTATGCAGTATAAAGAATACTACTTTATCAGTATAACATATTTATTTTGTTTTGTATATACCGTTTAAAGTAATATTTTTTAAAAAATGATAATTTTGTGGTTAATTTTGTAAAAATTAAAAAATTTTTTAAAAAGCAATAAAAAATTAGGGAGTATTTTTTAAAATTTACTCCCCTTCCTTAGTTACTGAACCTAATTTTTTAATAAGACATTGATATCTACAAATATACAACATAATCAGCTATTGAATTTAAAAATTCTTGATTTTTAATTTTTCCATTTCCATAATGTCCTCCTGTAAGTTTTTACTGAATATTTGCTTTTTCAAGCATTGCCTTATAAAATTCCGAGCTTTTACAAAGTTCGCTGTCTGTCCCTACTGCTTCTATTTTTCCGGCATTTAACAAAACAATTTTATCTGCATTTCTTATTGTTCTAAGTCTATGGGCAATTACTATAACTGTTTTTTCTTTTATAAGTTCAGACAGTGCTTCCTGAATAAGACTTTCATTTTCGACATCGAGAGATGCTGTAGCTTCATCAAGCAGTATAATCGGTGCATCTTTCAAAATAGCCCTTGCTATTGATATTCTTTGTCTTTCTCCACCGGAAAGTCTTTGTCCGTTTTCTCCTATTATAGTATCTATTCCATTCGGCATTTTATTTATAAAATCATCACATCTTGCTATTTTAGCTGCCCTTGTTATTTCCTCATCTGTAGCATTCTTTTTCCCGATTTTAATATTATCTTTTATGCTTGTATTAAAGAGGATAACATCTTGAAATACTATGGAAAAATTTTTAAGTAAAGTTTCCGGATCAACCTCACTTATGTCTTTTCCACCTATCAAAATTTTTCCTCTATCTATATCCCAAAATCTTGCAGCAAGCTTTGCAACTGTTGTTTTTCCGCTTCCACTTGAACCGATTAAGGCTGTGATTTCACCTTGCTTTGCGATAAAACTAACCCCATTTATTACAGAATAATTATCATATCCAAAATAAACATCTTTAAATTCAATGTCATAATTTGTAATTTCCATTTGCTTTTTGCCCTCTTGAATAGGCATAGTTTTTATTTCCTTTATTCTTCCAACCACAGCATCAAGCATAACTATCATGGACATAAAAGTAATTATTCCCTCTATTGGTAGATAAATACTTGTTGTCATCATTAAAAATGCAATATAAACCAATATATTTATCTCCCCTGCAATAAGCATATTTACACCAACAACAGCAACACTTATAATACCAAGCTTTAATATTGCAGTCGCTATTCCTGTAAGTGTTCCTGCAACAATTTCACCTTTAGTTTTTTGTTTTGTAGACATATTTAATTTTTTAAAAAAATCTTTTAGCATTTGTTCTTCTAAATTATAAGATTTTATTTGCTCTATCTGCTCAATCTTTTCCTGCAAATCATCAAAAACCTTGCGATTATCATCTATCCAGTTTTGCACTACTTTTTTCTGACTTTTTCTTGATAAAAATATTATTAGAAGTGAAATCGGAATCACCCACAATGCTGCAAAAGCCAATTTTGGATTATAGATAATAAGCATTAAAGCAATAATGCCTGTAGAAATGGCAGTTGCATATATATGAGGAACGGCATGTGAAAATATAGTTTCATATAAATTCATATCATTCATCATTGTTTCTGCAAGATCTGCCAAATCTCTTTTTCCAAAATAAGAAAGAGGCAATTTTTTTAATCTTTCTGCTAAATCAATCCTTGAATTTGCACTCTCATTATACACATTGGTATAGAGTCTTACATAATCCCACCTTGCAACTAAAAACATTAATATCATCATTACTATAATTAATATAAGATAATGAAATAGAGTAAAATTATAACTTTCAATACCCTTCAAAACGCCTATATACTGAAACAAAAACATAAAGGCAATCATTGGTGCAAATAATTTTGTCAAATTAACAAAGGTATGTGAGATGATTGCTTTTTTTAAATTAATCGCTCCTTTTTCAGACATAGCATATCGTTTCATAAAATAAGAAACCATATCTTAACCTCCTATCTTCCAATTTACAGATTTTTGATATTCATCCCAAAGCTTTTTATAATGCCCATTCATATTTATCAAATCCGAGTGCTTACCTTCTTCTACAATTCTACCTTTATCTATAACAAGTATCTTGTCCACATCTACTACAGTGGATAATCTGTGGGCAATCATTAGCGTTGTCTTGTTTTTTGATAATTTTTTAAAAGACTCCTGAATTAGATGTTCATTTTCAGGGTCCGCAAAAGCTGTAGCTTCATCTAAAATAATAATATCCGCATCTTTGAGAAAAGCTCTTGCTATAGAGAGTCTTTGAGCTTCACCACCTGAAAAATATGTGCCTCTCGTTCCGTAAACAGTATCAAGTCCATTTTTCAAACCTTTAATTATCTCTTTACAGCCTGAATTAATCAAAGCATTATCTATTTCTTCATCTGTTGCGTCGGGTTTTGCAATTAGAAGATTCTCTCTTAAACTCATCTTAAACAGTTTGGAATTTTGAAAAACAAAGGCTATTTTTTTCATCAAAGCCTCTTTTTCAAAATCTTTTATATTAATCCCGCCAATTAAAATTTCACCTGATTTAATATCATAAAATCTGGCAGCAAGCCTTGCTATAGTGGTTTTACCACTACCCGACATTCCAACCAAAGCAACTTGTTCTCCTCTTTCTACTTTAAAAGAAATATTATCCAAGACATTTTCTTCACCATAAGAAAAACTTACATTTTTAAACTCAATTCCCACATCAGAGCTTGTCTTATCTCCATAAATAAAATCATCATATTCAAGTATATTTTCAATTTTGTCCAGAGCAAGCTCCGCAAAATAACTAAATTGTTTAATTGTCGCCGTTCTCATAATAAAAACGGCAAATATCGGTCCTATCAGAAAATAAATAACAGAATTTGCAACCACATTAGCTAAGTTACCATTAAATTTTATTAACAATAAAGCTACAGGCACTAAGAAAAATGCTGTCGATGTAGAAATAGTCCCAAACCATGACATTTTATTCGTGTAACTCATAGTAAGCTTGAGCACAAGATCTTTTATTTTGATAATTAACGAATATAACTTATCAAAACTTTCAATACTTTGTGCGAATGTTTTTACCACCGGAATTCCCCTGACATATTCTACGGTCTGAGAAGATAAATCGGAAAGATCTTCGTAATATTCTTCTTTCATTTTCTTTGTTTCGGATGTCATCATTGATGACATTAATATCATGCCAATAATTATCGGCACCATACTTACAAGCCCCAATTTCCAATCAAACATAAAGAAAAATACAAACAGAACTATCGGTGATATAACTGTCATTGCCATATCAGGAAGTTGATGTGCTAAGAAAGAATGTGTTTCAGAAGCTCCGGATATGATTACTTTTCTTATTCTTCCACTTTCTTTATCATCAAAATATCCAAGCGGTTTATTAATTAGTTTTTTTACCGAGCTCTTAATAATATTATCTTCTACTTCAAACGCAAAAACATGGGATAAAATGAGACCTATAAGGTATATAAATAAACCTAATCCCGCAAATGTCGCCGCATAAATTGAATTTTCCCTCACATAGACAAAATCTACCGTTTCATTTAAAATTAAACTATTTATAATCCTATGAATAAAAACCATAGGCATCAAGACCATAATACCTGAAATTGCAGACATAATCATAGCAATATAAAACAAAATACTTTTCTTACCGGCATAAGGCATTAGTCTTTTTAGTATTGATTTTTTCTTATTCTTCAATGAATAATTCCTCCTTTTCTTTAAATTAAACAAGCTTTATAAATATCCTGTTTAGACTGAATATAAAAATTGGTGTTTTAAAATTTTTAACAGTATATAACTCTTTGATTGTTTTTATCTTATATTTATTATATAATAAATGAGAAATTCAATCAATTAAGCATAGTTAACTATGTCTATTTGGAATAATGTCTATTAGGGATAAAAATTACAATGGAGGTATATATGAGCGATTTTTACAACTTTGTTAAAAACTTTTTTTCTACAAATGAATGTACTGATAATACAAAATACTCATCTGCAGGACATACATTCTGTTTCAATACAGACGATGCGGAAGGCATATATTGGTTTTATGAAGGTAAAAATTTTACAATTGATATTCACGATGTTTTCATAAAAAAAGAAATTATCCACACAAGTTTTGCCGGTTTGGATAATTTCTATTCCCTTTACTCATCTTATTTAGTTACAGCAAATGGAGAAAGTTTTAATCCTTATCAAAATCTTTCTTCAAACTCACTCTATGTTATAAATACAAAAAATTCTAAAAACTATAGATTTATACTACATAAAAACTCTTCCTATCTAGGAATAGGTATAAATTTCAACCAATCTATGATAGAAGATTGTCTATCCTCATACAAAAATAAAGTTTGTAACTATGAAAATTTATTTTTCAACACTAACACAATTATAAACAAACCTTTGGAAAGAATTGCAAAAGATATACTAAATTGTAAGATGATATCTCCTGCTGCTGAAATCTTTTTTGAATCAAAGGCAAAGGAGTGGCTTAGTATAACAATAGACGCATTTTTAAATAAGTACAACAATTCAATATCCATCGCCGATGATGAAGCTTTAAAAATTGTTGCTAATTATATAGACGATCATTATGCAACCTCAATTTCACAAAAAACTTTAGAAAAAATATCCACTATGAGCGGTACAAAACTTAAAAAATTATTTAAACAAAAATATCAATGTACAATTACCGAATACACTCAAAGACGCCGAATGAACATGGCAGAAGTTCTTCTATTAAACTCCTCCCTTAAAATTCAGGATATTGCTGAAGCGGTGGGGTATTCTTCTCATAGTAAATTCAGTACTTGTTTCAAAAAATATAAAGGAATGTATCCAAAGGATATAAAAAAATATAATTCTAAAAAAACTTCCCTTTGATTATGTATGTACCAAAAAAATTATAATTTCATTGGGTGGATACTTGGGAACCTTGTTGCTTTGCAATAATTATATCAAATAATACAAATACCCCGTCAAACTCACTTTGTTTGTTTACAAGCAAAAGTAGGTCTGACGCAAAGATTGTTCAAATCTCTGATTTGAGTACAATCGACTGCGAAGATCTCATACTTTTGCTTTAGCAAAAGTAAATGTATTGAAGATACATCATAATACTGAATTTCCCTATTTTTTATCAAAGCAAAATAGACTATAAAAGTTGTTTTAAGAATTACGGGGCTTTATGAGATTTCTCCACTACATTTCGCTATGCTACATTTCGGTCGAAATGACATGTTAGGGGAATTTCTATGCAAAGTACTTTGCCGTGAATTATTTTGTTTTTTATGCAATTTTAAAATTAATTTTTTTAATAATATTTAATACTTATTTACTTTTAACGTCTAGCTGTCAAACAAAGATATTTACCCTTATACGTCATCTCGACCGAAATGAGTGAAACGAATGAAGTGGAGAGATCTCATACTTATTCTTGTTTACAAGAATAAGTAAATGTATCGTAGATACATATATAAATTCTAATTATTAATTCTGACGCAAAGATTGTTCAAATCTTTGATTTAAGCACAATCGACTGCGAAGATCTCATACTTTTGCTTTAGCAAAAGTAAATGTATCGAAGATACATAAAATAATTTAATAGAATTTCTTTCAGAAATATAAACAAACAATAATTGAGATCTTTCGACTTCGTTTCACTCCGCTCAAGATGACGTGTTGGGGGAATTTCTATGCAAAGTACTTTGCCGTGAATTATTTTGTTTTATAAAAATTAATAAACAAATATTGAAGTTTATTTACCATTCACGTTAAGCTACAAAACAAGGATAGCTCTCTTATACGTCATTTCGACTGTAGCGGTATCGAAATGAATCTAGCCCTAACTTTGCTTGTTTACAAGCAATAGTAGGCCTGACGAAAAGATTGTTCAAATCTTTGATTTGAGTACAATCGACTGTGAAAATCTCATACTTTTGCTTTAGCAAAAGTAAATGTATCGAAGATACATAACAACAACTTCCCCACAAAAAAATCAACGGAAATCCGTTGATTTTTTCACTATTTTAATCTTATATATTTTGTAGCTCTGCCTATTCCCTCTCTTTGGATTTCTCCCTCATCTACCAATTTTCTTAAAGAGCCCTCAATAGAACTTAAACTTAGAGTTGGACAAAGCTCTATAATGTCCTGCTTTGTAAATCTTCCCATTTTCTGTGAAATTGCCTTTCTTACAAGCTCTATAGCAAGAAGTTTTTCTTCTACAATGGAAAATCTATCTTCAAATTCCTTATATCCTGCAAGAATTATACCTAATAAATATTTCATAAATGGTAAAATATCCTCATTTTCTTCATGCCAATTCAATCCTGATTTTTGAAGTGATCCGTAATAAGCCGATTTATCCTTTGCAATTAAAGCCTCCAAAGATATATATTTACCTACATAAAAACCGCTTCTATAAAGTAAAAGGGTTGTAAGTAATCTGCTCAATCTGCCATTTCCGTCATTAAATGGATGAATACATAAAAAGTCGTGGATAAAATAAGGAATTACAAGAAGTGGATCTATCTCGAAATTTCCAATAACCTTATTATATTCATTACATATATTTTCCAAAGCTTCAGGTGTTTCAAAAGGTGAAGGTGGTGTAAATAAAATTTCTGATTTCTTATTTGGATAATTTATAGTAATATAATTTTGAATATTTTTAGTCTTTCCAGCAAGTGGATTATCCATATATCTAAACATAATTTTATGCATTTGTAAAATATAATTCTTTGAAATTGAAATTACATCAAAATTCTCGTGAATAAGATTAAGAACATCTCTATACCCTACAATTTCTTCTTCATTTCTATTTCTTGGAGTCGTCTTTTCTTCAACTAACTTTTTAAGTCTTGCACTTGTCGTAACAATTCCTTCAATATCATTTGAAGCCTCTGTACTTTGAATTTTTGCAACTTCAATAAGTTTATTTAATTCTTCAGGTCTTTGTTTTAAATATAATTCCTGTTTTCCTTTATATTTATAAATTGATGTGACTAAAGATAGAATTTCAGAGTCCCATTTTTTATCTTTAATTTTGGAATAATTAAAATTTCTCATTGAATTTCTCCTTAAAATAATTTTATCCCTTAAAATATACCATATTTTAAGGGATAAATCAATATTTAAGGGCAAAATTGTTTTTATAAAAATTAATAAAAATAATTTGAAGTTTTTTTACTTTTCACGTCTAGCTGTCAAACAAAGGTATTTCTCCTTATACGTCATCTCGACTGTAGCGGAGCGGAATGGAGAGATCTCATACTTTTGCGTTAGCAAAAGTAAATGTATTGAAGATACATCATAATACTGAATTTCGCTATTTTTTATCAAAGCAAAATAGACTATAAAAGTTATTATTTTAAGAATTACGGGGCTTTATGAGATCTCCAGAGCAATTGTATCTAAAGATACAATTACCCCGTCAGACCTACTTTTGTTTACAAGTAAACAAAGTTAGGGCTAGATTCGCTTCGTTTCGCTTTGCTCAACTCCGGTCGAGATGACGTGTTGTGGGAATTTCTTTGCAAAGTACTATGCCGTGAAACATTTTGTTTTCTATTATATTTTAATTTTCTCAAAAAAACCAACGGATTTCCGTTGATTTTAGTTAAAATTTATTTACTTTTATCTGCTATCTTATAAATCAAGCAAATATACAGTCTCTGGACTTATTACACCATTTTCAGTATGAATCATCCAATCACTCACATAATCTATAGAATATATCCCCTCATCGCCTTCGTGTAAATTAGGAATATTATAAGGCTCTTGAGTCAATTTTGCCTTAAAACCATCTTCTTCCATAGAAAGAGCTTCAAACCAAATATGCTCACGATTTTTCTTATCCAAATTACCATCTTCGTCTATTGTTTCAAGACCTAGCTTTATTATAATAGCAATATCATCTTTCCCTTCTTGTTTTTCCTTAAGCATTCTTTCAACATAAGAAAATCTTTCTCTCGCCAAAGAACTCATTCTAGCAGTTTCTTCAGTACTTATATAATACAGAGGATTATTCTCCAGTTTTTTTGTGAACTCTGAAGGCTTTCTTAAATAATTTTTATTAAACTCTTCTTCGCTTCCATAAAGGAAAAGTATATTTGTTTTGGAGTTATGAGAGTCTTCTCTATCTTCAATACCTCCAAGAATATCCTTAGGATAATATTTCAAGGCATTTATCCATTTTTTTGATGTAGCAACAATTGGTTCGTCATCATAAAAAACTCCCAAATGTATTGTTTCTTCTCCATTTTGATTTCCATCATCCTCTTCAACAGGATTGTTTTCATCTAATAATCGGCATGCATAATTTGAAATTAAATCATAATGTGTTCTGGAGTCATCCTTATTTGAACCCAAAATCTCAATTTCATGTAAATTACATCTGCACAAACCATGTGTATGTAGCCAAACTTCATTTTCATCATAAACGGCTTGAACAGTATATAAACTTGTAGGAGAAGGAAGTACATTTGATTTAGCTGCTAATTCAACCCATTTTTTATTTAATAGTCTTTCAGCGCTTTCATCACAAAGAGCAACCATTTCAGGAATCATAGCATAGATAAGTTTAAGCTGTAAATGATAACATTTTTTAGGATTACCATTAAATTTCATATAAACATTTAAAGCTTTCTTTACATTTAAAATCTGTTCTTTTTCCTCTTCTGTAAAATATTGTAGTTGCCATTGATACATTTCTTCTGTATAAAAATCTCCAATATAAAATCCTACTTCAAAGTCCATACCATCATATGATATAACAAGCTTTCCGGGTAAATCCTCACTTGGCATAATTTTTTCTTTAATCTCAACACCATCTATAGCTTTAATATTAGCAAAAACATCTTCTGTAATTGTGTAATTTTCAGGTGTTAAAGCTAACATATACGAAAATTCTTCCCAATAAGCAAGAGGTTCTTCTTTAATTAAAGTAGGAGAATAAACGTCATTAGAATACTCTTCATTTTTTTCCTTTGAACCATTAAATAATCCGTTAACAACCTTTTTAAAAAAACTCATTATTTTTCTCCTTTTATACTAATATAATCAATGTCAGTATATCATAATAGCTGAGTAGATTCAATGTTTTTTACACTAAAAAATTATAATTTATTTCATTAAAATAGACTATATTCATAATTATAGGGCTTTATGAGATCTTTCGACTACACTTCGCTATGCTACGTTCCGCTCAAGATGACGTGTTGGGGGCTTTTCTTTGCTAACTACTATGACGTGAATTATTTTATTTTTTATGCAATTTTAAAATAAAATTTTTTTAATAATATTTGATGATTATCTACTTTTAACGTCTAGCTATTAAACGAAGAATATTTACTTATACGTCATTAGTGAAGTGAATCTAGCCCTAACTTTGCTTGTTTACAAGCAAAAGTAGGTCTGACGCAAAGATTGTTCAAATCTTTGATTTGAGTACAATCGACTGTGGAGATCTCATACTTATTCTTGTTTACAAGAATAAGTAAATGTATCGTAGATACATAAATTAAGAAAAACTATTCAAAATTTCTTTCAAAAATACCATTAATTCTAAACAAGCAATAGTTGAAATCTTCATAACAATTGTATCATAAGACTGTTATTAAATTTTAACCACCTTGTGATTCATATTTATTTACTCCAATCTTGAAAGCAAAATTTGCAATGCTAAATAAAACTGCTATCCAAATAATTTGCATTAAAAATACATATAAAATATCTCCTGACTTTCCTTGTAAAATCATTACCGGATAATAATATATGTAACTTATTGGTAAATAATTTAAAAATTGGAATTTTTCCGTTAGTAAAAATAAGGGAATCATCTCACCACTAAAAATCTGTATTACTATCCATACTATATCCCTAAGACTTAAAGTATTCTCAAACCAAAAGGATAGAATTCCAACTATTTCAAATATGAAAAATAAGATTGTAAATCCCAGCAAAACGGAGATAAAAAAGTAAATTATATTTAAAAATATTAATTTTTCTCCGGTTTGCAAGAATAAATTTGCTATCATTATTATTAAAAATCCTAGTGGAAAAGAAATTATAAAATTTGCAAAATTCTCAAAATATTTTTTCTTAATATATGAAATAGGAAGTAACAAGTATCTATCCAAATCACCACTTCTTATATCTTCATACACATAATAACATACAGTTCCGGCAGGCATCATTATTGATTTTAAAATCAAAATTGAAATGTAATACATTATAAAAAACGAAAACTTAAATTCTCCCAATTTTTGATATTCATTTAGCCAATAAATCATAAAAATATAAATCATTATTTGAACTGGAAGCGTTGAAATCATCATAATTACATTTAAAAAATATTCTTTCATCTTCTTTAATTCTAAACTTATCAAAACCAAATATTTTTTCATTTTAGCCTCCATTTGATGTGTATTTTAATATAGCTTTCCTGTGTATAAATTCATATAACAAGGCAAAAATTATTAAAATAATAAGTTCAAAAACCAAAAATTTAAAATTATCTGTCCTTCCAAAGAAACACATTGTAGGATAATAAGAAATTAAAGACATTGGTATAACATAAGTTAAAATTATTTGAACAAATTTTGGAAAAATAGTTAAAGGATAATTTTTTGTAATATTTAAACTGAAAATCAACTCACGAAATCCCTCAAATCTATCAATTAAGAAAGATAACATTGTAAGACTTCCATAAAATAAATTAAGTATCAAAACTCCAGTGGCTAAAAAAATAATGGCCATTAAAAAATTAATTATACTAAAACTTATTTCATAAGCAAAAATTACAACACAAAATCCAATAACAAACATTAAAAATTGTTGTATCATAAATACTATTGGAATATTTTCAATTAAAAACAAAAAAATATCTCTTCTTGGAAGTATAAGATATTTATCATAGCTTCCATCATTTATACAATACGGTAAATCTCTATATCCGAAGAAAAATCCACCCAATGAATCTGCAAGTAAAGCAAACATATTTAAAACCATAATTTCTTTTATTCCATAAAGACCTATTTCTCCAAAATTACTGCTTAAAACCAACCAAAAGACTAAATTTAAAATAATATTAAGTAGAGCATATATAAAAGTCATAACAGTATGAATTGGATAGATAGTAACCAATTTTAGAGAGTTTTTAAGTGAAATTAAAATTAATTTTCTCATTTATTATTCTCCCCATAAAATTTAATCAACAAATCTTCTAAAGATTCATCAGAAATATTTATATCCGAAACTGAGTTTTTAACCAAAAATGATACAATTTCATTTACTTTATCTGCAAGAACAACAAGCTCAACCTCATCTCCATAAATCACTTTTTTTGAAATACTTTCCAAATAATCTATTGAAATATTATTCTCATTTTTAAATCTAATAATTTTATCAGATTTAACATTATTAAATAATCTTTTATCTCCGTCAAATACGATTTGTCCTTTATCTACAATTATCAATCTACTACATAATTTTTCAATTTCATCAATATTATGTGTTGTTAAACAAATTGTAGTATTTGAATTTTTATTAAGATAATCTAAAAATGAAAGTATTTCGTTCTTAACAACTATATCAAGACCTATTGTAGGTTCATCCAAAAATATAACTTTGGGATTATGTAATAGTGATGCACAAAGTTCACATCTCATTCTTTGTCCAAATGACAATTTACGAACAGGAGTATCGTATAATTCCTTTAAATTTAAAATTTCATCATAATAACTAAGTCTTTCTTTAAAAGTTTTATCATCAATTCCATAGACTTCCTTATAATATTTTAAAGAATCTTTAACAGGTATATCATAAAGCAAAATTGATTTTTGCCCCATAACAACTCCGATACTTTTCAAAAAATTATTCTCTCTTTTATATGGTATAAACCCATTAACCCTTATTCTTCCACTTGTAGGCTTTAATACTCCGGACATCATTTTCATTAATGTACTCTTTCCTGCACCGTTTAACCCGATAAGTCCTATTTTTTCTCCTTGATTAATAGAAAAGGAAACTCCTTTTACTGCATTCACAATATTAAAAGGTTTAAACAATCCCTTTCTGATGTGATAATCCTTAATTAAATCTTTTACTTCTATCATAACATTCCCCACTAAAATATTTTTAAAGTAACTTTTGAATTTTTATAATAAAATAACTTCCTACTAAATTGATAATAACATAGTAATTATTTAATTTCAAGTAATTATACTATAATCATTTGTTAAAAAGAAAAAAATTCGTTTAAATAATATTTCTTTTAGAAATATAAACAAGCAAATATAAATGTATCATAGATGCATAATAATATTGAATTTCCCTAATTTTTATCCAAACAAAATAGACTATAAAAGTTATTTTAAGAATCACAGGGCTTTATGAGATTTCCAGCGCAATTGTATCTAAAGATACAATTACCCCGTCAGACCTACTTTTTGTTGTTTATGAATAAACAACAAAAGTTAGGGCTAGATCCACTCCGTTTCACTCCAGTCGAGATGACGTATTAGGAGCCTTTACTCACATAGAATTATGACGTGAATTTTTTATTTTAAATCAACAATCTTTCCTAAACAAAAAATCAACGACTTTCCGTTGATTTTTCTCTTAAATTTACATATTCAATTCTTCTCTAAATTTTGCAAGGGCTTTTTTTTCGAGACGACTTACTGTCATCTGTGAAATGTTTAGCTCTTTTGCAAGGGCAACTTGTGTTTTTTGTTCAAAATATCTTCCAAGTATTATTTGTTTTTCAACTTCGGTTAATTTGTCTAAAGTCTTTTTAATAAAATCTTGATTGTCAACAAAGTCAAATTCTTTGTCTTCTTCTCCAACAATATCAATTAAGTTTGTGTCCTTGTCTTCACTATCTGAATTTTCAAAACTTTGATCTAATGATTGAGGTGTATAAACTTTACTAGCTTCCATAATTTCCAACACTTCTTCTTCAGAAAGTTCTACATAATCTGCAATATCCTTAATTGTTGGAGTTCTTCCAAGCTCTTGTGTTAAATGATATTTTGCATTATTAACTTTTTTAGAGTTCTCTTGTATTCTTCTTGGAACCCGAATTACCCAACCCTTATCTCTGAAATATCTTTTTATTTCTCCGACGATAGTCGGCATAGCGAAACTTGAAAATTCAAAGCCTTTTGAGATGTCATATCTATCTATGGCATAGATTAAGCCCAGACTTGCAACTTGGAATAAGTCATCATAATCAATTCCACGATTTACATATTTTTTAGCTAAAATTTCAGCCATATATAGATTTTTTTCAATTAATTTATCTCGAAGTTCCGGTGTGGGTTTTTCAAAATATTCTCTAAACAGAGCCTTTATCTGTTCTGAGTCCGGTTTGCTATATGCCTTTTTCATTTTTTTATCCTTTGTTTTTAACTAAAAGTACACTTTTTTCCTTAAATTCTATTTTATCGACTAAATTTTCCAAAATTAATAAAGCAAATCTATTTTCTTCTTTTTCTTGAATTCCCAAAAGAGAAATATCAGGGATGACTTCAATTTCAATTTTATCTTCAAAAACATCCATACTGATTTCAAAAAATTCACTTTCATCCACAAATAAATTCAAAACTTCAGAAATTGAAACCTTTAAATCTTCGATATTTTCAATATCCATAGAGATTGTATTCGCTATGGAAGAGATTGAAAGTCTTAAAGTTGAAATATATTTTTTTTCTGAAGGAAATTTTACAAATATTTTATCCATAATTACCCCTCGATTTCAAAAACTTTATCTAAGTCAGTTATAAGGAAGATTTTTTTGATATGTGGTTTTAAGCCTGTAATAACAAGTTTTTCTCCCTTTTCTTTTATATTTTTATAGATACTTATAAAAGCACCAAGTCCTGTTGAATCAATATATGAAAGATTTTCACAATTTACTGTTATATTTTTTACTCCTTTAACGGAATTAACTTTATCTTTAAATTCTTTATTTGAATTTATATCCAAATCACCTTGTAAATCGACAAAAAGTTTATCCCCCTCTTGTCTTAAATCAACTTTTAATTCCATAGCATCTCCTTATTCAACATCATTTACATATTTTGCAACTGCAACGATTTTATCATCATCTTTGTTTACATCTTTGATTATAACACCTTGTGTATCTCTACCTTTTACTGGTATGTCTTTAACAAGAAGTCTAATAATTCCTCCACTTTGTGAAAGTACAATTACTTCATCACTTGGATTTACCATTTTAGATGAAACTACAAAACCTGTTTTTTCAGTTACTTTATAAGTTTTAACACCTTTTCCACCTCTGTTTTGCACTTTGTAGTTTGAAGCTAAAGTTCTTTTTCCATAGCCATATTCAGAGAATACAAGTAGGTGTTTTCCTTCAGAGTCAAGATTCATTGAAACAACTTCATCGTCTTTATCAAGTTTAATTCCTCTTACACCCTGTCCTGTTCTTCCAATTTCTCTAAGGTCAGAAAGTGCAAACTTAATTGCTAGACCTTTTTTTGTAACTAGAATAGCTGAGTCTTCAACAGTTGCAATTCTAACTTGGATTAGTTCGTCATCCTCAACTAAATTAATAGCCTTCATTCCAACTTTTCTAATAGCTTTAAAAAGTTCAACAGATGTTCTCTTAATTGTACCTTTCTTTGTAGCCATAATTAAGTATTCATCAGCTTCAGCATCTTTTACCGGAATTACTGCATTTACCTTTTCTCCGTGCATCAATTCCAAAAGATTTATAATATTTTGTCCTTTGGCTTGTCTCTTTCCTTCCGGAATTTCATAAGCCTTTAGTTTATAAACTCTTCCCTTATTAGTAAAGAATAAAATCAAGCTATGAGTTGAAGTTACAAAAAGACTGTCAACATAGTCGTCCTCTTTTGTAGTTAGAGCGACAATACCTTTTCCTCCTCTGTTTTGTACTTTGTAAGTATCAGAAGGAATTCTCTTGATATAACCTTGTTTTGTAAGAGTTATTACAACATCTTCTTCTTTGATTAACTCTTCAATTTCGATTTCATCAAAATTAGGTTTGATTTCAGTTCTTCTTTTATCTCCGAATTTGTCTTTTATTTCAATTAATTCTTCTTTTATTATATTTAAGATTAATCTTTCATTTCCTAAGATTTCTTTAAGTCTTGCTATTTCTTTAATCAAAGAATTATATTCATCTTGTAATTTTTCTCTTTCAAGACCTTGAAGTCTTCTTAAACGCATTTCAAGAATACTTTCAGCTTGAATTTTAGTAAATCCGAAACGTTCCATAAGTTTTTCTTGTGCGTCTGAATAGGAAGCTCTAATTATCTTAATTATTTCGTCGATATGATCAATCGCCTTTAAAAGACCTTCAACAATATGTGCTCTGTCTTCAGTTTTTTTAAGTTCAAATCTACAACGTCTTGTAATTACTTCTCTTTGATGTTCAACATAATGTCCGATTAATTCTTTTAAGTTTAAAACTTTTGGCTCACCATTTACAAGTGCAAGATTTATTACACCGAAAGTAGTTTGCATTTGTGTATGTTTATAGAGATTATTCAAAATAATATTCGGATTAGCATCTCTCTTTAATTCGATTACAATTCTAATCCCTTTCATATTACTTTCATCTCTAAGGTCTGAAATCCCTTCAATTCTCTTGTCTTTTATAAGCTCAACAATCTTCATAATCAAATTAGTTTTATTAACTTGATATGGAATTTCCGTAACTATAATTCTGTTTTTATTATTGTATTCTTCAATATTCGCAACTGCTCTTACAGTAATTTTTCCACGTCCTGTATGATAAGCTTGTTTAATTCCTTCAAGTCCCATAATATTTGCTCCAGTCGGGAAGTCAGGACCTTTTACAAATTTCATAAGTTCATCAACGGAAATATCAAAATTATCGATATATTCGCAAGTTGCATCAATTACTTCGTTTAAATTATGTGGTGGCATATTTGTAGCCATACCAACTGCAATACCAGCAGCACCATTTACCAAAAGATTTGGAAATTTACTTGGAAGTACAACCGGTTCTTTTTCATTTTCATCATAGTTTGGTGCGAAGTCAACAGTATCTTTATTTATATCTCTTAACATTTCAAGAGCAAGTTTTTGCATTCTAACTTCTGTATAACGAGGAGCGGCAGCACCGTCTCCGTCAATAGTACCGAAGTTTCCTTGACCGTCAACAAGAGGATAACGCAAGTTGAAATCTTGTGCAAGTCTAACTGTCGCATCATAAATTGCAGAGTCACCATGAGGGTGATACTTACCCATTACTTCCCCGACAAGTCTTGAAGATTTTTTATAAGGCTTGTCTGGTAAAAGTCCAAGACCTTGCATTGCATAAATAATTCTTCTATGAACAGGCTTTAAACCGTCTCTAACATCAGGTAAAGCTCTTGCAACAATAACACTCATGGCATATTCAAGGTATGACTTTTTCATTTCCTTTTCGATATCTACATCGACAACATTTATTTTATTTTCTATATCAGCCATCTATTCCTCCTATGCGTCAATGTTTTCAACATATTTCGCATTTTGTTCTATAAATTCACGTCTCGGTTCAACCTTATCTCCCATAAGAGTTGAGAAAGTTTCATCTATTGACACAAGTTCTTCATCATCAATATTCACTTGTAGGAAAAGTCTGTTTTCAGGATTCATTGTTGTTTCCCAAAGTTGTGCAGGATTCATTTCCCCAAGACCTTTATATCTTTGAATTCTATGTGAATCACGACCAAGCTCATCTAAACTTATTTGTAATTCTTCATCAGTCCAACAATATTTTACAACCTTAACACCTTTAATAATTCCGTAAAGTGGCGGTTGTGCAATATATACATGACCTTGTTCAATTAATTCTCTCATATAACGATAGAAAAATGTTAAAATTAAAGTTCTAATATGTGCACCGTCAACGTCGGCATCCGTCATTATAACTATTTTTCCATATCTTAAATTATCTAATTTAAAATCTTTTCCAATTCCCGTTCCGAAAGCGGTAATCATTGATTTAATTTCTTCATAACCTAAAATCTTATCAATTCTTGCCTTTTCAACATTCATAATCTTACCTTTAAGTGGTAAAACTGCTTGGAATTTACTATCTCTACCTTGTTTTGCAGAACCACCCGCAGAGTCCCCTTCGACAAGATATATTTCATTTACAGAAATATCACTTTCTTGGCAGTCGGATAATTTTCCGGGTAAAGTCGTATTGTCAAGAATGGATTTTTTACGAGTTAAATCTCTTGCTTTTCTTGCAGCTTCTCTTGCTCTTGCACTACTTTGTGCCTTTTCTATAATAATTTTACCAACTTTTGGATTTTCTTCCAAGAAAGTCATTAAATTATCATATAAGAAAGTTTCAACGATACCACGACTTTCACTATTTCCAAGTTTTGCCTTAGTTTGTCCTTCAAATTGTGGATTAGGAAGTTTTATTGAAACAATTCCGGTAAGACCTTCTCTTGTATCGTCCCCTTGAAGATTTGCATCCTTATCCTTAATTAAATTGTATTTTCTTCCATAATCATTTAAAGTACGAGTTAGAGCAGTCCTAAAACCTACTAAATGACTTCCTCCTTCAGGAGTATGGATATTATTTGCAAAAGTTAAGACATTTTCGGAATATCCGTCTGTATATTGCATAGAAATTTCAACTTGTGAATCGCCTCTTTGTCCTTGAAAATAAATAACTTCGTTATGAAGATTATTTTTATTTCTATTCATATACTCAACAAAAGATTTTATTCCACCTTCATAATGAAAAGTTTCTGTAAAATCTTCTCTTTCATCTGTAAAAATAATTTTAACACCTTTATTTAAAAATGCCATTTCTCTAAATCTGTTTCTTAAAATTTCTTTTTCGTAAATTGTTGTATCAAAAATTTCAGAATCAGGTTTAAAAGTTATTATTGTTCCAGTTTCTTTTGAAGTACCTACAACTTCAAGCTTTGAAGTTGTATTTCCCCTTGAAAATTGTTGTTCATAAAGTTTTCCATCTCTTTTTACATTTGCAATAAGCCATTCTGAAAGAGCATTTACAACAGAAACCCCAACTCCATGAAGTCCCCCTGAAACTTGGTAAGCATTGTTATTGAACTTACCACCGGCATGTAGAATTGTCAAAACTGTTTCAAGTGTTGATTTTCCAGTTTGTGGATGCACTTCTACTGGAATACCACTACCATTATCTTCAACTCTTACAGAATTATCTTCAAAAATTGTAACTGTAATTGTATCACAAACACCTGCCAAAGCCTCATCTATACTATTGTCAACAACTTCATAAACTAAATGATGAAGTCCTTTTACTCCTGTCGAACCTATGTACATACCAGGTCTAAGTCTAACTGGTTCAAGACCTGTTAAAACCCTAATGTCTTTCGCCCCGTAATTTCTAATTTTTTCCTTACTCATATTTTTCCTTTCTCACTTTTTCCATTTCTATAACATTTATATTCTTAAAATTATTTACAAAAGATTTATCTGTAGTCGTTATAAAGACCTGATTATCCGTTAAATATTCCAAAATTTCATATCTTCTATCTTCATCCAATTCACTAAATAAATCATCAAGTAGAATAATCGGTTTTACTCCCTTATACTCTTCAAAAATATTTTTTTGACACATTTTAATCGTAATTATAATATTTCTCTTTTGACCTTGTGAAGAAAAACTCTTCGCATCATTGCCATTTAGAATAAATTTAAAATTTTCCTTATGAATACCAAAGCTTGTAATTTTATTTTCACTATCAATTTTATAGGACCTGGAAAAATTCTCTAAAATTTCCTTTAAACATTCATTTTCCGACCTTTTATGATTTGATAAAATTGATTCATACTCTATGTAAAGAGTTTCTCCCGATAATTGTTGATGAATGAAATTTACTTCCTTATTTATCAAATCAATCAGCTTTTTTCTCTCCATGCTTATTTCATAGCACAAAAGAGCAAGCTTCTTTGTCAGTGCATTCATCTCCTGCTTATAAAAACTGGATAAATTCATTCCCTTTAAGAGTAAATTTCTTCTAAAAATGACATTTCTATATAAATTTAATTTTTGTTTATAGCCCTTTGTCATCTTCATAATAAAGCTGTCAAAAAAATTTCTTCTAAAATTCGGACTTTCAGTGATAATTTTTAGCTCATCAGGGAAAAATCCGATAACATTTGAAAAGTCATAAAGCTCATTTACACTCTTAATCTTAATATCATCAATTTTAAAAACTTTTTTCTTATCGTCAGTATATAAAAAGGAAATTTTATTTTCAAATCCTTTTTCTCTTACAAAAGTATCAACTTTCGTAAAATTCTCTCCAAAACTTATAAAATCTTCTTGTTTTGCCTGTCTAAAACTTGACGCAACAAGAGAAATGTAAATTGCCTCCAAAACATTAGTCTTTCCAATTCCGTTTTTTCCGACAAAAACATTTATATTCTCTTTAAACTCAAAAGAAATATCTTTTAAATTTCTAAAGTTGGTCAAATGTATTTTTTCAACTATCAACTCTACCTCTTTTTAACAATCAAATTTACTTCTTCGTCAGCCAATACCTTAACAGTCATTCCGTCATAAATCTTTCTGCCACGTCTTGTTTCAACTTCTCCGTCAACTAAAACTAACCTTTCAGAAATAAAGAATTTAGCATCAGCTCCAGTTTGAACTACAGCTGCATATTTCAACAACGAATCCAATTTTATAAATTCGGTATCAATAATAATTTCTTCCATTTTAAACTCCTAGTATTGAGAATCTTGCAACAAAACAGGTAAAACTAAATAAGTATAATCTATATTTTCATCTTCAGGTTTTATGATACAAGCACCGGCTCTACCGTTAAATGTTATTTCAACAAAATCCTGTTCTATTGTCTTTAATCCTTCTAAAACATATTTTGAATTAAAGGCTATCTTTAAATTATCTCCTTCTTTTTTGATGTCGATAATATCTTTTAAATCTCCAATTTCAGAAGAACCCTCAACCAAAATACTGGTATCATCTATTGTAAAAGTAACTAAATCTCCTTTTTCTGCCTTATAGATAATATTCGCTCTTTCAATCGCATTTATTAAATCACGTCTTGCAACAGTAACCTTTGTCTTATGTTCGTATGAGAATAGTGCCTTGTAATTCAAATACTCTCCATCAATTACTCTTGTTGAAAAGATTGTATTTTCAAAAGTGAAAATCGCACTACCTTTTACAAGTGAAACTCCAACAACAGAACCTTCAGGAACAATTTTTGAAATTTCATTTAAAGCTCTTGGTGGAATTATAACTTTCTTCTCAATATCTTCCTCTATTTTAAAACTTCTCTTTGCAATTCTATGTCCATCAAGTGCGACAAAATCTACATTTTTATTTTCAATTTCAACATCAACACCATTTAAAACTATTCTATAATCATCAATTGCTGCTGCAAAAATAGTCTGTTTAGTCGCAACTTTAAGCAAATTTTCTTGAACATAAAAATCCACTTTATTTTCAAAAGTTGGAAATTCAGGATATGAATAAATATCCATTGCAATTATATTGAATTTTGCATTTTCACTTTGAATAAAAACTTTCTCTCTATCAACCTTTATGTATACTTCATCATTAGGTAATTTTCTTACTATATTAGAAATCATTGAAGCGTTGAGTAAAACTTCTCCCTCTTTTTCAACCTTACATTCAGTTGTAGTTTCAATTGCAAGTTCCAAATCGGTTGACTTTAAAGTTAATCCATTATCCTTTGCAATAAATAAAATTCCTTCTAATATTGAAGTATTGTTTTTTAAACTTATAGCCCTTAAAGATATATTTATCAAACTCAAAAGTTCATTTTGCATTATCTTTATTTCCATAATTTTCTCCTTTTTTCACATATAAAAAATATATAATTTAGTAGTAATAGTAGTAGGGGCTGTGGATATCTTAAACAACCCTTTCAAATGTTTAAATTACAACATTTACCTAACTGTATAACTACTGTATAAATCACAAAATAATTCCAAACTTATGAACATATTAACAATAAAAAAATCTTATAAAGTTATCAACAACTTATCAACAGACTTATAAACAGTATAAGTTGAATAACTAAAAATTTCTTTAAAAATAATATTACATTTTTGTAATATTAATCTTCCAACATTTTTTTTATGTTTTCTATATCCTGCTTTACAGATTCTGTCGTCTTTATCTTTTCGTCAATCTTTTTAACACCATGCATTATGGTAGTATGATCTTTTTCAAAAGCTGAACCTATATTTCCCAGAGCACAGTCTAACATATTTCTACAAAGATACATCGCAACCTGTCTCGGATAAGCAATTGAATTGGCTCTGTTTTTTGAACTCAAATCGGAAACTTCTATTTTAAAATACTTACTTACAGTTTCTTTTATCAAGTCAATATCCAACTCTCTCCTATTTAGCTCATTAAGTTTTTGAGCTAAAATTCTCTTTACATAATCAACGGTCATCGGAGCATCTTGTTTTAATTTATAATGAGCTAAAACATTAATTAAAGCTCCTTCCAGTTCCCTTATATTCGTCTTTATATTCATTGCAATAAATTCTAAAACTTCATTTGAAAGAGCTATCGGCTCATACTTTACCTTATCCTGTAAAATAGCCATTCTCGTTTCAAAATCCGGAGGCTGAATATCAACGGTTAGCCCCATATTAAATCTACTCTTAAGCCTGTCCTCAAGATTTTTAATCTCCTTCGGAGGTCTATCTGATGAAATTATAATTTGCTTATTTCTGCTGTATAATTCATTAAAAGTATGGAAAAATTCCTCTTGAGTTGCAGTCTTTCCTGCAATGAATTGAATATCATCTATAAGCAAAACATCCACATTTCTATATTTTTTTCTAAATTCTGATTCTGAATTTTGATTTTTATCCCTAATTGAGTCAATCAAATCAATTGTAAATTTTTCACTACTCAAATATAGCACCTTGCAATCAAAATTTTTATGAATTTCATGGCCGATAGCTTTCATAAGATGAGTCTTTCCAAGTCCGGAATTTCCATAAATGAAAAGAGGATTGTAAGTACCGGCAGGATTTTTTGCAACTGCCTCAGCTGCAGCCATAGCAAATTCATTATTCTTACCTTTTACAAAATTATTAAAAGTAAATCTATCTGAAAAAGTTAAAGAATTGTTTGAAGAAGAAATTTTCTTTAATTTCCCTTTTTTTAATCCTTTTTCACCGGATTTAGAAAAAAAAGAAGCTTGACCCCTTGAATTTTTTATCGCTTCCAAATAAATTTCATCAGTAGCAACAACAGGTAAAAGCTCAGTTTTTTCTTTAATTATAGGAAAAAGCTGATTATTTATCGCATCTTCAATATAATCTTTAAAATGTCCATTTATAAAAGTTTTAATATAATTCGACTGACAAAGCACCATTAGCTTATGATCCTCATAACAAATCGGCTTTAAAACTTCAATCCAAGTCGCAAAACGACTCTCTCCAAGCTTATCTTTAAGCTCATTACAAACCTCAAGCCATAAGCTGTCAACTACTATTTCATTCTCAAACATAAATTACTCCCCATACTAAGTTATTAACATATTTATCCACAGTGAACAAAACTTTAAAAAGATTGAAATTTAAACATTCTAATAGCTAATTGTAAAAAATATTTAAACGAATTAAAAAGTTATCCACATTTTTTAAAAAGTTATATTGTTTATAAAATAAATTGTATTTTTTCAACTTTTGTTAAATTGAAAAATATTTATTAAAAATTAATAAACAATTTATCCACATATTTATTCTACTTATCCACATATTACATTTTTGTAAAAAAATAATTTATAATTAAATTTATATTAGATATTTTAAAAAGCAAACTTAATTTCATCATACTTATCAGTTAAAAAATCTATAAAAATGAAAAGTATGTTATAAAAAACTCTCTTAAAATTTTTATAAAAATTTATTTATCTTTAAAAATTTTTAAACATCTTTTTACAGTTAAATTATACCAAAAATCCAAAAAAAACTCAAATTTATTGCATTTAATGTGCAAATTATTGTAAATATATAAACAAAAATATTACGTTAAAAATTTTTTTGCATAAAAAATCCACTTGCTTTTTGCAAGCGGATTAATTTATAATAAAAATGTATTGTAATATATTTATTTTTATTGCGTTATATGCAAACTATAAAATACAAGTGAAAAGATAAAAATTAAATATAGTATTCTTATTAATTTTCTAAATGTATTATTTTCCATTTTTGTTAAACTCCTAGATGTTATATTAATTTAACTTACCAATTAAATTTCAAATTTTGCAGTTTAAAAGCTTGTATTTATAAATTTTTCCCGCTTTCAAAATTACATTATTATTTCAATCTAATGATATCACTTTTTTAATTAAATGTAAATATTTATATTTTAGATTAAAATTAGTTAAATTGCTATTTATCGATGTAAAAAAATTTCTAAAATTTTTGTTTTTTTACTTGACAATTATACTTAAAATAGCTTATAATCTATGGTAGTGTTTTATTGAATAACCTAAAGGTGATTGTAATAAGGAGGTGTCATCTATATTATGAAAAGAACTTATCAACCAAATAGAAGAAAAAGAAGTAAAATTCATGGTTTTAGAAAGAGAATGAGTACAAAAGCAGGTAGAGCTGTATTAAAGAGAAGAAGACTTAAAAATAGAAAAGTTTTATCAGCATAGGCCAACGTTAGTGTGGCCTTTTCTAAAATTCAGCTTTTTATTTTTTGTTTGAAGTTATTATACTTTTCAATTTAGATATTTTTTGTTGTAAGTATGATGAATAGAAAGATGATATATGAATAAGGAAATTAGATTAAGAAAAAATAGAGAGTTTCAAACTGTTTATAGACGTGGAAAAAATTTTTGGAATAGAAATTTTACCATTTTTATCCGACCGACAAACAGGAAAAAAGTTAAGTTCGGTGTTTCCGTTACTAAAAAGTTTGGAAAAGCAAATAAACGTAATTTGATTAAGAGAAGAATAAAAGAGATAATAAGACTTAATGTTTGTGATTTAGGATTAGGTTATGAAATGGTAATTTTACCGAAAAAAAACACTTTAGAAATTGATTACATTGAACTTGAGAGGTCTTTGTTAAGACTTATTAATTTTGCTTTAAAGAAGGTTTTAAATTGAGAAAATTAATGATTTTATTGATTAAATTTTATAGAAAATATATTTCCGGTCTTTATGGACATGGGAAATGTAAATTTACTCCGACCTGTTCGGAATATGCGATTTCAGCATATCAGAAATACAATTTTTTTAAAGCAAGTTTTTTAGTTATTTGGAGAATTTTAAGATGTAATCCTTTTGGAAAAGGTGGGTATGATCCACTAAAATAGGAGGAATGAATGGCATTTTTAAGAAATTTAATGGGATCTGTATTGAAATTTATTTATGAAGGAGTTGCTTCAATTTTACCTAACGAACCTTCAAGTATTTCATATTTAGCGATTAGTATTATTATAATTTCAATAATTTTTAAGGTTGTACTTTTCCCAATATTTTTAAGTAGTATAAAAAATCAAAAGATTCAGGCAAAGTTTGCTAAGGAACAACAAAAGATAAGAGAAAAATATAAACATGATCAACAAGCTATGAATCTTAAACTTATGGAATTTAATAAAGAGCATGGAATTAAACAACTTGGCGGTTGTTTGCCTATGATTTTCAACTTGATTTTAGTTTTAGCAATGTTTGCAGTAATGAGAGAGCCTTTGTTATACATTTTTGGGGATGCAAATGCGAATGTTATGAAAAATTTCCTTTGGATTAAGGATTTATCAGCACCGGATCCTCTTTTATATGGACTTCCTTTGATAAATGCAGTTACTCAATACATTTATCTTGATTTGAGTAATAGAGATCAAAAGGATAATCCGGGTGCAAAGTCTATGGAAACTATGAAATATATATTTCCTTTTATAATATTTATTTCAGCCAAGAGTTTCTCTGCAGGTCTTGCACTTTATTGGGCTATGACAAATATTGTAGAAATTTTATTGAGATTAGCTTTGACTGCTTACGAAAATAAAAAAATGAGTAATCAGTAGAAAGGAGCAAAAGATGAGTGTTATAAAATCAGCAAAAACTGTTGAAGAAGCTGTTAAACTTGCATTGAATGAATTAACAGCTGATATTTCAGATGTTGATGTTAAAGTAATTGAAAAACCTAAGAGCGGTTTTTTGGGCTTCGGGTCAAAAGATGCTTTGGTTGAAGTTACATTAAAAGACGAAAAAGGAAAAGATATTAAAGAAAATAAAGATAGTATCGAAGAAACTTGTTGTAAGGATGAAGTTTTCGTTAAAAGTGATGATTTAAAAAAAATTGAAGGCTTTTTAAAGGATTTAATTTTAAAAATGGGAGTTGACGGTGAAATAGCTTCTGATGAAGATGAAGAAGCTGTTAATTTGTATATAAACAAATCTGATGATTTTAAGGCTTTGATTGGAAAATCCGGAGAAACTTTGGAAAGTATTCAATATATTGTAAGTATTTTTGCAAGAAGACATACTTCTTTGGAAAAGAGAGTTTTTTTAGATATAAATGGATATAAGAAGAGAAAAGAAGAATCAATCAGAGAAATGGCAATGACTTTTGCTAAAAAATCTATAAGATATAAAAAAGTTATGAGACTTAGACCTATGAATGCTTACGAGAGAAGAATTGTTCACTCAACTTTACACAATATGAAAGGTGTATTTACAGCGAGTGAAGGTGAAGAGCCACATAGAAAGGTTGTTATCAAACCTAAATTTTAATATGCAATTATAAAGAACGTTTATTACGTTCTTTTGCTTTATTGTGGAACAACAAGGTTCTTATAGAAGGAGAAAATATGGAAAATACTATTGTTGCTATTGCTACTGCTACAGGTGAATCAGGTATTGGAATTGTAAGACTTAGTGGTGAAAAGTCGATAGATATTGTAAAAAATTTTTTTAAGCCTTATGATAAAAAAGAAATAGATGAAAAATCCAATAGAATGATGAAATATGGACATATTTACGATAAAGATGAACTCATTGATGAAGTTATGGTATGTTTTATGTTTGCACCTCATACATATACGAGGGAAAATATTGTTGAAATTTTTACTCATGGGGGTATTGTTTGTCTTAAAAGGGTTTTGAATTTATGTCTTGAAAACGGAGCAGATTTAGCAGAAAAGGGAGAATTTACAAAGAGAGCTTTTTTAAATGGACGACTTGATTTATCCCAAGCTGAAGGAGTTATTGACTTAATAAAGGCAAAGACAGAATTTTCTCATAAGAGTGCAATTAATCAACTTGAAGGACATTTGAGTAAAAAGATTAAAGAGTTTAGAGAAGAACTTTTAGATATTTTAAGTTTCGTCGAATATTCTATCAATTTTACAGAAGATATGCAGGAGGAATTGCCTTTTGATAATGTAATTTTAAAGACTGAAAAATTAATGGCTGAAATGGAAGAATTACTTGGAGAGTCTAATAAAGGAAAAATTTTAAAAGACGGCATTAACGTTTCAATAATTGGTAAGCCTAATGTTGGAAAGTCTTCCCTACTAAATAGAATTTTAAGACAGGAAAGAGCGATTGTAACGGATATTGCAGGAACTACGAGAGATTTGATTAAAGAAGACATTGAGCTTTCAGGAATTAAGTTAAATATAAATGATACTGCAGGAATCAGAGATACTGCTGATGTAGTTGAAAAAATCGGAGTACAAAAATCTATCGAAGCAAGTGAAAACTCGGACTTAAACTTGGTACTTTTCGATATTTCAAGAGAACTTGACGAGGAAGACGAAAAGATAATAAATCTTGCAAATACAACTAAATCTATTGGAATATTAAATAAAGTAGATTTGGATAAAAAATTGAATGAAGAAAAATTGAAAGAAAAGGTAAATTTTGAGTTAATAGAAATATCCGCTCTAAAAAATGAAGGAATTTCAAAACTTGAACAGGCAATTATAGATATGTTCTTCGACGGCAAAATAGAGATTAAAGACAAGGCTTTAATCACAAATGTAAGACATGAAAATAGTCTAAAGAGCTCACTGGAATATTTAAAATCTTTCTATGCGGATTTAAAAAATATGGTGCCTATCGACTGTTGTGAGGTTGATTTAAGAAGAGCTTACGAAGTGCTTGGAGAAATAATCGGAGAAAATATTTCTGAAAACATCTTGGATAATATCTTTTCAAATTTCTGTATAGGAAAATAAAGACGGTGAAAACCGTCTTTTTTTGTGGGATGGATTAGTTTGCTGTAGTTGATGTATCTACGATACATTACTATTGCTAAAGTAAAAGTATGAGATCTCCGCAGTCGATTGTACTCAAATCAAAGATTTGAACAATCTTTGCGTCAGACCTACTATTGCTTGTAAATAAGCAAAGTTAGGGCTAGATTGACTACACTTCGCTATACTACGTTTCGCTCAAGATGACGTATAAAGGAAATACCTTTGTTTAGTAACTAGACGTTAAAAGTAAATAAAATTCAAATTATTTTTATAAATACTATAGAAACAAATTAAATTCCCATAACATAGTATTTAAAATATTGTGTATAAAACGAAATAATTCACGTCATAGCACTTTGAAGAGGAATGCTCCTAACACATCATCTTGATTGTAGTGTAAGCGTAATGAAACTAGCCCTAACTTTATTAAAAGTTGCATATAAAACAAAATAATTCACGTCAGAGTACTTTGCAAAGAAATGATTCCTGACACGTCATCTCGACCGAAATGAGTGAAACGAATGAAGTGAATCTAGCCCTAACTTTGTTTACTTGTAGACAAAAGTAGATCTGACGGGGTCGTTGTATCTTTGATACAATGACTCTGGAGATCTCATAAAGCTCTATGCTTATGAAAAAATTTTTCATAGTCGGATTTGATCAAAGATTTGAATAATTTTTGCATCAGACCTACTAATGCTTGTAAACAAGCAACAATATTTCTGAAAGGAATCAAAATAAATTATTTTATGTATCTGCGATACATTCACTTATGCTTGAACACAAGCATAAGTGTGAGATCTTTCGACTACACTTCGCTATACTACGTTTCGCTCAAGATGACGTATAAAGGAAATATCTTCGTTTGATAGCTTAACGTTAAAAGTAAATAAACTTCAAAAAAAACTATATTTGATAAAATTTAAAACAGTTTAATAAAATTGAAGTTACTAAAAGTTGTATAAAATATAATAGTTCACGTCATGGTACTTTGAAGTTAAATGCTCCCAACACGTCATATCGAGCGAAGTGAATCTAGCCCTAACTTTGTTTACTTGTAAACAAAAGCAGGTCTGACGGGGTTGTATCGTTAGATACAATTGCTCTGGAAATCTCATAAAGCCCCTTAATTGTGAATTAATAATTTTTAGTATATTACTTGATTAATTTAAGTTAGGATATTTTCATAGTTTATGTATCTATGATACATTACTTTTGCTAAAGCAAAAGTATGAGATCTCTCCGCTTCGTTTTGCTTTGCTCAACTTCGGTCGAGATGACGTATAAGAGAAATAACTTTGTTTGATAGCTAGACGTTAAGAGTAAATAAACTTCAAATTTTTTATTAATTAATAATTAAAAAAATTCTTTATTTAGTAGATAATTTAATCTAATTATTTTATAGTAATATTTCACGTCAAAGCATTTTGAATAGAAACACCCTTAATACGTCATTTCGACCGAAGTGAAACGGAGTGGAGAAATATCAACTATTATTTGTTTACAAATAATAGTATTTCTGAAAGAAATACCAAAACCAATCCCCCAAACAAATCACCAACATAAAAATTTTTCAAAAAACTATTGACATATTATATTATACGCTATATAATATAATCAAAATAAAGTATTAAGAGGTGAAAACCATGAATATCTTAAAAGAATCAAGAAAACAGATGATAAAATTAATTTTGACAACTATAACCGGAAACTTCGGTAGTTCTATTTTGTCTTTTATAATTGGACTTTTGATTTTGAAAAAGACTGAATCAGCTTTGAATTTCGGTATTTCTCAAATTATAGGCCCTTTGGTTGCACTTGTTTTACTTCCTTTTGTAGGAGGAGTTGTAGATAAATACAATAAGAAGATTGTAATTGTAATTGCTCAGCTTTTTAGCATTGTAAGTTTGATTTTATATGCTCTAAGTTTAAATTCTAATACTGAAACAAATTTAATTAATACCTATATGTTATTAATTTGTTTAAGGGTTGCTGATCAATTTTTAAATAATTCTTTTTCATCTTCTACAAAGAAACTTGTATGTGAAGAGCATATTCAAAAGGTAAAATCTTTTGAGCAAATGGCATCTTCAGGAGTTTATATAATTTCTCCAATTTTAGCTGTTTTTTTACTTACAAAATTGGATTTAATTCATTTTGTACTTTTGGAAGCGGTAATTGAATTTATAACTATATTGATTGTACTTTTTATAAATTTTGATTTTATAAAGACAGAAGTTATAGAGAATAATGAAGAACAAAAAGTTTTAAAGATGTTTGTTGAAGGTTTAAATTATATGAAAGATAAAAAAGCTTTGGTCTTTATTATCTCCTTTGCAATGTTTATAAATTTCTTTTTTTCATCAGTTTCAATTGGCCTTCCCTATGTTTTGATTAATGAAATTAAGATTTCAGATTATCTTTACGGGATTATAAATGCAACTTTTCCGGTGGCAGTAATAGTTTCATCAATAATTTTATCAATGATGAAGGACATTAAAGCTCCTTTGGAATTTTCTTTTAAATGTATTAGAGGGCTTTCAGGATTCTTGATACTTTTGGGAATTGCATTATTATTTAAATTTAGTATCTTTTCATATTTTATAATATTTATGATATTTGCTTTTGGAGTTAATTTTATTGCAAATTTTATAAATACTCCGGTAATGGTTTGGTTTACAAAGGCGGTTCCCCTTGAATATCAAGGAAGAGTTTTCAGTATTTTGGGAACAGGTTGTCAACTTCTAATGCCACTTGGAATATTATTTTATTCGTTTTTATTTGATAAATTTAAAAGTGGATATATATTTATATTTTCAGGAATAGCTTTAATGGTGCTTATAGTTCTTCCATATATGTTAAAAGTAGATTTAAAGATAAATAAATTTTAAGAAGTCCCCCTTAAAATAATTTACAAAAAAATGAGAGTTAGCGAAACTCTCATTTTTTAATAATTTAATATATCTTTTAATTTTCCAAATATTTTGTATTCAGCTTTTTTAAGTTCTTCAATATTTCTTACTCCAAGAAGCAACATAATCATTTTAGTTTGATAGATTAGAGATTTTAAATAATTTTCGGCGAATTTGTATCCGCCATGAACTAAATATCTTAAAACCTCTCCTGCAATAGCAGTCATATCGCTACCGAGTATAATAGCTTTTGCAATATCTTCTCCGGTTTTTATTCCGCCGGAACCAATTAGAGTAAAGTCTTTTGAAATACTTCTACAATCTATTATACATTTTGCAGTTGGGATTCCCCAACCATAAATATTCGTAAAATCTAAATCCGTTCTTCTTAAATTTTCAATTTCAATGAAATTTGTTCCGCCAAAACCGCTGATATCAATGTATTTTACACCTACATTCAACAACTTTTCACAAGTTTTTTTAGAAATACCGCAACCTGTTTCTTTTACGATAACGGGAACATTCGAGTTTTTAACGATATTTTCAATATTTTCTAAAATTCCGGAAAAATTTCTATCTCCTTCAAACTGAACAATCTCTTGAGCAGGATTCAAATGGAGAGAAATTGCATCGGAATTTAACATTTCAACGGCTTTTTTTACATCGTCAAGGCTTGATAATGCTGAAAGATTTGAAATTACTATATTTTTTTTATCTAAAATATCTTTTACCACTGTAAAAGTTTCTACAAGTTCTTCATATTGTAGTGCAACTTTTTGACTTCCAACTTCAAATGCTATATTAAAATTTTTGCAAAGTCTCGCTAAATCCTCATTGACATCGTATGAAGTTTCCGCACCCCCGGTCATTGCATTTATGATAAGAGGAAAAGAAAGTTTTTTTCCTAAAAAATTTACTGATGTATCAATTTCTTTAAAATTTAAATCGGTTAATGCAAAATGTTCGATATACACATTTTCAAATAGAGTATTTGACTTAAAGTTGCTCTTTAAAAAATTCTCTAAATGTTCTTTTTTTCTCTCGTTTTCCATATTCACCCAAATTATCTATTATTATTTTTATTGTTCTTGTTGTTTTTATTATTGTTGTTTTTGTTATTATTACTATTATTTCTATTGTTAGTATTATTGTTTTTATTGTTATTATTTTTTGTATTTGTATTATTTTTATTTTTGTCAGTATCTACTTGAGAACTTCCACTTTTGTTTAGTAGATAATCACTAAACATTTCTTTAACAATAGCATTTAATTTTGAACGATCCGGAATAAAATAACTTGTATTATTTATATATGCAGATTCTCCCGGAACTATTTGAGTATTGATTTTATCTTCACTTAAATTGTTCACCTTTAAAGACAATTTTGCAATTGTTGAAAAAGGAATATTAGTATTTACAGTCTTTTTAACAACTTCTAAAATTTCAGGAATTTTTGCGATATTTTTAGCTTTAGTCAATTCTTTAACCAATGCCTTTATAAGTATTTGTTGAGCTTTAACACGACCTACATCGCCCTCTTTATATCCTGCTCTAAATCTTGCAAATTGTAGAGCTTGTTTTCCGTTTAGAACTTGTTTACCCGGTTTCAAGTGAACATTGTCTTCAGCAACGTCAACTTGAACAGGCACGTCAACTTCAACACCGCCAAGCGCATCTACAATATCTTTAACTGAGAAGAAATTAACTCTTACATAATAGTCAATATCTAAGTTTAAGAAATCTCTCGTAGTTTTCATAGCAAGTTTAAGACCGCCAAAATGATGAGCATGATTTATCTTATCAAGTTTTCCGTTAACCATAACTCTGGAATCACGAGGGATTGATAAAATATCAATCTTTCCTGTGTCAAAGTTAACTTTACACAAGATCATTGTATCAGTTCTGTTTTGTTCGGTTGTAGCTCCACTGAAATCATCACTGTCTAAACCTAAAACTAAAAATAAAAGTTCATTTTCAACACGTTGTTCAATATTATTTCCTTCTCCTAAATCACTACCTACAAATTCTACCTTTGAAGTCAATTCCATAATATCCAAAACTTTATTTGCAACCCAAAAGATACCTGCAAACAGAGCCAAAGATAGAATAAAAGTTATTATAAATTTCTTTTTCATATAAAACTCCTTACTTTATCAATTTACTAATCATTTTGAAACTAGGATGTTCTGATGTTTTAATTAAATCAAAAAGGATAGTTTCAACATTAGTAATACTTGCTCCCATTTCTTTAATCAAATCCAATCCGTCTTTATAATTTTCCGGATTTCTGGATCCGACTGTTTCAAAAGGAACAAGAATTTCAAAATCTCCCTTTAAATCTTTAATTGTTTGATATACACAAATATGTGTCTCTACACCTGCAACAATAATTGAAGTTTTTCCTTCATCTTTAAGTTTTAAAACTTCTTCTTTAATAACTGCATAGGCTGAAAAACTGTTCTTTGAAAAATATTTTGCTTTTGCATCGTTTAAAGAATTTTTAATTTCCAAAACAGTTTCGCCAAGTCCTTTAGGATATTGTTCGGTATAAATTATAGGAATATTAAGTTCTTTACAGGACTTAATTAAGATATCCGTGTATTTTATAATATTTTCATTGTTTTGTATAACCGGCATTAATTTTTCTTGAATATCTAATACCAGCAAAATTGTATTTTCAATTTTCATAAAAATCTCCATATTCTAAATTAAATAATTATTCTATTATAAATCTTTTTTTAATTTGAATTCACAACAAGAACCTCAACCTTCCGCGATGCTTCGCATCGGGTGGGTTCCCGAGAACCTTGTTGTTTCACAATAAAAATACAGTTTTACTTATAGTAAAACTGCATTTATTATACATTATATACATTTTTTTTTCAACTAAAAACCAAATATTTTATAATTTTATGATATTTGAAATGTTTATTTTATTATTTTATAGTAAACTCTTGAAGTTATTGAGTAGATTATAAAGTAAATTACTGAAAAGCATAGTATAATTGTGGCAAAACTCATTGTGAAAATTTTTATGTTATTAAAGCCAAGTCCTCCAAGTATATTGTATAGGATTGGAAAGGCGAATATTGAGTGAATTGTCGCTACTACAAGTGGTAGGAAGAAAATCCACAGTATTTGTACTCTGAGGCTCTTTTTGATAATTGAGTCAGGAAGACCTACATTTTTCATTATGTGGTAATTTTGTTTATCTTCAAAGCCCTCAGAAATTTGTTTATAATATGTGATTAGCACAGTTCCTGTTATGAAAATTAATGCAACTATCATTCCGAAAAATAATAGACCGCCATTTAGTTCATAAGCAAAAGCATCAACTTCAGTTTTTGAAGACAAAGAATGACTAAATATATCTTTTTGTTGAACAAATATGTCATAATCTATGTGTAATCTCGTATAAAAAGCTTCCTTGTCAGTAGACTCTAAATCAAAATTAAAATCTAGGTTATATTTTAATTGTTTTTCATTATAATTAAAAGTATATTCTTCTAACATTTTGATAAAAGTTTCATTATCTTTTACAATAATTATCATCCCTTCAGCAGATATGCTCATAGGAAATAAGTTTTTTACTTTTACTAATTTATAATTCTTTCCGGCAAAATCCATACTGTCATAATTATTAAGCTTTTTAGAGTTAGAGGAATATATCACCTCATCGTCATTAAGAGTATAATTAGTATTGTTATTTTTATTAAAATCTTCCAATGTTTCAACGATTAAAAATGCTGATAATTCTTGTCTTTTACCCAAAGGAGTAATCTTTCCATTTTCATTTATTACAGGATTCATTGTAGTCTTTTTGATTGTTAGATTTTTAATTTTTTCATCTTCTTTTAATACTCTGTTTAAAATATTTAAGATTTCTTTTTTCCTTTCTTCTCCATTTGCTAGTATATCTTTATTATTTCCTGTTACTGATGAGGATAAATAAAAATCATTAGGATGGATAGAATCTGTAAGGTCTTTTATACTTGAATTTATAGTCAATGTTGTAGCTAAAGTAACTATAATTGAAGTTGAAAGAAGTGTAATACTTGCAAGTGAAACTGCATTTGATTTCATTCTGTATAACATTCCTGATATTGAAAGGAAATTTTTTGCTTTGTAATATAAATTTCTATTTCTTTTTAATAATTTTAAAACTAAAATACTAAAAGCGATGAATACCAGATAAGTACCGATTATTACAGCAATAACAGCAGGAAAAAACGCAAAAAAGCTACTTAGATTCCCCTTTGATGTAACTGAAAGATAGTATCCGGCACATAGAATTATAAAGCCTAAAGTTCCAAGGATAAACTTACTTTTCGGTTCTCCCTCTGCCCTTTTTTGCTTTGAAAGAAGTTCTATAGGAGTTGATTTTCCAATTCTAAATATCATTGTTAAATATATCAATATAAATATTATAGCTAAGAATATTAAAGTCAATATTGCAGAAGATGTTGAAAAATTATAGTCCATTATTTTTGCAGTCATATTTTTAGTTATTTTGTTAAGTAGAACAAATGCTAATTTTCCAAGAACAAATCCACCTGTTATTGAAAAGAAACTAACTGTCAAAAAGTTTAGTATATATTCTATTGAAATAATTTTAGCAATATGTTTTTTCTCTAAACCTAAAATACCATATAGGGCAAATTCCTTATTTCTCCTCTTTGCTAAAAAGCTGTTGGCATATAGGATAAATATAAATGTGAAAATTCCAACTATAAAAATTCCAAATTTTATAAGGATTGCTACATATTCATGATTTTTTTCTATATAATGATTTTGTCCAAGGGAAGCCATTACAAAAAATAGAGTTCCCATAATACTACTTGCTATTAAAAATGGAGTTAAAAGCAAAGCATTCGCCTTCATATTTCTAAAAGCAAATTTTGAAGCCATTTTACTTTTCATAGTTATTCACCCCGTTTAACATGATTTGAGCTTGATTTATTTTTTCAGCAAAAGTTAAGTTGTCGTCACTTCCTTTATAGATTTCGTGATAAACTCTACCATCTTTTATGAAAATTACTCTTTTTGCAAAAGCAGCGCATTTTACAGAATGAGTAACCATTAAAACTGTTTGTCCACTGTTATTTATATCGCAGAAAGTTTTCATAACTATATCTGCGGACTTTGAGTCCAATGCTCCTGTTGGTTCATCTGCAAGAAGCAAATCTGGTTTTGTGATTATTGCTCTTGCTATTGCAACTCTTTGTTTTTGTCCACCTGAAACTTGGTAAGGATATTTATCCAAAACTTCACTTATCTTTAAAAGAGGAGCAATCTCTCCTACTTTTTCATTCATTATAGCTGGTTTAATATCTGATAAAACAAGTGGAAGATAAATATTATCTCTATTTGAAAAAGAGTCCAACAAATTAAAATCTTGGAAAACAAATCCCAACTTTTCACGTCTAAAACTTGCAACTTCTGAATTGCTTAAAGAATTTACATTCTTTCCTCCAATAAAAACTGATCCTTCAGTTGCCTTATCCAATGTTGCTATTATATTTAAAAGAGTTGTTTTTCCACTTCCTGATTCTCCCATAACAGCTATAAATTCTCCTTTTTCAACAGAAAAATTTACATCTCTAAGGGCTTCAGTTTTTACACGTCCCATTCCTCCATAAATCTTTTTTAAATTTTTAACATCTAATATATTCATAATTACCTCCAAAAAATATTATTTTCGTTTACAATAATATTTTAGCAAAAATTTTTATGCCTAACATTTATCTAATATTACAAAAACAAAAATAACCTTACAATTTTGTAAGGTTATTGAAATGTTGGATAAAAATAGTTCTAATAACAAAATTGGTCTTATACTTTTTCAACTAATTTAAAACTCTCGTCAATTAAGCTCTTGACCAAATTCAAATCCGTATCAGAATCCAATAATATTGTAATCCAGTATTTTTTATTCATATGGTAAGCAGGGAAAAAATGCTTTTTATCAATCAAACTTTCTATAAGATCAGGATTAAGTTTTACATTTAAAACATCAATCTTTCCGCTTTTCTCCAATCCCAAAGTCTTATAAGGAATGGACATAAAAATTCCATACCATTTTTTACTATTTGAAGTCTTTATCGTCGCATGATTATTATCTTCCCAAGGCTCTTCAGGAATTGTTCCGTATTTTTCCTTTACATAGTCTAGTAATAATTTTCTATAATCCAAAGATGTAAAACAGCTATTTACAATATCCTCAATAAGTTCATTAACTTTTGTTCTAATTTTTGAAACAAAATTACCCTTGCTGTCTAAAACATTAAATAAAATATATTCTTCATTAAAAGGCAATTCGATAACATTTGCTTCAAAGGAGTCCTTGCCTATTTTAACAATCACATTAAAGTTTTCCATATCAATATCTGACTGTAAAATATAATAATCTCCAACCTTTGAAAAACCATATGCAATTGCAAGTTTAGAATTAAAAATATTTTTATCGAATATTTCATTATAAAACATAAAATTCTCCTAATTAGTAAATAAATTAAAAACAATAAGATACATATGTTGAATGTATCTGCGATACATTTACTTTTGCTAAAGCAAAAGTATGAGATCTCTCGACTACGCTCGAGATGACGTATAAGAGAAATATCTTCGTTTGATAGCTTAACGTAAATGGTAAATAAACTTCAAAATTTTTTAAAATTTGCATAGAAAACAAACTAATTCACGTCATAGTATTTTGAATAGAAACACTCCTAACACGTCATCTCGACTGTAGCGTAAGCGGAATGGAGAGATCTCAACTATTGCTTGTGAACAAGCAATAGTAAGTCCTGTAAAGGACTCGTATAACAATCACCAATCTTCTGATAAATCTCTTAATTCAGGATTTAAAGATTTAATCAAGTCAAATTTTTTCTCTCTATTCCATTTTTTTAACTGTTTTTCTCTTGCAATAGCATCTAAAGCATATTCTGTAGTTTCGTAAAATAATAATATATTCAAATTATATTTTTTAGAAAAACCCTCAAGTAATTTGTTTTTATGTTCATATAATCTTCTTTCAAGATTTCTTGTAACACCAATATACAAAACATTTCTAAAATTATTAGAAATTATATATACATAAAACATAATTTTCTCCTAATATATATTAAAATAGCTATCACAAAAATCATTCCACAATTTTTTATAATCACTATGAGATACAAGTTCTAAGTCTTTTATAGTAAAGATATTTCTTTTCTTTGCTTGAGAAACAAAGTAGTTGGTATCATCGTCAAACTCAGTTTCTATGGCATGAACAGTTTTAAAATTCTTTAAAAAAGCAATAAATAGCCTTGTATGCCCATCAACACAGATATATCCCTCATCGGATTTTACAACTTGAATTACAATATCCTTCGAATTTTTAATAAAACTTTTAAGGGCATTTAATTTATCTTCATCAATGTAAAATTGAGAAGGTTGAATTTTATCAACTTCTAAAGTTAAAACTCGCTTCTTTTCAAAAGAAATAATTTTTTTATTATTCTCATCAAAAAAATTATTTATATGTGGAGAATAATATCTGAAATATTCAATGAGTTTTTTAAAAAATTCTCTATTTTTTCCTTTCACAAAAGCACTGTCACTAGAAATTATTTCAATTTCATAAGGTTCTTCGTCAATTAAAAAGGCTCCCCTTTGATTTAAAACAATTTGTGAAAATATGGGATTATTATAGTCTGTAACTCTTTTAATTTCCATTTGTTTTTCCTATATATGCAAATCTCTATTTTTTAATATATTTTTTTCACCAAGTAATAAATTTCTTAAAAATTTTTCTAAAAATTCTGTAGTCTCAAAAACACCATTTTTTAAATCATTGTAATTTGCTCTGACCAATGCATTTCTAAAATACCAAGAATGTTCTGAAAATAACTCATTTCCAACCTCAAAGCCAAGAGTTTTAAGATATTTTATAAAGAAAACAGCAGTTGTTCTTGTATTTCCCTCTGCAAAAACATGTATTTGCCATAGTTTTGACACAAAAAGAGCTAAATGCTTTATTATCTCATCCATATTCAAATTTTTGTAATTAAAACTTTTTTCTTGAGATAAATCATACTCTAGAGTTTTAAAAAGTTCGCTAAAACTTCCATAAGTAACACTTTTTTCATTTAAAATCCACTCTTTTTTTGTGATATTATATTCTCTAATTTGCCCTGCATGAGAGTAAATCCCTTTAAATAGTCTGTAGTGAATGGATAAATATTCATTTGGTGTAAAAGAAAAAGCAGGTTCCGTAATAATTCTTGTAATTTGTAAAGCTACTTCATCAGCTTCCTTATTTCTATCCTCGTTTCTGCTAGGTTTTTCTTCATAATAAGCAGTAATCATTTTTTCAGCTTGCTCTAGGGATATTTCTCCCTCAATATTTTGTTTTGCAGTTTCAATTAAATATTTTGAAGGCTTAATTCCGTCAACATCTTGAAGTCCAATACCGATACTCCAAGCATAAGCTTTTTCTTTTTTTTCAGGTTCTGTATGTTTAATATATTCTTCAAAAATATCTTTTTCCATAATTTTCTCCTAATTAGTAAATAAATTAAAAACAATAAGATGTTTATATCGAATGTATCTACGATACATTCACTTATGCTTGTATACAAGCATAAGTATGAGATCTCTCCACTTCATTCGTTTCACTCATTTCGGTCGAGATGACGTATAAGGGAAATATCTTCGTTTGATAGCTTAACGTAAATGGTAAATAAACTTCAAAAATTTTTTAAAATTGCATAGAAAACAAAACAATTCACGTCATAGCCCTTTGAAAAGTAGAGCTCCCGACATGTCATCTTGAGCGTAGTCGAAAGATCTCAACTATTGCTTGTTTACAAGCAATAGTATTTCTGAAAGAAATACCAAAACAATCACCAATCTTCTGATAAATCTCTTAATTCAGGATTTACAGATTTAATCAAGGCAAATTTTTTATCTCTATTCCACTTCTTTAACTGCTTTTCTCTTGCAATAGCATCTAAAGCATATTCTGTAGTTTCGTAAAATAATAATATATTCAAATTATATTTTTTAGAAAAACCCTCAAGTAATTTGTTTTTATGTTCATATAATCTTCTTTCAAGATTTCTTGTAACACCAATATACAAAACATTTCTAAAATTATTAGAAAGTATATATACATAAAACATAATTTTCTCCTAATCTATATTAAAATAGACTTTTACGCTTGTTCCTTCGCCTAATTTTGACTCCAATTTAACTTTTTGTCCGAGTTTATCCAAAATTTGTTTCACTAAAAACAGACCTATTCCCGTTGATTTTTGATTTTGTCTTCCGTTAAAGCCTGAATATCCCTTGTCAAAAATTTTCGGAAGATCCGATTCTTTAATCCCGATTCCGTTGTCTTTTATTTCGAGATAGTTTTCTTTTTCATTAAAAGTTATTGAAACAGTCCCGTTTTTTGTATATTTTATTGCATTTGATAATAGTTGTTCAATTACTACCATACACCATTTGCTGTCAGTAATTACTTTTACATTCAGCTTTTTGTATTCAAGTTTTATATTATTTGAAATAAAGAGAATTGCGTATTTTTTGATTAAAGGCTTAGTAATATCGTCTAAATTCACAAGTGATATATCCATATCTGTATTGTGATTAGCCATTTTAAGATAGCTTAAAGCCATATTGGTATAGTCTTCAATATAAATCAACTCTTTTTTTATATTTTTTATATTTTCATTTTCAATATCACTGTCGCAGATTAATTTTCCTGCAGTTATTGGAGTTTTAATCTGATGAATCCAAATTAAAAAATACTCTTGTAATTCTTTTTCTTTTGCCAAAAAGTCATTTCTTAAATTTAAATTAGCTTCTTCAAGTTCTTGTATCTGATTTTTTAGTTTTTCCTCTTTTTTATTTAAGAAAGCCATAAATACAAGATATACCATATAGAAAAAAAGCACTATTTCGAAAGCTAAAAAGTAACTTTCAAAGCTTAAATTCATAAGTAAAAAAACAACCCAAAATACTAATAGTATAAAAAAAGTTGTTACCGTAATAGGTAAAATTTTTGAAATATAATTTTTAAATTTATCCATTTCTACTCCATTTTAGAATTTAGATAATATCCGCTTCCCTTTTTGGTTTGGATAAAATCATTTAAATTAATATCTGCAAACTTTTTTCTAAGTCTTGTTATATTTACTGCTAAAGTATTGTCATCAATATAATCATCTCCATGCCAACATTTTTCCATAATTGACTCCCTTGAGGCAACTCCTCCTTTGGCTTTAAAAAGAGTTTCCAAAATCATTGTTTCAGTGTTTGTAAGGGAAATTTCGTTTTCATTATATTTAATAATATTCTTATCCATATATAAAAATACATTTGCAAAACTTAAAAATTCAAAGTCTTTTGTAAAATCATAGCTTCTTCTCAAGATTGCTTTAATTTTTGCCAAAGTTACATTCAAATCTATCGGTTTAGTTATATAGTCGTCAGCTCCGAATTGAATACCCATTACAATATCGATATTTTCACTCTTTGAAGAAATGAAAATAATTGGAACATTTGAATGTTTACGAATTTCCTCACACCAAAAATAACCATTATTATATGGCAACATAATATCCATTAAAACTAAATGTGGTTGATATTCAATAAATTCTTCGACAATTTGATTGAAATTTGAAATCCCTTTTACTTCATAATTCCAAAGCAAAAGTTCCCTTTTCAACATTTCAAATATATTTTCATCATCTTCGACAATTAAAATTTTCAAAAATATCACTCCTTTGAGTATTTTATCGTAAAATTAAATTTCTTTAAATAAGTATAGCATAATTATTATTTTAGTTAAAGTAAAATGTAGTCATCTAAAAGCAAATATGGTAGAATTATTATAATAAAATTAAATTAGAAATAGGAGTAAAAAATGAAAAATAAATTTGGAATATATTTAATGATAGGAATAATTTTTATATTGTTTTTGTGCTCAGGCTTTTATATAGCCTATACTGTCTTATCTTATAATGATTTATACATTGGTACATATATGTTTTTTTCTTTATCAATTTTAGGTTATTTCATTTTGGCATATATTATTCTTACTAGAATTCTTTTTAAATTAAAATTTCACAACGAAATTATTTGTTATTTTAAAGAAAATAAGTTATACACTTCAAATCATTTATTTCCTATTGATACAGATAATATAGAAGGTGTAAAAATTATATCTACTTCTAAATATAGAAGCAATCGTGCTTATAAGATATCTATCAAATTAAAAGGTAGATTTTTCAGATTTACTTTCGGTATCGGACATATTTCAAGAGATAAAGAGCAAAAAAAATATGACTATTTTTTAAAGGAATTAAAAAAACGTCATATTGATTATGAAATAAAATAAATATTACAATACAAATTTATAGATGCATTTATGAGTTTCGTTGTCGTTTATTCTCATATTATTATCTTCGGGCAATTCAAAGATGCCTAAAAATTCACCATTTAGATATTCACATATCTTATTTGAAGCGTGGTTATCGGGATTTGTAGTGATATACAAATATTCCATATCATGCTTTTTTGCCAGTTCAAAAAGGAGTTTACAGGCTTTTGCAGAATAGTGATTACCTCTGTATTTTTCGTCAATTGTGTATCCTATATTTCCACCATAATATAGACCTTCACTATGCCCAATTCTCAAATCACATTTCCCCATTTTATTTCCTTTTAAGTCGCATATATAAAAACTATAGGCGGGAACCCAATTGATAGCTAAATTTCCTGAATAAAATTTATCTAAAACTAATTTTATTTCATCATTTTGTAAAAAAGAAGTATCTAAAAATTCCATAAGCACCTCCAAATTGATTTATTACATTTTACCAAATTTTAAAGAAAATCTCCACTTGTTAATATAAATATTTGATTTATATTTATAAGTTCAATTTTAATGTATCTACGATACATTCACTTTTGCTAAAGCAAAAGTATGAGATTTTCGCAGTCGATTGTACTCAAATCAAAGATTTGAACAATCTTTGCGTCAGACCTACTTTTGTTTACAAGTAAACAAAGTTAGGGCTAGATCCACTTCATTCGCTTCGCTCATTCCGGTCGAAATGACGTATAAGGAAAGTCCTTTGTTTAAAAGCTAGACGTTAAAAGTAATAAATTTCAAAAAAATATTAAAATTGTATATAAAACAAAATATTTCACGTCATAATACTTCATAGAGAAATACCCCCTAACACATCGTTTCGACTGGAGCATAAGCGGAATAAATCTAACGCTAATCTTTATTTATAAAGATATATAAAACGAAATAACTCACGTCATAGTACTTTGAAAAGCAAGTTTTCCTAATACGTCATCTCGAGCATAGTCGAGAGATCTCCTAAAGCTCCAAGCTTGTCAAAGTAATTTGGAAATCACAATATTTTTGACCGAAGTGAATCTAGCTCTAGATTTCTTCCTAATTTCCCCACAAAAAAACAAAACCACGTCGGTTTTGTTTTTCAAAAATTTATTATAGACTTTGTGCAGCGGTAATTACTGCAAGTTTGTAAACATCTTCTTCATTACAACCTCTTGAAAGGTCTGAAATAGGTTTGTTAAGTCCTTGTAGGATTGGTCCTATTGCTTCAAAACCTCCAAGTCTTTGTGCAATTTTGTATCCGATATTTCCTGATTGTAAATCAGGGAAGATAAATACATTTGCGTGTCCTGCAACTTTTGAGCCCTTTGCCTTTTGTTCCCCAACTGACGGAACTATTGCAGCATCGAATTGTAATTCTCCGTCTAATGATAAATCGGGTGCCAATTCTTTAGCCATTTGTGTAGCATCAGCAATTTTTTGAGAAAGTTCGTGTTTTGCAGAGCCTTTTGTTGAGAAGCTAAGCATTGCCACTTTTGGATCTATGCCAAATAATTCAGCAGTTTTTGCAGTTTCAACGGCAATTTCAGCTAATTCTTTTGCTTCTAAAGTGATATTGATAGCAATGTCTGCAAATACATATCTTTCGTCATTTTTTCCAAGCATTACCATTGCTCCGCTTGTTCTTGAAACATTTGGTTTAGTCTTTACAATTTGTAGAGCAGGTCTTACTGTATCTCCTGTTGAGTGAACAGCACCACTAACCATTCCGTCAGCTTTTCCAACTTGTACCATCATTGTTCCATAGTAATTTACATCTTTTAAAAATGTTTCGGCTTCTTCTTTTGTGTTTTTGCCTTTTCTACGTTCAACAAATTTTTCAACTAATTCATCAAAATCTTCCGCTTTTAAAGGATCAATTATTTCAATATCATCAATACAGACATTTAATTCCTTTGCAGTTTTTTTGATTTCTTCAACATTTCCTAAAACTATTGGAGTTAATAAGCCGTCTTTTTTTAATCTAACACAAGCACCTAAAACTCTCTTATCTTCTCCTTCAGGAAATACAATTCTCTTGTTTGTTCCTTTAATTTTTCCTGTTAATTCTTCAAAAATATTCATAATTACCTCCTACATTATCAATTCTACTTTTTTATCATTTATGGTAAATTCAACTTCGTCATCACATGACATATCTTCTCCGTCAAAATTGATTTCGATATTATCTGAAATTATTTTTATTTTTTTTGCCTTAAAATAAGAAGTTATATCTTCATTTACGTGAGTTGCATTTACGATTGTCTTTATTTTTTTTATTATATCAAATTTTGATTTATATTTTATAGCACAGATATCTAAAAGTCCATCTTGCATATCAGCTGACGGCAATAAATTTAATTTCCCTCCAAATTTACTTCCAATACCTATAGCTATTAAAAAATAATCATCCTCATATTCAACATTGTCAACGATTATCTTATATCTCTTTCTTTTGTGTCCAAATAAAGCTAAAGCTATTGCTATTTTATAGGCTAATCCACTTGGAATTAACTTTTTAACTTTATGTGCATAGATATTAACTTCTGCACCAAAACCGACACATGCTACATTAAAAAAAGACTTGTCAGCAAATGAACCGTAATCAATAAATATTGTATTGCCTCTAATTATTTTTTCCATACAAATTATAAAATTACAGGGCTCATTTAGACTGTTCATATAGTCATTTCCTGTGCCCGCAGGAATTACTCCAAGTTTTAAGTTATTTTTTATAGCCACATCGCCTACTTCATTGATAGTTCCATCTCCACCAACTGCGATTAATTCGTTAAAACCGTCTTTAACTGCATTTTCAGCAATAAAAACGGATTCACCTTCTTTGGTTGAGCATTTAATATCATAATCAAAATCTAAGTTTTTATTCTTAAGATAATTTTCTATAGCATCTTTAAAATCAAATTTTTTAAAACCTGATGCGTTAGGATTTAAAATAAACATTAATTTTCTCATTATTTTTCCAATGCCATCCTTAATGCTTCAAACTCTTCTTTTGATAATTCTTGATTTACAGAACCGGATTTTACTTCTTTTGCATAAGTTATACAGCTTTCTCTACCATAGATGGTTGTTAATAACAGACCGTTATTAAAGCCGTCTAATAAGGCTATTGAGTAAGACAGTTTGTTTTTTAAATCGTGGAAAGCATCATACTTTACGAAGCCGATTTTTTGTATTGGGAAAGCAAAACTTTTTTTTGCCTTTTCTACTTCGTATGCAAGTTCATTTACTTTTTTATCCATTTCAAAGATGTCTTGTGAGTGAGCTTGAATTAAATCTCCCATATTCAATTCTCCTCTACCTCTCAAAAGCATATCATATTTTTTCTTTTGAAGACTTAGTTTTTTACTTATTTGATTGAATTGATATAAAATAAATAACAAGACAAATAACACTAATAACAAGAGTATTCCTGAATGTGAATTTAAAAATTCTAATATTGCATTCACTATTTTTTATTCCTTTCTATTATATTTATCAAAGCATTTACACAGTTTTCAACATCATCAATAGTATTAAAATAACCGAAACTGAATCTAATTGCTCCAAGTTCATCCGTACCTAAAGACTTGTGTGCCAGTGGAGCACAATGAAAACCCGGTCTTGTATAAATGTCAAATTCGTCACTTAAGATATAGGAAACTTCAGAGCTGTCCATATCTTTCACATTTAAGCTCACAACGGCGCTCTGTCTATCATCTAAAGTTCCATACAAAATAATATCTTCATTACCTTTTAGTAAATCTATAAAATGATTTTTTAATTGCATTTCATGATTTCTTATATTTTCAAGACCTACTTCATTTATAAAGTCAATTCCTTTACTCAAAGCTACAATTCCAATACCATTTGGAGTTCCGCTTTCTAAACTGTCAGGATATAAATCAGGTTGATCTATGCTATGAGAATAACTTCCTGTACCCCCTTGTTTTAATGGCTTAACAGTAATTCCTTCCTTTATATATAGAGCACCTGTTCCCATTGTACCAAAAAGAGCTTTATGTCCCGGGAAAGCGAGTAAATCTATATTCATATCTTGAACGTCAATATCCAAAACTCCAATAGATTGTGCAGCATCTACAAGAAAAAGTATATTATTTTCTTTGCAGAATGTTCCGATACTCTTTATATCTACAATAGTTCCAAAAACATTGGATACATGAGTAGTTACAATCATTTTAGTATTTGGAGCTACTGCTTCGTATACCTTTTGAGGATTTACATAACCTTGTTTATCCGCATAGACAATACTTAAATCAATAATGCCATCTTTTTTCATTTGATTAAGAGGTCTTAAAACTGAATTATGCTCCATCGACGTCGTAATTACGTGATCACCCTTTTTTAAGACTCCTTTTATGGCTAAGTTTAAACTGTCCGTGCCGTTAAAAGTAAAAATTACATTAAGAGGTTCTGTCCCATTGATTAATTTACAAATTTTTTCTCTTGCTTCGTAAATTTCCGAATCCATCTTCATTGCAAGTTTATGACCGCTACGTCCCGGATTTCCTGCATAGCCTAAAGAACATTCCATAATTTTATCGGTTACTGTTTTAGGTTTAGGGAAAGTTGTCGCTCCATTATCTACATAAATCATAATATTACTCCAAATTATAAATATTCATCAAACTATCGATTATTCTTTGTAAATCTGCCTCGTTGAGATAGCTTATCTCTATTTGACCACCTTTTTTCTTTTCGTGAATTTTAACTTTTGCATCTAAAATTTCAGTTAATCTTTCACAAATATCCTTTATAAAAATATCTTCAGTTTTATTTTTGCTCTGTTTTGCTTTTTTTTCTACATCTCTGATATTTACTTCCTTAACAAGCAATTTATCAAGGTATTTTTTTCTTTCTTCTTCAGTTTCTAAGGAAAGTAATGTTCTTCCTTGACTTGGACTTAATTCTCCGCGAATCAAATATTCCTTAATATAATCAGATAGATTTAAAAGTCTTAGGTTATTTGCAATATAAGATCTACTTTTTCCTACTATATCGGAAAGTTCTTGTTGTGTAAGTTTATATTCTTCCATTAAAGTTTTTAGAGAAATTGCTTCTTCAATTGGATTCAAATCTTCTCTTTGAATATTCTCAACCAATGCAAGTTCTCTAGCTTTTCTATCAGAAACATTTTTTACAACGATAGGTACTTTTTCTAATCCTGCCAATTTTGAAGCTCTAAATCTACGCTCTCCGGCGATTATTTCATATTTATCCCCTACTTTTCTAACTACTATCGGTTGGATAACTCCATCAGCCTTTATTGAATTTGCCAATTCTTCCAAACTATCATCATCAAAATTCTTTCTCGGTTGATCTTCTCTAGCTTTTAGCTTATCCAAGTCAACAGTTAATAAATTTTCATCAGTAATAAAGTCTTCTTCTTTCAAAAGAGAACTAAGACCTCTGCCCAAACCTTTTTTCTTCATTATTTTCTCCTATTCTTAATTAATTCTTTAGCTAAAGATAAATAAGCAATAGCACCTTTAGAATTCTTATCATAATAAATTATGCTCTCTCCAAAACTTGGTGCCTCGGCAAGTCGAATATTTCTTGGGATAACTGTATTAAAAAGTTTATCTTTAAAATAATTTTCCGCTTCGTTCTTTACATCATAAGATAAATTATTTCTGGAATCATACATTGTAAGGAGTACTCCTTCAACTTCAAGTTCAGGATTTAATCCCTTCCTTATTATATTAACGGTATTCATAAGTTGACTTACACCTTCTAGTGCATAATATTCACATTGAATTGGAATTAATACACTTTGAGAGGCAACCAGAGCATTAATACTCAAAATACTTAATGAAGGCGGACAATCAACAAGAATGAAATCATAATTTTGTGGAATCTTATCTATTTTGCTCTTTAACAAATACTCTCTCTTATCTACACTTAAAAGTTCAATTTCCAGACCACAAAGATCGGAATTTGCAGGAATTATATCTACATTCTTAGATTTTGTCTTTTGAATTGTATCATTTATATCTTTTTCATGGGTCAAAACTTCATAAATACTCAGTTCTGTATCTTCAACACCTAATCCGGAAGTTGAATTTCCTTGAGGATCCATATCTATAACTAATACTTTCTTTTTATTAAAACCCAAAGCAGCTGCCAAATTTACAACAGTGGTTGTTTTTCCCACACCGCCTTTTTGATTAAATACGGAAATCATCCTCATTTCTCTTTTCTTTTTAAAAGCATCAAAAATTTTCATAATATTTCCCTTACTATTTCTTTGTTATGTTCTATGTATAATTAAACCATAAACTATTTTAAATAAATGTAAATGGTAATTATAATGAAATTATAATAGTCTTATCATAAGGCATAAAACTGTTATAATTATTATATCACAAAATTATCTATTATTTTTAAATTTATAAAAATATTTTTAAAATGTTTCACATGAAACACTTGAGAAAATAAATTTATTGTTTCACGTGAAACAATAAAAAGAGTTAAAAAACTTTTTGTAACCATTTTGTAACTTTTTGTAATTTTTTTGTAACTTTTTGTTGACTTTTTTCAATACTTGTTGTAAAATGTGTCTATGAGTTAGGAGGTAATTATGAAAATTAAAAAAGTTTTAACAACTTCTATGTTATGTGCGTTGGTTTGTGCTGCATTACCGGTAGCAACTTCCTATGCAAATGAAACAGAAAAAGTTGAAGTTCAAAGAACAAGTGTTGAGGAAGTAAATAATTCCTTAGTTAGTGATTCAAACAAGTTATTGGCAACTCCTTCCGTTTTAGAATTACAAAAATTGTCAAAAGAAAATGATATATATTCTTTAGTTACTGAAGAAGATACTAAAATGCCGGAATTAGAAGAAAATTCTTATTATGTAAAAAAATCTCTTGAATTAAAACCGGTTTTGAATGGAAATGGAGATGAAACTATTAAAGTTCAAAAAGGTTCAATTGTTAAGATGGAAATGAGTGGAGATAAGATGGCAACTGTTTCTGTAGATGGAAAAGTTGCAACTATTGACGTTTCAATGCTATCAAAAGATGTAGTTGAACCTGAAAAATCTGAAACTGAAATTAAAGCGGAAGAAGAAAAGAAAGCCGAAGCTAAGAAGAAAGCGGAAGAAGAAAAGAAGGCTGAGGAAGAAAAGAAAGCAGCAGAAAAGAAGGCGGAAGAAGAAAAGAAAGCGGCAGAAAAGAAAGCCGAAGAAGAAAAAGCTGAAGCCAAGAAGAAAGCTTCTGCTAAAAAAGTAACTCTTTATGCCACAGAAAATTTGAATGTAAGATCAGAACAATCTGCTACTTCATCTAAACTTGGTATTTTATCAAAAGGTGAAAAAGTAAACGGAATAGATAGAGGAGAATGGGTAGAATTTGAATTTAACGGAAAGACAGCTTACGTTATAAAAGCATACCTTTCTGAAACAAAACCTGAAGTTGAAAAACCTAAAAAAGAAGAAAAATCTAATAAGAAAAACAACTCATCAAATACTACAACTCCATCTAAAAAAGAAAATGAAACTTATAATGCAGATATAGACACAGTTGTAGATTTAGCTTTAGCACAAGTTGGTAAACCTTATGTTTGGGCAACAGCTAATCCAAATATCGGTTTTGACTGTTCAGGTTTAACATACTATGTATACAAGCAAGTTGGAATCAACTTAAGTAGAACATCATATACTCAAATTAATTACGGTACTAGAGTTTCAGCATCAGAGTTAAGAAAAGGTGATTTAGTATTCTTTAACAATGGTGGAGGTAGAATTAGCCACGTTGGTATCTATATTGGAAACAACAAGTTTGTTCACGCTTCAACTCCTGGAACAGGCGTTATCGTAAGTAAACTTTTCGGAAGTTATTTCGGAAAAACTTTCGTTGGAGCAACAAGACTTATAAAATAGTTTATATGAATTTAAAGACGGTTTAAATACCGTCTTTTTTTATTGTGAAACAACAAGGTTCCCGGGAACCCACCCGATGCGAAGCATCGTGGAAGGGTGGGGTTCTTATTGGTTTTAATAAATTTTTATGTAATCTTTGAAACTTATTTACTATTAACGTCATAACTTAAACAGTAAATAAAACTTCATATATTATTAAAACTTATATGTAAAACTAAACGTTTCACATCATAGCACGATATGGAGAAATACCCCAAACACGTCATCTCGACCGAAGTGAGTGAAGTGAATCTAGCCCTAACTTTGTTTACTTGTAAACAAAAGTAGCTCTGACGGGGTAATTGTATTATTTGATACAATATCTCTGAAAAATGCATAAAGTTCTATTATCATAAATAAACTTTACACATATATAAAACTAAATACTTCACGTCAGAATCTTTTGCAAAGAAATGCCCCCAATACGTCATTTCGACCGGAGTGAAACGGAGTGGAGAAATCTCATACATTTACTTATAAACAAAAATAGGTCTGACATGGTTATTATATCATTTGATACAATAACTCTGGAGATCTCACACTATTATTTACAAGCAAATAATAGTAAGTCCTGCAAAGAACTTATATAAAAATTATGTAATTATATACTAATAGTACGAAAATTTTTTAAGTTCTTTTTGCAAATGAAGTTTTTGTTGTATGTATCTACGATACATTCAGTTTTGCTTGGTTACAAGCAAAACTATGAGATCTTTCGACTACACTTCGCAATGCTTCGTTCCGCTCAAGATGACGTATAAAGAGAATATCTTTGTCCAATAGCCAGACGTTAACAGTAAATAAACTTCAATGAAATGTAAAAATTGTATATTATAAAGAAATAACTCACGTCTTAGCATTTTGCAATTAAATGCTCCCAACACGTCATTTCGACCGGAGTGAAACGGAGTGGAGAAATCTCATACATTTACTTATAAACAAAAATAGGTCTGGTGGGATAATTACACTTATTAATAAGGTAGGTTTTAATAAATTAAGTATATAAGTTACACAAAGAAATAAAGGTATATTTAAAAATAAAAAATAATTATTCTACACGAGAACACTTTATAGCGTTAGAAATGCACTTGTATTTTTTTTTTTGACTTTCATCATAAATTATAGACATTAAATATTAATTATGATATAATATCATAAAGAGACTTCTTATTGGAATTTTGGGCTTTTTTTCAATAAGAGTTAAGGGTCTTTTTTATGATTTACATTGAAAATATTAAGCTGTGTTTATTTACAATGTAAATTTAAAACGATTGTTATTTAAGTAAAATTTAAGGAAATCTTACTTAAAATTTTAGTATTTATTATGGAAGGAGCAATGGAAAATGAAGAAAAGGGAAATTATTAAGAAGATTGTATCTATGTTAATGATCTTCGCCCTAGTTGTGCCGATTGCGTCACAAGCTTATGCAGCAGATCCGACTAGAGGAGTACAAGTGAATGCGGATCACTCCAAATTAGATCAAGCTGTACAAGAAGCTAAAGCTTCAGGAGTTGATGTTCCACAAGAACCAACTCAAGATAAAGGAACTGCAAGTTCCAATTCAGAAGCAGATGCGAAATTGGCAGAAGTAAAGGCTGATTATGAAAATCAGATACAAAAAATTAAAGCAGCAAAACTAGATATGGATAATTACAATGCTAAGAAAAAAGAGTATGACAAATTAAAGAAAAAATATGACGAAGAATTAGCAAAGTACAAAATCGCAAAGAAAAAATATGACAAAGAGCTAGAAGAATATAACAAGGCTATGGAGGAGTTGGAAAAGAAAAAGAAACAAGATGGGTATCTAAGTGAAGCTCATCCTCAGTTGCTTACTTTCAAATCAGAGCCACAAGCTTATAGTTCAGTTAGAGGAAAAGTATATCAAAGTTCTGAATGGTTAAAAGAACTTGAATATATGGGATTTTCAAAGGATAGTGATATTTATAAGGCTGTTAAAAGACATGATGGCTACGCAAATGATGAAGGTGCTTGGCGTGTCTATTTAGAGCAAGGTAAACCTTTGAAGATTATTTATTCTCACTTAAAGAATTCAACATATAATGGCAAAAAGATTTTTAAAGTTGAATTTACGTTTACTTTAAAGAAAAACACATCAGGGAAGAAGAGAATACCAGCAATTCTTTATTATGACCCGACAACAACTATTAATTATTCTGACTTAGGAGCAAATGTTGAAATAGATATGGAAGCTACTTTCTATGACGAAGATGGAAAGAAAATTGATATGACAGGCTCATTAATAAGTTTTGCTTCGCTGAATCGCGACAATGATAATGGAGTAGATAGAAGTGAATATGTTCAAGGTTTTAATGGTAGATTAATTAAAATTACTGGTTCTTCAATAGAAGAACGTTATGATGGACGTGCAATTTCAAGTATTCCATCAAATGAATATAAGTCTCATGGATCAAGGTATGATTATAGAGAATGGGATACAGACACTGCACCACATAAATGGTATGGAGCTATAGTAGGAAGAGCTGAAGGAGAAACTGTTAGAGTTACATTTGGAGCAATGAACAGAAAAGCTATATGGTTTGCATTTAATTCTGATATCAAATCTTATGGTGTTCCAATTAAACCTGTTGAACCAACACCGCCAACAGCACCGGAAGAACCACAAAAGCCTGACATAAATGTTAGTTACCATTATGATGTATTTTATGTAAAATCACAAGTAGAGAAAAAGGTAACTAATACAAATAATCAAGATATAAATAATAAAGTGGTAGATACAGGATCAGTAGTAAACTTTGAATTAAAAGCTTCTGATTTTCCAAAACATCATGAAGAGATAAAATCACTGGTATTCACTGATACATTACCTGAAGGTTATAAACTTGATTTGGAAGGAACAAGAGCAAACAGTCCTGATTATGATGTAGAATATACTGAAGGCACAAGACTTCTTAAATTTACAGCTAAGACAAGTTTGTTAGAAAAGATAAATAAGGATCTTACAAAAGATGCAAAAGTTCCTTCACCAAAGATTACCGGAAAGGTAACAAAAGAGGGAACAAAATACGAAAACAAATTTAAAATTAGTATTAATAATGACTATAATGTAGAATCAGATCCGGTTAGAGTATTTACGCCTAAGAAACCGGTAAAAGATGTATTTGATAGTCAAAACGATCAAGTAAGTATAGACGGACAAATAGTAA
>ERZ773062.57-NODE-57-length-105917-cov-10.307438_pt1 | contig 105917 bp, 97 predicted proteins | sample MGYA00580626_ERZ773062 | MGnify/ENA primary metagenome ERZ773062 (study PRJEB29015, sample SAMEA2738003) | human oral metagenome | biome: human oral; feature: human-associated habitat; material: dental | place: China | collected 2058 ... | reverse complement strand
GGAAATGCAAAAGACGGCTTTGTAATCACAAATAAGGAAATTCCAAAGAAACCTAAATTGGCTAAGACAGGAATAGGAACAAGTGCTTCAATTTATTCAGGAATTTTAGCTATATCAGGTGGAATAATGGTATTCTTGAAAAAAAGAAATCAAAAGAAAAATACAAGTATCTAGATTTTGATTTAAATATAACATACAATTATAATAAAAAAATTAAGTAATTAAAGTTAGGGAGTAAAATTAAAAAAATACTCCCTGATTTTTTTATTATGAAAAATAACAAGGTTCCAGGCACTCATCTGACGTGAAGTATCGCGGAAGGGGGAGGTTCTTATTTAGTTTTTTAAAAACAATTAAATAAAATAAGAAATTAAGTAAGTTTATTTGTTTTATAGTTAAGAAAATTATAAGAAAATATTTCAAAATAGATATTCATAAAATCACAGGATGAGATTAATGAAAAAGGGTAATTACATTAGGTAAAACGATATTTTTTATATAAAAATAAATATTATAAAAATTGTATAAAAATAGTAGACAATTCATTCTATATTATGCTATAATTTAGCTAATAAAATTTTAAAAATTTAGAGATATTAATTAGAAGAAATCGAATACATTTTAAATCGCTTTTATATGATAATTAAAATTTGTTGGTAGTTTTTACATAAAGTTCATTAATTCAAAGTTTTATGATTATTTACTATGGAGTTGTTAAGATGTAAGTAATCTATACTTTAATATGAAAGGAGAAATAAAATGAAAAAAAGAAGTAAGCAAATTTTTAAAAGCGCAGTCTCGTTTGTGATTATCTTTTTGATGGTAATATCAAGCGTGATTCAACCATCCTCAAAAACTAAGGCTGACGGATTTCCAAATGATGCTACGGGAGTATCTCCGGATGGTAAATATTACTCAGCAGGGAAAAGTAATCGTTTAGGAATGGTTACATCAGATGAATCACATACTCCAGTAGAGCTATTCGGTTTTTGTATGGCAAATAGCAAGAGATATCCCGAATATGATGCCGCAAAGGATAAATACTTCGGTGTGTATGAGCAAATATTAAATCTAAATAAGGAGAGTTTTAATAAACTTGTTAGAGATAATCACCTACCGGGTGTTGTTGCAACAGGTTATGATGAACTTTGGAATAAAGTATCTAAACTTATTTATATTTATTTGAAAGATCCGACAAATGTTATCGGAAGATCCGGTTGGGCAAATCTACAGGCAGCGATTAACGAATTTTATATCGTTGTTCAGCAAGAAATATGGCGTTATACAGATGGGCAAAAAGTTGATAAAGATACTAATTCATATTTGTATTATAGATACTCAGAACAAGCCCAAAAAGCAGTATACTTATTGCGTGAAGCCGTAGATAGTATCAATGTGCCTGCTGATTTTGAACTTCGTGGTTATAAACCCGAGTGGGTTCAAGGTCAAATTGGATATCAGGCTATTGTAACCGGTAGATTGAAAAAAGACCAACCAGTTGGAGAAATAAAAACAACAGTAACGGCTGGAGGAAAAACTTCAACTGAAAATGAAGTTGCAACGTTAAAGGCAAAGGATATTGAAGGTGGAGTTGAAGTTTCGGATAAGGTAACATATAAGGGACTTTATCCAAATGTAGAATATGATGTTGAAGGTAAAATTTATGAAGTAAAAGATGGAAAACTCGTTAATCCTGATAATCCTGTTTCTGAAGTAAATGGTAGTACAAATTTAAAACCTGATGCAACAGGAAAAGGCGAATGGACATTAAATTTTGGAAAACTTAATTTAGAAGCCGGAAAATCCTATGTAGTTTTTGAGAAAGTAGTTTCATTGGAAAATGTAATAGATACAGACGGAGATGGAAAGCCGGATAAGAAACAAGAATTAACACATGAAGATCCGAAAGATAAATCACAAACATTTACAGTTTTACCTAAGGAAGAAGTTGAAAAAGAAGTATTATTCAGCAAAGTAAATGTAGGCGGAGAAGAAATAGCGGGAGCAAAAATCCAAATTAAAGATGCACAAGGACAAGTAGTAAAAGAATGGACATCGAAAGCCGGACAAAGCGAAATTATTAAGTTAAAAGCTGGAACATATATATTCCATGAAGAAGCGGCTCCTAATGGGTACCTAAAAGTTACGGATATAACTTTTGAAGTGGACGAACAAGGAAAAGTTACAGTTAAAAATGCAAACGGAAACGAAGTAAAAGCGAATGAAAATAAATTAACAGTAACAGACAAAACTGAACCGGTTGTACCGCCAACACCAGGTGAAAAAGAAGTATTATTCAGCAAAGTAAATGTAGGCGGAGAAGAAATAGCGGGAGCAAAAATCCAAATTAAAGATGCACAAGGACAAGTAGTAAAAGAATGGACATCGAAAGCCGGACAAAGCGAAACTATTAAGTTAAAAGCTGGAACATATATATTCCACGAAGAAGCGGCTCCTAACGGATACCTAAAAGTTACGGATATAACTTTTGAAGTGGATGAACAAGGAAAAGTTACAGTTAAAAACGCAGACGGAAACGAAGTAAAGGCAAATGGAAATAAATTAACAGTAACAGATAAGACAAAATCACCAACACCAGAAACACCTTGGACACCAATGATACCTTCAACAAGAAATTTAAAGGTAACAAAGAAATGGTTGGGAACAAACGGAAATAAAATCACGGTACCTGTAGATAAAATAGAAGTTGAATTATATAAAGATGGAAAAGCAACAGGGCAAAAACTTGAATTGAATAAAGCCAACAGCTGGACAGGAGAATTTAAAGACTTAAAAGCATATGAATCAATAGAAAATTCAAAGGCTTATGAATACACAGTAAAAGAAGTAGGCGAAAATAACAATTCAATCAAGTTAGGTAACAAATTATTTAAGGTAACTTATTCCGGAAATATGAAAGACGGAATAGAAGTGGTTAATACAGAAAGTCCTGCATTGTCACCTTCAATGCCTTCTGAAAAACCTAAGAAGTCTAAATTGGCTAAGACAGGAATTGGAGCAAGTGCTTCAATTTATTCGGGAATTTTAGCTATATCAGGTGGAATAATGTTATTCTTGAAAAAAAGAAATCAAAAATAAAGAAACAAAAAAAATTTTTTAATGGTAAATAGCAGGTCCTATTGAGACTTGCTATTTTTATATAAATTTTCAAAAAGAAAATTCAAACTAGTTATATTTGTTTTTTGATAGGTTTAATTGATAAAATCTTTACATTGTGATAAAATAATAGTAGAAAGAGTAGGAGAGTGATACTTTGGAGAAATTAGCAAAAATATATTTTGATTCATTTGAGTCATTTGATTTTGCCGGTTTAAGTAAGTTTTTTTTCGAAAATAGTATTATTTCTTATATTGTTGGAATTTTATTGATTTACATAGTTTTTAAATTATTAAAGTTTCCGTTTAAAATTTTTAAAAAGATTGTTGTGAATTCTGTAATAGGATATGTGATTCTATATGTTTTAGCACTTTTTAAAGTTACTATTGTTCCATTTACCTATTTGAGCTACTTTTTAGTTGGTAGTTTCGGAACGGTAGGAATAATTTTATCATATTTATTTTATTCAATTTAAGGAGTTATAAGATGGGGTTATTTATTACTTTTGAAGGACCTGACGGGTGTGGAAAGACTTCAATAATGAATTTAATTAAGGAATACTACAAGAGTAATGAAAAAATAATTTTTACGAGAGAACCGGGAGGAACTAAAATATCAGAAAAAATTAGAGAGATTATTTTATCTAATGATAATTCTAATATGTCGCCACGAACAGAGGCATTACTTTATTCGGCAAGTAGAGCTCAACATATTGATGAACTTATAAAACCGAATTTAGATAAAGGAAATATTGTAATTTCAGATAGATTTGTTTTAAGTTCGCTTGCTTATCAAGGTGGAGGTAGAGAACTCGGAGTTGAAAATGTGAAAAAGATAAATGATTTTGCTATAAACGGAGTGAATCCGGATATGATTATTTTCTTTTATGTAGATCCTTTAACAACTTTGAAGAGAAAGTCTTTAAATGTAGATGCCGACAGACTTGAGCTTTCCGGAGATGATTTCCATAGTAGAGTTTATGATACATATATGGAACTTCTTGAGAAAATGAAAGACGAAAAAGTTTTAAAAAAAATTGATGCTACTAAAAGTATGTCGGAAGTTTTTGAAGATGTAAAAAATATAATAGATGAGAAATTGGAGGAATTGCTATGAAAATGATAATTGCAATAGTTCAAGATCAAGACTTGAACCCACTACAAGATGATTTAACTGAAAAGGGATTCAGAATGACAAATCTTGCTTCAACAGGTGGATTTTTAAGAGCTGGAAACTCAACTCTTTTGATTGGGGTTGAAGAAGAAAAGTTGGAAGAGTGTTTGAAAATAATTGAAGAAAATTGTAAGTCAAGAGAAATTACGACATCTGTTTTGAGTGTTACAATGCCGGGCGATGCTTATATTCCTTTCCCTATGGAAGTTTTAGTAGGCGGAGCTACAATTTTTGTACTTGATGTTGTAGATTTTGTGAGAATGTAGGTGATTTTATGAAACTTATTTTAGCAATAATACAAGACCATATAGCCCAAGATGTTTTAAATGAACTTTCCGAAAATAAAATTAGGGCTACAAAACTATCTTCAACTGGTGGTTTTTTCAGAAAAGGAAATACAACTATTTTGATAGGTATTGAAGAAGAAAAATTGGATAGAGTTAAAGAAATGATTTTAAATATTTCAAAAAATAAGGAAACTGTTGATGATAAAACTGCCAATACTGTAATGTTTGTTCTAAATATGGATCAATTTATAAGGGTGTAGTTTATGAATTATACTCTTTTCAAAGAAAAGATTGAGTTTTTTGATTTTTCTCAGAACTATATAGTTGAGGGAAGTGAGACTTTTTTAGATAGTGTTTCTAAAGAATTAACATTAAAGGTTTTAAATCCGGAAGATGATTTTAAAATTTTTAGAGAAATTGAAGAACAAACACATCCTGATTTGATGATAGTTGAAAGCGAAAGAAATAATATTTCTATTGATTCAATTAGAGAGATGATTAAATATGTTCAAAAACGACCTTTAGAGGGAAAATATAAGTTGGTTATCATAAAAGGAGGACAGTTTTTGAGAGCTGAATCATCCAATGCTCTATTGAAAACTCTGGAAGAGTCTTTTGACTATGTTATAATCTGTATTTTAGTTGATTCAAGATATAAATTGTTGTCAACTATAAGGAGTAGGTGCATATTTGTTTCAGAAGTAAATTCTTCAGAAAATTTTGATTATTCGGATTATGGGCGATTGTTGGATATTTTATCTCTCGCACTCAAAGGAGAATTTCTGGCAATTTATGATTCGAAAAATAAGGAATATCTTTTGAGTTTAAAAGAAGACAGAAATTTCATACCTTTATTATATAATTTTTTTAAAGAATTTTATATTTTTTTAGAAACCGGAAAAGATGTTTCAAATGAGGATATTTTGAAAACATTTAAAAATAATATTAATTATGATAAAGATAAATTGTTAAAAATTTTGGATACGATAAATATTGTTAGAGAAAATTTATATAATAATGTAAATTTTCAGTTATCAATCGAAAAAATATTTATAACAATTTTAAGATAAATGGAGGTTTGTATGGAGAAATTTACTAATCTTATTCCGTTGATGAATGTTGACAGTAGTAAAAATTTATTTTTAATCATAGGACTTTTAAGTTTAATAGCGATTATAGCGGTGTTATTTATAAAGAAAAAAAATAAATAATATTAACTAGATATTTAACTGCACTCATAATGTATGGAGTGCAGTTTTTTGAAAGATATTTTTATAGAACTTTGTTCATTTGACTTTATTTCTTTTTTATGTTAAAATATACAAGAAGGCGGTGCTGTTATGAATACAAAAGAGAAATTAGTTATGATTAAAAGAGTTTTGGAAAACAACATTGGAAGAAAAGTATTGATTACTATAAGACGAAGTAAAGAAGAATATGTTGAGATTAAGGGAGTAATTGGAGATGTGTTTACATCATTTTTTACTGTTGAGATTGAAACAGAAGAACATAAAATAAGAACTTGTTCATATTCTTACTTTGATGTTTTGACATCACAAGTGAGTTTAAAGGCAAGTTAATAGGAGAGATTGTTAGAACTTTGATTTTTCAAAGTTCTTTTTTTGAAATAAAAAACAACTGAAAATTTAAATAATATCTCAGCTGTTTATATTTTGAGTTTTAAAATTTTAAAATTTTAAAATTTTTTGTAAACTTTTGTAAATCATCGGAACCAGTATTGAACATACAATTATTTCGGGTATTCCGTTTGAAATGGCAACTCCAAATAAAAATTTTGCAGGATTAATTTTTAAAACTTCATATATTTGGTTCGAACAAAATATATATGCCATAGAAAGTACACCGAATGTATTTATCATTGTTCCTACCATACTTGCAAATACAACATTGAATATGTTTTTAATGTATTTTTTTACAAAGATAAAGGTATAATATGTCCCTATTCCTATTAATGCTCTTGGAAGTATTGATACCATAGGATTTATAAACATAAATGATAATGTGCTTATTCCGGATAAATGTTGAAAAAATGAAAATAATCCAAAAATTAGCCCAACAAAAAATGATACTGTAGGTTTTTCTATTAATGCAATTAGAATTATCGGTATATGTACCGTAGTTATTCTAACCGGTCCCAATGGAATAAATCCTATAGGAGAAAGTGATAAAATAATTACAATTGCACTTAATATTCCAATTTTCGTAATGGATTTTGTTGAAATATTTTTCATAAGTTCCTCCTTGAATTTTTCATATTAAAGTCGTGTATATTATAGCAAAAATTTTATAAAAATTCTATAATTTTTAATATGTTTTGTTTTTTTTATGCGAATTTGGTATAATTATATTCAATGATGGATGTATTTTTGTCATAGTAGATTTTTATATAAATGGAGATATAATGAAAAAAATAACTTTGATTGCCACTTGTGCTTTTGGATTGGAAGCAGTTGTCAAGAGAGAAATAATTAAACTTGGTTTTGATGATATAAAGGTTTCTGATGGGAAAGTAGAATTCTTAGCAAATGTGAATGATATAGCAAAAGTTAATTTATGGGTTAGATGTGCAGAAAGGATTTTGCTTAAGTTAGATGAGTTTAAAGTTTTAAGTTTTGAAGATTTATATCAAGGCATAAAGAAAATTAAATGGGAAGATTTAATTTCAGTAAATGATAAATTCCCGGTAAATGCAAATAGTGTAAAATCAAAGCTTTTCAGTTTATCGGATATTCAAAAGATTACAAAGAGAGCGATAGTTGACAGGTTAAAAAATGTTTACGGAGTTGAGTGGTTTAACGAAACTTCAAATGCTTTATATTATATAGAAGTATCTATTTTAAAGGATATTGCAACTGTTACCGTTGATACTTCGGGAGAGGCTTTACACAAAAGAGGATATAGAAAGAGAGCAGGAGATGCACCACTAAAGGAAACTTTGGCGAGTGCTATGATTAGTCTGTCTTTTTGGGAGCCGAATAGAGTTTTTTATGATCCGTTTTGTGGCAGTGGCACTCTTTGTATTGAAGCCTATATGATGGGCAGAAATATTGCTCCGGGAATTATGAGAAATTTTGCCTTTGAAAATTGGAATTTATTGGATAAAGATGCTTTGAAAAATGAAAAGAACAAGGCAAGAGCATTAATTGATTATGACAGAGATTTAAAAATTTTAGGTTCAGATATAGATAGACAGTCAATTTTAATAGCAAGAGACAATGCAGATATTTTAGGCGTAGATGAGGAAATTTCATTTTTTATAAAAGATATGAGAGATGTTGATTTATATAATGAATATGGTGTTGTAGTTACAAATCCGCCTTATGGTGAACGTATGGGGGATATTGAAGAAGTTGAAAGGCTTTATAGAGATTTTGGTAAAAAATTTAAGGAATTGGATACTTGGTCTGTGTATTTAATAACAAGTATAGAAAGTTTTGAAAATTTATATGGCAGAAAAGCGGATAGAAAGAGAAAATTATTTAATGGACGAATTAAAGTTGACTTCTATCAATTTTATGGACCTAAACCAAAATAGCAGGAGATAAAAGTATGTATATGGATAAATTCACACATTGGAATTTTGAACTGGTAGATTTTATGGAAGATTTAGTCAGAGTTTTTGATAAAACCGGGCTGATTGTCTATACCAACTCCAGTATGAAAAAATTTTTAGAAAATGAGGAAGGAAAATTTTGTGTATTTTCTGATGATGACATACATAGAAACGACCAAATTTTTTCATCTTTAAAATGTGTTGCACCAATTGGGCATAAGGAAGATGTGAAAACTGAATTGTTATCAGTTGGAGAAAGAGATTTTTTTGTAAAAAGTAGTCCTATTTTTGACGATAAAAATGAATATTGGGGCAGTATTGAAGTTTTTAGAGATATTACAGAAGAAAATAAAATTCAAAAAGATTTAGTAAAATATCAAGAAATGGTAAAGAATGATATGATTACAGCATCAGATATACAAAAGAGTTTATTGTCAAAATTAAGTCATACAGACGGATTAAATTTAGAATATAAATATATATCATCAGCACAGTTGTCGGGAGATTTTTTTGATGTTATAGAGTTACCAAATAATAAAACTTGTGTTTATATAGCTGATGTTATGGGACATGGAATCTCTGCAAGTATGATAACGATGTTTATAAAATTTTCTGTTAGAATGCTAGTTTATGGAAGAAAAATCGGACATCCTAGAGAAATATTAAGAGCTTTATCAAAAGAATTTTCGAAACTCAATTTGGAAATGTATTTTACAATATTTTTAGGAATTTATAATAGGGAAACTTGTGAATTTGAATATTCAAATGCAGGACATAATTCTATTCCGATTTTATTTAATAAGAATAAAAATGTACGTTTAGAATTAAGCGGATTGCCAATATCTTGGTTATTCCAAGATAGTAGATACTCTGTGGGGAAAGCAAAACTTTGTCATGGAGATTGTGTACTATTTTATACAGACGGACTTACTGAAACAAAAAATAAAAATAGAGAAGAATATGGAGAAGAAAGATTTTTTAATGTAGTAGATAAATATAAAAATTCACTTTCTGATAAGGAACTTTTGGACAAGTTGGTTGAAGATGTTTCTGAATTTAGATACGGAATTCAAGAAGATGATATTGCATTATTAAGTATGAGGATTTTATAATGACAAATAATTTTGAGCTGGATTTTTCAGAAGATTTATGCTTTTGTAATTATGAAAAAGAAGCTTTTAAAGCATTAGATTTTATTTTAAATAAAAATGGCTTGGGGAGTAAATTTTTAGGTTGGGTAACTCATCCGGAAGTTTATGACAGAGAAGAATACTCAAGGATGAAAAAACTTTCTGAAAAAGTAAAAAAGTCAGAAGTTCTTGTTGTTATCGGTGTAGGAGGAAGTTTTTTAGGGTCTAAAGCAGTTATAAAAGCACTTAAACCCTATTTCAAACAAGATGGCTTGGATATTGTATTTGCAGGGAATAATCTAAGCGGAGATTATTTGAGTGAATTAGTTGAATATATAAAAGATAAGGACTTTTTCATAAATGTAATTTCAAAATCGGGAAGTACATTTGAAACGGCAGTTGCCTTTAGAGTTTTAAAAGGCGTATGTGAAGAAAAATATGGAAAAGAAGCAACAAATAGAATTATTGTTACAACTGATGCTGAGCGAGGATTGTTAAAGGAATTCAGTGATAGAGTTGGCTATGAAACTTTTTGTGTGCCAGATGATATAGGCGGAAGATTTTCAGTTTTAACAGCTGTCGGTTTGTTTCCTATTATGTGTGCTGGAATTGATACCGATGCAATTCTACTTGGAGCAAATGACGGGTTAGAAGAATATACTAAGAAAAGTTTAGATAATATTTCTTTAAAATATGCAATCATTAGAAATGCAATGTTTAAAGATAAAAAAAAGGAAATAGAATATTTAGTTGCTCATGAATTTAAACTTGCATATCTTCAAGAGTGGTGGAAACAATTATTTGCGGAAAGTGAAGGAAAAAAAGGAAAAGGACTTTATGTGGAAAGTGCTATTTTCACAAGAGATTTACACTCTTTTGGTCAAATGATTCAAGACGGAAATAAAATCACTTTTGAAACCATAATTGAAGTTGAAAATTTAAAAAATGATATTATTATTCCTCTTGTTGGAGAAGATTTTGACAAGTTAAATTATTTAGCAAAGAAATCACTTAATGATATAAATAAAGTTGCAGTTACAGCAACGAGAAAGGCACATACAGACGGAGACGTTCCAACCGTCAGGATTAAGGTTCCAAAATTAGATGCTTATAATATTGGAAAATTAATTTACTTTTTTGAGATGTCTTGTGCCATTTCTGCATATATGTTAGATGTTAATCCTTTTGATCAACCGGGGGTAGATAATTATAAAAAAAATATGTATCAATTATTAGAAAAGATGTAAAGGAGGAAGAAAAATGTATATAAGCTATATGAAAGCTATGCTAAAAAAATGTAAAAAAACTCTTAAAGACTATTTACAGATTCAAGGAATACTTGTTCTATTAGCAATGCTTACTTCGTTAATTGCTGTGTATCTTATGAATTATCCTGGTAAATTTAAAGCCGGATTAATTATGGGTATTTTAGAAGCTGTTCCAATAATAGGGAATGGACTTTATTTGTCTTATCAAATTGTTATTAATTTGATTAATCACGAAGTAGTAATTTCATCTAATTTAGCGATATTGTATCTTACAATATTGTGCGTAAGATTAGTTTTAGAACCAATTTTATTAGGAAGAAAACTTAATTTTAGAATTGGAATTATAATCTTTTTAGCACTTGTTTCTAAATTTATTGGCGGAAATAGCGGTCTTGCCATAATGACTGTGATAATTTTTATTTTGAATACTTTGATAAATATTAACGACATTTATTCTTTCGATCAAAAAAGGAAAATGAAAGAAAGAAAAGAAAAGAGACTTAGAGAAAGAGAACTTAGAAAAAAATATGATTATGAAAGTGTAGGAGATGACCATGATAATTAATAATTTTTCACCTATTGAATTAAAAGAAGCAAGAAAAATAGTAGATGAAGTTAAAGTTGAAGAAAAAATTGAAAAAGTGTATTTCAATGATTCTTTAGAAAAAGTTATCGCTGAAGATATAATTTCAAAAGTTAATATTCCAAACTTTGATAAATCTCCCTTGGATGGTTATGCTTTCAGGGAAGAAGATGTTGTAAATGCAAGCAAGGATAATCCCGTTGTTTTGGAAGTTATAGATGTTATAATGGCAGGAGATGTTTCTGAAAAGTCAGTTTCTAAAGGGCAAGCTGTTAGATTAATGACAGGAGCAAAAGTTCCAAGTGGAGCAAATTGCATAGTAAGATATGAAGATACTGAGTTTACTGATAAGGAAGTTAAGATTTTTTCACCAATAGGAAAAAACAAAAATATAATTGGTCTTGGTGAGGACGTAAGAAAAGGCGATGTAATAATTAAAAAAGGTACATTTATTACTCCAGCAGAAATTGGAGTTTTAGCTAGTCTTGGAATTCCTTTTATTAAAGTCTATAAATCTCCTACGATAAGCGTTTTCGCTACAGGAAGTGAGTTACTTGATGTTACTGACAAAATGGAAGATGGTAAGATAAGAAATAGTAACAGTTATACTATTGAACAACTTGGAAAAATGTATAGAGCTGATGTTATCCAATATGGAAAAGTTGATGATGATTTGGATTCTTTAGTTGATATGTATAAAAAAGCGATAAGAAATAGTGATATAATTATTTCTACAGGAGGGATTTCTGTTGGAGACAGTGATTTTGTTTTAACTGCAATGGATAAAATAGGAGTAAAGACTATTTTTACAAGAGTCATGGCAAAACCGGGTGGACATGTTTTCTTTGGAGAATATGAAGGCAAATTCATATTTGCATTATCAGGGAATCCTGCTGCATCTTTTATGAATTTTTATCTTTATGTTAGACCAATAATTTTAAAATTACAAAACAGAAATGCTAATATGCTTAAAGTTCAAAGTGAATTGCTTAATGGATTTAACAATAAGGCGAAAGTAAATAGGATATTAAGAGCAAATACATTCTACAAAGATGGAAAATTCTTTACTGAAATTGAAAAAAGGCAGGAATCAGGAGTTTTATCTACAATGGTTTCAAAAAATTCTATAGTTATCGTTCCAAGTCAAACTGAAATTTCTAAAGGAGAAATCATTGAATCGGAGTTTTTATATGAACAATAGAGCAATTTCCATAGTTGGAGAATGTTCTAATATTGGAAAGACAACTTTAATAAAAAATTTGCTAAAAATATTTTCTAAAGAAGGCTTGAAGGTTGGAGTCGTAAAACATCATCATAGAGAATTTGATTTTGATAGAGAGGGAAAAGACAGTTATATATTCTCACAGTCTGGAGCAAGTTGTGTAAAAATGGTTAGCCCAAATAGAGTAATAACAGTCGAAAACTTGAATTATGAAAAATCTTTAAATGATGTGTTAAAAACAATGACAGAATATGATTTTATTTTAGTTGAAGGATATAAATGGGAGAATTTAGATAGAATTGAAGTTTATAGAACAGGCTATTCAACAAAAATAATTTCTGAAAAAGATAAATTAATAGCAATTGTTTCGGATATAGAACATAATTTGAATATAGATCGATTTAATCCAAATGAATACGAAAAAATTGCAGAAAAAATAAAAGATTACTTTAATATTTAATTGAGATGTAATACATCTCAATTTTTTTGCAAAATAACTAGATTTATAGATTTTAAATCAATGAAAATAACTTAAGAAAATTAAGATTTTACAATGAAAAAAGTATTATAAAGTACTTGACAAATTAAAATAAATGATTTATACTATTTAGGTATCAAATATGCACCTTTAGCTCAGCTGGCAGAGCACCTGACTCTTAATCAGGGTGTCCAGGGTTCGAACCCCTGAAGGTGCACCAATTAATTTTTAGGTTATAAAATAAGCCCAGATAGCGAGAGTCGGTATAAGAGAGTAACCAAAATATCGAGATTAAATCGAAGATATTTTGAGTTAATATCTTAGTCTAGTGCAAAGCACGAGAGAATGAGCTATCCGAGAATTGATATAAAAGATATATTAAAAAATATAAAAGTTTAAAAAAATTGAATATTATATGCCCAGATAGTGAGAGTCGGTATAAGAGAGTGGCAAAAACAACGAAGTTGTTTTTAGGCAATATCTTAGTCTAGTGCAAAGCACGAGAGAATGAGCTATCCGAGAATTGATATAAAAGATATGTTAAAAAATATAAAAGTTTAAAAAAATTGAATATTATATGCCCAGATAGCTCAGTCGGTAGAGCAGAGGACTGAAAATCCTCGTGTCGGTGGTTCGATTCCGCCTCTGGGCACCATTTGCGGGAGTGGCTCAGTGGTAGAGCATCGCCTTGCCAAGGCGAGGGTCGCGAGTTCGAATCTCGTCTTCCGCTCCATTTCGATTTGGCGACATAGCCAAGTGGTAAGGCAGAGGTCTGCAACACCTTCATCTCCAGTTCAAATCTGGATGTCGCCTCCAAGGTCTCTTAGGAGACCTTTTTTGTTATTTAATTTTTTATTGTAAAACAATAAGATTTTTACATACTTGTCTAAACTAAAAGTGTGGAGTTCTTATTGTGAAAGGAGTAATTATGAAATTAAAAACGCTCTTAGAAGATTTAGAAATTTTGGAAATAAAAGGGAATTTAGATATTGAAAAAGAAATTCAAAAGATAGAATATAATTCAAAAAATGTTTCAGAAAATGACATTTTTGTTGCAATAAGAGGATATAAGACTGATGGACATATTTATATAAAGTCTGCTAAAAAGCAAGGCTGTTATGCTTGTATAGTTGAAGATTTTGTTGATGTAGATATGGCTCAAATTAAAGTCAAAAATTCAAGAGCAGCACTTTCAAAAGTTTCTCATAATTATTATGGAAAACCAAGTGAAGATTTGGACATTATAGGAATTACTGCTACAAACGGCAAAACTACAACGAGTTTTATGTTAAAGAAGATTTATGAAGAAGCAGGGTTAAAAGTTGGAATTATAGGAACTGTTTATGTTAAAATTGATGATTTTATGATTCCATCTTATTTAACAACTCCCGAAAGTTTGGATTTACAAAAATATTTAAGTATTTTTAGAGAAAGAAAAGCTGATAAAGTTATTATGGAAGTTTCTTCTGCTGCTTTGGAATTAGATAGAGCTAAAGATGTTGATTATAATATTGTTAGTTTTGGTAATTTAAGTAAAGAGCATATGGAGCAACATGGTAGTTATGAAGCATACAAGAGGGAAAAATCCAAGCTGATAACGGAAGCAAAAGAACATCAAATTGCCGTTTTAAATTTTGATAATCCGGAAATTAAAGAACTTGCCTCAAAAACTAAAGCTAAAGTTTTTTCTTTTTCATTGGATGATTCTTTAGAAAATTTTTCTATGAAAAATTTAGATTTATCAACAGGTCGTGGCAAGTTTGATTTTATTATCAATAGAGATATTGAAACTAAAAGTGGAATTTTGAAAAAAGGAGAATTCCATGTTGAGCTAAATACGGCAGGATTTAGTTCAGTAATGAATTCAATGGTAGCCATATCTATTTCTCTTTTAGATGGAATAGATATAGTAACAATTCAGAGAGCTTTAAGGATTTTTAGAGGTGTAGAAAGAAGATTTGAAATTATCTTTGAGAAAGATTTTAAAATAATTGATGACCATTTTGCCAATGAGGTTAATATTGATGTTACTCTTGAAACACTTTGTAAAATGAAATATAATGATATAAAATTTTTATATGCAATTAGAGGGAATCGTGGAGTGGAACTAAATGAGGAAAATGCATTGAAAATCATTGAATGGAATAATAAATTAAAATTAAGTGAAATATATGCAACTTTGAGTAGGGATACTGTTACTTGGAAAGATGAAGTTTCTGATGAGGAAAGAGATATATTTTTAAAAATAATGAAAGAAAATAATATAAAAGTTCATTTGTTTGATACATTAAAAGAAGCGGTTGAAACTGTTATTGATATTGCACAAAAAGATGATGTGGTTATGTTTGCCGGTTGTCAAGGAATGGATAAGGCAGGAAGAATTGGACTTAATTATATTTTGGAAAAAAATAACTCTTATGATAGAGAAGAAATTTTATTTCCATTAAAAGACAGGATAGTTTAGCAGTTTGTAAAAAGATATGTAGTATGTTACAATAAATTTTACAATAGTATGATATATAATCGGTGATCGATTTAATAAGGAGAAATTATGTGCGGATTTGTAGGATTTTACAGTAAGGATATAAAAGATGAAAATGTAATAAAAGAGATGAACAGTCAAATAATTCATCGTGGTCCGGATAGTGACGGATATTATTTTGATAAGGGAATCAATTTTGGTTTTAGAAGACTTAGTATAATTGATTTACATGAAGGTTCTCAACCGATTCTAAATGAAAATAATGATGTGGCTATAATTTTTAATGGAGAAATTTATAATTATCAAGAAATTAAGGATGATTTATTGGAAAAAGGATATAAATTTAAAACAAATACTGATACTGAAGTTATTTTACATGGATATGAAGAATATGGTGAAGAAGGTATTTTGTCTAAATTAAGAGGAATGTTTGCCTTTACTATCTGGGATAGTAAAAAAGAAAAACTTTTTGGAGCAAGAGATCATTTTGGTATAAAACCATATTATTACACAATGATAGACGGAGATTTTGTTTTTGGTTCAGAAATAAAATCATTTTTGAAATATCCAAAATTTAAAAAGGAAGTTAATGAAAAAGCACTTAAGCATTATTTAGTTTTTCAATACAATCCATTAGAAGAAACTTTTTTTAAAGGTGTAAAGAAACTTAGACCCGGACATTATTATATATTTGAAAATGGTAAACTTGAAATAAAGAGCTATTATAATTTAACTCTTGATTATAAAGAAATGACTTTTGATGAAGCTGTAAGCAAGATAGAAAAAGAAGTTGAAGAATCAGTTAAGTATCACAAGATTAGTGATGTTGAAGTTGGCTCTTTCTTGTCAGGTGGTGTTGACTCAAGTTATGTTGTTGCGACAGCAATGCCTAATAAGACTTTTTCTGTAGGATTTGATAATAAAGGCTTTGATGAAACAGTTTATGCAAAAGAACTTTCAGATAGACTTGGAATAGAAAATTTTTCTAAAATAATTACTCCTGATGAATTTTTTGACGGAATAAATAAAGTGCAATATTATTCAGATGAGCCACATGCAAATTTATCTTCTGTTGCGCTATATTTCTTATCAAAACTTGCATCTGAACAAGTTAAGGTAGTTTTATCCGGAGAAGGTGCTGACGAATTATTTGCAGGATATAATGAATATGAAGAAGCACTTCCACAAAGAATATATAAAAAATTACCATTCTGTTTAAGAAATAAGCTATATAAAAGGTTTAAAGATAAAAGACATTTTAGTGGAAAGACAATTATTATGAAATACGGTCAAAAAGTTGAAGACAGATACATCGGTCAAGCAAAAATAATGTCTGATGAACAGGCTAATTTGATTTTAACAGAAAAGTATAAAAACTCTGAAATGGCAAAAGATTTAACTAAAAAATATTATGATGAAGTTAAGAATATGGATGATGTTTCCAAAAGATTGTATCTTGATATGAAAATGTGGATAGTTGATGATATTTTGCTTAAGGCAGATAAAATGACTATGGCAAATTCTATTGAACTTAGAGTTCCGCTTTTGGATAAAAAAATGTGGGAACTTGCCAGAACCATTCCTGTAAGGCATAAAGTTCATAATGAAATAACAAAGTATGCTTTTAGAAAAGCTGCAGAAAATAAATTGCCACAAGATTGGGCAAAGAGAAGGAAAGCCGGATTTTTAGTTCCTTTTGTTAATTGGATTAAAGAAGAAAAATATTATAATATTGTTAAAGAAACTTTTAATAAAGATTTTGTAGGTGAATTTTTCGATGTTCAAAAAATAAATGCACTTTTGGATGATCACTTTAACAATAAAGAAAATAATGGACGTAAAGTTTATACTATCTACACATTTTTAAAATGGTATGAACAGTATTTTATTTAAGAGGTAATAAAATGAATAAAGCTGTCGTTTTAGGTTGTAACTATTATATAGGTCTTAGTGTAATAAGATGTTTAGGTGTTAAAGGAGTTCATGTTGTAGCTTGTGATTATGATTTTGAAAATTCGTATGGGGCGAGGTCAAAATATATATCTGAATTTTTAAAAGTTTATAATTTAAATAAAGATGATAGGAAAACTTTTATAGAGTTATTAGAATATGGAAAAAACCAAACAGAAAAACCCGTTTTACTTCCAACTCATGACAAATATGTTGAATTTATAGACAAATATTATGATGAATTGGAAAAATATTATTTGATTAGTCAAGTCAAAGAGCTTAATTCAAAACTATTGGATAAATGGACTTTATATGATATTGCTAAAGAAAACGGAGTTAAAATTCCGGCCACAATAAGTGCAAATGACGAGAATTTACTTAAAAGAATTCAAGATGAAGTTGGATTTCCTTGCATTATTAAACCCGTTGATACAGTAAAATTTACTAAGATTTTTAGAAATAAAGTTTTTATTTGTAATAATATAGAAGAGATGGAAAATGGAATCAAAAAGGCAAAAGATAATGATATAGAAATTTTTGTTCAAGAAATTGTTCCGGGCTTTGACGACTGTATGCTAACTTATGATTATTATATTGATAGAAATGGGAGAACTACTCATTATATGACTGCTCAAAAGCAAAGACAATGGCCTATAAATTTTGGTGCATCTGTTTTTACAATTCAAAAATACAATCAAAAATTGGTTGATATATCAAAGCCGTTTTTAGAAAAAATTGGCTATAGAGGTTTTGGAGAAATAGAATTTAAAAAACATGAGAAAACCGGAGAAATTTATTTAATAGAAATAAATGCAAGGACTACTAACTTTAACAATTTGATTTACAAACTTGGAATAAATATGCCTTATATTGCATATCTTGATTTAACAGGTAATTTGAAAGAAAGTGATTGTAAGTACATCGATTATGATACAAACTATGCTTTCATTTACGGGTTTGAGGATATGATTGCTATTTGGCGTTATAAGAAAACTAAACAGGTTGGAATACTAAAATCTCTAAAGATTTCATTTTCAAGAAAGTGGGCTCCTGCGATTTTTGCGGTTGATGATTTAAAACCTTGGTTTTTCTTTAATAAAATTCTATTGGGAAAAGTTTTTAGAAAAATATTTAGGAGGAAATAGTGTACAAATTAGGAGTTATCGGAGGTATGGGACCTTTAGCAACTGTTAAGTTCTACGATAAAATTGTTTTAAATACTGAGGCACATAATGATAATGAACATATTGATTTAATAGTTTTAAATCATTCAACAATGCCTGATAGAACAAAATGTATTATAGAAAATAAAGATACAGAGTTTTTAAATGAAATTAAGAAAGATTTGGAAATTCTTGAGAGAATAGGTATTGATGTAGTTGCTATTCCTTGTAATACAAGTCATTATTTTTATGATGAATTTAAAAACTTTACAAATTTAAAAATTATAAATATGATTGAAGAAACAATTTTAGAAATAAAAAGAAGAGGAATAAAAAAAGTCGCAGTCTTTGGAACACTTGGAACACTAAATTCAAAAGTTTATAATAAATATGCAAAAGAAAATGGAATAGAAGTAAAAGAATTATCCCTAGAAGATAAAAAAACTGTTATGGATATTATTTACAAGATTAAGGAAACAAATAATTTAGAAAGCAAAGATTTTGTTGAAATTTTAAATAGATATTGTAATGATAAAACTATCGGAATAATAGCCTGCACAGAGCTTAGTCTTTTGGATATTCCTGAAAATCTAAATACAATTGACGCTTTGGATGTTCTTGTAAATAAGAGTATTGAATACAGTGGAGCAAAATACAGTGGAGCAAAGATAAAAAATAAATATAAAAATTAAAAATATTTTAATTTCATTCATAAGTACAGACATTTTTTGCCTGTATTTTTTATTGTGAAATAACAATAATTTAGTTTTAAATTAATATAAATAATTACGAAAATTGAGCTAAATTCTTATTATCAAAATGATAAAAAAATTTTTTAAAAAACTTTATTTTTTTATTATTTGGGTATATAATGGTTGTGAATGATAAAATAATAGGAGGATAAAGAAATGAAAGATTTTAAAAGTTTAAATGTTTATTTATCAGACATCGCAGTTATGACAACTAAATTGCATAATTTGCATTGGAATGTAGAAGGAAGAAATTTCTATCAAACACATATTTTTACAGAAGGATTATATGATAAATTCTTCGAATGGTATGATGAAGTTGCTGAAGCAATTAAAATGAGAGGTGGATTCCCATTCGCATCATTAAAAGAATATGTTGCTAATGCTACTGTTAAAGAATTAGAATCTAAGAAGGTAACAGTTGATGAAGTTAACGAAATAGTTATGAATGATTTAGCTGCTCTTAAAGAAGAAGCTACTAAAATTAGAGAAGAAGCTGATAATGATGGAGATTTCATAATTGTTTCAATGTTAGAAGATCAAATTGGAGAACTAGAAAAGAATATTTGGTTCTTAAGAGCTTCAAAACCTTGCTGTAAATAAGAAATGATATTTTAGAGTGATTTAGGTTGAGGAATTAGTCCTCAACCTTTTTTTGTGAAATAACAAGGTTATCAATAACCCACCTGATGTAAAATATTGTGGAATGATAAGGCTCTTATTTAAAATTTAATTCTTTACAGTTGACTTTTTTTACTAAATTTAATATAATTTATTCATCAAATATTTCGTGATGATAAGAAATAGTAGATTATTTATGTATATGTAGAGAGAAGTTGTTTGGTGAAAAACTTTTATACAGGTAATTGAACCTATCTTTGAACTTGTATTAAAATTACAGGGTTGTGCCTTATAGCTTTTGAGTATAAATTAGAGTGGTACCACGGCTTTCGTCTCTTGGAGATGATTGCCGTTTTTTTATTAATCATAGAAGCCATTTTATAAAAATCATCACAAAAATTACTTTATAATTACGGAGGAAATTTATTATGAAAATGAAAAGATACTATATGCCAACACTTAGGGAAGATCCACAAGAGGCAGAAATTATAAGTCATAAATTGCTTTTAAGAGCCGGAATGATTAGAAAGAGTGCTGCAGGAATTTACTCCTATCTTCCTCTTGGTTACAGAGCAATTAGAAAAGTTGAAAATATTGTAAGGGAAGAAATGGATAGAATGGGTGGATATGAAATTTTAATGTCTGCACTTCAGCCAAAAGAAATATGGGAAGAATCAGGAAGATGGCAAACTTTTGGACCAGAAATGTTTAAAGTTAAAGATAGAAATGAAAGAGAATTTTGTCTAGGACCTACTGCTGAAGAATATTTTACAACTTTGATAAGTGGAGAAATTAAAAGCTATAAACAATTACCTTTAAATATTTATCAAATTCAAACAAAATATCGAGATGAAAAAAGACCACGTTTTGGTATAAACAGAGCCAGAGAATTTTCAATGAAAGATGCTTATACTTTTGATGTAAGCCCTGAAATGATGATGGAATCTTATAAAGAAATGTGGAAGGCATATGAAAAAGTTTTTAATAGATTAGGCCTTAATTATAAGATTGTTGCCGGAGATGCCGGAGCAATGGGAGGTAACAGCTCACATGAATTTATCGCTCTTTCTGATGTTGGAGAGGGAGTTATCTGCTACTGTGATGAAAGCGGATATGCTGCTACAGATGAAAAAGCAGAAGTTATTTACAAAGTTGACGAAAGTGGAGATGAAAAGGAACTAGAATTAGTTTATACTCCAGATTGCAAGACAATAGAAGATGTTGCAAACTTTTTAAAACAAGAGGCTTCAAAATGTATTAAGGCGATAGATTTAATTGTAGCAGGAGAACCTATTATAGTATTTGTTCCAGGAGATAGAGAGCTTAATATGACAAAACTTTGTTCTTATCTTGGTGTTCCAGAACATGAAATTGAAATGATGGATGATGAGACAATTTTAAAAATTGGTACATTTGCTGGATACACAGGACCTGTAAACTTAAAAGTAAGAAAAATTTTAGATAAGAGAGTTACTCTTATGAAAAATACTGTAGTTGGTGGAAATAAGGAAAATTATCACTATATAAATTGTAATTTTGGAAGAGATTTTGATGGAGAAATTGCAGAGGATTTACTTATGGTTCAAGAGGGAGATGTTTGTCCTATGAGTGGACATCCTTTGAAATTTGCAAGAGGTATAGAAGTTGGAAATATCTTCCAACTTGGAACAAAATATTCTAAGGCTTTAAATGCTACTTTCTTGGACGAAAATGGAGTTAGTCAATATTTTTGGATGGGAAGCCATGGTATTGGTATTACAAGAAGCATTACTGCAATTATTGAACAAAATAATGATGAAAAAGGAATTATTTGGCCAATCCAAGTTGCACCATATCATGCAATAGTTACAGTTGTAAATATTAATGATGAAGAACAAATGAAACTTGGTGAAAAAATCCATGATGAATTGGAAGCTCAAGGTGTTGAAGTTATGCTTGACGATAGAAAAGAAAGAATAGGCGTTAAATTTAATGATAGAGATTTAATTGGTATTCCTTTAAGAATAACTGTTGGTAAAAAAGCTAATGAAAATATAATTGAATTTTCAACAAGAAGAGAAATGGAGAATGTTGAAACGACTTCTGAAGATGCAATTAATAAAGTTGTAGAAGAGGTTAGAAAGATAAAATAATATTTAAATACCACGTATTTTTATGTGGTATTTTTTCCAATTAATTATATCTTATTTTTTCTATTTAATTGGGTATCATATAAATGATTTATATTAATTTGGCGATTAGGAGTTTTTTATGGATAGTGATTTCAATACAAAAATTCAAAAACAAAAAATAAGTCGTGAAAGACGAAAAGAATTAAAAAATAGATTAAAAAAAGAGTTAGGAGATAGGATGAGATTCGTCTATATAGCTTCTTTTTTGTCTTGGATTCAGTTCTTGATGAGAATTATTTCTTTTGGCTTTATAGCAAAGGGATTTTCTAATTTATATAACAAAATAGATTTTAATCTTTTTGCTTATGTTGTAATTGCAATCGGATTAAATATTTTCGGTTTTTGGATTTCTATTTTTGCTAAGAGATACCAAGGAGTAGCTTCTCAATTTGCGAGAGATAATTTAAAAGTTAAATTTTTTGATGCCTTTTCTAAAAGTGATGAAGAAGTCTTTAAAGGATATTCAACAGCAGATGTACTTACAGTTGCATCTCAAGGGATTGACAGTTTAGATACTTTTTACAGTAATTATTTGACAACAACTTTAAGAACATATTTTAATTGTGCAACAATTTTATTAATTGTAGCTTTTATCTATCCTTTGGGTGGATTGGTTTTTTTAGTTAGTATTCCTTTTATTCCTGTTTCAATAGTGTTAATACAAAAGTGTTCAGCAAAGATTATGCAACATTATTGGGCAACTTATATGGATGTAAGTAATTTATTTATGGACGATTTAAAAGGATTGAATACTCTTTATTCTTATAGTGCAGATGCGATTTATGAGAAGAAATTTAATGAATCTGCTGAAAACTTTAGACTTTCCACTATGGAGCTTTTAAAATTTCAACTTCAATCCGTTGGATATATGGATGGAGTTATGTATCTTGGAATTGCAATTTCAGGATTTTTAGCGGTTCTTTCAGTTTCAAAAGGCAATATGTCAATCTTTAATTTTATATTCTTTGTTTTGATTGCAACTGAATTTTTTACTCCAATTAGAGAATTGGGATATTGCATGCATTTACTTATGATGAATACTAAAATGGCAGATAGAATTTTTACTTTTTTAGATAGTGTTAAGTTAGAAAAGAAAAAAGATATCTCAAATATAGAATTGAAAAGCATAGATAATATTGAATTTAAAAATTTATCTTTTTCCTATGACGATAGAAAGATTTTAAATAATATTAATTTAAGTATCACTAAAGGTAGTTTATTTGCAATAGCAGGAGAAAGTGGACTTGGAAAGAGCACATTTGCTAAAGTTTTATTTAAAAATCTTGATGATTATTCCGGAGAAATATTAATTGATGGGAAATCCTTAAGAGATTTCTCGAAGTCAGATATAAATGCATTAGGTTTTTATGTATCTCCGGATTCTTATGTCTTTAATGAAAGCATCATGGATAATTTGAAAAAAGCTACAAAATTATCTGAACACGAGATATTAGAATGGATTGAAGAAAAAAATATTTTAAAATTTGTAAAGACTTTGCCTGACGGTTTTAATACAATTATTGGAGAAAATGGAAAATTGATTTCTCCGGGGCAAAGGCAACAGATAATTTGTGTTAGAAGTTTACTTGCAGATAGAAAAATTTACATTTTTGATGAAATGACATCAAGCGTTGATACCGAAAACGAAATAGCAATTTTGGATTTAATCAAAATGATTTCTAAAAATTCCATAGTTATGTTTGTTTCTCACAAGATGAAACAGGTTAATAAAGCTGACTTTGTTTTATTTATGGGAAAAGAAAAAAGTTGGGATTTTGCAAAGCCTGAAGATTTATACAATTCAAACTTTGAATATAGATTATTATTAGATAAACAAAATGAAATGGAGGAAATTTTAAATGAAAGATAGTTTAAGATTAGTAGCTAGACTTATAAATTTTATGAAAAAATTACTCCCTATAATTTTGTTAGCTGTATTTTTTGCAGTTTTTGGATTTTTAATCACAGTTTATATTCCTGCAAAAATTATTTCCTTAGGTTTTGATGCGGTTAATGGACAAAAGATAAAAATAATATCTTTAATAATTTTAGTTGTTCTTGCAATTTCAAGAGGACTTTTCAGATATGGAGAACATTATTTTGGACATTACGTTGCGTTTAAAGTTTTAGCAGATTTTAGAAGAGAAATTTTTTCAAAACTTAGAAGACTTGCTCCGTCAAAACTTGATTCTCAAGATAGTGGAGCTCTGTTGAAACTAATAGGCGAAGATGTAGAAGCTTTAGAAGTTTTCTTTGCTCATACTTTAGCACCTATTACAACAGGGACTATTGTTTCAATAATTTTAATTATTTATTATTTACAATATAATATACTTTTAGCTTTAATTGCAGTTATAGTGTATTTTACACTTGCTGTTATTATACCTAATGTTTTTTCAAATAAATTAAAACCGCATCTCGAAGTTCAACAAAAATATAGAAAATCATATACTTCATACTTTTTAGAAAGTTTAAGAGGTATGAAAGATTTACTTCAACTTGGAGTTGAAAAGGAAAGGTTTAAAAATCTGGAAAGAGAAAGTAAAATTGTAAATAAAAAGGAAAGAAATGTTGCAAAATTAAATTTCTTACAATTTTCATACAGTTTTTTAACAATAGGTTTTGGTGTTTTGGCTTTTGCTTTTGTAGATTTTATACTTGTAAATAAAAATGTAATTAGTGTAAAAGGTGCAGTAATTACATTGGTAGTTTTTAGTTCATCATTTGCTCCATTTTTAGAACTTAGCAGACTTCCTTTAGGATTTGGACGTGCATTACAAGCAGCAAAACAAACTTTTAGTTTATTAGATGAAAATGAACCGGTTGGAAATGACGGAAGTAAAGAAATTGAAAAAATAAATGAAATAAAATTTGAGAATGTTGATTTCTCTTATCCTAAGAGAGATAAGATGATTTTTGAAAATTTGAATTTGCATTTTGAAGATGAAAAAATTGTAGGTCTTGTCGGAGAGAGCGGATCGGGTAAAAGTACATTGATGAAAATGGTGATGAAATGGTATATGGCAAAATCAGGAAAAATATCTTTAAATGAGGAAGATATCCTAGAAATAGATAGTAGAAAACTACAAGAAAAAATTGCTTATATTCCACAATTTCCACAAATTTTTTCTCAAACAATCAGAGAAAATTTAGTTTTAGGAAATGATAAGATTACTGATGAAGAAATTTTAGAAATTGCTGAAAAATGTAGATTAAAGGATGTAATTTTATCAACTGAAAATGGACTTGATACTAAAATAAATTCTGAAAAAATTATTTTTTCAAGTGGAGAAATGCAAAGACTTGAACTTATGAGAGCATTATTAAAGAGGGCTGATGTTTATATTTTTGATGAGCCTACAAGCAATTTAGATACTTTAAATGAATCAATAATTTTGAATTTGATTAAAGAAAATTGTAAGGGAATGGTATTTTTGATCTCTCACAGAATGAGTACTGTATCATTTTCAGATGTTGTGTATAGAGTAGAAAATGGTAAATGCTTTAAAATATAGCCTTGCAGATTAAGATGAAATATGTTATCATCATACTAAAAATATGAGGGGTAATATATGAAAATTAAATTTGTAAAATATACTTGGATTATAATAGGACTGATATTTTTTGCAATAGGAACTATTGGTGCTTTCTTACCAATATTGCCTACGTTTCCATTTTATATTGTAACATTATTTTGTTTTGCAAGAAGTTCTGAGAAATTGCATACTTGGTTTGTTGGAACCAAATTATACAAAAATAATATTGAAAAAATTGCAAATAGAAAAGGACTTCCACTAAGACAGAAAGCAAAGATTATAATATTTTTCACCTTGACAATGGGAATTGGATTTTATTTTATGAAAAATACAAAAATTGGACGAATTATATTAGGAATAGTTTGGGTTTTCCATGTCATATATTTTGTCTTTGGGATTAAGACAATAAAAAGTAATGAAAATGAAATAGAATATATAGAAGCTGATATGAATTAAAAAATTCATATCAGTTTTTTATTGTGAAACAACAAGGTTCCCGGGAACCCACCCGATGCGAAGCATCGTGGAAGGGTGGGGTTCTTATTGTTTAAAAAATTTTTTTAAAAAATTTAAAATTTTTTTGTTCTACTTATTGATATAAAAATAATTACAATGGATTTCAGAAGAAAAAATGGGTAAATATACTACATATAGTAGTTATATAGTTTGTTGACAATATATATTGTTGATGATATAATCTTACTATCGAGCATTTACGAAGTATTTTTGGAGGTAGTATATGATTAAAGTTATAAAAAGAAATGGTCAAGAAGTAGATTTTGATGCTAATAAAATTGCAATAGCGATAAATAAAGCTATGCATAGCAGTACAGGAGTATACGAAGAAGGATTGGCAGAAAAGATTGCATCAGAGATAGAAACTTTTGCAACAACAATCGGAAAGAAGATGAGTATATATGATATAGAAGATCATGTTTACTACAGCTTAATTAAATATGGAAATCCTGCAACCGCCAGAGCTTATGAAAACTATAAGGCTGTGCAAACTTTTAAAAGACTTAAAAATACTACTGACGAAAGTATTTTAGGTCTTCTGGATAAGACGAATTTGGATGTTATAAATGAAAATTCAAATAAAAATGCTATTCTTGCATCAACTCAAAGAGATTTGATTGCCGGAGAAGTTTCAAAGGATATAGCAAGAAGAATGTTAATTCCTGTGGATATTGTTCAGGCTCATGACGAAGGAGCTATACATCTTCACGATATGGACTATTTAATTCAACCTATGTTTAATTGCTGTCTAGTTAATATTGGAGATATGCTTGATAATGGAACAGTAATTAATGGTAAAATGGTTGAAACTCCAAAGTCTTTCCAAGTTGCTTGTACAGTTATGACTCAAATAATTGCACAAGTAGCATCAGGTCAATTTGGTGGTCAAAGCTTAAATGTTGCTCATCTAGGAAAGTATCTAAGAAAGAGCTATGAAAAACATTTAAAACTTGCAAAAGAAATTTTAACTGATGAAAAAGACATTGAAAATATTGCAAGAGCAATGACTAAGAAAGAATTGGAAGCAGGTATTCAAACTATTCAATACCAAATAAATACTTTGATGACTACAAATGGGCAAAGTCCTTTCGTTACTCTTTTTATGTATGTTGAAGATGGTTTTGAATATGAAGATGAAGTTGCACAAATTGTTGAGGAAATAATAAAACAAAGATTAGAAGGAATTAAAAATGAAAAAGGTGTTTATATCACACCTGCTTTTCCTAAATTGATTTATGTTTTAGATGAAAACAATGTAAGAGAAGATAGTAAGTACTATTATTTAACAAAACTTGCTGCAAAATGTACTGCAAAGAGAATGTATCCTGATTATATCTCTGCTAAAAAACTTAGAGAACATTATGAAGGAAATGTATTCGGACCTATGGGTTGTAGATCATTCTTAGCGCCTTATAAAGATGAAAATGGAAACTATAAATTTGAAGGTAGATTTAATCAAGGTGTAGTAAGTTTGAATTTACCACAAATAGGAATTTTAAATACGGGAAATGAAGAAGGTTTCTTTGAAATGTTGGATAAAAGACTTGAAATTGTAAAAAAAGCACTTTTATTCAGAAATTCACTTCTTCAAAATGTAAAGAGCGATAATTCTCCTATTCATTGGCAATATGGAGCAATTGCTAGACTTAAAAAAGGTGAAAGTATTAAAAAATACCTTGAAAACGGATATTCAACTCTTTCTGTAGGATATATCGGATTATATGAAGCTACTATGTGTGTAAAAGGTGTTAGCCATACAACAAAAGAAGGAAAAGAATTTGCTCTTAAAGTTATGAGAAAAATAAAAGAAGCGGCTGACAGTTGGAGTGAAGAAACAGGAATGACATTTTCATTATATGGAACTCCTGCTGAAAGTTTAACTCACAGATTCTGTTCTATAGATAGAAAGAAATATGGAGAAATAAAGGATATAACAGATAAGGGATATTATACAAATAGTTATCATGTTGATGTTAGGGAAAATATTTCAGTTTTTGATAAATTCAGATTTGAAGAAGATTTCCAAAAATTGTCAACAGGAGGTTGTATTTCTTATGCGGAAATTCCTAATATGAACCATAATGTTGAAGCTGTTGAACAAATGATTAGATTTATCTATGATAATATTCAATATGCTGAATTTAATACAAAATCAGATTATTGCCACGTTTGCGGATTTGATGGAGAAATAATCATAAACGAATATAATGAATGGGAATGTCCTCAATGTCATAATAAAGATAAGCAAAAAATGAATGTAACTAGAAGAACTTGTGGCTATCTTGGAGAAAACTTCTGGAATGAAGGAAGAACAAAAGAAATAAAGTCAAGGGTTCTTCATATATAGTGAGGGATTAAAATGAGATATGGTCAGATAAGATCTTATGATGTTGCAAATGGTGTTGGTATCAGAACTAGTATTTTCGTAACTGGCTGTACACATAATTGTAAAGATTGTTTTAATAAAAAATATATGGATTTCAATTTTGGAGAGCTTTGGACTAAAGAAACTACTAATTTAGTCATAGACTATTTGCGTGATAAAAATGTTTCTGGTCTTACTTTGCTTGGTGGAGAACCAATGCAAAACGCAAAAGAACTCCTTGAAATTGTAAGAGATATTAAGAAAAGTGTAAATAAAAATATTTGGATTTATTCAGGATATACTTTTGAAGAAATTCTTGAAGATGATGATAGATTCGAGCTTTTAAAAGAATGTGATGTTTTGGTTGATGGAAGATTTGATTATAGATTAAAAGACTTAACTTTGAAATTTCGAGGTTCTTCAAACCAAAGAATTATAGACATAAAAAAGACAATTGAAACCGGAAATATTGTACTGTTTATGGAGTAAATATGTTAGAGAAAAAAATATTAAATATTTCGAAAATTGAAAACACAGATAAATATGATAGAAAAAAAGTCGGATATCTTTCAGGGATGATAGGAACATTTTTAAATGTTACTTTGGGAGTGTCAAAATTTATAATCGGAATTTTAGCAAATTCAGTTTCAATAACGGCTGATGCAGTTAATAATTTTTCAGATGCGATTTATTCCTTTGCAACAGTTTTAGGCTTCAAATTTTCTTCTGCACCTCCGGATAAGGATCATCCTTATGGACATGGAAGAGTTGAATATATAACTACCTTAATAATCTCAATGATGGTTATGATTGTAGGAGTTCAATTTGCAAAGACATCTATCGAAAGAATTATAAATCCTGAAAAAATTATAATGGGTAAAATAGGAATTGCTTTTTTAGTAATTTCTATTTTTGTAAAACTTTGGATGAGTTTATTCAATAGAAAACTTTCCAAAGCAATAGATTCAAGCATTTTAAAGGCTACTTCAATTGACTGCTTGAGTGATGTTTTTACAACTTCAGTTGTTTTAATTGCAATGATTTTTGCTAACTATACTACTTTTCCGGTTGATGGAGTTGTAGGTCTAATAGTTTCTGCATTTATTCTATTCTCAGGTTTCTCTTTGGCAAAGGAAACAATAAGTCAACTTATTGGAGAAGCACCAAGTGTAGAATTGATAAAGTCAGTTTTGTCAGATATAGAAAAGCACAAAGAAATTTTGGGAATACACAATTACACTTTTCATAGATATGGACATCTTAAAACAATTGCAACTGTTGATGTTGAAGTTGATTCTGAGATGAGTTTAATCAAAGCACACAATCTTATGAGCCTTATTGAAAAAGAAATTTACGAAAAATATGAAATTGTATTGGTAATCCATGTTGAACCTGTAGGCGGAAACTTTACAGATAGAGAAATTGAATTAAAAGAAATTACTGAAAATTGGAAAAATAAGTTTAGTTATATAAAATCAATGCATGACTTTGCAATTTACAAACAGGGAGATAAGTACTTTGTAGGATTGCAATTAGCATTAGACGGAAACAAATTAGATAAAAATTTTGATGAAAATAGTTTAAAATCAGAGCTTGAAGAACTGATAAAAAATTATGATGAAGAATTAAAAACTTCAATAACAATTTTATATGAATATTTTTAAAATAGCACTTCGGTGCTATTTTTTGTATAAGTTGACGTCTATGTAATTTTTTTATATAATCAGGGTAGCAATTTATTTGGAGAAATTTATGAAAAATTTAGTATTACCTTTTATTAGAAAAAATATTTTTAAAATTTTAATTTATAATATTAGTTTTATAGTTGCATATTTTTTAGATGCATATTATTTTGGATATATTTTTTCTTTAGTTGAAAATAAAATATATAGTTATAATAAATTTATCTTTATTATACTTTTTTTATTTGCTATAATTGTATTTTCTAAAATTATGTCTAGTATTTTATTTTCAAAGTTATCTTATGAAGTAGTTCGTTTTAGATTTAAGTTAGCAAGAAAACTGAATAACTCAATTTTACAAAAGAATATGGAAGATATTGAAAATCCTGAATTTGAATATTCAATGAATAGAGCTTGGAACTTTTTGACTTATGATAATGCAGGTTTTAGTGCAATTTTAATGGATTTAATAAATTTTATTCCTATTTTTGTGTTGCTTATTTTTTCAGGCTTTATTATTTCAAAAACTTTATTTTACATTGTAGTTTTTACATTTTTAATTCAACTTGGAGTTTATCCTTTAAGAGAAAAAATTAATGAATTTGACTTAGATATAGATTTAGAACAGGGGAATGTATTAACAAAACTTGAATATTACAATAATTTTAGTATGAGAAATGAATATGGAAAGGATATTCGTATATTTAATTTAGGAAATCTAATTTTAAAGAGATATGAGAAAATTGTTAATGAAGCGATGGCTATTATAAGAAATAAAACTAATTTAGGTAAAAAATTAGGGATTATTTCAATATTTTTGGAAATTGCAACTGATATTTTTACAATTGGAATGTTGATATACTTATTTAGTATTAATTCCATTTCTATTTCTACAATTTTCATAGTTTTCAGTATGTATCAACTTTTTGTAACCAATGAAAAGGAAACTTTGAGAATTATATCCGATTTGAAGAAAAATATTAAAATGTTTGATAAATACCTTTTACATTTAGAAGAAAATAGTTTAAAAAGCAAAAAAGCAAATATAGGAAATAAAGAAGTATCCTTTGAACTTAAAAATATTTACTTTAAATATCCAAATGCTGACAAATACAGTTTAGAAAATATAAATATGGAGTTTTCATCTTTCGATAAAATTGGAATAATTGGAGAAAATGGCGCTGGAAAGAGTACACTTATAAAAGTAATTATGGGTATTTACAATCAAACAAGCGGAGAAATTCTAATTAATGGGAAAGAAGTTTCAGCAAAAGAAAGACTTGCTTATTTTTCAGCTGTTTTTCAAAATTCACATTTTTTTGCAGGGACACTTAAAGAAAATTTATTCGGATTTGATAATGTAAAAAGTAATGAAGAAAAATATGTCGAAGAATATTTAGAAAGTTGTAAACTTGACAATGTAAATGGGAAATTGATAGATTTGAATACTAGATTTGGAAAAGAGTTTTTTGAAGATGCTTTTGAACCTTCAGGTGGTCAATTACAAATGCTAACTATTCTAAGAGCATTGGTTAAAAGTGGAACGATGTTAATTTTAGATGAACCCACATCTGCACTTGATGCTAAAAAAGAAATGGACTTTTATAAAAGATTATCTCTTGAAGAAAAGACAAAAGGATTTATTATTATTTCTCATAGATTGGCTATTTCTAATATTGTGGATAAAATTTATATTTTAAATAATGGAAAAATATTAGATTCAGGTTCTCATTTTGAATTAATTGAAAGATCTGAATATTATAGATATTTAAAAGAATTAACTAAAAGTATGTTTAAATTGAAAGTAGGTGATGAAAATGATTAATTCATTTAAAACTATTTTCAGATTTTTAAAACTATCTTTTAAAATAGATAAGAGATTTGTCTATAGAATTTCAATTGATATTTTAATTAATATTCTATTGACTTTACTAGCTTTATTTATGGTTAGAGATTTTACAGAATATTTACAAATTGGAAATATTAAAAATCTATCTATTAAATTGATTTTTGAGGCTATTGTTTTTGTTGTATTAAGGATTTTTAAAGAAGTATTAAAGTGGAGAGTTCAATACTCTGCAAGAGAGTATTTACTTAAAATGGAAAAAGAACTTTTGAAAAAATCAACGGAAATAGACTATTCTAATTTAGAAAGTCCTGATTTTCATAATTTACAAGAAAGGGCAAGATTTTCCCTTAGAAATCAATATTGTCTTGAAAATTTATTAGAGGCAATTGTAAAAAGCATAGAACATATTTCAATTATGTTAACAACTTTTATTGCCATAGGATATTTTTCTTTCTATCTAAGCATAGTATTACTTATCCTATTTGTTATAAATATATTTGCAAAGAAAAAATACAGTAAGGAAGAGAGTAAATTTTATGAAAATTTATCTCCGATAAATAGAAAATACTGGTATTATAGCTATATGGTTTTGAACAGAGATGATGTATTAGATATAAAATCAAATGAATTTGAAACTTTTATAGATAATAAATTTTCTAAAACTATAAAAGATATATTAAAATGTTTTAAGCCTTTTTATAGGAATAAAGCTATTGTAAATATAATTGAAGTGATAAATTCAATTCTTTGTACCTTATTTGTAATAATTTTTAGTGCAAGTAGGGTTTATAAAAATGAAATCAGCTTTCCTGATTTTAGTTTTACTGTAGTAGGGATACTAAAATTTACAAGCAGTATGAATGAATTTTCTGAAAATATAATTGATTTGGACAGATTTTCAAAATATACCATTCCTGTTTTGGATTTCATTGAATTTGACATTGTAAAAAATATAGAAAGAAGTGTTGAGAATAAGGATTTTGGATTAATTGCAAAAAATATTTACTTTAAATATGGAGATTTTAAAAATTATGTTCTAAATGATATTTCATTTGAAGTAAAAAAACCTAAAATTGTAGTAATTATTGGAGAAAACGGAGCAGGTAAAAGTACTTTAATAAAACTTATTTCAGGACTTTATGAGGCTTCAAAAGGAAGTTTAACTTATGACGGAAAGTCTATTTATGAAACTGAAAATAAGTATATAAGTACAATTTTTCAAGACTTCAAGTTGATTGATGATATAACTTTAAGAGAAAATATTTGCTGTAAATTAATAGAAAATGAAGATGAAAAAGAAATCGTAGATGAGGAAATTTTTAAAATTGTTGATAAACTCGGTATAAAGAAAGAAGATTTTAAAATTAATTTAGATGATAAACTAGGAGTTGAGCTTGATGATGAAAACATTGAATTGTCAGGAGGACAAGCTCAATTAATCGCAATCTTAAGGGCAATTTATAAAAATAGTCCTATACTGGTTTTAGATGAACCAACAGGAAGTCTTGATATTGAAAAAGAAAATTCTGTTTATAAAATTTTAAAAAATATAAAAGAAGATAAAATAATATTTATGATTTCTCATAGAATGGCATCAGTTCATATTGCTGATGAAATATGGTTTATGAAAGATGGAAAAATTATTTTCGGAAATCATAATGACCTCATGGAAAATTCTGTTGAATATAAGGAATTGTATGTATCACAGGCAGAGAAATATATTTAAAATAAAGTCTAGATTCTATTTAGAATTTAGACTCTTTTGATAAGGGTCTTTTAAAAATATTATATTGATATTGAAAACTCGAAATTATAAACAATAAATTGACTTTTAATAAAGTCAAGTGTTATAATACTATTGCGATTGATGTTGTAAAATATAAATAAGTGGGAGAGAACTATGAATAGTATAAGAAATTATTTAAAACTTATGTCTTACATAGGAGAATATAGAGTTAGAAGGTTCAAAATAACTTTGCTTTGTGCATTTTCTGTTATTTTGTATGCTGTTGCTCCATATATGATAGGAAGACTGGTTAATATGGTTCAAAATAGAGAAGATTTTTCTAAAGTTTTAAATTTTGGAATTTTGCTCATAGTTTTGGGAATACTGCAAGCATTTTTTGATTCGTATCAGAATTATAAGTGGCACACATATAGGGTTGAATATATGAATTATTTTAGAAGTATTATGTTGAAAGGTGCTTTGGATAAATCTCCGGAGTATTATAAACAAAATCCGAGTGATTTAACTTCAAGAATTTTACATGATTGCGAGACTGTAAGTGAAGATATTAGTATAGGCCTTCCAATGTTATTTTTGAATGTTCTTAATATTTCAATTGTTCTGGGACTTATGTTTTATATGTCTTTTAAACTTGCAATTATTGTTTTATTTGTAATTCCAATTTATACAATATTTTTTAAAAAGGTTGATAGTGCTATAAGAAAGAATAGTAAAGATGAAAGAGAACACTTTGCATTAGTAACGGAAAGTGTAAAGGAATATACTGATGGAATATTTCAAATAAAAATTTTTGGGAAAGAAAAATTCTTTTTAAATAAGTTTAGGGAAAATATAAAAAAATATGAAATTTATTTAAAGAACATAAAGAAATATACTGCAATAGGATATGGACTTACAGAGCTTGTTGTAGTTCTTTTACCGATTGTAATATTACTTTTTGGAGCAATGGAAGTGAATTCAGGGAATATGTCTTTAGGTTCATTGTTTGCATTTTATTTTTATTTAGGTTATCTTTACGAGCCTATGAGAAATTTATCAGATTGGTTTTCAGGAGTTCAGGTAACTCTTGGAATGAGTGATAGAATTTTAGAATTTGTTGATAGTACAGAAGTTGAAGATAAGAAAGAGAGTATTTCAGGCATAGATACTATAAAAGTTGAAAATTTAACTTTTTCTTATGATGAGAATAATTATATATTTAAAAATTTTAATACGGAAATGGAAAAAGGAGATATTATAGGAATTATAGGTCCGTCAGGTTCGGGGAAAAGTACATTAGTGGATTTGCTTTTAAAGAGGATTTTAAATTACAATGGTAAAATTACAATAAATGGAATAGATTTAAAAGATATAAATAGAACTTCCTACTATAATTTGATTTCATATCTTGAACAAGATGCCTTTTTATTTAAAGGTTCATTAAAAGAAAATATAACTTTTGACAATTTTGATGGTGAGAACTTCGAAATTTCTACTGAATTATCACAGGTTAAAAAGTTTAATGGAAAAAAAGATGGAGATTTTGAAATTGAAGTAAAGGGCAAAAATATTTCAGGTGGAGAAAAGCAGAGAATTGCACTTGCGAGAGCTTTATATAAAAATTCTAATTTGTTGATTTTAGATGAATTTACTTCTGCTTTAGATTTTGAAACAGAACAGGAAGTTGTTAAAAATATTGAAAAAATTAGTAAAGATAAGATAATATTAATAATAACTCATAGAAAATTACCATTATCTATTTGTAATAAATTGATAGATCTTGAAAAATAGACTTAAGGAGAGAAATATGAAAATAATTTTATCACCTGCAAAGACAATTTCTAAAACTTGTGAGAGATTTTCTTCAGGACTTGATTTTTCCGACAAAACAAATGAAATTTTAAAGAATATTCCGGAAGTTTTGGCTTCAAAAGATTATTGCAAGGCTTTTTATATGTATGATGGAATGTGTTATAAAAATATAAAAAGAGAAGAGTTTGATGATTGTGATTTAGAGTATATTAGGGAGCATTTAATTATAATTTCTGCACTTTATGGTGTGCTTAAACCTTTTGATTTAATTAATCCACATAGACTTGATTTTATTATGAAAACAAAAATGGGAAATTTATATAATTTTTGGAAAGACGATATTGCCAATAATATTTTAAAAGATACTGATTTTATTGTTAATCTTGCAAGTGATGAATTTTCAAAAACAGTTAAAAAGTACATTTCAGATAAGCAAATTTTGGATTTTGAATTTTTTGAAAAAGTCGATGAAAAACTTAAAAAACATTCTACAATTTCGAAGAAGGCTAGAGGAATGATGCTTAATTTTATGACTAAAAATAAAATTGAAAATATTGAAGATATAAAGAAATTTGACAAAGATGGATATGGTTTTGTTGAAGAAATGTCTTCAGATAATAAATTTGTATTTGTGAAAAATAGCTAGAAATATTATAGTTTCAGTTGTTGTATGTTGCTTGAGTTATCGAAAGTAATTGTATAAAAGATATGATGACGCTACAAGAGGTGATTTTGTTTACAAATGACATTAAGTCTGACGTAAAGATTGTCCAAATCTTTGATTCGGAATGTAATAAACCGGTAAATCCAATTTTTAATGGAGCTTTATGAGATCTCCATAGTCATTGTATTAGATAATACTACAATGACTATGTCAGACCTACTATTGATTATTTACAAGTAAATAATCAAAGTTAGGGCTAGATTCGCTTCGTTTCGCGTCGCTCAACTTCGGTCGAGATGACGTAATATGGAATTTATTAAAAAATCAATACGATATGAATGTTTTTATTTTATAATTAGAACTTCAAGAGTGTAAAAATTTTTGGAGTTTTTTTATATTAAAATAGTTTTATAGAAATGTTTGCATACAGATATATAATACATTATATAGATGTTTTTTATAAATATAATTAATAAATATATTCTAGATTAAATAAAAAATACTGTTTTTTCAATAATTATATTTTATAATAATTAGCATTTTTATTGTTTTACAATATTTTGTTATTTCATATTGACAAATACGTTTTCTTTATGGTATCATTACTTTGCAGAGAAGTTATTGTACTACATTTACATTTTTTAAGGTAAAATATGGTAAATTTTATTTTATATATTATCTATAAATTAAATGATTGGAGTTAGATTTATGACAAAGATTAAAAGAAGTATTATAATAGGATTTATAATTTTATATTTAGTTTTGATGTCAGGTCAAATGGAAAATTTAGTTGCATTTTTAAATAAGGGAAAAATGTATTCATGGGGGATTGATTTTGTAAATGTAGTTAGAAAATATGAGATAGCCCTTTATGTAATTATAATTTTTTCCAGTTTGTTTTTGAGAAATGTAAATTCAATAGAAAAAAACAGTGAAAAATTTAAGATAAAAAACCTGAAGAAATATTTATTATCAGTAATTATTTCCTTAACTTTAATTATAGTATTTGGAATTGTCTTAACTAAACTTTTGTATTATTTTAAAATATCAGGTGATAGTTATGGTAAGACAGATTATTTTGCTTTTCAATATACTTATTTGAATTATGTATTTATTACTTTATTTTCAGCATATGCAGAGGAAATTATATTTAGAGGATACTTTTTTGGAACTTTATATGATGTTTTTAAAGGAACGGATAAATATGTTAGATTTTTTACTGCAAGTTTAATTTCTGGAATAATATTTGGTATATTGCATGAGGGATTATTTGACTATAGGATGATTCAATATGTTTTTATGTCAATTGTTTTATCATATCAATATAAATATTGTAAAAATATTTATATTGTGGGATTTACACATCATTGCGTAAATATTGTGGGAATGGGAATAAATATGTTTCTTTTGAATTAGAAGCTTATAATTAATTGTTTCTATTGATAGAGCTTAGAAAAATACAGTATATTTTAAAAATATTGTATAGGAGTGAGTTATGGGAAAAACTGATTTATTAAATATAAAAAACTTTAAAAAGTGGATATTGCCGATTTTAATATTAATTTCTTATAAATTTATATTTGATAAGATGATTTCTTATATTGTAATAAATAGGGCAGGTAATTTTTCTAAATCGATATTAATTGGTAATTTTATTGTTGCAATTATATTGTTTTTGTTAATTAAATTTATATTTAAAGGAAAATTAAATTCGATTGATAGTTCTGAAAAAATGGACTTAAAAAAATCTATTATTATTTCAATAGTTGTGTTATTTTTAACTATAGGAATTATATATGGGGTTATGTGGGTACAATCTTTTCTTTTTAGTCATATTAGCTTAAATAGTTCTAATGCAGATGCTATTACAAAAGAATTTAAATCTAATCCCTTATCAGTAGTTGGGCTTTCTTTTGTAACATCAACACTTGAGGAACTAGTTTATAGACAACTGTTGTTTGGATATTTGTATGATTTATTTTTAGTATGTAATAAATATATTAGATATATAACTTCAGCACTAATATCTGCAATTATATTTGGATCAATACATGATGGTTTATTCCATCCTGCAATGCTTCAATACATAACTCATGGATTTATTTTATCTGGACTTTATTTATATACAAAAAGAATATCATCTCCAATAATTGTACATGTTTTATTTAACTTACTTTTAGACTTTAGGAGATTTATAATTTATTTCTAATATTATGAAAAAAAAATAAAGGAGAAAACAATGCTAAATGCTAATATATTAAATGTAAAAAACTTTAAAAAGTGGATATTGCCTATTTTGATGTTTTTAGTTTACGAGTGTTATAGTAAAATATCTAAAAAACTTTTTATAAAATATGGGACAAAGGATTTTGCATTTATACATTTTTTTGCTCATATTGTATTAATAATTTTCTTTATATGTTTAATTCATTTTGTATATAAGGATAAATTTAATTCAATAGACGCTTCTAAAAAAATGAATTTACTAAAATCAGTACTGATTTCAGTAGTAGTATTTGTAATTAGTCTTTATCTTGATAAGATTATCTCGGTTATTGTGTATAATGTATTCGGAAATGTTAATAGCATTAATGATAATGCTATAAAAACAGCAAAAGAAGTTAGTATTTATAGAAATTTTGATAGCGTATTTGTAGCTCCTATATTTGAAGAGATTGTGTTTAGGCAAATATTATTTGGATACTTATATGATTTACATTTAGGATGTAATAAATATATTAGATTTATTACTGCATCAATTGTATCATCCATAGTATTCGGTTCTATACATAATGGAGTTTTCCATCCTTATATGCTATATTATGTTACTTCCGGTATAATTTTATCCAGTTTATATGTTTATACTAAAAGATTATCATCACCTATTATTGTCCATATTTTACATAATCTTTTCTAATTTTTTAAAAACTTATATAGAAATAAAATTTACAGGGTTAAGAGCAAAGGAGATAATTATGAAAAAAACAAATATATTAAATAATAAAAATTTTAAAAAATGGATATTACCGATTTTGATGTTTGTTTTTTGCGAATTCATTTTTAAAATAAAAATTATACCTGTTATTATTAAATTCAAATTTACTGGAGATTATTTTTTTGATGGGATTTTATTTCAAGGATTAGGATATATTTTTATAATTATATCTGTGTTGCTAATTTCTAAGTATATATATAATGGAAAATTTAATTCAATAGATGCCTCTTCGAAAAAAGGATTAAAAGAGAGTTTTTTATTTTCTGTTGTAATCTTGATTTTAACTATAATATTCTTTTTTGTATTCAGTAAATTTTTAACATATATTTTGGGTGTAGTTATAAAAAGTAAGAATACTGAAATGACTTTATATTTCTTAAAAAATACTATATTTACAGTTTTTATTTCAGTCTTTACTGGACCGATGTTTGAGGAAATAGTATATAGAAAAATTTTATTTGGATATTTATATGATTTACTTTCAGGCTGTAACAAATATGTAAGATTTATAACGTCAGCACTTGTGTCTTCAATAATATTTGGAGCAACACATGATGGAGTTTTACATCCTGCTATGATTTATTATGTAATATATGGGATAATATTCTCAAGTGTATATTTTTATACGAAAAGAATTTCTGCATCTATGACAGTGCATGTTTTAAACAATTTATTTTTAGCTATTATGAATATCTTTGTAACTTAATTTTGATAAAATTTTTAGGAAAATTATAAATAGTATAAAAAATATTGTTAGGGAGAAAATTATGGGAAATATAAAAAATTCAAAAAAATGGGTAGCACCAGTTTTAATGTTTGTTTTTTGTGATTTTATTTATAGACAGCATTTAGTAAAATATTTATTAGATAGAGATTGTTTAGTTGTTAATTTCTTTGAAAACTCTTTTTTGAATAAGACTTTTTCTTTTGGATTGTTAAATTTTGCTGTTGCAGTAATTATTTTATTGATTTCTAAATTTATATTCAAAGAAAAGTTAACTTCAATAGATAGTTCTGATAAAATTAGTATAAAAAAATCTGCTATAATAGTATTCTTGGCTGTAGTTGTAACAATAATTATATTTTATTTATTAACTTATATTATATATGATGTTTTAGGTTCGTCAGTCAATAGTGCAGCTGCTATCTATATTAGAGATATGTATATGCGAAATAAATTTATTTATGTTATTTTTACATTTTTTACTGTTACTTTTGAAGAAGTTGTATATAGAAAATTATTATTTGGATATTTATATGATTTACATTCAGGATGCAATAGATATATAAGATTGATTACATCTTTGTTGGGATCGGTGATTATTTTTGGAGCAATCCATGATGGAGTACTTAGTTCTGGAATGATTTATTATGTTGTAGCTGGGATAAGTTTTACAATTGTTTATTTTTACACTAAAAGAATTTCGGCTGCCATAGCTATACATTTCTTATATAATATATGTTTAAGACTTATTCGCACTATTATTTAGAGCAATTATTATGAAAATATAGTTTATATCTCTCAATTTAGAATTAGCAAAAGTAATATATTATTTATAGTTTAATCTTTAAGATTATTAATTGTATAGGAGGATATTTTGATAAATGTAAAAAACTTTAAAAAGTGGATTTTTCCTGTTTTTATGTTTCTATTTTTTGAATTCATCTTTAGGCAGAAAATTTTAAATTCTATATTTTCTGGAAAAATATTGGTTTTTGATTTTTTTGAAAATCCAATTGTAAATAATTTCTTTGTTGGTGGGATTTGTTGCCTATTTGGGAATTGTACAATATTTTTGATTATAAAGTATGTATTTGATGGAAAATTAAATTCTATAGATAGTTCAGAAAAAATGGACTTAAAAAAATCTATAATTATTTCAATTTTAGTTTTTGTTTTTACCATGTTGATTATATATTTAGCTTCATACATTGAAAGTATTCTTAAACTTGAGGTTTATAGTTTGAACGCAAAAAATGTTTTAGGTACTGAAAGACTTAATTTAATTGTAAGTTTATTTTCAATGGCTTTGGTGAGTATATATGAAGAAATGGTATATAGACGAATATTATTTGGATATTTGTATGATTTACATTCGGGTTGTAATAAATATATTAGGATAATAACATCTGTAATAGTATCATCTATAATCTTCGGGTCAATACATGATGGTGTATTTCATTTAGCTATGATTCAATATATAATTTATGGAATATCTTTTTCAGCAATATATTTGTATACTAAGAGAATCAGTTCAGCTATAACAGTTCATATTTTAGTTAATATATTTATAATAATTATGAGATTTTTCTAATTTAAACATAAAAAAACTTATTATATAATCAAAATTTTAGGAGGAAGTTATGAGTGTTAAGACAAAAAATTTTATTGTATCATTCTTGATATCATTAGTTTATTTTTTAGGGATTTTAAGATTTTCTACTTTGGCAAATAAATATTTAAAATCAGAATTTGTACTTAAAAACCTATCAAATATAAATATTATTTTACTTTTGATTTTTGGAGTTTTAGTATATTTATTTTGTAAAAAATTTCCAACAAATTCAATATCCAAAGGTAGTAAAAAGGAACCTTTAGTAAAATCAATTTTGATTGGGGCATGTTCAGGGATAGTTTTACTAGTTGTAATTCAAATTGTATTTAAAATATTAGGATTTTTGGGTTATCCTTATGATATGACCGGAGAATTTATTAGAATTAAAAATCTGGTATCTAATAATAAAATTGCCTTAATAAATATGGTATTTATTATTCCTTTTGTAACTGAAATTGTATATAGAAATGTAGTATTTGGCTACTTATATGATTTATATGAAGGTGGATACAAATTTGTTAGATTATTCACACCAGCTTGTTTATCAGGAATTTTGTTTGCACTTATAAATGTAAAACATGCACTTCCTGTCGTAGTAGAAGCTGTAATTATATCCTTGACTTTTGGATATGTTTATTTAAAGACAAAAAGAATAGAAAGCGCGATAATTGGACATATTGTATTTAGTACTGGTATTGTAATACTTTCATTTATTGTAAAGACAAGTGTTTTATAAAATTGGAAATTTCACGAAAAAAGGCACCTATGTTTTAATTGCATAGGTGTTTTTGAAATTTATTTTAAATAATCATTTACTGCTTGAACAAAGAACTTAACTCCATTTATAAAATATTTTTCATTAAGCCCAAATTTTACATTGTGGTGAGGATAAGCTACTCCGTCAACATAAAGAGGATTTTTTAAAAATACATAAGCTCCTTTTGTTTCTTCAAGATAGTAAGCAAAATCTTCACCTGCTAAAATCGGTTTTTCTAATACCTGTACATTTTCTTTTCCCAATGCATTTACTGCACTTTGTTTTGCAAAATCAACTATCTCTTTGTTATTTACGACCGGTGGTGGTCCATAAGAATATTCATATTCGGCTTTTGCTCTCATAGCAATTGCCATATTTGTTGATATTTCTCCAATTCTTTTTGCTATATATGCTCTTACTTCTTTTGAAACTGCTCTAACTGTTCCAATAATTTCTACTTCTTCAGGAATTATATTAAAAGCAGTTCCGGCATTCACCATACAAACTGAAATCACTGCAGTATCCACAGCATTTATTTCTCTGGAAACTATATCTTGAATAGCAGAAATAATATGATTTGAAGTAGTTATAGGGTCAACACCCATATAAGGATAAGCTCCATGAGTTCCTTTACCGATTACTTTAATAGTAAACTTATCCATACAAGCCATCATTGAGCCGTATTTAACACCTATTTTTCCTTCATCAAGTTCATCAGTGGTATTTCCGTTGTGTAATGCTAATATGAAGTCAACCCCTTCCAAAGCACCACCTTTAATCATATCAATAGCGCCTGATCCGGTTTCTTCACCGGGTTGCAATAAAAATTTTACAGTACCGTGAAGTTTGTCTTTCATTTGATTTAAAGTATAGATTGTTCCAAGCATCATTGCAGCATGGGCATCATGACCACAAGCATGCATATTTTTATTTGTTGATTTAAACGGTAAATCTAAAGATTCCGGCATAGGCAGTCCGTCTGTATCAGCTCTTAGAGCAATACATTTTTCGCCATCTAGCTCTCCTCTAATTGTTACTAAAATTGAAGAGTCATTAGGAAAGTCTGTTCTGTACTCTACGCCAAATTCATCTAAAACTTTTTTCAAGTAAGCAGTAGTTAACGGTAAATCATTTCCTATTTCAGGAATTTTGTGCAAATCACGTCTCCAATTAATTACCTTTTGTTCTAAATTTTTAATATCTTTAATTAATTCCATAAGCACTCCTTTCTTTTAAGTTTCAATTTAGTATTATTTTGATTGTTTTTTATTATAATCAACAACTCCAAAAATTGCAGTAGAGAATACAGCTATTGGAATCATAATATATACTGGTATTGCCTTTGATAATAACATAGCCATTACAACTACAAGTGCAAACGCACCATATTTTAAATTTTTAGATGCAAACATTGCAAACATTGCGCCAAAAATAGCAGATGAAACATATTTAAAAGCAGTCAAGACAACAGGTGGGAAAATGCTCATTAGAGCTGCACCTCCGATTGCTGCGATTGTTACCATAATTGTATTTGTAAAAATTGAACCTGCAATACCAAGTGTTGCAATAAGTTCCGCTTTTTTTGTTCCGGGTTCAACTCCTAAGCTTTCCTGAGCAACTACTGCACAAGGTACCCTCATATTTCCTATATTACCGGATAAAAAAGACATATATGTTCCCGGTAATCCCAGGATTGGGAAATAACAAATTGGTTCAACTACAGAATAAATTGCAAACATTGAGGCAACATACATCCATCCTGTTAATATATTATTCCAACCGGGGAAGGCACCCTTTACAAGCCATAAATAAATAGCAGGGATAAAGCATAGAGGTATGGCAAGTAAATTAGTAAGACTACCATATCTTATAATTGGTTTGGTAAAAGATTTTTCATAATTATTCATATTACATACCTCCTAATTTTATATAAATAACAGCGGATAACATTCCCGCAAGCATCGCTATACCCAAAGTGTATTCTTTAAATTTTGGATATTTTTCTGAAATTTTTGTTAAAACTATCATAACTACAGCTGCACCAATCGCAGATACCATAAAAGGTCTTGTTTCAGTATTAAATCCTTTCATTAATTCGCTTCCAAAAAGATAAGCAAATGAACCGCACATTGCTGCGATACTGATTACTCCAAGTTTTTTTACATCTCCACCTGAAACTTTTTTTGTAACTCTATCTAATTGATGAGAGAAAAGTCCGGTAGTTAATAGCCAAGCACTTCCATTTAATGCCATTACCCATGCTGCATTTGCAAAATGTACTAAGTTATATCCCTTTCCGCCAAGTTCGACTCCCATAGCTTTTGCTGCCATACTTGATGCTGCAAGTTCTGCAGGTGCTGAACCGATTATTGCAAGACGCATCCAAGCAAGAGGACCTCCTATTACAGACATAAGTCCAAGCATTACTACAAAAACTCCAAGAGCGGGTCCTATTGAAGAAACAGCTCCGATTTTAAAGGCTTTTTTTGCGTCGCTTTTTGATAAATCTACTAATTCAGCAGACTTAATAGCTTTTTTTGAAAATATGTACGCTTGAATTAAAACCAACAAGCCAACAGGTAAACATAAAATCCAAAAAATTGGACTGTTGGCGATTTTTAAATATTCCATTACAATTCCTCCTTAAATTTTATTGTATCTATATAATACATTAAAATTATTTCACTTCCTATGGAATATTTTATAAAAAAAGTAGTAATAATTTATAAAAAAATACAATCGATTTTTCGATTGTACTATTCTAATATATTCTTATTTAATTTTAAATATCTATAACCTAATTCCAGTAAAAATCTGGTATTATTATCATTTAGATCTTTATTTATGATTTCAGAAATTTTTTCAAATCTGTATTTTATCGTATTGTAATGTAAAAATTGTTTTTTGGAAGTTTGTTTTAAGCTCCAATTATTTTCAATCAAGCGATTTAAAGTTTCAAAATATGTCGTATCTTTTTCTTTGTCATATTTTAATATTTTCAAAATGTCATTTATAAAACTTGGGGTCTTTGATGAGTTTATAGTTGTACTTAAAATTTTAAAAAATTCTATATCATCATATTTAAAAATTCCATCATTTTCTTCCAGAAGTCTTCCTATTTTTATACAATCCAATGCTTCTTCATAGCTCTTATTTATATCCATAATATCTTTTTGAATATTTCCCATTCCAACAGTGAATGTAAAGTTAAAATCTGATTTTATGATTTTTTTTAATTTGCTTACTAAAAATTCTAACTCGTTTAATAATGTGTTATCAGATGAATTATGTTTTGTAATTAAAACTAGGCTATCACTCTTTTTGTAATACAAAACTTTACTTTTTAAAAGTTCAAAATTTTGTATTATTTTTTCAAACATTTTTCTTTTAATTTCTTCAAGTTTTATATTTTCTAAAGGTTTTTGAACTATACTATACTTATAGTTATCTATATCAAAAATTATTACAGAGCTGTATCCATCAATGTCTATATCAAAAAGTTTTGCTCTTATCAAAAGTTCTTCTTTTGATTGGATATTTCCACTCAAAATATCGCTGATAAAATCATTTAGGTAATTTTCTTTTAGTTTAACTATGGTGATTTCTTTTTCTATTTGGATTAAAGCAATTTCTAAAGCATAATCTATTATAGTCTTATCAAATTCTGACAATTCGATTTTTGGGATATTTAAAATTAATTTTCCAATTTCTTTATTTTTACTAAATATACTTTTAGAAAAATTATTTTCATTTTTTAAAAAAACTTTGTTGTAGTACTTTTTATCTAAAAAATAATCATAGAAGATATAATCAATATTCAAGGTTGAGAATAAATAATTAAAAGTAGTTTTTAAAGATTTATTTTCTACTACTATTCTTATAAAATTATTTCTAATTTCTTCAGTTTTTGTAAGATTATCAACTTTACTGTCTAAAATTTTAGCTAAGATAGGGGTGATTACTGAAGAAAATGGATAATAAATAGGAATATTTATTACAGGAAATTTTAATTCATTTGCGACTTTTAGCATTTCTTCGGGAATTTTACTAAAATATCTTTCAACCTTTATTCCCAAAGCACAACAGCCTAAGTTTTTTAATCTTTTTATATATGTTGCAATTTCTTTTTCATTTTGTTTAAAAAGGTATCCGGAACTTATTACAAACTCATTTCCACAGGCATAAGTTGCACCATCAGGAGCGTCAAGAACTGTAGTATGTAAAATTTCAATATCATCTATGGAAAAATTTGTTAAAAGTTCAAAATCTTTAAACATATCTAAAATTTCAGTTAATTTCATTTTTTACTCCTTTCTTAAAATTGTTTTCTAGTTATATTTTACCATAAAATTTTCAGATTTTTATATAAAATATTGAAACTATTTTGTGTGAAATCTTGAAAAAGGTTGTATTTTTAATATAATATATATAGTAATGTGTTTGTTTATTATTGTTCTTTTATGGAGATATGATATTATGTTTTGGATTTGGTTTCTTGCGTTATTAAATGCGATTCTTGTAATTTTTTATGTGAAGATATCGAAAGACTTATCAATTATTCAAACTATCATAATTGAATTTGTATTGATGTTATTTATTACCAATTTTATTGATAATTATACATTGAAAAAGTCAATTTTTGTTTCACTGGCTTTTATGCTGTTATTTATTTTAATATATATTTTTTACTGTATTTATAAAAAAAAATAATTTTTAAAAAATCTGTAATAAAGTAATGAAATATGAGAACAATTTTACCCAAAAACTTGAAAAAAATTCATTTTTGATATATAATTTTAGGTGAGTGAAAACTTAAAATAAAATAATTAAGGAGTGTGTTTTATGACTAAAATAGCTGTTATTGGAGCAGGCCCAGGAGGATATGAGGCTGCTATTAGAGCTGCACAAATGGGAGCAGAAGTTGTACTTATTGAAGCTGATAGACCAGGTGGTACTTGTTTAAATAGAGGATGTATCCCTACAAAAACACTTTGGAAAAATGCTGAAATTATGGAAAATATTCATAGAAAAGCAGAATTCGGTTTACTTATGGATGAATGTAAAATTGATCCAATAAGACTTAATGAAAGAAAATGCGAAGTTGTTGAAAAAATCGTAGGTGGGGTAGAATTTTTAATTGGTTCTTATCCTAATATTGAATACTTAAAAGGTTTTGGTTCTTTTGTTGATCCACATACAATTCATGTTAAATTGAATGATGGTTCAGAAAAAGATGTAACAGCTGATTACATAATTATTGCAACAGGTTCTAAACCAAGTATTCCACCAATTGCAGGAGCTGATTTACCTAATGTAATTACAAGTGATGAGTTCTTAGATTTAAAAGAAATTCCTGAAGAACTTATAGTTGTTGGTGGTGGAGTTATCGGAATGGAATTTGCAAGTATTTATGCTCAATTCGGTTCAAAGGTAACTGTTATGACTAATGGTGTTTTACCTGCAACTGATGGAGAAATCCAAAAGAGAATTCCAAGTATTTTCAAGAGAGCAGGAATTAAAATTGTAAATAAAGTTCGTGCAAGTGAAATTACACAAGAAAACGGAAAATTAAAAGTTACAGCTAAGAGAGTTGATAAAGATAAAGTTGAAGAAGCTGAAGGTACAATGGTTCTTTTAGCAACAGGAAGAAAAGCTAATATCGATGGATTAGAAATCGAAAAAGCCGGAGTTGTTACTGAAAGAGGAGCTGTAGTTACTGATAAAGAATTTAAAACAAATGTTGACCATATTTATGCTATTGGTGACGTTGTTTATGGAAATGTTCAACTTGCTCACGTTGCAAGTGCACAAGCAATTCATGTTGTTGAAAAATTAATGGGAGAGCATCCTGAAATTAATTTGAATGTTGTTCCTGCTTGTACATTTACTTTACCGGAAGTTGCTCAAGTTGGTTTAACTGAAGAAGAAGTTATTGCTCAAAATATTCCTTATGTTAAGAGTAAATTTATGTTCAGCGGAAATGGTAAAGCTGTTTCATTAGGAGAAGCTGATGGATTTGTAAAAGTTCTTGCAACTGAAGACTTAAAGAGAATTTTAGGTATCCATATTATTGGACCTCATGCAAATGACTTAATTCATGAAGGAACAGTTGCTATGGCAAATGATATGGGAGTTGAGTCAATAGGCAAGATGATTCACGCTCACCCAACTCTATCAGAAGCATTTATGGAAGCTATTCACCAATTAGAAGGAAAATCAATCCATAGTGCACCTGCAAAATAATTATTTTGTTAGAATTTTAGGGAGCGTTAGCTCCCTTTTTTATTAAAGAGGTAAGAATGAATATTTTTGAACAAATTGCAAAAGAATTAAATATAAAAGTAGGTCAAGTTGAAAATACTGTAAAACTTATAGATGAGGGAAATACTATTCCTTTTATCGCAAGATATAGAAAAGAAGTTACAGGAAATTTAGATGATGAAATACTTAGAAATTTAGAACAAAAATTACAATATTTAAGAAATTTAGAGCAAAGAAAAGAAGATGTTATAAGATTAATTGACGAGCTTGGAGAGTTGACAGATGAATTAAAAAATGAAATTTTAAATGCTGAAACTCTTTCAAAAGTTGAGGATATATATCTTCCATTTAGACCTAAAAAGAGAACCAGAGCAACTATTGCAAAGGAAAAAGGATTAAAACCGCTTGCTGATTTGATTTTAGATAGAAAGCTTAAGGAAAATAATTTTGAACAAAAGGTTTCTGAATTCATAAGTGAAGAAAAAGAAGTTTTAACTATTGAAGATGCAATGGCAGGAGCTTTAGATATTATCGCAGAAATGATTTCTGAAGATAAAGATTTTAGAGATATTTTAAGAAAAGATGCTGAGAAAAATGGAATTTTAGTCTCTGAAAAGGGAAAAGAAGAAAATAATGTTTATGATATGTATTATGAATTTTCTGAAAAGATTTCTAAACTTCCAGCACATAGAATACTTGCTATAAATAGAGGAGAAAAGGAAAAAGCTCTAAAGGTTTCTATAAAGTTAAGTGACGAAAAAAATATCGGTGAAATTTTATTTGCTTTATGTATGGATGATAAAAATTTCTGTCATAAATTCTTAAAAGAAGCTGTTGCTGATGGATATAATAGACTTTTATTTCCTCAAATAGAAACTGAAATAAGAGCAAATTTGAAGGAAAAAGCAGATACACAATCTATTGAGGTTTTTGGCAAAAATTTAAAACCTTATATTATGCAATCTCCAATTCTTGACAGAGTTGTTTTGGGAATTGACCCTGGTTATAGAACGGGTTGTAAGGTGGCTGTTATTTCAAAAACCGGATCAGTTTTGGACCATGTAAATATATATCCTACAAAGCCACAGGAAAAGATTAAGGAAAGCAAGGAAATTTTAGCAAAACTTATTAAAAAATATGATGTAAGTTTAATTGCAATTGGAAATGGAACTGCAAGCCGTGAAACTGAAAAAGTTGTTGTTGAATTGATAAATGAGTTGAAAAAAGAAGACTTATTCTATTCAATAGTAAATGAAGCGGGAGCTTCAATTTATTCTGCATCAAAACTTGGACAAGAAGAATTTCCTGATTTAGATGTAACTGTTAGAGGTGCAATATCAATAGCTAGACGTATTCAAGATCCAATGGCAGAACTTGTAAAGATTGAACCAAAACATATTGGTATAGGACAGTATCAACATGATGTAAATCAAAAACAATTGACAGAAACACTATCTGATGTTATTGAGGACTGCGTAAATAAGGTTGGAGTTGATGTTAATACTGCATCATTTTCACTTTTATCTTATATTTCAGGAATGACAAAAACTATGGCTAAAAATTTAGTTTCATATCGTGATGAAAATGGAGCCTTTAAAAATAGAGATGAAATAAAAAAAGTAAAGGGAATAGGACCTAAGGCATATACTCAATCCGCGGGATTTTTGAGAATTAGAAATGGTGAAAACCCACTTGATAATACAGCTGTTCATCCTGAAAGTTATGAAATTGCAGAAAAACTTTATGGTAAAGATTTAGATAAGATTAATGTTCCAAAACTTTCAAAAGAATTAGAAGTTGGTGAATTGACTTTAAAAGATATTATTGAAGAGCTTAAAAGACCCGGTCGTGATATTAGAGAAGATATGCCAAAACCAATTTTAAGGTCAGATGTTCTTTCCATTGAAGATTTGGAGGTTGGAATGGAATTAAAGGGAACTGTAAGAAATGTTGTAGATTTTGGAGCCTTTATAGATATTGGAATTAAAAACGATGGATTGGTTCATATTTCTCAAATTTCGAATAAATTTATAAAACATCCTTCAGAAGTTTTAAAAGTTTCTGATGTAGTTAAGGTCAAAATTTTAGAAATTGACCTTGAAAAACAAAAAGTAAAATTGACAATGAAGTAAGAAATGCGTTTTGACGCATTTCTTTTTTTGATTAAAAATAATAAGGATATCAATACCAATCCTATATTAATTTTTTAAATAATTAGTGATTTTTTTATCATAAGATTTTTTATATTTTTATCAAGTTGTTAAATGTTTGAAAATCAACTAAAAAATTTTATAATAGAAAAAAATTATTAATATTGTCTATCTATAAGAAAAAAGTATTAGACTTATTCTTAATCCTATGATAATATAATATTGATTATATTTGTTTGCTAATTCGCAAAGTATTTTATCAAATATAAATATAAAAATTAAATAGGAGGTTTTGAATGGATATTCAAGAAAGTGTAAAACTTATCGATTCGTATTTAGATTTAAATCGTAAAGTTGTAGGTGTGAAGTTTTTTCACGATGAAGAAAGTTATGAAAATTTTGAAGTACCTGAAAGAGAAAGTAAAGTTACATATTGTAATGCTGTTAATTTAGCATCTAAAGGTTCAAACATAAAGGTAAGAAAGGTACATCAAGGGTGTCCAAACGGTGCGGTTGCTTTTGGATTTAATCAAGCGCCACCAAAGATGGCATCTGGAGAAGCAAGATTTAGTAAAAATATTTATAATGATGTTAAGACATCAAAGAGTGTTTCTGATGATATGATATTTTTAAAAGACAAGGTTTATGGTATAGCAATAATGCCTTTAGAAAATTTTAAAGTTGAACCTGATGTTGTTGTTATGATTGAAAAGGCATATAACATAATGAGAGTTGTTCACGGATATTCTTATTTTAATGGATATTCTCCGGAAATGAAAACTGTTGGATTACAAGCGGTTTGTCATGATCTTACAACTCTTCCTTATGAACATGGAACAATAAATATCACATTCTTATGCCCGGGAACAAGACTTATGGCAAACTGGCATCCTGATGAGTTAGGAATCGGAATGGCTTGGAAACATTGGTACAATGTTATTCAAGGAATTGTTGAAACTACAAATCCTTTTGAACGTAATGGGAACAAGAGAAAAATAATTAAGAAGATGAAAAAGAATCATATGGATGATTCTGTAATCGAATTAAATAAGAATTATGATACAGGAACATATTTAGGTGGACCAATAGACAAATAAATTTAAAAATAGTTAGGAATTTCTTTTAATAAATTCCTAACTTAAATATTAGTAAAGGAGAATTATATGAATCTTTTAAAAAAAATACCTATTCCAATTGCAGGGTTGATTTTATCAATGTTTGCGCTTGGGAATCTGTTACAATCTTATAGTAATGTTGTAAGATTATGTATAGGTGGAGTAGCACTTATCTTATATATTATTTTTGTTTTAAAAGTTGTTGTGCTAAATTCTAAATTAAAAACAGTTTTGGATAATCCAGTTGCTGCTAGTGTTCTTTTAACAATTACAATGGCTACTATTTTACTTAGTAGCTATGCAAAGCCGTATTCATCAGTTTTAGCTGTAGTAGTTTGGTTTGTTGGTGTTATATTACATATTTTGCTAATGATTTGGTTCAGCTTGAAATTTTTACCTAGTTTTTCAATTAAGAAAGTATTTCCATCCTGGTATATTGTTTATGTAGGAATTGCAACAGCAAGTGTTACTGCTGGAGCTGCTGGACAATTGAAGTTGGGACAAATTTGTTTTTGGTTTGCTTTAATTTCTTATTTTATTTTAATACCTGTTATTTGTTACAGAGTATTTAAAGTTAAAGAAATTCCGGAACCAGCAAAGCCTACATTTGCAATTTTATCTGCACCTGGTTCTCTTGTATTAGCAGGATATTTAAACACATTTCCTCAAAAAAACATTACATTTGCAACAGTTTTATTTGTAATTTCAGTTTTATTTTATATTATAGTTTTATTGAATATGCCAAATCTATTGAAATTAAAATTTTCTCCCGGATTTTCGGGCTTTACATTCCCACTTGTAATAAGTGCAATTTCAAGTAAATTATTTAGTGGATATGTAACAAAATTATATGGAGCAAATTCGGTTTTAAAATTATTTGTAAATTTCCAAGAAATAGTAGCAACTTTAATTGTACTATATGTTTTTGTTGGATATATGAAATTTTTATTTGAAAAGGAGAACTAAAAATTTTTTAAAAATTACTTGACTATTTTATTTGTTTATGGTAAAATGTTCAAGTAATATGATGAATGAAGTAGAGTACTCGCTCTCACCTAGTTACTATTTTGTTTCAGGTTTATGTTAATAATTTAAGTTTTGTAATTATTATGGCGAGTTTTTACTCGCCGTTTTTTATGGAGGTGTTATTATAAAAGAGCTTTTAATTAATGAAGAGATTAGAGCAAAAGATGTTAGATTAATTGATGCAGAAGGTAATCAAATTGGAGTTGTTCCAATTTCTAGAGCATTGGAAATGGCAAATGAAAAGAAATTGGATCTTGTAAATATTTCTCCTAATGCTAATCCACCTGTTTGCAAAATTTTAGATTATGGAAAATATAGATATGATTCTTTAAAGAAAGAAAAAGAATCAAGAAAAAAACAAAAAGTCATAAATGTTAAAGAAATTAGACTTACTCCGAGTATTGATAAACACGATATAGAAGTTAAGGCAAAACATGCAAATAATTTTTTGAAAGCCGGAGATAAGGTAAAAGTTTCTGTAAGATTTAGAGGTAGAGAATTGGGACATACTGATATAGGTAAAGTTGTTTTAGATAAATTTAAAGAGCTTACCCAAGAGTTTGGAAATGTAGAAAAAGATTCCGTAATGGAAGGTAGAAATATGACAATGTTTTTATCACCAAAACAAGATTAATAGGAGGTTTTAGGTATGGCTAAAATGAAAACACATAGAGCATCAGCTAAGAGATTTAAAAGAACTGGTACTGGGAAAATTAAAAGATTTAAGGCGTATAAAAGCCATTTAACAAGTAAAAAATCACCAAAGAGAATTAGAAACTTAAGAAAATCAACAGTTATCAGCAGTGGAGATCAAAAAAGAATCAATCATATGATTCCTTAATTATGGAGGTAAAGAGTAATGGCAAGAATAAAACGTAGCTTAAATGCGAGAAAAAAACATAGAAAAGTACTAAAACAAGCTAAAGGATATTATGGTGCGAAGTCAAAATTATTTAAAGTTGCTAATCAAGCAATTATGAAATCTATGACTTATGCATTCATTGGAAGAAAGAGAAAGAAGAGAGATTTTAGAAGCTTATGGATTGCAAGAATTAATGCCGGAACAAGACAATATGGTTTAAGTTATAGCAAATTTATGTATGGGCTTAAGAAAAATAATATAAATATGAATAGAAAAATGCTTTCTGAAATGGCTATAAACGATCCTGAAGGATTTAAAAAATTAGTTGAATTAGTAAGATAGAGAAAATGTCCCTTCATAATTGAAGGGATTTTTTTTGGAGGTTATTTTGAGACAATTTATAAGACAGTTAAAAGATAAGCTTGAAACTAATCCACCAGCAGTTTTAACGTTAGGATTCTTTCTAATTATAACTATTGGATCTATTCTTTTGTTTTTACCCTTTTCATCTAAAAACTTAAATTTTACAAATTTTTTAGATTGTGTATTTATATCAACTTCATCTGTTTGTGTAACAGGTCTTTCAACTATAAATATAACTAATGAATTTAATTTTTTCGGAAAAACAGTCATAATGTTATTAATTCAAATGGGAGGATTGGGTTTTATGACTATGGCTACAATGGTAGCGATGATTTTAGGTGAAAAGATAACTTTAAAAGATAGGCTTGTAATTCGAGAACAAATGGGTTCTACAAAACTTAGTGGAATGGTTAAACTGATAAGATATGTAATTTTTTCAACTTTTTTAATAGAGGGGCTGGGAGCGATTTTACTTTCTTTTACATTTGTTCCAAAGTTTGGTCTAAAAGGAATTTTTTATTCTATTTTTCATTCTATATCAGCTTTTTGTAATGCAGGTTTTGATATTTTAGGTGAAAATAGTTTAGAAGGTTTTAATACAAATCCTTATTTACTTTTTGTTATTTCTTTTTTAATAATTTTAGGTGGGCTCGGATTTCACGTTTATATTGATATAAATAATTTTAAATTTAATTTTAGAAAATATTCTTTGCATACTAAGATTGTTTTAGTAATGACTTTAGGATTACTTATTTTTGGGACAATTGCATTTTTCATCTTGGAATATTCTAATTCAAAAACTTTAAAGAATTTTAACTTTTTTGATAAAATAACAAATTCATTTTTTCAATCTGTTACTACCAGAACAGCGGGATTTTCTTCGATAAATCAAACGGGGTTTACTGAATCTTCAACAATTTTAACTGTTTTTTTGATGTTTATAGGAGGATCACCTGCAAGTACTGCCGGAGGAATAAAGACTACTACAATATTTTTATTAATTGTAACAACTATTTCTTTTATCCAAAATAATAATGAAATTGAAGTATTCAAAAGAAGAATTTCTTTTTCACTGGTCAAAAGAGCGATAGGAATTTTTGTTATTTCTTTATTGTTAGTTAATACGGTGGTTTTTGTGTTAACGTTGATAGAAGATGTACAATTTATAGATTTACTTTTTGAAACAATTTCAGCTTTTGCCACTGTGGGACTTAGCAAAGATTTAACTCCGCATTTGAAAGATATAACAAAAGTGTTTATAATTATATTAATGTTTATTGGAAGAGTAGGGCCTCTTACGATTATTTTTTCTTTCTATAATAAAGTTAATAGGAAGAAATTTAAGTATTCAAACGGAAATGTTATTGTCGGATAGGAGATATTATGAAACAAATTGTTGTTATAGGTTGTGGAAGGTTCGGAATGAATTTAGCCATTACCTTAGAAAAACTTGGTAATAGAGTTATGGTCATAGATAGAGATGAAGATGTTATAAATTCTATTGCAAGTAAGGTTACTCACAGTATAATTTGTGATGTTAGAGTTGAGGGAAGTTTAGAAGAATTGGGTCTTGCAAATTTTGATATTTGTGTCGTAGCAATAGGCTCTGATTACAAAAGTTCTATTATTGCGACGGTTGAGGCTAAAGAACTTGGGATACCAAAAATTATTGCAAAGGCTACTGATAGTGTTCAAGCAATGGTGCTTAGAAAAATAGGAGCAGATAGAGTTATAATTCCTGAAAGAGATATGGGAATAAGAGTTGCAAATAATATTAGTAATTCAAATATTTTGGATTCTATTAATTTGTCCGATGAATATTCTCTTGTAGAAATTGCACCAATTTCGGATTGGATTGGGAAGTCTATAAAGGAATCTGAAGTTAGAAATAGATATCATGTAAATATTGTTGCAATAAAAAATAAAGAGGGATTGGAGATAAATGTTGATGCTGACTATGTTATAAAGGATAGTGATATTCTTTTAGTTGCCGGCAGAAATGACTGGATTGGTAAGTTGGTATAGTATGAAATTTAAAACAATAGATAGTAAAGATAACAAAAAGTATAAATTATTTAAGAGTCTTTATTTGAAGAAAAATAGAGATAAATATAAACTATTTTTATTGGAAGGTAAAAAACTTTTGTCAGAAGCTTTAAATGAAAATCTTGACATTGAAAACATAATTTGTACTGAAAAATTTGTTGAAAACTTTGAGTTTAAAGAAAATTTTTTAGATAAAGTTATAATTTTATCTGAAAAATTATTTAAAAATTTAACTGAACTTACCAATTCTGAAGGGGTTATAACCATTGTAAATTATATTGAAGAGAAAAAAATTTCTTCTAAAAATATAATTTGTCTTGAAAATGTAAGTGATCCCGGAAATTTTGGAACAATAATCAGAACGGCAAATGCTTTTGGGATTAAGGATATATTGACTATAAATTGTGTTGATAAATATAATTCAAAAGTTTTAAGAGCAACTATGGGCGCAATGTTTAGAACAAATATTGTAGACTCTGAAATTGAAAAAATAAAAGAATTACAAAAAGATGGATATAGATTAATTTCTACAACTTTAAATGAAAATTCAAAATTTTTAGAAGAATTTAATTTCGAAGGAAAAAATATTGTAGTTATGGGAAATGAAGCTAATGGAGTTTCTGAAGAGATGCTCAATATTTCTAATGAACATTTAAAAATAGATATGGATAATTCAATGGAGTCCTTAAATGTTTCAATAGCAGCAGCGATTATAATGTATAAAATATTTAAAGGATAAGAACATCACCCTTTTACGGTTCTTCGCATTGGGTGTGTACCTGAAAATCTTGTTGTTTCACAATAAAAGGAAGTGTTTTTGAGCACTTCCTTTTTTTGTACTATATATATTTTTTGGGACAATTTTTAAATTATTTTAATCTTGCCAATGCACCAAATGGATCCCATGGTTCAAGTTCTACAATTTCTTCGTCAAGAGCTTTTAACCATTTTTCATCAACGTATTTTTTGTCAACCATTACTTCATAGTTGTATTCGTCGAACCATTCATCAGACATTGAAAAAATACCTTTATCTCCAACTGTATCTCCCCAAGAGTTTTCAACTTGCCATTCTAACGGTTTTCCATTTTCATCAAGATTTACTCCTGTAAATACCATTGCATGAGTTAATACACTTTCATGATAATCAAGTCTTTCAGCTTTTGTAAAGTTTTCTAAAGTAGGGAATATGTCATCATATATGAACATATCTAAGTCCATAATTCCTTTTTGCTTTTCCAAAAACTTAATTACATCACAACCAAACCATACAGGTTCTCCGGCTTTAATTGATTTTATAGCACTTTCTTTCAATACTTCTATAGGAACATTTACGTATTTTATTTTGTCTGCTTCTTTAATTGTTCCTAAGAATTTTACAGTGTAAACTTTTCCGTAAGGTTTGTCATCGGTTGGAGCATTGATTAAGCTTACTTTATCTTTTAAATTCCAACCAACATATTTGTCGAAAAATTCTTTAGGAGTAATATTTGATATTCTGTGGAACTTTTCGTCTTTGTCTCTGTATTCATAGGTAAAAGTTTCAGGAACTTCTCCTAAACATTTAGTTAAAATATTGTAAACTGCGTAAAGAGTTTCATTTTTTAAATCTTCAATTTCTTTTAAAGATTTGCCTGCTTTATGAAGTCTTCTCATATCACAAGCAGCTTTTCTAAGATATTTAGTTAGTATTGCTTCCATATCTCTTGTGTTTGAAGAGTGGAATGTTTCAGGCATGATTCCTTTAGGAACAACACCATATTTTTCTAAAAGACCTTTAAACATATCCCATTGACCGCCATCTTGCACAGGAGCAGTCAAAAGGTGAGAAACAACTCTTGAATCTGTTTTTTCGTCTAACGTTTCAATTATACTTTCTAAAAAGAAGTTTGCTTTTTCAAGTTTATCCCAAAATAGAGTATATGTTTGAGAATATTCCATAGTTTTTAAGTTTAATTTTTCCATAGTAGAAACTCTGGCAACATTTAATGCAGAGAACATCCAACATCTACCACTTGATTTTTGGTTTGTTATTTCACCTTTTTTTGTAATATCGGAAAATTGAAAATCGTGTCTCTTATAGACTTCGTGATTTGTAGATGCTTCATTTATACCGACTTTTGAAACACTTGCAGCTACAACCTTATTTGTTTTACAAGAATTAAATCTTTCTTTAAATGACTTAAGAACTTCATTTGTTAATGCCATTTGTATCACTCTCCTCAAAAAATTTTTTGTGAGTAATCTCACAAATACATTGTAACATAAAATCACAAAAAATGAAAGATAATAAATATCAAAAACAATAAAATTCTTGAGAGTTTATATATTGGATTTTTAAAATTTATCAATATACCTTACTTTTTGTAAATTAAGTATTAAAATTAATGTCATTAAATATATCTTTTTAGGTTGCAACTGTTTTTGTATTTAGATATTTCTAAGTAAGTATAATTTTTTATTTTTACAAATTAAAAGGCTGAGGATTGTTATCTCCAACCTTAATTGCTGAATTTAAAAATTTGATTTTTAATATTTAAGTATTATTTTAGAACTTCTTTTAATTTATCATGGATATATTCGTCAATAGGTTGTCCGTCAATGAATGCATTTTCTCCGTCCGGTAACATTATTCTAAAGAAGTTGATAATTAAATTTCCGTCAACTATATAGTAATCATCCATATGTAGAGGAGCAATATATACTTTTAAAATTTCTTTATTGTTATTTGGAAATTCTTTATTCAATTCGTCAATAAGATGGTTTACATTCAAAACTTTTATAGGTTTTGCCATAAGTTTTGGAAGTTCAAGATCTTCCATCATCCACATATTGTTATTCCAAAATCTTTTTTCTTCCTTACTAGCTCCGGAAAGTAATTCTCTGTTTTGAATAGCGGATAAAACTTTTCTTACTGACTCTTCATTAAAATCTTTGTTCATTATAGCTTTTAGAGGATATTGTTTAGCCACATCAACAAAAAAGCTTTCGGCAACTTTTTCTTTTTCTGCCAAAGCAGTCCATAAATACAACATGGATTCAATTGTTTCTAAATTTAATTCAATTTGTTTAATCATATAAGCCTCCGATAATATTTTGATAATTTACAATAAAATTTGTAAAATTTTTTATTACCATATATTACATTAAAAATTTTAATTCACAATGTAAAAATATAGTATAAAGTAATTGTAAACTTTTTTTATAAAAAAATCAATACTTATGTAATTTAGTTGTTGTAAATTTTAAAAAGTTTTGTTATACTTGTACGGTAAGTTATAGGAGGGGAGAATATGAATTCTAATACGTTAAAAAAAGTTGTGATTACGACATTAGCATCTATTGTAGTTTCTGCGGGTGTTTATTTTTTTATGGTGCCATATAATTTGACAATCGGAGGAACAGCTGGACTTTCAATAGCACTTTCAAAATTTTTTCCGGAAATATCTGTAGGGGTATTCCAACTTGGAATAAATATTATTTTATTTATCTTGGCGTTCTTGCTTATAGGTGCAGAATTTGGTGGACTGAGTATATATGCTACTATTGTCGTATCTGTTTCACTTATTGGGTTTGAAAAAATGTTTCCGAATATTAAACCTTTAGTTGATACACCTTTTATGAGTATGATTGTTGGAGTTGGAGTTACTGCAATTGGGATAGCTCTGACGTTGAATCAAAATGCATCAACAGGTGGAACTGATATTGTAGGGAAAATTTTAAATGAATATATACATGTAGATATAAGTGTAGGAGTTTTTATTGCGGATTTTTCGGTTGTAGTTATGGGTTATTTTGCTTATGGAATTAACGCCGCAATGTATGCAATAGTAGGTATTTTATTTAATGCAGTGGTTATAGATAAAGTTCTTACAGGATATAAGACTAGAATTAAAGTTTATATCAACTCAAGAAAATGGGAAGGAATTAATGACTATATACTTAATGTAATAGTTAGAGGAAGTACACTTTATGAAGTAAAAGGTGGTTTTAATAAAAGTGAAAGAGTTATGATTGAAACAATCCTAACAAGGCCGGAGTATATAAAACTTATGACTTTTATAAAAGAATTTGATAACAATGCATTTGTAAATGTCGCGACAGTGAGTGAAGTTTCAGGAGAAGGATTCAGTTATCTTACTGAAGAGAATAAAAAAGTATTAAAAGAAAAAAATAAAACTAGAAAAATGTAATTTTAAAACTGTTATGAAGAGTGAAATCATAACAGTTTTTTTGTGAAAATAATGAGGTTTAGACATCTGTATTTAATTGACTTTTTATGAAAAATGATATATACTTTAATTGTAGTAATTTGATTAAAATTTAATTGGGTTTACAATGAATGTGTGTATATGAATTTTATAGTTTTAAATTATTTATTTTAAGTTTTGTGAAGGAGGGTTTATGAAAAAGAAATTTTTATCAACAACTTTTTTAATTTTATCTTTACTTATGATTAATGTATTAATTTTTAATAAGTATACAGACAAAAGTATTGTTGTTGCAGAAAGCTTTAACGGTTGGAAAGAAGAAGGAAATGAAAGATATTTTTTCCAAAATAGTAAAAAATTTACAGGAGAATATCAAAATAAGTATTTTGTAAATGGGAAATATGCTAATGGAGTTTATAATGGAACTCTATATAAAAATGGAGATATTTCAACAAATGCTTACGTAGGTGAAATTTTTTACGGTTCTGATGGCAAGCCAGCAAATGGTTGGTATGATGATGGGAGTAATTGGTATTTTTTCCAAAATGGTAAAAAACATAATGGTTATGGTGTAGATGGAAATGGAAAAAGATATTTTGTAAATGGGAAATATGCTAATGGCTATGTAGGTGGTATTTTTTATAGTAAAGGAAAACCGGTAAATGGTTGGTATGACGACGGGAAAGACTGGTATTTCTTTAGAGATGGTAAAAAATATACCGGAAAAGCCAAAGACGAAAATGGTGAAATGTACTTTGTAAAAGGAAAATATGCAAATACTTATATAGATGGAGTTTTTTATAAAGATGGTAAAATCGCTAACTGGTGGTGTGATGATGGAAAAGATTGGTATTTTTTCCAAAATGGTAAAAAACATAACGGATATGGTATAGATGCAAATGGAAAAAGATATTTTATAAGCGGAAAATATGCAAATGCTTATGTAGATGAAATTTTTTATAGCGAAGGAAAAATTGCTAATTGGTGGTTCAATGATGGTGAAGCGTGGTATTTTTTCCAAAATGGTAAGAAACATAATGGCTATGGCATAGATGCAAATGGAAAAAGATATTTTGTAGATGGAAAATATGCCAACGGAATATATGGCGGTAAGTTATATAAAGATGGAATAGAGTCAAAAGGTAGAACATATGTAAATGGTATTTTTTACGACGAAAATATAAGTCCGGCAGATGGATGGTACGATGATGGAGATGCATGGTATTTCTTCAAAGACGGCAAAAAATATACCGGAAAAGCCGTAGATGGTAACGGCGAGATGTATTTTGTAAAAGGAAAATATGCAAATGCTTATATAGATGGAATCTTTTATAGTGAAGGTAAAATTGCCAACTGGTGGTGTGATGACGGAAGTGATTGGTATTTCTTCAAAGACGGCAAAAAATATACTGGAAAAGCTGTAGATGGTAACGGCGAAATGTATTTTATAAAAGGAAAATATGCAAATACTTATATAGATGGAATCTTCTATAGTAAAGGTAAAATTGCCAACTGGTGGTGTGACGACGGGAATGCGTGGTATTTTTTTCAAAATGGTAAAAAACATAATGGCTATGGTATAGATGCAAATGGAAAAAGATATTTTGTAGATGGGAAATATGCTAACGGAATATATGGCGGTAAGTTATACAAAAATGGAATAGAATCAAAAGGTAGAACATATGTAAATGGCATTTTTTACGACGAAAATATAAGACCTGCAAATGGCTGGTATGATGATGGAGATACATGGTATTTCTTTAAGGACGGTAAAAAATATACCGGAAAAGCTGTAGATGGCAATGGCGAAATGTATTTTGTAAAAGGAAAATATGCAAATACTTATATAGATGGAATCTTTTATAGCGAAGGTAAAATTGCCAACTGGTGGTGTGATGATGGAACTGACTGGTATTTCTTCAAAGATGGTAAAAAATTTACCGGATTTGGTGTAGATGCAAATGGAAAGAGATATTTTGTAAAAGGAAAATATGCCAACGGAATATATAACGGGAAATTATATAAAAATGGTTTAGAATCAAATGGAAATACTTATGTAAACGGAATTTTTTACGATGGAAATATAAGACCTGCAAATGGTTGGTATGATGATGGAAATAATTGGTATTTCTTCAAAGATGGCAAAAAATATACAGGGAAAGCCGTAGATGGCAACGGAGAAATGTATTTTATAGGTGGGAAATATGCACATACTTATATAAACGGCATTTTTTATGGAGCAGGTAAAATTGCAAATGGTTGGTATGATGATGGAGATGATTGGTATTTCTTTCAAGGAGGTAAAAAACATACAGGATATGCAACAGATGAAAATGGACAGAGATATTTTGTAAATGGTAAATATGCTAATGGAAGATATGGCGGAAAATTATATAAGGAAGGTTTAGAGTCAGATGGCAATACTTATATAAACGGAATTTTTTACAGTGGAGATAAATATCCGGCAAATGGTTGGTACGATGATGGAGATGATTGGTATTTTTTCCAAAATGGTAAAAAACATACAGGATATGCAACAGATGAAAATGGAGAAAAATATTTTGTTGATGGAAAGTATGCAAATGGATTTTACGGCGGAAAATCTTATTTAGATGGAGAAGAAGTAGATTTAGCAGATTCTGATTGGTATGTTACAGATGGTGTTTGGAGAGTTAAAAATTCCGGAAGAAGTTGTCATGTAAATGGCGATTTTATCGTTATAAGTTTAAGTGATCAAAAATTATGGCTTGTTAGAGATGGAAGAATAATTTCTAAAATCGGTATTGTAAGTGGGAAACCTTCAAGTCCTACTGTAACAGGAAATTTTAGAATACTTTCAAAAGAATATTCAAGAATATTAAGAGGTCCGGGATATGCTTCATGGGTTCAATATTGGATGCCATTCCATGGCGGATATGGAATTCACGACGCAAATTGGCAACCATATTCTGCTTTCTCTAATAGTAATTACTATAGATGGGGAGGATCACATGGTTGCGTAAATGTTCATCCTGGATCAATGGGATCTATTTATAATAATTCTTATGTTGGAATGAGAGTTATAGTTTATTAGTATTGATTTTAAAATCTAAATATGTTAGAATTAGATTGTTAATATTTACGTTGAACGATAAAAAATAGTACAAAATTTTTAGAGAGTGATTGTTTGGTGAAAAATTACATTTTTGTATTATGGGGAAATCGGGAGTAATTTTTTTAGAGTGATGTTTTTAACATAATTAGGGTGGAACCACGGTCATATCGTCCCTTACGATATGGCCTTTTTGTTTATTTATTTTTAGGAGGAATATTATGAAATCAGAAAAGAGTATGGAAAAAATTGTTTCTTTATGTAAAAGTAGGGGAATAATATATCCAGGGTCAGAAATTTACGGAGGACTTGCTAACACTTGGGATTATGGTCCTTTAGGTGTTGAATTTAAAAATAATGTAAAAAAAGCTTGGTGGCAAAAATTTGTTCAACAATCTAAATATAATGTTGGTCTTGACAGTGCAATTTTGATGAATCCGGAAGTTTGGGTTGCTTCAGGTCATGTTGGAAGTTTTAGTGATCCTTTAATTGACTGTAAAGAATGTAAATCTCGTTTTAGAGCTGATAAACTCATTGAAGATTTTTATTTTGAAAATAATCTTGGGGATATAAATGTTGATGGTTGGGAAAATGAAAAAGTTGAAGAACTAATGAAAGAAAAAAATATTTGTTGTCCAAATTGTAAAAAACAAAATTTTACTGGTATTAGAAGATTCAATCTTATGTTTAAAACTTTTCAAGGTGTAACTGAAGACAGTAAATCTGAAATTTACTTAAGGCCGGAAACTGCACAAGGTATTTTTGTTAATTTTAAAAACATTGCCAGAACTTCAAGAAAAAAAATTCCTTTTGGAATTGCACAAGTTGGTAAATCTTTTAGAAATGAAATTACTCCTGGTAATTTTACTTTTAGAACTCGTGAATTTGAACAAATGGAATTGGAATTTTTCTGTAAACCTGGAGAAGATTTAGAATGGTATGACTATTGGAAAAACTATTCTTTTAATTGGTTATTATCTTTAGGAATGAATGAAGAAACTTTAAGACTTAGAGATCATGAACAAGAAGAATTGAGTTTTTACAGTAAAGCTACTTGTGATATAGAATTTTTATTCCCATTTGGTTGGGGAGAACTTTGGGGAATTGCAGATAGAACAGATTATGACTTATCAAGACATATTGAAGTTTCCGGTGAAGATTTAAGATATATTGACCCTGTTACAAATGAAAAATATATTCCATATTGTATTGAACCTTCACTTGGAGCTGATAGAGTTGCTCTAGCTTTCCTATGTAATGCTTATGATGAGGAAGAAATAGGAGAAGGAGATGTTAGAACTGTTTTAAGACTTCATCCTGCTTTAGCTCCATTTAAGGCTGCAATTTTACCACTTACTAAAAAATTGTCAGAAAAATCTGATGAAATTTATAATGAACTTTCAAAATATTTCATGATAGATACAGATGTTTCAGGAAGTATCGGAAAGAGATATAGAAGACAAGATGAAATTGGAACTCCATTCTGTATAACTGTCGATTTTGATACTTTGGAAGATGAATGTGTAACTGTAAGATTTAGAGATACAATGGAACAAGAAAGAATTAAGATTTCGGAATTAAAAGATTTCATTGAAAAATCTTTAGAATTTTAGGAGGTAATTATGATTAAGAAAAAAGTTGTTTTTGGTTCAAGTATGTGCCCTGATTGTATAGTTATGAAAGAGGCACTTGATGAAAGAGGAGTTAAGTATTTGTATTTAGACATTACTGAAAATTTAGCAAATCTTAAAAAATTTTTAAAATTTAGAGAAAATTCTGCATTTGATTTTGCAAAAGAAAAAGGCTCAATAGGAATTCCTGCAATGGTAATAAATGATGGGGAAAAAATACTTTTCAGCATAGAAGAATTTGATGAATATAATAAATAGGAGGCAATTATGTTAGAAAATTTAAAACCTGAAAGAGTTTTTTATTATTTTGAAGAGCTTACAAAGATTCCAAGAGAATCAGGAAATGAAAAGGCAGTCAGCGATTATTTATACAGCATTGGAAAATCATTGGGATTAGAAACAATTCAAGATGAAAGTAACAATATTGTTATTAGAAAACCTGCATATAAAGGTTATGAAAATCATGAACCTATTGTTATTCAGGGGCATATGGATATGGTTGCAGAAAAGGCTGACGGAGTTGAACATAATTTTCTAGTTGATCCAATTCCTGTTATTGTTGATGGTGATTGGGTTAAGACTAAAGGAACAACACTTGGAGCAGATGATGGAATTGCAGTTGCTATGGGACTTGCTATTTTAGAAGATAAAGAAGCTAAACATCCTGCACTTGAATTGTTAGTAACTACTGATGAAGAGAGAACAATGGCAGGAGCAAGAGCTGTAAAGAGAGAGCTTTTAAATGGAAGAAAACTTTTAAATATTGATGCCGAAGAAGAAGGAGTGCTTTTGTCAGGCTGTTCAGGTGGACACAATATTGTAGGAACTTTGAAGGTTAAATATGAAAAAAGTGATATGAAAAATACTTTTGTTTTATTTGTAAATAATATGCTTGGAGGTCACTCCGGAATGGAAATTCATCAACAAAGAGGAAATTCTTTGAAATTTGCTCTAAGAGCAATGGATATGATAAAAGAAATTGCTGATTATAGATTGGTTAGTATTGAAGGCGGAACTAAACATAATGCTATTCCTAGAGATGCAAAAGTTATTTTTACAAGTAATGCTGATGAATTTAATATTGATTTTTCTAGATTAATTAGCGAATATCCTCTTGATAAAGATATGAGAGTTTCCATAGAAAAAGTAGAAAATGTAAAAGAAGTTTTATGTAAGGGTTGTCAAGAAAAAATAGAAAATGTAGTTAGAAATATTCCTCATGGAGTATACTCAATGATGGAAGAATATCCTTCAATAGTTGAATGTTCAGACAATTTCGCAATAATAAAATTTGATGGAAATTTTGTTAAATTTACTGTTTCACTCAGAAGTTCAAACCCTAAAACTTTTGAAGAATATACAGATATGGTAAAAAAAGTTTATGAAGAAAATGGTGTTAGATATACTTTAGAAGATTATTATAAACCATGGGAATTTGCAAAAGTTTCAAAGTTGAGAGATACTGCATTGGAAGTTTATAAGAAGTTGACAGGGAAAGAAATGAAAGTGGAAGTTGTTCACGCAGCTTTAGAACCGGCTGTTTTCGTCGATACATTCCCTGATATGGAAATGATATCAATAGGACCTACAATGAAAGATGTTCATAGTCCTGCTGAAAGATTGAATATTCTCTCAACACAAAGAACTTTTGAATTTGTAAAAGAATTATTAAAAAGTCTTTAATTAAAATCTGTAGTAAACATAAAAAATCACGAGTTATTAATTAGCTCGTGATTTTTTTATGTACTGCTCACCGAACACTTCTGTGAAAGGTGAGGTATTCGTTCTAAACTGAAGTGTTATTTTCATTTAAGACATCAAGAAGTAAATCTAAATTAAGTCCATGAACCATAGTAGCTTCTTCGAGAGTCTCCATTTGACTTGCAGGACAACCAACACAAGAAAGTCCAAAATTAAATAGAATTTCAACAGCATCCGGATGAATTTGGATAATGTCTCCGATTAGCATATCTTTTGTTATTTTCATAACTGCACCTCCTAATTATCTTATACCCATATAATACAGGTAATTGAGAAAAAAATCAAGTTATATTTGACTCTAAAAAATAAAATTGATAAGTTGTAAAATATCGTGGTAAATATAGAATGAATGATTAGACTATTATTATTTTTTGTGATAAAATAATTAAGTTATATGGAGGCTTATTATGAAATGTTGTAACAATAAAAAAGCAATAGATAATCTATATAAAAATATTGCTGTTAAAGATAGATTAAGAGAAAGTGAAGATAGTAGGGAAATTGAAAAGAAAATTGCTTTAAGTTTAGGTTATACTTTAGAAGATATAGAAAACGGAGCAAATCTTGGCTTGGGCTGTGGAAATCCAATTCAAAATGCTAATCTAAAAAGTGGTGAAATTGTTTTAGATTTGGGTTGTGGCAAAGGTATGGATGTATTTAAGGCTTGTAAAATAGTTGGAGAAAAAGGCTTAGTTATTGGAATTGACAGACTTTCTGAAATGATTGAAAAAGCAAATTACATAAGAGGGAAAAAGGGATTTTTAAATACAGATTTTAGAGTGTCTGATATAGACGATTTAAAAGTAGATAATGATACAGTTGACTGCGTGATTTCAAATTGTGTAATAAATTTATGTGAAGATAAAGAGAAAGTTTATTCTGAAATATATAGAGTTTTAAAACCCGGTGGAAGAATTTCAATTTCAGATATTGTTCAGTTTAATGAATTACCTACTTGGGTTAAAGACGAACCGATTTTTCATGCAACTTGAGTTGCAGGTTCGATAACTTCGGAGAAGTTAAAGAATATTTTGAAAAATGTTGGCTTTGAACTTTACACAATAATTGAAGAAGACTTGACTGACGAATATCTTGCAAAATGGGGACATAAATTAGATTTAAAGAAGTATATAAGACGTGGTAAAATTTTAGGATTTAAACCGAAAAATTAGGGAGAAAAAATGTATAAACTATATTCATCAATTTTTATGATAATTTTAACTTTTATAATTATATTTTTTATTTCAAAAAAATATGATTTAGACAGAAATCAAAAACTTATATTTTTGTTATTTGTTCTTTTTTGGAGTGGAATAACAGTTGTAAGAGCTTACAGGAAACTCTATGCTATAAGTCCTATGGAAGAAGGAGGTCTTGGCTTTTCAGTTATTTTAGCTGCACAGATAACTTCAGCATACGGGCTTATAAGTTGTTTTATAAGATTGCCTATTTTTATATTGAGCGATATTTTTAATAGAAAAAAAATATTTATTCAAATTGCACTTTTTGTTTTGACATTGGCATCATTGATGGTAGTTTTAAAGCCAAGTTATAATACTCTTTATTTTTCATCAATAGCTATGGGAATATGTGCTTCGATGCTTGCGGTGTTTAATGTTTTATTTTCAGAGACTTTTTCTAAAGAAAAAGCTGCAATTTCAGCATCTATTTTATCAATAGCACCGCTTCTTGCAGAATTTATAGCAGCTCCTATACAGTATTTATCAACTTATGGTACATATAAGAATTTTAAATTGCTTTGGGCACTTTCTGCGAGCATTTCAATTGTAGCATTTGTTTTGACTTTTTTTGTCAGAGATGTTTCTTATTCTGCAAAGAGATTTAGCTTTGAAAAAGTTAAAAAAGTTTTTGAATTTAAAGGATATTTATACATTTGTTTGATTGCAATTTTAGTTTCATTCATAAAGTTTTCAACATCGGGTGCAAATATGATTGCATACGCGAAAGTTAATTTAAATATGCCTCCGATTTTTTTGGCATATATTGATGTTTTGTTTGCTTTTCCGCAACTTATTGCAAGTGTACTCGCAGGAACTTATTTTGCAAATAAAATTGGAATTGAAAAAACTTTAGTTTTAGGACTGGGTTCAAATTTAGTTTTTTATATAATAATTTTATTAACTAACTCTTATCTTCCTGCATTTTTGGGATATGTATTTAACGGTTTTGGATATGGAATTGCTTATACTTGTTTGATTTCAATGGCTATGCAATATTTTGAAAAGGAAGATAGAAATGTGAGTATGGGAATATTTCAATTATTTTTCGCTATGGGAGTATATTTTGGAGACAGAGTTTATCTTTGGATTTCAAAGTTAATACCAAATGGACTTTTGGGCTTTGAACAAAATAAATCAATTTACCTAATTGTAGTTGGAATAACATTAGTAAGTATATTAATGGCACAATTTAAAATAAAAGAAGATATTTAAAAAATATGATATATTTTTGTATTAACTAAATTTGAGGGTAAGAATGATTGACAATGATACACTGTTTTTTTGTTACAAATAATGATTTTTTTAAAATTTTATGATATAATTATTGTGATTATGTATGTAATTACGAATAAATTTATAAAATTAAACAGGAGAAAAGATGGGTAATTATTTTGGAACAGATGGAGTGAGAGGAGTCTATGGAGAAAATTTAACTGATAGGCTGGCTTATAAACTTGGGAAATCTGTTGGGTATATTTTAAAAGATAAAGAGGAAAAATTATTTATAATAGGTAGAGATACTAGAGAAAGTGGAAAAAATCTTGAGAATAGTTTAGCTAAAGGTTTATTAGAAATGGGTTTTAATGTAGTTAGTATAGGAATTGCTCCAACACCTACAGTTGCTTATTTAATCAAGTATTTTAAAGCGGTTGGAGGAGCTGTTATTTCTGCTTCTCATAATCCTTTTAAATATAATGGAATTAAGATTTTTAACGAAGATGGCTTCAAACTTTCAGATGAAATTGAATATAAAGTTGAAAATATTTTAGATGATGAAAATTTTGATTTTGGAGAAATTCAAGAGGGTATTTTTACAGAAGAAAAAGAAGCTGTTTCTATCTATGCGGATTATTTGAAATCAAGAGTGGATGCTGATTTTTCAAACTTAAAAATAGCTGTAGACTTTGGAAATGGAGCAAGCTATAAAATTGCAAGAAAGTTATTTGAAGAGCTAGGAATGGAAGTTATTTCTTTAAATACTGCTCCTGATGGAAAGAATATTAACTTAAATTGTGGTAGTACTAATATGGAAGTAATAAGAAAAGCTGTTTTGGAAAATGATGTTGATATGGGATTTTCTTTTGATGGAGATGCTGATAGATGTTTAGCTGTTGATGAAAAAGGAAATATTATGGATGGAGATCATATTCTAGCTGCTATGGCTAAGTCATATAAAGAAAAAGATGAACTTACAAATAATGCTGTTGTAGGAACTGTTATGAGCAATATTGGACTAAAAAAATATTTAGACTCAATAGATGTTGATTTTGTTGCTGCAAAAGTTGGTGACAGATTTGTCCTTGAACAAATGCTTGAGCATAATTATATTTTAGGAGCTGAACAATCCGGACATGTGATTTTCTTAAATGACAGTACAACCGGCGATGGAACTTTTACAGCTCTTAAGATTTGTGAATTAGTTGCAAGTAGTATAAACAAATTGTCTTATTTTAATGAGCTTATGGTTTCATATCCACAAGTTTTAGTAAATGCAAAAGTTAAGCTTGAAAATAGGAATGCTTATTCACAAGATAAAGAAATAGTAGCTGAAATAAATAAAATTGAAGAAAAATTTTCAGGAAATGGAAGAGTTTTGATAAGACCTTCCGGAACAGAGCCTTTAGTTAGAGTTATGATTGAAGGAGAAAATCAAGAAGAATTGGAAGTAGAAGCTAAAAAACTTGCCAAATTTATTGAAGAGAGGTTAGGATAGTATGAAAGATAGATTGATAGTTGCTGATAGTTGTTGTGATTTAACAGAGGAGATGAAAAGCAAACTAGATATCGAATTAGTTCCTTTGACATTACAACTAGATGATGTTGATTATTTAGATGATGAAAATTTAGATGTAGATAAATATATAGAAGCGATGAGAAATGCAAGTTCTATAAAAACAGCTGCACCATCTCCTAAACTTTTTATGGATAAGTTTGAAGAAGCGAAAGAAGTTTTTTGTGTAACTTTATCTGGGAAATTAAGTGCAACATATTCTAATGCATGTTTAGCAAAGACAATGGTACTTGAAAAGGGAGAAAGATTAATTCATGTTTTTGATACTAAGTCTGCTGCCTCTGGAGAAACTTTAGTTGCGTTGAAAATTCAAGAATGTATAGATAAAAAAATGACGTTTCAAGAAATTGTTGATAATGTAACAAAATACATTTCAGAAATGAATATATTTTTTGTTTTGGAAAGTCTTGATAATTTAATAAAAAATGGAAGAATTTCTAAATTAAAAGCTATGATTGCTTCTGCTTTTTCTATAAAGCCTGTTATGCAAGGTGTTAATGGTGAAATAGATATTTATAAGAAAGTTAGAGGCTTAAAAAAAGCATATAGTGAATTAATTGATGCAATAGCTGAAAACAGTTCAAATATTGAAGAAAAAATATTGGTAATAACTCATTGTAATTGTTTGGAAAGAGCAAAAGAAATAAAGAATAAAATAGTTGAAAGATACAAATTTAAGGATATTCTGATTGTTTCTGCAAGAGGATTATCTTCTACTTACGAAAATGAGGGTGGAATAATTATCAGTTATTAGTGAGGTAATTTTGAATAAAAGAGTAATTTTAGGAATGAGTGGCGGGGTCGACAGTTGTGTTGCCTGCCATTTGTTATTGAAAGAAGGATACGAAGTAATTGGAGTTACTATGAATTTAGTTCCTAAAGGACATCTTTATGATGAAGAAAAGGGCTGTTGTTCTTTATCTTCTGTTATGGATGCAAAAATTGTTGCTGAAGCTATGGGAGTAAAGCATTATACAATGAGCTTTAGGGAAGAATTTGATAGAAAAGTAATTGAAAATTTTGTAAGAGAGTACTCTCTTGGTTACACTCCGAATCCTTGTGTTGCTTGTAATAAATACATTAAATTTAATAGCTTTGTGGAAAAAATAAAGCCTCTAAAAGCGGATTTTATTTCTACTGGACATTATGCAAAAGTTGAATTTGATAAAAATTATAATAGATATTTGTTAAAAAGGGCAAAAGATTCTAAAAAAGATCAAACTTATTTCTTATATAATACAAGTCAAGAAGTTTTGTCAAAGACTTTATTTCCACTTGCAGATTTAGAAAAGGAAAAAGTAAGACAAATTGCTAAAGATGAAAATATTTTGACTTATTCAAAAAAAGATAGTGAAGAAATTTGTTTTGTTCAAAATAGAGAACATGGTCTTTTTATTAAACAAAGGAATCCCGAATTGATAAAAGAAGGATATTTTGTTGATGAAAATGGAAATAAACTTGGAAAACATAAAGGTATAGTTTACTATACTGTTGGTCAAAGAAAAGGTCTTGGAATTGCACTGGGTAAAAGAGTATTTGTATCTAAGATAAACACAATAGATAATACTGTTACATTATCAGATGAAGATGCTCTTTATAAAAATAAAATAAGAATAAGAGAAGAGAACTTTATCCCTTTTGATGCTCTAGAAAAACCATTGGAAGTTAGCGTAAAAGTAAGACATGGACAAAGTGAAACTAAGGGACTATTATTCTATAAAAATAATGATTTATTTGTTGAATTTGAAAAACAGGTAAGAGCACCAAATAAGGGGCAATCAGCTGTGTTTTATTTGGATGACATTGTAGTTGGTGGAGGAATAATAGACGAAGTATATTAAAAAAGAGTTGCATTTTTAAATTGCAACTCTTTTTTGTGAACTATTTTATTCATTATTGTTGTCATTGGTATTTCCGTTATTATTATTGTTGTTGTTATTGTTATTGTTGTTATTCGTATTTGGATTATTATTTGAATTATTATCTTGCGTTGGATTTTGTGAATTGTCATTATCTATTATTTCAGATACTTCTGTAGGAGGTGGAGTGATAAAATCTCCAGGCGCATAATTGGTTTTTCCTTCTTTATAAGCACTTGGTTTTATATAAAATTTTTTATTTTCTATATATTGTTGTGCTGTTGAAGTATTTGCCAATTTTCCATTTCTTTTATCAATTTTGTAATATATAAAATATAATTGTTCATATTTTGTAGGCTCAGTACCTTTTACAAAGTATTCATATATTCCGCCTCCCGATCCTGATGGTAATAATAGTCCGGATCTAATTGAAACATATTTTTGTATTATATTTTCAGATGGCGGATCGAATTTCTTAGCCGGTTTTCCTTCTAGAACTATTTTATTGACTTTTCCCCAAAGAGTAGCAGCCATAGAATCATTTTTATTAAGTTCTATATTTTGATTATCAAATCCAATCCAGGTTCCAATTGTATAATATGGTGTAAATCCAATAAACCAAGAGTCTCTAATATCACTTGTTGTACCTGTTTTACCTGCAACTTCTATTGTTGGGTGTTTTGCTCCGGGAGCCATAACATTTGGTACACCTTTTAAAATATCTCTCATAATAAAAGCATTTTCTTTAGAAGTAACTTCTCTTTGTTTTTGATCCGGTTCTAAAATAACTTTTCCTGTTGAATCTACTACTTTTGTAAATGAAATAGGTTCACGGTATTTTCCATCATTTGCTATCGCAGCATAAGCTGCTGTCATTTTTAAGTTGGTCATACCTCTTGTCATACCACCTAAAGCCATACTTGATAAGTTTTCATCATTATAATCTACATTTTCTGATCTTGAAACATAAGTATCATCTAGCTCATTTTCTTCATTTATTAAACCAAATCTTTTTAAATATTCTTTTGATTTTTCAAGACCGATTTTTTCTAGTGTTTTAACTGCATTAACATTTATAGATTGAACGATACTTTCTCTTAGTGTTTGTAAACCTCGATATCCATTGTACCAGTTTTTTGGCCAAAGTTCGTGTTTGTCATTATAATGTGGAGCATCTTCTATACCGGTAGCTGCGGTATATCCATTATCCAGTGCAGGAGTATAAACACCTAAAGGTTTCATTGTAGAACCCGGTTGTCTTGGAATTCTATAAGCCCTATTTAAAGGATGACCTGTTGTTTCTCTACCTCCAATTATTGCAATTAATTCTCCGTTAGTATGGTCAATTACAACAGAAGATGATTGAGGTTGTACGACACCTTGCTCATCTATTTGGAAATATTTTGAATTTAAAGCTAAACTTCCATTTTCCTTTATACTGTAAAAATCTTTATAAGTTTCGAAGAAACTTGCAGAAATTTTAAAAGTTTTTTCATTTTCGACAGTTAGATTTTCTTCAGGAATTTGAAAGTTTCCAATTCCATGAGTAACTAGATTATTTTGATTATTAACTGTATAAAAACTTGCTATAGATAATACATTTTGAAACATTGAAACTCTGGAGCTTTTTATTTCTAATGATTTATCTTCATTTATAGAATACTCTCCTTTTGGAATTATAATATTATTATCTTCGTCTAAAATATTAGATTTTTTGTATAGTATAGTCTTTCCTTTTGCATCCGTTATATTATTTGATCTATCTCTTTTAAAAGATGCAAATGCCGGATTGCCTCTCTTTGGAGCTTTCATAACATTAGCAAAATCACTATAGAGCTTTTCTATATTTTTCTGAATAGTTTGATTCATTGTTGAGTGAATAGTAAGTCCACCATTATAAATTTTATTCCAGGCTTCGTCTTTTGTATAATTATACTTCTTCATTAATTTTTCAGCTACTTGATATTTTACATATTCAGTAAAATAAGTTGAAACTTCTCTTTCAAATCCTTTATTAGGTTTTATAGCTGCAAATACATCTTCATTTAATGCATTTTCGTATTCTTCTTTAGTTATTTTTTTAAGTTGATACATTTTTTTCAAAACATATTTTTGTCTATCTAAAACTCTAGGATTATATACAGCTTTGTAAACTTGACCATTGATATTCAAATCTTTTATAACAGAAGATTCATCATTTACATTTTCTGGTTTTATAGTCTTATATAGAGAATAATTTGAAGGACTTTGGACAATAGCTGCAAGAAGTGCAGACTCTGCAATAGTCAAATCTTTTACATCTTTAGAAAAATATCCTTGACTTGCTGATTGAACTCCATAGGAATGTTGACCTAAAAAAACTCTATTTAAATATGCCTCAAGAACACCTTCTCTTTTTATACTGTCCGTAATTTTTATTGCAAGGTATGCCTCTTTTAGCTTTCTTTCTATTTTCTTTTCATTTGAAAGATATAGGTTCCTTGCCAATTGTTGAGCAATAGTTGAACCACCTCTAAGCCTACCTCTTGCTGTATCAAAAAGACTTTTTGCTATCCCAATAGGATCAACTCCCTTATGTGAATAAAATCTCTCATCCTCAATAGAAATAAAGGCATTTATTAAATGTTCAGGAACATCTTTTAATTTTATTATAGTTCTATTTTCTAAATTTTCTATTTTTTCAACCATATTTCCATCTCTATCTAATATTTTTGATGATTGAATCATAAGTTCATTTATATTTGATGTATCAACAACCGGAGCGTCTTTCATAACATCTACAAATGCGGTTGCAAAAATTCCGGTAATTCCGGCACCAAGCATAAGAATTGTCAATATAGTAATACTTAAAATTTTTAAAATCGGTCTTAGAAAACTTTTTTTATTATTTTTATTTTTAAGTTGTCTATTTTTTATTTTTTTCTCTGACATAAAAAACCTCCTCAAAGAATAATCATTTTGATTTTTATATAGTTACTTTTATCTTATTTTCAAAATAATATAAATTATTATACCATAAAATTAAAATAATATAAAATTTTTTAAAAAATCTTGATTTTTTGTTGGTTTTATGATATACTACCTGTTGTGTTACCGCACGGATTAGGTTTTTAAAGCATAGCACCTAATTTCGGCGAGACTTAAGAATGAGGAGGTGCACTATGTACGCAATAATTGAAACTGGTGGTAAACAATACCAAGTTGAAGAAGGACAAAGCATTTTTGTTGAAAAATTAAATGTTGAAGAAGGTTCTAAAGTATCTTTCGATAAAGTTCTTTTAGTTTCTAAAGATGGAGATATTAAAGTTGGTTCTCCGTTAGTTGAAGGAGCTAAGGTTGAAGGAACTGTTGAAAGACATGGAAGAGGAAAGAAAGTTATAATTTTTAAGTTCAAAGCTAAGAAAAATTATAGAAAGAAAAAAGGACATCGTCAACCATTTACAAAAGTTAAGATTGAAAGTATTGCATTTTAATGACTGATATTTATATTTTTAAGAAAAAAGATTTATATTATGGATTTGAAATGGATGGACATGCTGATTTTAGTAAAGAGAATGATATTCTCTGTGCATCATTATCTATTTTATCTATGAATACACCTAATTCTATTGAAAAGATTTGTTCTATAGATTCTAAAGATTTGAATTTGGAAGTAAGAGACGGATATTTAAAAATGATGATAGATATTGAAAAATTTGATGAGACTAAAATTAGAGATGTTCAGACGATAATAAAAACTTTTGAAGTTGGCATTATCTCATTGAAAGAAGTATATAATAAATATATTGAGATTTATTATAAGGAGGTGTAGAGTATGTTAAAAATTAATTTACAACTTTTTTCTAGTAAAAAAGGTTTAGGTAGTACTAAGAACGGTCGTGATAGTAGAGCTAAAAGATTAGGTACTAAAAGAGGGGATGGACAATTCGTTCTTGCAGGAAATATCTTAGTTAGACAACGTGGAACAAAAATACACCCAGGAGTAAATGTTGGTAAGGGTGGAGATGATACACTTTTTGCTAAAGTTTCTGGTGTTGTAAGATTTGAAAGAAAAGGTAGAGATAAAAAACAAGTTTCTATTTATCCAGTATAATAATGAGCTCCCTTAGAGGAGCTTATTTTTTTAAATAACAAAATATGTTAAAATATGTATTAAGAAGATGGAGGTGAATTTATGGAAAGACCTTTAGTTTGTGTAGTTGGACGACCAAATGTTGGCAAGTCAACACTTTTTAATAAACTTATAAATAAAAGAATAGCTATTACTGAAGATACTCCGGGTGTTACAAGAGATAGATTATATCAAGATGCCGAATGGCAAAATAAACATTTTATACTTTGTGATACAGGAGGTTTAGAGCCTAATAGTGATGATATAATTTTACAAAAGATTAAAGCTCAAGCTGACGTCGCAATGGAAAATGCAGATGTAATTTTATTTGTAGTTGATGGAAAAAGTGGCTTAATGGATGAAGATAGAGAAATTTCAAACTATTTAAGAAGAACCAAAAAGCCGGTTGTTTTAGCTGTAAATAAAGTTGATACTCATAAAATGCCTGCAGAAGTTTATGAGTTTTACGAACTTGGTTTTGAAAATTTGAATATTATTTCAGCAACTCAAGGTTTCGGACTTGGAGATTTGCTTGATGAAATTATAAAAGAATTTCCTGAAAATAAATATACAGGGGAAGAAGATGAAGTAACAAAAATTGCATTAATTGGGAAACCTAATGTAGGTAAGAGCTCTTTAATGAATAGAATTCTTGGAGAAGAAAGAATGATTGTTTCCGATATTGCTGGAACTACTAGAGATTCTATTGATTCAAGAGTTGAAATAGACGGAAAAACTTATATTTTTACCGATACTGCAGGGCTTAGAAGAAAAAGGAATATAACTGAAAATTTGGAAAGATATAGTGTAGTAAGAACTTTAAATGCTGTTGAAAGATCGGATATTGCAATTCTTTTAATTGATGCTACAGAAGGTGTTACAGAACAGGATACAAAAGTAATAGGTTTTGCTAAAGAGCAAAATAAGGCTTTAATCATTGCGGTTAATAAATGGGATTTAATCGTTAAAGACAATAAAACTTATAAAGCTTTTGAAGATGATATAAGAACTAAATTAAGTTTCGTTCCTTATGCTCAACTTGTTTTTATTTCAGTTAAAACAGGACAAAGAATTGATAAATTGTTTGAGGCAATCAAAATTGCAGATGAAAATTATAGTACTAGAATTTCAACAGGAATTTTAAATGATATTATAAATGATGCAGTTGTTCATAATTCACCACCTACTGATAAAGGACAAAGACTTAAAATTTTCTATGCAAGTCAAGTTTCAGTAAGACCACCGAAATTTGTAATATTTGTTAATAAAGTGGAGTTGATGCATTTTTCTTATTTGAGATATTTAGAAAATCAAATAAGAAAGAATTTTTCTTTTACTTCTTCTCCTATAGTTTTTGAACTTAGAGCAAGAGGAGAAGAAAATGTTTAAATTTATCATTTGCATAGCTATTGCATATCTTTTAGGTAATATTTCAGGTGGTATGATTTTTGGAAAACTATTGTTTAATAAAGATATAAGAGATTATGGAAGTAAAAATGCGGGAACGACAAATGCATTAAGAGTCTTTGGAATTAAGGCAGGAGTTTTAACATTTATTATCGATGTTTTAAAATCAATTTTAGCTTGTTTTATTGGAATGAAGCTCTTGGGATTAAATGGCGTGTTATTAGCCGGTATATTTGTAGTTTTAGGACATAATTGGCCTGTATTTTTAAATTTTAAAGGTGGAAAGGGGATTGCATCATCTTTCGGCTTTATAATGTTTTTGGACTATAAAATTGCAATTGTAGCGATTTTAATATTTGTAACGATAGTTATACTTAGTAAATACATTTCATTGGCATCAATGCTTACAACAACTTTAGTTTTACCAATATCATATATATTTTTTGTATATAGAAATTTTTACGTTTTATCAACATTTCTTCTTTTAGCAAGTTTAAGTATATATAGACATAAGAGTAATATTGTAAGACTCATAAATGGCAATGAAAATAAAATTAAAATAAAAAAATAATTTTAAAAAAGCAGAAAGTCGAAAGATTTTCTGCTTTTAAATTGTAAAAACATTCTATAAGCATTGATTTTACTATTATTGTGCAAAATAAATTTTTTTAATTAAAGTGTTGACAACTGTTACGTTTTATGATATACTCTAATTACGATATATCATAAAACGTAATAGGAAGGAGGAAATAATGGGAAGACAAACAAATAGTGGAGCTTTGACAGAATCTGTTTTTTATATTTTACTTCGTCTTCATAATCCAGCTCATGGATATGCTTTGATGAAAGATATTGCGGAGATGACTAATAATAGAGTTAATCTTGGTGCAGGGACTCTCTATGGAGCATTAGATACTTTGCAAAAGAAAAAATGGATAAGGCAGTTGGATAATGAACCACAAGATAGAAAAATAGAGTATATTATTACAGATACAGGAAAAAAATATTTCGAGTTGGAATTAATTCGTTTAGAAGAATTATTAAAAAATTCAAAAACAGTAAAGGAGAAAATCAATGAAAACAACAGTTAAAAAGACTTTTTTGGATATTTGTAAAGAAGAAGAATGGTTAAATGAACAAGGTGAAAGTGGACTTATGTTAATAGGATATAGCAATGGAAATTATGAGTTTGAAGATGTTTCACCCGCTAAGTATCAATATAAAATTGATATTCCAAACTATCGTGGAAATAAGAAAAAAGAGTATCTTAATTTTTTAGAACAAAGTGGAATTACTATCGTTGCAGAATATGCTGGAAGAGTATATATGCGAAAAAATAAAGCTTATGGTTCATTAGATTTATATACAGAGATAAGTGAGATTAATGAGCAAGTTAGGAAAAAATTTTCAATGTTTATTTCTATTGGAGTTTCACAATTTGCTTTTGGAATTATGTTACTAATTTCGATGTTAAAATATATTAAAGAAAAAAATGCACCATTTTGGATAACTGCGATTTTTGGATCATGTTTTGTAATTTGTGGAATAGTGTTTTTTATCATGGGAATTCTTAAGCAAAGAAAAAACACTATTAGAAAGGAAAAAGTTGATATTTTCGAAGAATAATAGCTCTTGGTTGTAGATAATAATAAAAAATTGTATTGACTTATTGAGCTCAAAATAGTAAAATATCTGTGTATGTAAAATATGAGTTTTAAAATATTAGGAGGAAATTAATGAAAATTTTAGTAATTAACTGTGGAAGTTCATCTTTAAAATATCAATTATTTGATATGACTGATGAAAGTGTATTATGTAAAGGATTAGTTGAGAGAATTGGAATTGAAGGTTCAAAATTAACTCACAAAGTTGGAAGTGAAAAATTAGTTGTTGAAGAAGCTATGAAAGACCATACAGCAGCTATCAAACATGTATTTGATGCTTTAGTTCATGAAAAATTCGGAGTTGTTAAGAGTTTGGATGAAGTTAATGCAATTGGACATAGAGTACTTCATGGTGGAGATAAATTAACAGCATCAACTATTATTGATGAAAATGTAAAAGCAAAAGTTAGAGAATTTATTAAATTTGGACCATTACATAACCCAGCAAACTTAATGGGTATTGAAGCATGTGAAAGCTTAGTTCCTGGAAAACAAAATGTTGCAGTATTCGATACAGCATTCCATCAAACTATGCCTGCAAGAACATTTATGTATGCGATTCCTTATGAATACTATGAAGATTATAGACTTAGAAAATTCGGTTTCCATGGAACAAGTCATAGATATGTAACTTTAAGAACAGCTGAATTGTTAAAGACAGATAAGAAAAACTTAAATATTATTACTGTTCACTTAGGAAATGGATCATCAATCGCTGCAATTAAAAACGGAGAATGTTATGATACAACAATGGGATTAACTCCGTTAGAAGGACTTGTAATGGGAACAAGAAGTGGAGATTTAGATCCTACAGTTATGACATTCTTAATGAATGAAAAAGGATATTCAGCTGATGAAATGAATCAAATTTTAAATAAAAAATCCGGAGTTCTTGGAGTTTCAGGATTAAGCTCAGACTTTAGAGATTTAGAAGAAGCAGCTGAAAAAGGAAATGAAAGAGCACAACTTGCTTTAGATATGTTTATCACAAGAGTAAGAAGATATGTTGGTGGATTTATGGCTGAATTAGGTCACGTAGATGCTATTTCATTTGCCGGTGGTATTGGAGAAAATTCAGCTTCAATGCGTAAATTAATATTAGAAAATATGGAAGAATATGGAATTATTATTGATGATGCTAAAAATGATACAAGAGAAGAAGCTGTTATTTCAGCTGATAATTCAAGAGTAAAAGTCCTAGTAGTTCCTACAAATGAAGAATTAATGATTGCAAGAGATACTATGAATTTAGTAAAATAATGTTGACAAATTAATTTTTTTGTAGTATAATACTTTCGTTATCCGTTTAAAACGGAGGTATATGTTATAAGAATTCAGAGGAGGTGTTATAATGGCAGTACCTAAGAGAAAAACTTCAAAAGCAAGAAGAGATAAGAGAAGAGCATCTTCATATAGACTACCTAAAGTGGCTCTAGTTAGAGATCCTGAAACTAATGAATTGGTTGTACCTCACAGAGTTAATCCTGACACAGGAATGTATAAAGGAAGAAAAGTATTAGATGTTGAATAAAAAGTAGTTTAAAGGGATTTAGGTTTCTAAATCCCTTTAATTATATATTAAGATATAATGAAATAGAGGGTAATTTTGAAAAAAACAAAAAGTAGAAAAGTTATTTTTACAATATCAATTTTTGTATTAATTCTTTCTTATTTTTTATTTTCTTTGTATACTAAAAATAGGAATAAAAAATTGGAAATAGAAAAGAGTCTGCCTTACAATTTTGAAAATTTTACTATACCTGAGGTTACAGATTTTTCAGATATTTTGACTAATTATGCAAAAACTTTAGAAAAAACTCCTATTTATGATAATTCTAATCTTTTAAAAGAAAATGGAAAAATTGATAAAGGAAAGTATCTGGAAGTTTTTGGATATAAGGATGGAGTGAGCAAAATAAAGCATAATGATAAATTTTATTTTGTTAAGAGTAAAAATATTGAAAATGTATCTAAAGAAAAAATTTTTAAAGTCATAAAAGGAATACTTTTAGTAAATACTGAATATGCACTGCCAAGTGATTTTAATCCACAAATGGATAAATTCGTCGAGAAGCAATTTGAATTAATGAAAGTTGATGCAAATCGTGAAAAAATAACTTTAGATTTATATAAAGGCTTTATAAGTTATGAAGAGCAAAGAGAACTTCATAAGAATGCTCCAAAATCTGATAGAGATGTTATTTATTCAATGTATGCAATGGCAGGGCATAATGAGTCACAGATTGGACAAAGTTTGGATATAATTGGGAAAGATGAAGAAAAGAATTTAACTGAAGAATTTAAGGAGACTGAAGAATACAAATGGCTTATGAAAAATGCTCATAAATATGGTTTTATTCTTCGTTATCCTGAAAATCAAGAAGATAAAACAAATTATAGATTCGAACCTTGGCATTTTCGTTATGTTGGAGTTGAAAATGCAAATAAAATTTTAAAAAATAAGCTTACATTAGAAGAATTTTTAAGATTGAATAACTAATATGGAGATATTTCTAAAATGTATTTAATTTTTATGTGAGAAAAAGGCAATGTTACGAAAACATTGCCTTTTTTTATGCTAGTTATATATCAATTTTGAAATTATATATTATGATTAATACCTAAAAAATATCATAAAATAAAGTAAGCCTACAACAATTACAAAATATACAATTCTACTATATATTACAAATTTTTTAAGTGATATATTTTTTTCTTTTTCTATACTAGGTATTACAAATTTTTTATAAAGGATTTGTATATAAAAAATCATAAGCCAAGATAATACAAAAAGAAACCATTCTCTTGATGTCATAACAGAACCTCCTAGTTTTTGCACAATATATTTCTAAAGTAAGCATATCTTATATATTTATAACTGTCAAGCTTTTCTGTGAAAAAGTTAGTTAAAAATTATAATATCATGTACAAATAAGAACCTCACCCTTCCACGATGCTTCACATCGGGGGTACCCGAGAACCTTGTTGATTCGCAATAAAAACAGTAAAATATAAAATTGTTTTACTGCTTTTTTATGTTTAAAAATTTGAATTTACTACATAGTTAACCATAAACAAAGTTTGATTTTCGTTGACTTTTTCATATTAATAATTTATAATTTATATAACGTTATATTTTTTGGAGAACATAGTTATGATTGATAAAAAAGTAAGGATAAAATTTTTATTCTTAGTTAGTTTTTTATTTTTAGCTTTTATTTTTTCATTTAGTATTGGAAGATATCCAATTAAGTTTTTTGATGTAATAAAAGTAATAACAAATAGAATTTTTTATGGAATAATTGACAATTCACCTGCAAGTACGGTGATTTGGAATATAAGAGTACCGCGTGTACTATGTGCTATGTTGGTAGGAGCGGGAGTTTCTACAAGTGGAGCATTATATCAAGGACTTTTAAAAAATCCTATGGTAAGTCCGGATATTTTAGGGACAACACAGGCTGCAGCATTTGGAAGTGCTTTTGGAATACTTGTGTATTTTAATTTTTTTGAAATAACACTTTTGTCTTTTAGTTTAGGTGTAATTTCAGTTTTTGTAACTTATAATTTAAGTAAAATTTTTAGAAGTGATAGAATTTTAGGACTTATTTTAACTGGAATGATGATAGGAAGTTTGTTTTCTTCTTTAATATCTTTTGTAAAACTTGTTGCAGATACAGAAAACCAATTGCCAAGCATAACATATTGGCTTATGGGTTCTTTGGCTTCTGTAAAAATGATTGATTTTAAATTTATATTTTTTCCAATAGTAATTGGTCTTATGGTTTCCAATTTATATAAAATAGAGATAAATATTTTTACAATGGGAGAAGAAGAGGCGAAAACACTTGGACTTAATACTGACAAAATAAGATTTATTATAATATTTTTTGCAACACTCATGACTGCCTCAAGTGTTGCAGTTACCGGTATAATAGGCTGGATTGGACTTGTAATACCACATTTTTCAAGACTTATTTTTGGAGATGATTATAGATTTGTAATTCCTGCATCCGGACTTTTAGGAGCTAGTTTTTTACTTGTTGTAGATATTTTATGCAGAAATATTACAACATCTGAAATTCCAATTGGAATAATTACTTCTTTTATTGGAGCACCGATATTCTTGTATTTGATTTATAAAAAAGGTAGAGATTATGATAGAGGTTAAGAATTTAAATGTTTTTTATGGGAAAAATGAAATATTAAAAGATATTAAATTTTCTTTGAACAAAGGAGAAATAATTTGTGTTTTAGGGGAGAATGGTGCCGGAAAATCAACTTTGTTAAAAGCACTTTTAAAACTTATTCCTATAAAAAATGGAAATGCAATTATTGATGATTTTGATTTAAAAGTATTGGATAGTAAAAAACTTTCAAGATTTATTTCGTATATTCCACAAATTCATTTTCCAGCTTTTGACTATAAAGTTATCGATGTCATTTTAATGGGAAATTATTCTAAAAAAGATGGATTTTTCTATAAAACAACCAGGGAAGACTATGAAAAATCTGTTGAAATTTTAAAAACTTTAGGAATTTCTTATCTAAAAGATAAAAATTATAGACAAATTAGTGGTGGAGAAAGACAGCTTGTGCTAATTGCAAGAGCATTGTTACAAGCTAATAACTATATTTTTATGGATGAGCCGGTTGCTAATTTAGATTATGGGAATCAACTTAAGATAATGGAGATTTGTAATTCATTGAAGAAAAAAAATATAGGCTTTTTAATTACTACTCATAATCCTAATCACGCTTTAACTTATGCAGATAAAATTTTGATAGTAAAAAAAAATAAGGAAAGTCATTTTGGAGATATCTCCATTTTAAATAAAGAAATTTTAGAGAAACTATATAATGTTCCTATAAATTTGATTGAAACTGAAAGTGGAAAATTCTGTATTCCTGATTATAAGGAGGTTAGACGAGATTATGTTCTGGAATGAAGATAGAATAAAATGGTATTTGCTCGCTTCTGAATATACTGGATACCACGATAATATGACTTTAGAAATCAAAAAAATCATTCCAAAAGGAGAAAGCCTTATTGACTTCGGTTGTGGATTAGGTATTTTACCTATGAAATTATCTGATTATTTCAGTGATATAGTTGGAGTTGATTATGATGAGCAAGTTTTAGATCTTTTGGAAGATAATATTGCAAAAAACAAAATTAAAAATTTCAAGACAATTTGTTCTAATTGTTATAGTGGGGAGCTTCTTGAAAAAATTGGGGAAAAAGATAATATTTTATTAAGTCATTTTGGAGATATTGAAGATTATTTTTACAATTTTTTTAACTTATTTACTAAAAGGATGATAATAATACGAAATGATGTTGAAAAAAGTATTGTTCATAATTCGAATAAAAATACTATTCAAGATATTTGTAAATTTTTAGATGATAGAAAAATTCCCTATAAAATTTACAGACAAACTTTTGAATTTGGTCAACCGTTAAAAGATGATGAAGAAGTTATTAAGTACTTAAATAAATGGTATGGCGAAAAAGGAATTAATTTGATATCTAATGTAAAAGATATAGATTACAATTACAATGGGGAAATTTTTACAAAATATTATTGTAAACCTAAAAACACAGCCATTGTAGTGGTGGAGAAGGAGGAAATATGAAAAAATTTAAGAGAATTTTAGCTCTTTGTTTAACTTTCGGACTTCTTTTTACAGCTTGTTCGAAACCTGCTGAAAAGAAAAATGAACAAACAGAGACAAAGAACGAAACTAGAGTTTTTAAAGATGACTTGGGAAGAGAAGTTACTTTAAAACAAAACATTACAAGAGTTGCTCCATCAGGAAATCCTGCACAGGTTATGTTGCATATTTATGAGCCAAATAAATTAGTAGGCATTGCATCAAAATTTTCCAAAAGTACAGAAAAATACATTTCGGAAGATTTGAAAAAATTACCGGAATTTGGTGCGTTTTATGGCAAAAAAGCAAATCTAAATATGGAAGCGGTTATCAATGCGAAACCTGATGTAATAATTGATATGGGTGAAAAGAAAAAGGGAATTGAAGAAGATTTAAATAAGCTTCAAGAACAATTAAAGATTCCTGTAGTTTTCATAGAATTAACTCTTGATAAATTACCGGAAGCATTTGAAAGACTTGCTGAAGTTTTAGGAAATAAGGAAAGAGGAAAAGAGCTTTCTGAATATATTAAGAAGACATATAAGGAAATTGAAGAAAACAAAGCGAAGATAAAAGATGTTAAAAAAGTTTATTATGGTGGAGGAAAAACAGGATTATTTGCAAATGCAAAAGGTTCTATTCACGCTGATATTATAGAGTTTATCGGTGCTCAAAATCCAATTGCTGTGGAAAAAGTTCAAGGTGGTTCAGGAAATGAAATTCCTTTTGAAAAATTATCAGAAGTAAATCCGGATTTCTTAATTTTTGAATCAAAAGAATTAGCTGAACAAATTAAAGGTGAAGCAACTTTTAAAACTCTAAAAGCTGTAAAGGAAAATAAAGTTTTCTATGCGCCTAGCGGACCATATAACTTTTTCGGAAGACCACCTGCAGCAAATAGAGTAATTGGAATGAAATGGCTTGGTAATTTAGTTTATCCTGAAGTATATAAATATGATATGGAGAAAGAGGTAAAAGAATTCTATAAATTATTTTACAATTATGAATTAAAAGATGAAGAAGTAAAAGAAATTTTAGGAAAATAAAATTTTTTATTACTAATTTAATGTATGTGGAACGATTAAAAATTTATTGTTTTATATCAAAAAAGACTGTGTTGTAATCGCACAGTCTTTTTCGTTCTAATTTTTTTAATTGTTTTCTATACATTAAATCTAAAATATACTACATCTCCATCTTGCATAATATATTCTTTTCCTTCAAGTCTTACAAGACCTTTTTCTCTTGCAGCAACCATACTGCCTAGAGAGATTAAATCATCATAATTTACTATTTCAGCTCTGATAAATCCTCTTTGAATATCTGAATGTATTTTTCCGGCAGCATTTACAGCATTTGTTCCAATTTTAATTGTCCAAGCTCTTGTTTCTTCCGGACCTGCTGTTAAAAAGCTCATAAGACCTAAAAGATTGTAACTTTCCTTTATTAACTTTGAAACACCGCTTTCAGATATGCCTAAATCATTTAAAAATTCAATTTGTTCATCATCTTCAAGTTCTGAAATTTCTTTTTCTATTTGAGCACTAATTACTACGATTCCAGAATTTTCTTGCTTTGCAAAATCATTTAATACTTTTACATATTCATTGCTTTTTCCTTCATCAAGCATATCGTCTTCATTTACATTTGCAACATAAATTATGGGCTTTACACTAAGGAGAGAAAAGTTTTTTAAAATTGCTTTTTCGTTATCGTTAAAACTTAAAGATCTTATTGATTTACCTTCTTCCAAAACAGGTAATATTTTTTCTAAAAGGTCAACTTCTTCTTGGAAACTCTTATTACCCTTTAAGGACTTTCTGGCTTTTTCTAATCTTTTTTCAACTAGTTCAAGATCTGATAATATAAGTTCCAAGTTGATAGTTTCAACATCTCTTAGAGGATTAACTTCTCCATCTACATGGACAATATTTTCATCTTCAAAACATCTTATAACTTCAACAATAGCGTCAACCTCTCTAATATGAGATAAGAATTTATTTCCTAGACCTTCACCTTTACTGGCTCCTTTTACAAGACCTGCAATATCATAAAATTCAATTACTGCAGGAATTGTCTTTTTTGAATTGTAAAGTTCTGTCAATTTATGTAATCTTTCATCAGGTACATTTACAAGACCCACATTAGGATCTATAGTACAGAAAGGATAATTTGCTGATTCTGCTCCGGCTTTAGTAATTGCATTAAATAATGTACTTTTACCAACATTTGGTAGTCCAACTATTCCTAATTTCATTTATAATCTCCTTTTTTTATTTAAAATACACAAGACATATTATATCATAATTCTTCTAATATAATCAATCATAATCTAATAGGATGTTAATTATATATTTTCATAAGATAGAATTTTATTAAGTGCTCGTAATTTGAATGTACTTTCAATTCGTGTTATAATATTAGGAAGATATGAGATATGATAATAGGAGGATTTATGCTAGAAGTTAGTGCCGGTGGAGTTGTTATTCATAATGGTGAATTTCTACTGTTGAAGAAATTTAGCAATGAATGGGTTTTGCCAAAAGGTAGACTTGAAAATAATGAAACTAAAGAGCTTGCCGCTATTAGAGAAGTTCAGGAAGAGTCAGGAATACATGCTGAAATTGTAAAGTATTTAGGATTTGTAAAATATGATTATCAACATAATGATGGCGAAAAAGTGAAAAAAACAGTTCATTATTTTTATATGGAGCCCGAAGATTTGAATTTAATTCCACAAAGAGAAGAAGGTTTTGTAGAAGCAATATTTTTACCATATGATAAGGCTGTGAAATTAGTAAAGCATGATGCTGAAAGGAATATGTTAAAGAGTGCAAACTATTTTTATGAAAAGAGAAAAAGAAAATAATGGCATTTTCAACAGAGTTAAAAAATGAACTTTCAAGAAGAGAAATAGTAGAAAAAGATTCTGCTATTTCTGAGCTTTCTGCTTTTATAAGAACTAATGGAACTATAGTTTTCAGTAATTTCGCTTTTATAATCAGATTTGAAACTACAAATAATTCGATTATAAGAAGAATTTTTAAACTTTTTAAATTTCTATACTCTTATGACGGGAAAATAATAGTTTCAAAGATTTCAAATTTAAGAAAAAATAATGTGTATAAAATTGTAATAGAAGATGAAGAAATTTCAAAAAAATTTTTAGAAGATACCTTCTTTTCGGATTTGGACAGTCTTTTTCCGAAAGATAATCTTTATGAAGATTCAGCTAAAAGTAGAAATTTCATTAAAAATTTTTTATGTGGAATTTTTTTAGGTGCCGGGTCAATAGCAAATCCTGACAGGAGTTACCATCTTGAATTTACTCTGAATTCAAATGAATTGGCAAAACTTGTAATAAAATATTTAAAGCTATTTGGAATAAAAGCCAAAAGTTTAGAAAAAAAAGGACAATACATCGTCTATGTAAAAGATAGTACAATGATTTCCGACTTCCTTTCATTAATTGGAACGGTAAATAGTTTATTTAAGTTTGAAGAAACGAAGATGATAAAGGAAATAAAGAATAATACCAATAGACTTACAAATTGTGAAACGGCAAATCTAGATAAAACTTTAAATACCGCTTTTGCTCAAATTGATGCGATAAATAAGGTTTATAAAAGATATGGTAAAAATAATATTGATAAAAATTTACTTGAACTATGCGAGTTAAGATTGAAAAATCCTACTTTTTCATTAAAGGAATTGGCGGATATTTTAAAAATTAGCAAATCGGGAGTAAATCATAGATTCAAAAAAATAATGGAAATGGCGAATAAAATTTAATTTTGTTCGCTTTTTTTATTATAAGCAAAAATGACTTTACATTTTGTAAAGTCATTTTTTAGTAAAATAAAGGAAAAATACTTGACATCCTATATATATATATATAATGGTTACATTATTATTTGTTTAGGAGGATTATTTCATAATGAAATTATTAAAAAAATTATCCGCAGTAGCAGTAGTTGTAATTTTAGTTATAGGGGGTTCTTATTTTTTGTTTAGAACAGATAATGGGAAACCTAAAATAACTAATGAAACTATTGGAGTGCAAGTTAAAGAATTAAAAGAATTGGCTACTATACAGTATAAGTACAAAGAAATTGCCAGTAGAGAAGATTGGAATACTTTATTCAATATCAAGTTACCATTTACAAAGTCAAGTTTTATAGTAAGTTATACAGGAATTTTAAAATTAGGAATTGACTTATCCGAAACAAAGGTTGATGTTGATGAAAATAGTAAAACTATAAAGGTCACATTACCTGAATCAAAAGTATTATCAAATGAGTTGGATTTAAAATCTTTAAAAGTTTATGATGAGAAAAATTCTATTTTTAATCCAGTTAAAGTTAAAGAATATTCTGAATTTACTCAAAGCGGTAAGGAAAATGCGGAAAAAGATGCAAGAGAAAGCGGAGTTTTTGAACAGTCAAAAGAAGTTGCAAAGAAAATCATTATAGATCTTCTAAATACAACAAAAGAAATAAAAGAAAATTATAAGATAGTATTTGAATAAAATGTAAGACTTTACATCTCGTAAAGTCTTTTTTAAGTAAATTGAACTGTAACTTTGCTATTTTCATTTTTAAAATCGTCAAATGAAAAAGAATTAATATTTTCTAAATTTGTATATTTTAGATAATATTTTAAAGTTTTTGCATTTGATATTGAATAGTAAAGAGTGATGTTTTGAGAGTTTTCTGAAAGATTTTCTACATCCTTTTTACTAATTGTAAATTTTTTTAAAGAATTAAATAAAATATTTTCGTTATCTTCTGAAAATTTATTTGTTTTTAAATTTTCCAATTCTATGTATGCTCTTATAAATCTTTTTGTAGGGGTGTAAATATTTCCTTTTAATTCTCTTTTTTCTAAATATTTTTCTAAATTTCTTATATGTTTTGTAAAGCTAGGACTGTTAGTCATTATATTATATTTATTTTCATAAACTTTTAAATATCCATCTTCAATTTCTACAATTAAACTTTTATTGTTTTTGTCTGTAAACATATAATGATAATGTCTTGAATAGTTGTTTTCATCAACAAGGGATTTTTCTATTACATATATTTTTGGAGCAAGTTTTTTTATGTCTTCAAGCGTTTCACAATTTGTCAAGAATACATTTAAAATCTTTGTAGATGTTAAATTAATTTTTGATTCCACAGGTTCTTTTTTGAAATATATAGCATTTCTAAAGGAGTTGGTACAACCTAATAGACCTTTTTCATTTATTCCATCTATTAAATGGTCATAATCTTTAAAAGTTGCTCCCATTATCTTATATTTAGTATATAATTTATTTCCAAAGACATCTTCTTCGTAGTTAAAATCTTTTGGAAAATACTTAAATTCATATCTATGATAGGATCTTAAATCCATAGTTCTTCCAAGTAATGTTTCTCCATTTCTAAGAATAGAAAAAGTTGTACACATAAAATCACCTCTTAGAGTATTATAACAAAAAAACTTTATAAATCCAAATAAATTTGCCTTTTTTCTTAAATTAGATTAAAATATAAGTAGATATTTTATGAGGTGATATGTTGAAAGAAATTAGACTTTTTTGGAAGGTTTTAAAAAATAATAGATTGACTTATTTTCTTTCTATGATTTCTACAATTTTTATACAAATTTTTTCAGGACTTACACCTATCGTAATTATGATTACTGTAGATTCAATAATTGGAAATAAGGAGTATAAATATGATATTTTAAAGAAGGCCGTTAATCTTATTGGCGGTAGAGATTATCTTAGAGAGAATATATACATATTAGCTTTTGTGATTGTTATTTTAACTGGTATTAGTTGTATTTTTATTTTTTTGAGAAATTATTATTCTAATGTTGCTTGTGAAAACTTAATTTTTAATTTAAAAGAAAAAATGTATAATAAGTTTTTAAATTTAGATATGAGATGTTTGAATGATTATTCTACAGGGGATTTAATTCAAAGAAGTTCTTCTGATATTGAAACTGTAAGAAAACTTTTTGCGGCTCAACTTGTTAATGCTTTTGGTTCTATTGCAACAATTGTTTTGGTAATAGTTGTTATGTCTTTAATAAATTTAAAACTTGCTACAATAAGTATAACTCTTTGTATTGTAATTGCCATTTTGTCATCTGTTTTTTATAAAAAAATTGGCGAAATTTTTAAAAAGACGGATGAAGCTGAAAGTGATTTAATGGTTTTTATAAAAGAGGCTCTATTTAATATAAGAGTTATAAAGGCTTTTAATAGAGAAGATTACATTTTAAATCTATTCAGAGAAAAAAATGAAGAATTTAATATAACTCAAAACAATTTTATGAAGACTTTTGCAAGATTTAGGGCTATAAATGACTTTTTAACTTTCTTACAACTTGCAATTATTTTAGTAGTTGGAGGATATGAAACTATTACAGGACGAATGAATTTTGGAGATTTAATTGCTTTTGTTATCTATATTAATATGATTATTTGGCCTATCAGACAAATGGGACAATTACTTAGTGATATGGCAAGGGCAAGTGTTTCAATCTCAAGAATTTACGAAGTTTTGGATTTCCCGGAAGAAGATTATGATTATGGAATAAAAAATGTTTCTTTTTCTGAAAAGATTGAATTTAAAAATGTCAGTTTAAAAATAAATAATAATACTATTTTAGATAATATCAGTTTTGTTTTAAATTCAGGAGAAAGCCTAGGAATTATCGGATCTACCGGTAGTGGAAAAAGTATGATAGTTTATCTATTACTTGGATTTTTTGAAGCAACAAGTGGAGAAATTTTAATTGACGGTATAAATATAAAAGAAATAAATAAAAGATATATTAGAGAAAAAATTTCTGCGATTATGCAAGATAGTGAACTTTTTAATATGTCAATTTTGGACAATATAAAAATTGTAAATGATGATATTGATGAAAGTTCCGTTTATAATGCAACTGAGATTTCATCAATACATAATGAAATTATGGATTTTTCTTCTAAATATAGAACAACAGTAGTAGATAATGGTGTAAATCTTTCCGGCGGACAAAAGCAAAGAATTTCTATTGCTAGAGGTTTGTTAAAACCTTTTGAAGTATTGATTTTAGATGATAGCCTAAGTGCTGTTGATATGAATACAGATTTAAAGATAAATAATGCACTGAAATCTATGGATAGAAAATTTACTTCTATTATTATTTCTCATAGAATTTCAACTATAGCTAATTGTGATAATATAATTGTTATGGATGATGGGAAAATAGTTGAAAGTGGAAAACACAATGAGTTGATTAAGAAAAATGGAATGTATAGCAAAATAAATGAAATTCAAAGTAAGGAATATGATGTAAACAATGAATAAAAAGAAAATTGTAGATATAAATGTTTTTAAAGATTTAATAAAATTTTATAAAATAGAATACAAAAAACTTTATATGCTGATGTTTGTAGTTATAATTTCAGGAATTTTGCAAGCTGTTGTCCCTCTATCTATAAAATTATTAACGGATGATTTTATAACAAAGCAAAATTTAAAGGGATTTATTATTGCGGGAATTGGATTTTTCTCACTCGTAATAATATCAACTCTTGCAATTTACAGTTTTTATGTTTTTGGAGGGAAGCTTGAATATCAAGTTTCAAAGGAAATAAGAAAGTCGGTTTTTGAGAGAATTGAGAAATTTTCTCTGACAAATATAAAGAAGTATGAAACAGGAGAACTAATTTCCAGATTAACTTCGGATGTTCAAAAACTTAGTGAAGTTTTCAGCTGGGGAGTTATAGATGCCTGTCATAGCATAATTGTTTTGTTAATTTCTATTTCTATTATGTTATATCTAAGTTATACATTGACTCTGATGTTGTTTTTGATATTACCTGCAATTTATATTGTAACTGTAATCTTTCAAAAAAATATTTTGAAATTTCAAAGAAAAGTAAGAGATTATAATTCAAAAATTATAAGAAGTTATACAGAATCATTAAGTTATATAAAGACTATCAAAGCACTTGGAATTGAAGATAAAAAGAAAAAAGAGTTTAAGGCTTACAATGAAAAATATAGAAAATATAATTTGCTGTCAATACTTATTTCAGCTATTTTTGTACCTACAGTTATGTTTGTCGCAAGTATTGGGGTCGGTTTTGCATTTAATTTTTCATCAATTTCAGTTATGAGAAATGTTATGACTTATGGAGCTTTTTTGAGCTTTTTAACTTATAGTTTTCAAATTTTTGAACCTTTTAAAATGTTGGCACAAATTTTTACTGATTTAAAATCTGCACAAGCATCTGCTGAAAGAGTTTTTCAAATTTTATATGAAGAAGACGAAATTCTTGAAGAAGAGGAAAGTGATTTGGATTTTGAAGGGAATATAAAATTTGAAAATGTAAGTTTTCATTATTTTGATGATGATAAATTAATTTTAAAAGATTTTAATTTTGAAATAAAAAACGGAGAAAGTGTTGCGTTTATAGGTAGTACAGGTAGTGGAAAATCTACAATAGTTAATCTCATTTGTAAATTTTACAATCCTACTTCAGGAGGCATTTATCTTGATGGGATAAATTATAGAAATATTGATAAAACTTGTTTGTATAATAATCTGGGATATGTATTACAACAGCCACAACTTTTCTCTATTTCTATAAAGGAAAATATAAAATTTGGAAATGAAAATGCAACGGATGAAGAAATTTTAAAAGTTTGTAATTTACTTGGCATTGATGAATTTATTTCTAAGTTGCCAAATGGGATAGATACTGTTATTGGAGAAACGGGGTATAATATATCAGGAGGACAAAAACAATTAATATCTTTTGCAAGAGCATTGATAAAGAATCCAAAATTATTGGTATTGGATGAGGCAACTTCTTCAATAGATACTGAAACTGAAAAAATAATTCAAAATAAAATGAAAGATATTTTAAAGGGAAAGACATCTATTATTGTTGCACATAGATTATCAACGATTAAGCATTGTGATAAAATTGTTTTAATTGAAAATGGAAATATTCTTGAACAAGGAACACATTTAGAATTATTAGATAAAAAAGGAATTTACTATAAAATGTATATTTCTGAAGAACTGAAAATATAGGAGGATGTTATTATGAGTGATAGTTGTAGTTCAGGAGGATGCTCAGGATGCCCTAGTGCATCAAGCTGTGGAGTATCAGAAGAGTTTGAAAGTTTATTAGTTGATCAAAATCAATTTAGTGATATAAAAAAAGTTATTGGTGTTATAAGTGGTAAAGGAGGAGTTGGAAAATCTTTAATAACTTCTATGCTTGCTACAGGAATGATGAAGAGAGGTAAGGAAGTTGGTATTTTAGATGCTGATGTTACTGGCCCATCAATACCTAAATCATTTGGAATAGATAGCAAGGCAAAGATAGATGAAAGAGGAATTATTCCGTGTAGAACTGAAAACGGAATAAAAATAATGAGTATAAATTTATTACTTGAAAAAGAAACTGATCCGGTTATTTGGAGAGGACCTGTTATAGGTGGAGTTATAAAACAATTTTGGACAGATGTAGTTTGGGAAAATGTGGATTATATGTTTGTAGATATGCCACCGGGAACAGGTGATGTTCCACTAACAGTTTTTCAATCATTACCTGTAGATGGAATTATAATTGTAACATCACCGCAAGATTTGGTTTCTATGATTGTTGAAAAAGCAGTTAAGATGGCAAGAATGATGAATATTCCAATTATCGGAATAGTTGAAAATATGAGTTATTTTAAATGTCCTTGCTGTAATGAAGAAGTAAATATATTTGGTGAAAGTGACTTACCTTACATATCAAGAAAATTTGGACTTACAAATGTTGCAAAAATTCCTCTCGATAAAAAAATACCTGAAATGGTTGATGAAGGTGAAGCAGAAAAACTAGATACTGATTGCTTAACAGATATACTAGATGCGATAGAAAAATTATAGAGAGAACGCGTTCAAAACGAACGTGTTTTTTTATGTGGTAAAATAAGATTTTTTATAGACTTAAAGGGCTTACGATTTCTAAAATTGAAATTAAGTACTTTTTGTTGTATAATTATTGTAAAATATGGATTAAATAAGAGGTTTTTATGGAGCATTTTAAATTAAATTTGGAAAGTGATTTTAAATTTGATGACATTGTTGTAGCTCTGGGAAATTTTGATGGCTTTCATAGAGGACATCAAAAATTGATTTCTGAATTAAATAATGTAAAATTAGAAAAAGGTTATAAGAGTGCAGTTTTTCTTTTTGAAAATCATACAAAAGATTTAATTTTTCATCAAAATGCAAGTAGGATAATGTCTTTTGAGGATAAATTAAATAAACTTGAAAGTTTTAAAATAGATTATGTTTTTAGTATTGAATTTTCTGAAAAAATTAAAAATCTTTCACCGAAAGAATTTTTAGATTTTTTAACTATCAATCTAAATATAAAACATATTGTGGTTGGAGAAGATTATAAATTTTCAAAAAATCGTGAAGGAAATACTGATTTTATAAAGTCTTATATGAAAGAAAAGTGTCTATCTTGTACCATTATTGATAAATTACGCTATGATAATATTGAGATTAGTAGTACAAAAATAATTGAATACATAAAATCAGGAAAAATTGAATTGGCAAATGATTTGTTGGGAGATAATTTTTCAATTAAGGGAAAAGTGACTCACGGCTTTCAAAGAGGAAGAGATTTGGGCTATCCTACAGCAAACTTGGAGATTTCTTTTAATTATGTTATGGTAAAAGAGGGAGTTTATTTTACCAAAACTATAGTAGATGGAAAGGGATATTTCAGTTTTTCAAGTGTCGGTTATAATCCGACTTTTGATAACAAAAAATCCACGATAGAATCGCATATATTTGATTTTGATAAGGATATTTACGGGAAAGATATTGAACTTTGCTTTTTAGAAAGATTAAGAGATAATATAAAGTTTAATTCTGTTGAGGAACTGATAGAGCAATTAAAAAAAGACGAAATTAGATGTAGAGAATTAATCAAGAATATAAAATAGGAGATAAATATGAAACAAATTTTAGTTACCGGAGGGGCAGGATATATTGGCTCTCATACTTGTATAGAACTTTTAAATGAAGGATATGAAGTTGTAATAATTGATAATTTTTACAACTCCAGCGAAAAAGTTTTAAAGATAATTGAAGGACTTAGTGGTAAAAAATTCAAGTTCTACAAAGGTGATATTAGAGACAAAGAAATACTTAGAAAGATTTTTTCAGAAAATGATATTTATGGAGTAATTCACTTTGCAGGACTTAAGGCTGTTGGAGAATCTGTTGAAAAACCTATAGAATATTATGATAATAATATTAATGGAAGCATAAAACTTATAGAAGTTATGAGAGAGTTTAATGTAAAAAATTTAATTTTCAGCTCTTCTGCTACTGTTTATGGAAAGCCGAAGTCAGTTCCTATAAAAGAAGATTTTTCACTTTCTGTAACAAACCCTTATGGAAGAACCAAATTGTTTTTAGAAGAAATTTTTACAGATTTATATATTTCCGATAATGAGTGGAATATTGTTCTTCTTAGATATTTTAACCCGATTGGAGCTCATAAGAGTGGTAGAATAGGTGAAAACCCTAATGGAATTCCTAATAATTTAATACCATATATAACTCAAGTTGCAGTTGGTAAACTGGACTATGTTAGAGTTTTTGGAGATGACTATGAAACAAAAGACGGAACAGGTGTAAGAGATTATATTCATGTTTTGGATTTAGCTTTAGGTCATATAAAGGCAATTAAAAAATTTGAAGACAGTAAGGCTGTTAGAATTTATAATCTTGGAACAGGCGAAGGTTATAGTGTTTTTGATATGATTAAAAATTTTGAAGAAGTTACAGGTAAAAAGATAAAATATGTAGTTACTCCAAGAAGAAGTGGAGATATTGCAGAATGTTATGCTGATTCTACTAAGGCAAAGGAAGAACTTGGTTGGGAAGCTAAATATGGAATAAGAGAAATGTGTGAAGACAGTTGGAGATGGCAATTAAATAATCCAAATGGATATGAGGATTAAAGAGGTTTAAAAAATGGACACGAAGAGTATTTACTACGAAAATAATATAGTTAAGGCAATATTACATTTTGCAATACCGGGAATTTTAAGTATTCTTATTGCAGAATTATATAATATGGTTGATACATTTTTCGTTGGTAGATATGTAGGAGCCGATTCAATCGGAGCTTTAAGTGTAGTTTTTCCTCTACAAAGACTTGTTATTGCAATTTCTGTTTGTCTTGGTATAGGAGTTTCAAATTTAATTTCCAGAAGACTTGGGGAAAAAAGAAATAAAGATATAACAAAATATACAACAGCTGTAAATGGACTAACTTTACTTATAATATTTGTAGTTACAATTATATCAATTCTATTTGTTGAGGATATTTGCATGTTTTTAGGAGCTAGAAACGATATACTGATATATTCTATCAAATATTTACGGATAGTTATATTTGGTAGCATATTTTTAGCTTTTACAACGGTTTTCGGTTATATGAATATAGCTTATGGAAATATGAAAGTCATGTTAATTGCTTCAAGTATTGGAGCTTTAATAAATATAATTGTCGATTATATTTTGATTAAAAACTTTAATATGGCTGTTGAAGGAGCTGCAATTGCCACTATTTCAAGTCAATTTATATCTTTTTTATTTTCACTTGTTTTTGTAAAAAAATTACAGAAAGAAAATAATTTTTCTTTAATTCCAAGACTTGACTCGAAAATTTCATTTAATATTTTAGCAATAGGTTTTTCTTCGTTCATAATAGAATTTTCAGATGCTATTTTAATTAGTGTCCTTAATCATTTACTTTTACCCGTTGGTGGTAATGATGCAATTATTTTGGTAGGAGTAATTACAAAGGTTTCTATGTTTATGTTTGTTGCAATGATAGGGGTAAGCAGTTCAATTCAACCACTCATCTCTTATAATTATGGAGCAAAAAATTTTGTTAAAATCAAGAAAATTTTAAAAACAGGATTTGTTTTTGTATTTTCACTATCAACTCTTATATGGATATTTATGAATTATAAGGTTAAATTTATTATAGGTCTATTTCTAAAAGATGAAAGACTTTTACAAATGGCAACAGATAGTTTTAAATATGTTATTTTAGTTTTTCCAATTTTAAGTTTTTATTACATTTGTATATACTTTTTTCAATCAGTCGGTAAGGAAAAATATAATTTTTTCTTATCAATTTATAGAGAAACACTTTTATATATTCCAATAGTTATAATTATGGTAGGAAGATTTGGTGTTTTAGGAGCATGGATTAGTTATCCGATAGTTGATTTTATTTCTGCTGTAACAGGATTTATCTTGCTTTTAAAAACTGTTAAAAAGATTAGTACTTTTTAGGAGGTTGTTATGGATTTAGGTAAAATTAGAGAAGATTTAGAAATTTGTATGGATGAACTTATCAAAAAAGCTAAATTTGAAGAGGGAGACATTTTTGTTTTAGGTTGTAGTACAAGTGAGGTAAAAGGAAAACATATAGGAAAAGATACTGATATTGAAGTAGGAAAGCTAATTGTTGAAACTATAAAAGAAAAGTTAGATAAAATTAAAGTGAATTTTGCTGTTCAATGTTGTGAACATTTAAACAGAGCTTTGGTTATAGAAAAAGAAGTTGCGATTAAAAATAATTTTGAAATAGTTAATGTGGTACCACAAAAAAATGCGGGTGGTGGAGTAGCTACTTCTGCATACGAATTATTTAAAAATCCTGTGGTTGTAGAAAAAATAGTTGCAAAAGCAGGACTTGATATAGGAGATACATCAATCGGAATGCATGTTAAATTTGTTCAAATACCGGTAAGATTATCAATAAAAGAAATAGGAAATGCACATTTGACTGCATTAACTTCTAGACCGAAATTGATTGGAGGAAGTAGGGCAGTTTATCAATAATTAATTGGAGAATATATGTTTGAATTTTTAAAAGATATAAAAGAATTGGAAGATGTAGAGAGTGTTGAAAAAATAAATAAAGGATATTCTAAAGATGAAAAGTTTAAGATAAAATTAAAAAATAAAAGTGGATATTTACTTTTAAGATTATCCGATATTTCTCTTTATGAACAAAAAAAAGAAGAATATGAAGTTATTTCAAAATTTTCTAAACTAGGTTTTGAAATGTCAAAGCCTATAAGTTTTGGAATATGTAATGGTAAAAAGAATGTCTATATGCTCTTATCTTGGATTAACGGAGTTGATTTAAGTGAGGCGCTTCCAAAACTTTCAATAGAAGAACAATATTTACTTGGAAGAAAAGCAGGAAGAATTCTAAAAGCTATTCACAGTCTAAAAGTTGAGGACAAAAATTTTGATGATAGGCTTAAAATAAAATTGTTGGATAAAATAGAAAAATATGAATCATCTAATGTGAGAGTTGAAAATGACAATAATTTTATTGAATATGTTAAAAGAAATGTAGATAAAGTTTGTGGAAATTATTCTTATTTACATGGAGATTTTCATCCTTCAAATTTAATTCTAATGGAAAATAATGAGATAGGAGTTATAGATTTTAATCGTTGGTGCATATTTGACTCTTATGAAGAATTTTATAAACTGGAAAGTTTTGGTATAGAATTTAGTATTCCATACTGTGTCGGACAGATTGACTCATATTTTGAAGATGATGTTCCGAATGAATTTTGGGAGATTCAAGCAATTTATGTAGCTTGTTATACCTTGTATTCAATTAAATGGGCTGAAAAATTTGGAGAAAAAGAAATTCTTGGAATGAAAAGAAGATTTTATAAGACTTTTGAAAATTATGAAAATTTTAAAACAATTATACCTAAATGGTATGCTGATTATAAAAATAAGAACCCCACCCTTCCACGATGCTTCGCATCGGGTGGGGCCCCGGGAACCTTGTTGTTTCACAATAATAAAGGCTATTCGCTTTAAAACGAATAGCCTTCTTCTCTATTTAGAATAGTTTGGAGCTTCTTTAATTATTTGAACATCATGTGGGTGAGATTCAATAAGTCCTGCACCTGTCATTTTTACAAATTGTGCAGTATCTCTTAAAGTTTGTAAGTCTTTAGCACCTGTATATCCCATGCCGGCTCTAATTCCACCAACGATTTGGTAAATTGCATCTGCTAAAGTTCCCTTATAAGGAATTCTTCCTTCAATGCCTTCCGGAACAAGTTTTTTACCTTCTTCTTGGAAGTATCTATCTTTTGATCCTTTTTCCATTGCTGCAAGAGAACCCATACCTCTATAAGTTTTAAATCTTCTTCCTTGGTAAATTTCAAATTCTCCCGGAGATTCATCAGTTCCTGCAAGCATTGAACCTAACATTACAACATTTCCACCTGCAGCAAGAGCTTTAACAACATCTCCTGAATATTTTAATCCACCATCTGCAATAATTGTTTTTCCCATTTCTCTTGCAACAGTAGCACAATCATAAACAGCTGTAATTTGTGGAACTCCTACACCTGCAACAACTCTTGTTGTACAGATTGAGCCAGGACCAACACCAACTTTAACAACATCAGCACCTGCTTCAAAAAGTGTTCTTGTTGCTTCTGCTGTTACAACATTTCCTGCAATAATATCAAGGTCTGGATATTTTTCTCTAATTTCTTTAACTTTTCTTACAACTCCCATAGAATGACCATGAGCAGTATCTATAACTAAAGCATCAACACCAGCATTTACAAGAGCTTCTACTCTTTCAAAAGTATCAGCACCAGTTCCAACTGAAGCTGCTACAAGGAGTCTTCCTTGTGCATCTTTTGCAGAATTTGGATATTTAACAACTTTTTCTATATCTTTAATAGTTATTAAACCTGTTAAAATTCCTTTTTCATTTACAAGAGGTAGTTTTTCTATTTTATGATTTCTTAAAATTTTTGTAGCATCATCTAAAGTAGTATTAGAAGGAGCTGTTACTAAATTTTCTTTTGTCATTACAGAATCAATTTTAACTGAATAATCTTCTAAAAATCTTAAATCTCTATTAGTCAAAATTCCAACTAATTTTTTTTCTTCCATTGAATTTACAATAGGAACGCCGGAAATTCTATATTTTCTCATCAAATCTTCAGCTTCTTGAACTTTATGTTCCGGAGTTAAGAAAAATGGATCATTAATAACTCCGCTTTCTGAACGTTTAACTTTTCTAACTTCTTCAGCTTGAAGTTCTATGGGCATATTTTTATGTATTACGCCAAGTCCGCCTTCTCTTGCCATTGCAATGGCCATCTTATGTTCTGTTACAGTATCCATCGCAGCAGAAATAATAGGGATATTTAGTTTGATTTTCTTTGTAAGTTGTGATGATAAATTTACATCCTTTGGTAAAACTTCACTCTTTGCTGGAATTAAAAGTACATCATCAAATGTTAAGCCTTCTTTTTGGAATTTTGTTTCCCACATAATATTTTCTCCTCCTAAATTAAATTATTTGTTTTAAACATATTTTTAAGATTTTTAATCACGATTAAAATTTATCAAAAAATATATTAACATATATTATACAACAATTTATAAAAAAATCAATTAAAAAAATTAAAAATTATGTAGAAACAAAAGTTTTCCTACAAAAATCGACTAAAAATTTTATATTTTATTGTTTTTTATGTAAAATATAAAATATTTTTATAAGTATAGTAGATTTTAAAAATTTAAAAATGTGCAGTACAAATTTATGTTAATAATTCATACTATTTTTTTCTCTGCTATATTTTATTTGATGTGAAATATAGTGAAAAAATACTTTTAAATATATATATTTAACAATTTTTAAAAAATTTTTGAATAAATTTCAAAAAAACATAAAAAAATTAATGAAAGGTATTGAAATTTTTTTAAAACTACACTATAATTTAAGTATACTATAATATTATAGTGGAGTCCAATATATCAGTACATAGTTGGATGTGTTTGTTATAGTAAAAATTTTAGGAGGTATATTAGAATGAGAGTAGAAAAAGGATTACTTTATACTAAAGATCATGATTGGGTAAAAGTTGAAGGAAATGTAGTAACAGTTGGACTAGCTGATTATGCACAAGATCACTTAGGAGATATTGTTTATGTTGAACTTCCAGAAGTTGATGATGAAGTTGAAGCAGGTGATTCTTTAGCATCTGTAGAATCTGTAAAAGCTGCAAGTGATATTAATGCTCCTGTTTCAGGAAAAGTTATTGAAGTTAATGAACTATTAGATGATGAACCTGGTGAAATTAATAAAGATTGTTATGCTGCATGGGTTTGCAAAATTGAAATGTCTAATCCGGCTGAATTAGAAGAATTAACTAATGACGCTGATTATGAAGCATCATTATAATAATTTCTTAAAGTTATTTTTTAATAAATGCCACTTGCGTGGCATTTATTTTTTTGATAAGGAGGTTGTATGGTAGATAATTCCAGAAATAAAAATTTTAAATTAGGTATTATTTTTATGATTATTTCCACACTTGGTTTTAGTTTTATGCAAATTTTTGTAAAATTGACATCAGGTAAATTTACACTTATGCAACAGGTTTTTATGAGAAATTTTGTAATGTTAATTATTTGTGCTGTGTATATCTTGATAAGAGGAAGTAGTTTTTTAGGAGAAAAAAGAAATAGAAAATTGCTTCTTATGAGATCTGTTTTCGGATATATGGGAGTGATTTTTAATTTTTATGCTATAAATCATATGATTGTTGCAGATGCAGGAATATTGCAAAGAACTAGTCCTATTTTTGTAGTCTTAATTGCTTGTTTTTTATTTAAAGAAAAATTTACACTGGAAAGATTTTTAACTTTAACATTTTCTTTTATAGGTGCAATTTTTGTAGTAAGGCCACAATTTAATTCCAGATTATTTCCTGCAATGGTTGCGATGAGTTCTGCACTTAGTGCATCTATAGCCTATATGTGTGTATCAAAAATAGGAAAAGCAGAAAAAACTGAAACTATAATTTTTATATTCTCTTTGTTTTCAACTATTTGTAGCTTTCCATTTATATTTAAGAATTTAAATATTCCCGATTTGAAAATTTTTATATACTTAATTTTAATAGGTGTTGCGTCCGCTGTTGGACAATTTGGGTTGACGATTAGTTATCAATATGCAAATGCCTCTGAGGTAAGTATATTTAATTATTTAGGAATAGTATTTGTTGTCATTTTAGGAAAAGTAATACTTGACGAGTCAGTAAGTATATACAGTTTAATAGGAATTGTACTTATTTTTTCTATGTCATTGATGTCATATATAATAAATTCTCGAAAGAATAAAGAGAAAAAACTGTAAAAAATAATAAATATTACATTTTTTTAATATTTTTAAGTTTTTTTTTCGAAAAATACCATATTTTTTGTAACTATTCTGTAACCTTTGAAAAATAGAGAATTATAAAATAATAAAAATTACAAAAAAGTTATAAACACTAACTTTAAGTTAAGAATATTGTTAAATTTACCAATAATTTTAAGAAATTTTTTGAAAAATATTGAAATTTATTGACGATTTTATATAAAATCATTATAATTCTATTATCTGGTTAAAGTTTCTTAACCTGATTAATTTAATTAAGGAGTGATTATTTGAAAAGAGCAATATTTAGAAGTGTTTTAGCATGTTTGTGTGTTTATGCTACATTTTCTGGATTTTCATCTAAGTCACTTGCAAATGAAAAGGTAAAGGGATTTGTAATCTCATCAGAGTCCGAAACCAAAACTATTGAAAAGGTAAATAGCAGAATTTTAGATAACACTAATGGTAGTGCATCTAAGATTTCTTATGTAGTTAATATAGAGGATAAAATTAGCTTCAGTTTGGCAGGTTTACTTTCATTAGATAAAGGTGGAGTTGTTATTCCGGTTAAGGGTAGCAATATTGATGAAGTTTCGAAATCTGTTTTAAAAAATAGTGAGCAAGTGTATGTTGTTGGAGATAAAAGTTCAATTTCAGATGATATTTTGAATGATTTAGGTGTTAAATTTCAAAGAATAGGTTCCGATAAATCTGAAGACACAAATTATCATGTAAATAAGTTTTTGGATAATCGTGATTTATTGGTTGTTGATTTAAAAAATGATTCTGATATTTTAGGTGCTGTTCATTATGCACGAATTTATAATATGAATTTGTATATTTTTGATTCAACTAAGGAAATTAATGAAAAAATAATTTCAGAAGTAAAAAATGAAAAAAATATATACTTCTATGATGGTGTAAATTCTTTATCAGATAAAACAAAGGCTAAAATATATGATTTATCTGGAAAGGATAAAAAAGATATAAAGAGTTATTCTTTAGATGGAAAAGACTTATTCAAGATATTCAAGGATAGATTTTCATTAAGAAAAAGTGATAATGTTGTTTTATCAGAAAATAAAAATTTAACAGATATGTTGAGTTCTTATATTTTTGCTGATAAGAGTGAATATAATTATTTGTTAATGGATTCAAAGTCTATGAATTTAGACGTCGAAAAACTTGTTAATGAGTCCGGTGCAAAAAATTTACATTATGTATCAACTGATGAGTTGGGGAAATATATAAATTTTAGATCTTTATTATCATCAATAAATAAAGAAGAAGCTACAGGATTTGAAGTTAATGAAGACAAGGGTGAGATAACTCTATCAAATTCAAATACTGATAAAAAAGATGAAAATACAGTTTCAGAACAAGTTACAGTAAAATCTAATGAAAAATTAGTTGACGGTAAGGTTGTTCCGAAAGAAGAAAAAAAAGCATCTGAAAAAACTGATACTGAAAAATCAAGTAATGATTCATCTAACGACAAGAGTAGTGATAAAAGCTTTGATTATAGTAAAGTTTTGGTTATGAATGCTACATCATATACTAATGATCCATCAGAAAATGGCGGCTATGGTACAACTAGATTGGGAACTCCTCTTAGATATGGAGTAGTTGCAGTTGATCCTAAAGTAATTCCTTTGGGAACGAAGTTATATATTGAAGGGTATGGTTATGCTGTTGCAGAAGACACAGGTGGTGCTATAAAGGGAAATAGAATTGATCTTTGTTTTACAAGCAGAGCTCAAGCCGATAATTTTGGAAGAAGAAATGTAAAAGTTTATATTTTAAAATAATGAACTTGATTTAGAGAAGAAATTAATTAATTAAATTCTTCTCTTTTTTTGTATCTTTATTTATACATTAATGATATAATAATAAAAGATATAGAAATATTGTTTGATGAGTGTATATATTAAATTTACACAATATTATATTAAATGATATAATAAATGTATGTTAGTTTCAAAATTTAATTTAACTAATAATATTATAGAGTAAGTTGAAAAGGACTTTTAGTTTAGGATAGATAGGGGGATTTTGAAGTGGGATATAAAATTCAATTTGAAGATATAACCAATGTTCAAAGAGAACTCTCCAATTCCATAGCAATTTGGAATAATTCAATAAATAATCTTTTAAAAGCGATTAAAAATTTTT
>ERZ773062.54-NODE-54-length-108777-cov-10.589623_pt1 | contig 108777 bp, 96 predicted proteins | sample MGYA00580626_ERZ773062 | MGnify/ENA primary metagenome ERZ773062 (study PRJEB29015, sample SAMEA2738003) | human oral metagenome | biome: human oral; feature: human-associated habitat; material: dental | place: China | collected 2058 ... | reverse complement strand
GGTGACGGTGGTGCGGTGCGAAGGCCGCAGATCATCTCGCGCAGGTCGGGCTGGCTGATCGAGGCCCTCCGTTCGGCCTACAGGCGTCTGGGGCTGGGGGAGGCGGTCGGGGGTGACCGGGCCTTTGAGCAGATGGTTCTGGCGCGCCTGATCGAGCCGTCCTGCAAGGCCCAGGTCCCCTGTGTCGTGGGTGATCTGGGCCTAGAGCCGGTCAGCACCAGGACCTTGTTCCGCTCCCTGGCCCGCGCTCAGGAGCGGGGCTACCGCGAGAGCCTGTCTGGGGCCTTGTTCGAGCACGTCACCAACACTGGTGGGGGGGCTGGCCCTGTGCCTGCAGGCGTGACCACCCTCTACTTCGAGGCCGAGCGTGAGGACGACCTGAGAGCCCGCCCCGTCTTCCACCACACCCATGACGCCATCGAGGCCCACCTGACCGTGGTCATGGCCGCCCTGGCCATAGCCCGCTACCTCCAGGACGCCACCGGTATCAGCATCAAACGCATCATCCGTACCCTCAAGCCCCTCCAGGAGATCACCATCAACCTCAACGGCCACCACCTCACCGCTCAGCCCCAGCTCACCCAAACCGCAGCCGGAATCCTCAAATCCCTACAGACCCCAGGGCACTAAGGCGTCATGAGTCAGGTGGTAGCAATCACGACGTACCGAAACAGTGGGGCCCTGGGACCGTTGCTACGGCCTCAGGGCCCCACAGACACCTCCGCGGAACCAGGTCACATTGTTGTGAGCAGGTGGATTGTCTGGCCGGCGGCCAGGGAGATCAGGGGAAGGAATCCTCCTAGAGGTGTAAACGAGATGACGATCATGACGCCTGCTGTGACGGCACTTTTCTTCGCCAGGGTTCGTAGCGGCAGGTCGAGCTTCGTGGCGATGAAGCCGAGCAGTACAGCGGGGATGGCCCATATCAAGGTGGGGTTGATGAAGGAGAAGAGGAAGCCCGCAAGGTACAGGGGGTTGTCCTCGAGTACTTCTTCGGTAGTGGCGCCCTTGAGAACTTCGATCATCATGTCGAGCCCAAGCACATCGGCCACTGTGGCTAGGGTCAGGCAGAAGGCACCTATAGCTACTAGGCCGGGCGCGAGTTCTCTAGCCTGTCGTCCCGTTGGGCTGTCCCATTGAGAGCGTAGCCACCCCCAGAACCGGCTGTTGCAAGCGGACTTGGTGATGATCAGCGACACGGGAACGAAAGCCACCGCCAACATGACTATCACCGCGAACGCGACTGGGAAGATGACGTCGCGATCGGGGGCGATCCCCATCACGGGCTTATCTGTGGCGACGATATTCGTAGAGATCACGTCTATTGCCCTGAACTCCACGATGACCAGGGCGATCCACACGAGCAGCAGAGCCCACCACCGCTTACGTAGCACGCGGCTGAGCGTCCATGTGCGGGATTGTGCACCTCTCATATATGTCTCTCCTCGCGGACGCATCGAGGGCCAGTTGAGCCTACTTCTTCTTGAGCCAGTTGCCTGAGGTGTCTCGCTCGTACTTCTTGGTCTTGTTGTTGACGAATCCGATGGTGCCGTCCTGCATCACGGTGATGCCGATCTCGGCGATACCGTCGCGGTGCTTGCCGTCGTACATCTCGAAGGTCATGTCGGTGGCGGCCGATGTGTCATCGAAACTCGAAGCGCAGGACTTCACGATGGTGAAACTGCTCGTGGAAGTCATGTACATGCCCTTCTCGGGATTGGATTCGTTGAGCTCTTTGTTGTCAAAGGCATCCGTCTTCCCCGGGAACAGGAAGGCGGCCACGTTCTGGGCGGGTGTCTTCTCCTCGCCGCTTCCCGCGCCCTCCTGCTCGAGCTCGGCTCGACGGGTGCTGAGATCAGAGGCGCGGTCCTTGGTCTCTCGCTCGATATCTGCCTCACTGGCAGTATCGCCGAGTTCCTCCTTGACATCCTTGCGGATCTCGTCCTCGGTGGCACCTCCGAACTCCTCGCGCAGCTGTTCATCGACGTTCTTGGCCCTCTTCGTCGCCTGTTGCTCCTTGGTCTGCTCGGGTGCTGATGCGACGGCCTCGCCGCCGCTCGCGTAGGTAACCGCACCATCGACAGCGCACATACTCGATGAGTCGAGCTTGTGTGCGGTGAAGGTGACGCCGGTGACTGGGATCTGATTGCCGTCCTTGGTGACGACGTCGATAAGTCCTTGAGGCACCTGGGCGATCGCTACACCCTTGGAGACGAAGTTGCTCAACGAGGCGAAATCGTAAACCTGGGCTGACGGACTACTCGCACCGCCTGAGGCGCTGCCGGACGGGGCGGTGGCGGCTGAGCACCCGGCGAGTGACACAGCGCCTGCAAGCAGGGCAAACGCCAGGACGGTTCTGGAGGGGCAGGACACAGGGGTACCTCGATTCGGTTGGTGGTTCAACACGACCATACGGAACTCATCGCTTCCAGTGGAAGCGATGAGTTCCTGGAATCGATGGATTCCGCCTCTCACGATGGGGACGTGGCGACATCGTTGAGGCAACGGCTTGGTGCAAATCTGCGCGCCGAGCGTCGTCGCCGTCGGCTCACGCAGGAGGACCTGGCTGAGCAGCTTGGGGTGACAACCCGATACCTGGGCGGCATCGAGCGGGCGGAGCGCAACATGACGCTCGACTCCGTTGACGCCTTGGCCCAGGAACTTGGGATCGACGCCCTGGACCTGCTGGCCAGCACGCCCTCCGAAGGGCTGGCTCAGCGCCCGTAGAGACGCTGAAGGACTGCCGGAGCCGGACTCAGTGATGAGGCCACGGCGCTCCAACTCATTGCCTCGATCTGGACAAGCTCACGCACGTGGACAGCGATCGCCACATCCACAACGTCACGCAGTGCCGCCAGGTCGCGCAGTTCTGCCTCCCCCAGCGACATGCTGGGGTCACCCACGTGCCATCTGAACCGTGCGACATGGTCGCACGCATTCGACTCCACACTCACAACGACACCCCTCCTCTACAGGTTGTGAAGACGAAAACCCCGCCGCAAGGGGCATCGACAACGGTGAAGTCGTGCCGGCAGTCGCGCTCGTACTTGTCCCAGTCGAAGTACCGGACAGCGTCCTCCGGCCACTGGTAGAACACGCCGCAGTCGTCGGCCCAGGACTCCACGAACTCGCGGAATGAGTCCCAGCAGCCCTGATCGGCCTCCTCGAACTCGCTGGCCGACGGCACGCCGTTAACGTCCAGGGAAGGTGAGCAGTTCTCGTACCAGGCGAGAAGCTCCTCCCAGCGGTCACTTCCGACGTCGACGAAGATCTCACCCCAGGCAGCCGCCCGCAGCTGCGAGATCTCACTGACGCCACGTGGGAGGTACTCAGAGTCGAGCGCGAGCACCTCTTCGCAGCCTGGGTATACATACTCCTGGCCTCCGTGGACCTCGGCGAGGGTAGCCTCTTCGATCATGTCGCAGGGGAACCAGCGGCCGACCAGATGGCCGCTGTTGTTGCAGCTCAAGCATCCGAGCCACACAGCGGGCTGAGCATCGGTTTTCATTGACATTGGAACCTTCCGAGTAAGGGGAGGTCGGGCTGCGATAGTCCAGTCTCGGTAAGGACGCTCACGGGAACAGCCCGACCACCTCTATTGCCAACCTCGGGCCGTCGGCGACGGCCCCCTGCTCCCACCCCATGGCCGGCCTGACCTTCAGTACGACGATCACGCCGTAGGATCGTTGATGAGACTGGACGAGGAGGAAAATCGTGAGGCCTATGCCCCCGTATAACGACAATCAGATGGTCGTCGCGTACTACCGGTACTCCTCCTCTTCCCAGAACGAGGCCTCTATCGAGCAGCAGCGCGAGATGGTCCACCAGTGGGTGAAGTCACAGAGTCTCGTCGTCGTGAACGAGTACGAAGACGCAGCCAAGACCGGCACCAACGCCGATCGACCCGGCTACCAGCTCATGCTGCGCGAGCTCCCGAAGATCAAGCCCGCCTACGTCGCGGTGTGGAAGAACGACCGTCTGGCACGCAAACGCACCGAGCTGATCCTGGTCAAGCAGACAATCCGCAAGGCCGGTGCCCGTGTGCACTACATCGAGGGAATCTCCCCCACCGACTCACCCGACTCTGTTCTCATGGAGGGAGTAGCGGACGCCTTCGCTGAGTACTACTCGCTCCAGCTCTCAGCCAACATCCGACGAGGCCAGCGATACAACGCCGAGCGGGCGCTGAGCAACGGCCACAAGATCTTCGGCTTCTCCGTGGGCTCCAACAAACGGTACGTAGCGGACCCGGAGACCGCGCCCATCGTCACTCAGATCTTCGACGACTACGCCCACGGCGTCTCAATGCAGAAGATCGCGGATCGTCTGAACGCCCAGGGCATCCGCACGATCCGTGGATGCCAGTTCACACCCAAGAACCTGAACAAGCTCCTGAAGAACCGCGCCTACGTCGGCGAGTACTCCTTCGGGGAGCACGTCATCGAGGACGGCATGCCCCGCCTCGTCGCCGACGACGTCTTCGAGCAGGTCCAGCGCAGGTTCGCAATCAACAAGCGTTGCGGGGCCAAGACAAAGGCCGAACTGGCCGCCCAGGGCGAGGAAGCGCCCGTCTACTGGCTCACAGGGCGCATGTACTGTCTGACGTGCGGCGAATCGATGGAGGGCGTGAGCGGCACATCCAAGACAGGCCGGACCTACCGCTACTACTACTGCCTCAATCAGCGCAAGAAGAAGTGCTCAGCCAAGACGTTGCGCAAGGACGAGATCGAGACCCGCGTCATAGAGATCATCGAGTCCTTCCTCCATCAGCCTGACATGCTGGCCTCGCTGGCTGTCGACCTAGCCGACCACTATCGCAAGACCCACGAGCGCGGCGATGAGGTCCTCAATGCGCTGGAGGCCCGCAGGAGGGACATCGAGGCCAAGCTCGCCAACTTCGTCAAGGCGATCGCCCAGGGGATCTTCAACGCGTCGACCGCTGAGGCCATGAACGCCCTGGAGGCCCAGAAACAAGAACTCGACGCCGCGATCCAGACCGAGTGTGTCAAGGCAACCCTCTTCGAGGACGAGGTCTCAATCGGATCATTCTACAAGAGGTTCGCCGAAGCCACGATCGACACCGTCGACACACGCGACCAGCTGTTCGACTACTTCGTCGACAAGGTCTTCGTCGGGCCGAACCAGATCGTCATCGTGTCCTACTACTACGACAGCGAGAAGCACATCGAGCTCGATGACCTGGAAGGGGCCCTTCTCAGCGGGGACAGAGCGGGGGAAGTGCGAACCTATGCCAGAAAGCACGAGTTCGACACTTCCCCCTCAGGTGGAGCATAGGAGAATCGAACTCCTGACCTTCTGCTTGCAAAGCAGATGCTCTACCAATTGAGCTAATGCCCCTTTGTTCCAATGGTGGGCCTAGCAGGATTCGAACCTGCGACCTCTTCGTTATCAGCGAAGCGCTCTAACCGCCTGAGCTATAGGCCCTTGGAACGAGATAGAACTTTACCGAGTTAAATGAAACTAGGCAAATCCGCTGGTTAACTACCTTTTTCGGAACTGACTTACATAGTAGCTGATACTACGGCATCGCGCCACTCGAAGGCACCCCCACAAGCACGCCGACAGCCACCGCAACACCAGGAAGTCTCCCAGATGTCACAGTGGCTGCAACATGTACTATGACAGCCCACGGTGCACCCGGGGCGTCGATAAGCGATAAACGGCGCGTTAGCTGTTGGCGCCGTCTTTGGTTTCCACGACGAGGCCGCCGAACAGGTCCACGAAGCTGTTGTACAGGACAGCACCGATGGGGGCCAACACGGTAACCAGCAGAGCGTTAATAGCGCCGATGAGAGCTGCAATGCTGAGGACCGTGCCGAATGAGAGGAAGCCGCCACCGCCGAAGCCGTCATTGACTCGCCCGAGGACGCCGGTGAGCTGCATCCCTAGGAAAAGGATGACCACGCACAGGATCCATGCGACCAACCCAGCAAGGGATAGCGCCAGTGCCGTGCGGAACATGGACATGGGTGAGATTCGGTGAACGGTTACTTTACGGGTGGCCATTAGCTCTCCTCGCCTGCTGTGGTGTCGGGGGCGTCGATAAGTGTGGGAGCTTGAGCGTCGTTGATTGCCACAGCTTCGGCTGTTTCTTCGCCTTCGCCTTCGACGTTGCGGTCAATGGCGAACAGCTCCACGTCTTTTTCTAGATTAACTAGTCGCACGCCCATTGTTTGGCGGGACGAAGGACGTATCTGACCAACTTCGGTGCGGATCACACCTCCGGCTGAGGTTATGGCAAAGATTTGGTCATCACTATCCACCGCCAGGGCACCAATAAGCTTGCCACGTTTGGGGGTGTATTTGAAGGTGACCACGCCCAAACCGCCACGGCCCTTGACAGGGTATTCCTCCATAGCAGTGCGCTTGCCGTAGCCACCGGAAGTGGCCACCAGGAGGTAGTCACCGTCGCGAACCACGCACATGGCCAGGAGCTGGTCGTCGCCACGGAAGCGCATGCCCTTCACGCCAGCGGTAGCGCGGCCCATGGGGCGCAACGTGTCATCGTTGGCGGTGAATCGAATTGCCTGGCCTTCCTCGGAGACCAGTAGTAGGTCGTCATCTGCGGAACACAATGCCGCGCCAATAAGGCGGTCGCCTTCGTTGAGGTTGATGGCAATCAAACCGCCGGAGCGAGAGGAATCGTAATCGGCTAGGCGGGACTTCTTCACGCGGCCATGGGCGGTGGAGAGCACCAGGTATTCGGCGTCCTCGTAGCCCTGGATCTGGATCACCTGCGCGATGTGCTCGCCGGGTTGGAATTCCAGCAGGTTGGCCACGTGCTGGCCGCGGGCTGTGCGGGATGCCTCCGGCAGTTCGTATGCCTTGAGGCGGTACACGCGACCGTAGTTGGTGAAGAACAGGATCCAATCGTGCGTGGAGCAGACGAAGAAGTTGCGCACCACGTCGTCTTGCTTGAGTTCGGCGCCGCGCACGCCTTTGCCGCCGCGCTTCTGGTTGCGGTAGGAGTCAACCTTGGTGCGCTTCGCGTAGCCCGTGGAGGTGATGGTCACCACAACGTTTTCGCGGGCGATGAGGTCTTCCTCGGTCACGTCGCCGGTAGCGGCCACGATCTGGGTGCGGCGATCGTCGCCGTGCTTATCCACGATTTCTTTGAGTTCGTCGCGCACAATGGCACGCTGGCGCTCTGGACGAGCGAGAATATCTTTCAGGTCGGCGATGATTTCTTCAATCTCTGCCAATTCATCAATGATTTTCTGGCGTTCCAGGGCGGCGAGACGGCGCAGCTGCATAGCCAGAATGGCATCGGCCTGGACCTCATCAATGTCCAGTAGATCCATCAGGCCGTTGCGGGCAATGTCCACGGTTTCAGACCGACGGATCAGGGCAATAACCTCATCCAGCATGTCCAGTGCTTTGACCAAGCCTCGCAGAATGTGGGCGCGCTTTTCTGCCTCATCCAGGCGGAACTGGGTGCGCCGAACAATCACATCAATTTGGTGAGCCACGTAGTAGCGGATCATCTGATCGATGCGCAGGGTGCGGGGCACGCCGTCAACAATAGACAGCATGTTGGCGCCGAAACTGGTTTGCAGCTGCGAGTGCTTATACAGGTTATTCAGCACCACGCGCGGCACAGCATCGCGTTTCAGCGTGACCACAATGCGCATACCCACACGATCGGAGGATTCATCCTCAATCTTGGAAATGCCAACAAGCTTGCCCTGATTCACCTGCTCCGCGATGTTGGAAATCATGTTATCGGGGTTGACCTGGTACGGAAGTTCCGTGATCACAATGGTCTGGCGGTTGCCTTCCTCTTCAATAGAGGTCACGCCGCGCATACGAATTGAACCACGACCAGTGGTGTAGGCATCTTTAATACCCTGGTCCCCCACAATAAGGCCAGCGGTCGGGAAATCCGGGCCTTTAATGTACTCCATGCATGCTTCCAACCCCGCAGCTTCATCAGCATCCGGGTTGTCCAGCATCCAAATAATTGCATCGGCCAATTCGCGTAGGTTATGCGGCGGAATGTTCGTGGCCATGCCCACGGCAATACCGCCGGAACCATTCATCAACAGGTTAGGTACACGCGAAGGGAGCACCGTCGGTTCGGTGGTTTTGCCGTCATAGTTCGGAGCAAAATCCACGGTGTTTTCACGAATATCGCGCACCATCTCCATGGCCAGCGGAGTCAAGCGAGACTCTGTATAACGCATGGCGGCCGGGCCGTCGTTACCGCGCGAACCGAAGTTGCCCTGGCCGTCCACCAACGGATACCGCATTGACCATGGCTGGGCCATACGCACCAATGTGTCGTAAATAGCCGAATCACCATGCGGGTGGTAATTACCCATTGTGTCCGCGACAGGCTTAGCCGACTTCACATAGCTACGCTCCGGCCGGTAGCCATTATCAAACATCGCGTACAAAATGCGGCGGTGCACTGGCTTCAGACCGTCCCGCACCTCCGGGAGGGCACGACCCACAATGACCGACATGGCGTAGTCGATGTAGCTCGACTGCATCTCCTCGCCAATATCCACCGGGTGGATGCGGTCAAAAAGGTCACCGCCACCATCAAAATTATCGTCGCTCACAATTCACCTGTTTCCTTGAGCTTGAGAGACTTTCCCCACCATTCTACGCGAAATCGGCGCTGTCAGCGATTATCCCGCCGCGTAACGACGTCCTGCGATACCATTCTGATACCATATGCACATGGCCATGACCCTACGCCTCACACCCGCCCAAGACCGCGCGCTCACCCTCCTCGCTGAAACCCACGGCACCAGCAAACAAGAAGCTGCCGTCCGCGCCATCGTCTCCACTGCAGCCCGCACGCTTAACGACGCCCAGGTGGCCGAACTTGCACGTAACACACTCGCCGATCGCGCCACCCTCGAACGGCGTATCCGGCAGGTAAGTAGGGTGAAATGAGTGAGTATAAGAGTATTTATGAGTTGCGTGGACTGATCGGCCTCACCCCTGAACAACTCCTGATCATTGCTGACGAAGTATGCCACCAACACCACTGCAGCATCACAAACTTCTCCGCATTATGTGCCGCGAGCGCTGTTACAACGGCCGCCATTTCCGGCATTGACATTCATGGTGGGGACCTCGCTGCAGTCGAACATGAGCTTGCCCATGTGATTCTGGCATTGAAGCCGCTGAACAAGAACAATGACGTGTTAGCTGCAGTAGCTGTGGAGGTATTTCACCAGGTTAATGCGTAGGGGTTGAGGCTGGTGAGCACTCCATCTCATAGTAAATGCATACCAAATGGTCAAAAATTACACTTCGAAACAACATTTTGGTGAGCATTTACTATCGGAACCCCCTCCCCACCCCCGAATGTTCGTCATCCTACCTATCTACCCACCCGTTTCGCGGGCGTCGGCGTGTCGCACTTGTGTCCTTGTGTGTTTACAGGTAACATCTGTGACTGTTGTGATTGCAGTTAACTAATGTTGCTGTGGAGGAAGAGTTGCAACACCTGAGGCGGCCTCCGTCGTTGAAAGCTTCACCCCCTTGAGCTTTCAACCATGGTGGTCGCCATTTAGTATTCGCTGCAGGATTGGCGCCATGGCCTGCACAATCTCTTTCCGGTTCTGTTCCACGAGGCCGGGGAGCTTCAGCACATACCGTCCAACAAGCAACCCGATGAGCTGCGTTTGGGCAAGTCCTATGCGCTTTTCCAGCACATCCTTTTCCAGCCCCATGCCTTCCAGACGCGTACGGATTCCTACCCATAGCGCGTTGTTCACAAAGTCGGAGAGCAGCTGCGGGGAGTCGATCTGTCGCTTGAACGCGGCAATGATGTGGTCTAGCAGCGGGGAGTCCCATACAGAGAGTGCTTCATTCAGCATGGTCTCCCCCAGCTGTTCGAAGGGAATGTCACTCATCCGCGTCACAATCGTCTCCACATCAATGGGAAACTCTATGGCTGCGCGGAAGAGTCGTTCTTTACTGCCAAAGTAGTGCGGGATCAGGGCCACATCACACTCTGCTTCGGCAGCGATTGCCCGCAGCGTTGTAGCTCTGAATCCGGTGACGGCGAATTGCCGTCGCGCGGCGTTGAGGATTCGTTCTTTGGCAGGAATCGGCATCATGCAGCCATTTTAGGCCGTTTGCCGTGGAACGCCGTCAGAATGCTGGCTGCTGCAATCCACGTCAGATACGGTGGCCGTATGGATCAGTTCATCACCCCCGCCGTCTGGTGCAACGGCACCGCAGACGAGGCAGCCCAGTTTTACGCCAACGTCTTCCGCGACGCATCCATCGTCAAGCAGGTTCCTGGGGTTGCGTCCACAGTCAGTATCCACGGTTTCCAGCTTTCACTCATCAACGGCGACGATCAGTATGCACCGAACCCGTCGATCAGTTGTTTCCTGAACTTCGACCCGCTTCTGTTCGGCGGTGAGGAGCAGGCCCGCGCCTACCTTGATGAGCTCTATGAACAGCTGAGCACCGGCGGCGTGCTCACGGAGCTGGGCGAGTATCCCTTCTCGCAGCGCTATGCGTGGGTTCGTGACCGCTTCGGCATGACGTGGCAGCTCATGCTTACCGACCCAGCTGGTGAACCACGCCCCTTCGTCATCCCATCCTTCATGTTCGGCGGCACTAACCACGCCAACGCAGAGGAAGCCACCAACGCCTGGATCGCCTTGTTTAACGACGCCCGCCGCGGCGCTCTACACCGCTACGAGGAGGGCGCCCCACTGGAACAAGACATGGTCATGTTCACTGACTTCACGCTGCGCGGCACCTGGATGGCAGCCATGGACTCTGGGGATTTTCATGACTTCACCTTCACGCCTGGAGTCTCCATGATCATCTCCTGCGAAGATCAAAAAGAGATCGATCACTATTGGGCGGGCCTGTCTGCGGTGCCAGAGGCCGAGCGCTGCGGCTGGTGTGTTGATCGCTGGGGCGTTTCCTGGCAGGTTGTTCTACACAACATAGCTGAGCTCATGGCCGATCCCACGACGCGCGACCAGATCCTGCAGATGGGCAAGATTGACCTAAGCAGACTCAGGTTTTAGGTGGTTTGCCTCGGAATACTGAGTGCCGCAGTCACCAGGATCCCCACGATGAACAGCACTAGAATGGCCACGTCTTTCCAGTAGTTGTCCCCCAGTTCAGGCTGTGCCGCGAGTTCTTGAAGGGCATCGATAACGTAGGATAGCGGCAGGACATTGGAAACTATTTCCAGTCCCCTCAGCATGGTGTCCCGGGGGACAAGCACGCCACTGAGCAGGAATTGCGGCACGATAACCACAGGCATAAATTGCACAGCCTGAAATTCATTACTGGCAAAGGCACTGGTCATAAGTCCCAGCGATCCACCAACAATGCCTGATAGTGGTGAGACAAGAAACACCCAGCCGAGCGGTGCGGCAGTAGTGACGTCGAGTAGCCAGTGCGCCACCCCCACCAGCAGGGTCGACTGCAGGAGTGCGAAGAAGCTAAAGGAAATCCCGTAGGCCGCGAGGAATTGAATGCGGCTGAGCCGCGTGGTCCAAAGGCGTTCGAGAGTGCCGTTTGAGCGCTCACGTTGCATACTCACGCTGGCGATGATGAACATCATAAGCATGGGGAATACTCCCAGCATGAGCACAGCAATGCTGTCAAAAAGCCGCCGGTTGCCGTCATAAATGAGGTACATCAACCACAACATGAATGATGGCACCAGCAAAACAAGCGCTACAGTGCGTCGATCTCTCAGAACTTCGGCAATAACACGTCGTGCGGTGATGAGTGTGAGTGACATGAGGTTCACTTCCCTTGTGCTTTGATGAGGGCCAGGAATGCATCGTCAAGAGTCTCCGTACCTGCAGTACGCAGCAACCCCGCCGGGGTGTCATGGGCGAGTAACGCACCCTCACGCATGAGGAGCACGGCGTCGCAACGCAGCGCCTCGTCCATCACGTGGCTGGACACCAGGAGCGTTGTGCCTTCGGTGTCGGAAAGCTGCCGCAGATAGGTCCAGATGTCGTCACGAGTTACTGGATCCAAACCGACGGTCGGTTCATCCAACACCAGCAACTCAGGCTTTCCGACGAGCGCGCACCCCAAGGACACCCGTCCCCGTTGCCCGCCCGAGAGCTGAGCCGCCGTGCGGTGGGCAACGGCAGCGAGTCCCAGGACGTCGATAATCGCATCAACCTGGTCTTTTATTTTGACCGGGTTGAGTGCGGCGAAATAGTCAAGATTAGCTTTGACGCTGAGGTTTGGGTAGATGCTGGCTTGTTGCGTGACGTAGCCGATGTTCCCGAGGTTTCTGCGCGAACCCGCGGGATTTCCCAGAACTGTGAGGGTGTTTTGGTAGCGCTGCACGCCAATGATGGCGCGCATGAGGGTGGTTTTTCCGCATCCTGAGGGGCCGAGCAGACCAGTGACCGACCCCGTTTCAATACTGAAAGTCATGTGGGGGATCACCGTGTTAGCTTTTATTCTACCCCTGCTTATTCCTAGGTCCTGTGCTTCAATGGCGGCATCCATCGTTTCATCCTTGTATGCCTTGAACTGGTTCAACATTTGTTGAATGTTTCTTACAAGGCCGAAGATAACACCGTTATCGAAGCGCCGTCAAGGCTTCCAAGAGACCTGTTCCTCACAACCCGCCGCCCAATAAGGCCGCAGAAGCGCTGTTGTTCGGTAGTCTCTTTGTAAACCAATTTTTTCTATTGAAGGAGTTCTGGTGACGTCACCGTCTACTTTCCTTACATCCGATGCACACCGCGAGGCCGTTATTGCAGACCTCAGCACCTTCGTTGACAACACCGTCAGCGAACAGGGCGGCGTGTCCGGCACCGTCATCAAAGGTGCCCTGTCCGCAGCTAAGAAGGTGGACAGCAACATTGTCAACAAGGCTGTTGCTCGCCTCCTCCCCGATCTCGCTGAAGCTCTTGACCCCTACTGGGCAACCTTCAAAGAAGGTGGCCACGGCGACAGCTTCGAGGCATACCTGCAGGAAAACTCCAGCGCCCTGTCCAACTCCGTGCTGGAAACAGCTGACAAACAGGCCGAGAAGGCCCCTGCTGCCCTGGCTAAGGTGTACAGCCCGATTCGCGGCAAAATTGCCAGCGTTGTGGAGGCTAACATCGCCAAGGTTGGCCCTATTGTAGAGAAATACGCGGGCTAGTTTTAGTTAACATAACAAGCCAAAACCAATAGGCTAAACAACACAGTGGGCGACCACTCCCCAACAATCGAGGGGTGGTCGCCCACTTTTGTACTTTTACATCCCTTTACACGTCCAAGAAACGTACATCCTTGGCGTTTCGGGTGATAAAGGATCGGCGTGCGATCACATCGTCACCCATGAGGATGGAGAACAATTCATCGGCGGCTGCGGCATCTTCCATGGTCACGTGCCGCAGAATGCGGGTTGAAGGGTCCATGGTGGTCTCCCACAGTTCCTTGGGGTTCATTTCACCAAGACCCTTGTAGCGCTGAATGCCGTCGTCTTTGTTGATCTTGCGGCCTTCCGCGAGTCCCTTCTCCAGTTCCTGGTCGCGTTCCCAGTCAGAGAAGGCAAATCCAGGTTCGCCCTTGGCCCATTTGAGTTTGTAGAGCGGTGGCTGTGCCAGGTACACATAGCCTTGCTCGATCAGCTGCGGCATAAAGCGGAACAGCAGGGTAAGCAGTAGCGTGGCAATGTGTTGCCCATCCACATCGGCGTCGGCCATGAGGATGATCTTGTGGTAACGCAACTTGGCAATATCAAATTCATCGTGGATGCCAGTGCCCAATGCGGTGATGATTGCCTGAACTTCATTGTTTTTCAGCACCTTGTCCAGACGTGCTTTTTCCACGTTGAGGATCTTGCCGCGCAGCGGCAGGATGGCCTGGTACATGGAGTCACGGCCGGATTTTGCGGAGCCACCAGCGGAGTCACCCTCCACGATGTAGAGTTCGGATTTCACCGGGTCTTTGGAGCGACAGTCGGCAAGTTTACCGGGCAGGCCACCAAGGTCGGTGGCGGACTTGCGCCGCACCAAGTCGCGGGCTTTGCGGGCTGCCAGGCGTGCCTGGGCGGAGGAAACCGCCTTGGTAATAATGGCTTTTGCTTCCGCCGGATTCGCTTCAAACCAGTGTGCGATGTGCTCATTGGTCATGCGCTGCACAAAGGAACGCACCTCGGTGTTACCCAGTTTGGTTTTGGTCTGGCCCTCGAACTGCGGATCGGCCACACGCACGGAAATGACGGCTGCGAGTCCTTCACGGCAGTCTTCGCCGGAGAGGTTGGCTTCTTTTTCCTTCAGCATGCGGTGTTCGCGAGCGTAGCGGTTCATTAAGGAGGTCAGCGCCGCACGGAAGCCTTCTTCGTGAGTGCCGCCTTCAATTGTGTTGATGGTGTTGGCGAAGGTATGCACGCTTTGCGCATAGCCGGAGTTCCACTGCATGGCGATTTCCACCTCGTGTTCCTCACCTTTTGCTTCAAAGGAAACGATGGTGGGGTGGATGGGGGTTTTGGACTTGTTCAGTGACTCCACATAGTCCTTCAACCCCTCTGGGTAGTGGAAAACACGTCGCTTGGTTTTCGTGGTTTTAGCTGCTGCTTCGCCGGTGGATTGCTCGCCATCACCATCAGTGGCCCCGTCAAGCAGGTCCAATTTTTCGAGGGACTGCTCCCCGCCAGCAGCCTCGCTAGCACTACCATCACCGTCCACGGCTTGGGCTTCATCGCCTGCGGCCGCAAGGTCTTCGAGTTCGATTTCCTCTTCCGTGGCGCGCAGGTCGGTCAGTGTGATGGTGAGACCTTTGTTCAGGAACGCCATTTCCTGAAGGCGCCGCGCGATGGTGTCGAATTTGAAGGTGGTGGTTTCAAAAATTTCCGGGTCCGGCCAGAATCGCACAGATGTGCCGGTGCCTTTGGCGGGTTCGCCTTTGACGAGTTCTTCAGGGATGGCGTAGGTGAAGTTCTGCAACCAGTGGAAGCCTTCGCGTTTGATGTCGGCTTCCACTTTGGTGGACAGAGCGTTGACCACGGAGATACCCACACCATGTAGACCACCGGAAACGGCGTAGGAATCGGAGTCGAATTTGCCGCCGGCGTGTAGCTGGGTCATTACCACTTGAACGGTGGGTGCGCCAGTGGGGTGCATTTCCACGGGGATGCCGCGGCCGTTGTCAACAACTTCCACTCCCCCGTCTTCCAGCAGTGTGACGTCGACTTTGGTGGCGTAGCCTGCCATGGCTTCATCAACGGAGTTGTCGACGACCTCCCACACAAGGTGGTGGAGGCCGCGTTCACCGGTGGAGCCAATGTACATACCTGGGCGTTTGCGTACTGCCTCAAGGCCTTCAAGGATAGTGATCGACGATGCGTCATAATGGTGCTCTGTGGCAGACACGTGATGCAACACTCCTAAATTATGTTCTAATAGACCCCTCTATAGTACACCCCTTAGGCCCCCTACACGACTTAGGTTTCAACGCGTCTAAGCGCCTTTAAATCGCCGAAAACGAAATTTAGCCTTATCCGTAGGTATCGCGCGGCCCCCGACCCTTCACATGGAGGGGGCCTTTTCGCCAGCTCGGGACTGATGGGCCAAAGATCTTCAGTTCCTCTACCACGTTCGGTCCGACCTTCTGGGTAATCGTCTGGAGAATTTGCCGCTGCATCATGCGAAGGTTCGTCGCCCACGCCGTGGAATTACAGCTAATAAACAGGGATTTCCCCTTCAGCATCTCCACTGTCGTGTGCTCGGCAATCCTGGCACCCACCACGTCTTCCCAGTGCGAATGCACCCAGCCACCAGCAAGTTCCCGCTGCCAGCCGCGTTGCTGTATCTCGCGGTTGAGCACCGAATCCAGGGATTCGTAGTCACGACGTTTCGGCAGCGCCCGCCCGTCTGGCCCGGTTGGCCTGCCGCGCTTGCGTATCGACGCCCCCGCCTCCCGCCCCTCTCGTGACCCACGCACAGCACTGCGGGTGGGCTGCGTAGCACGCCCCTGATGACTCAGGTCCGGGACTTTACCGAAACGCTTGCGGGCAACGTCGCGAATGTGCGAAAAGGCAGCGGAAACGGAATCATCAGGCGTGGTCATCTGTCATATCCTCCACATCCAGCACGGATTTTCGTGTTCCATCATTGTCTATTGCCCTTACGGTGTGGGTGTGCACCACGGCATCGTCGAGGCTATCCGGCAGGTCATCGCCCACCGCCGCAGTAATGAGCACTTGTTCAGCTGTGGTTGCAATGCCGACCAGTGCGCGGCGTCGTTGGGTGTCCAGTTCAGCAAACACATCATCCAGGATCAAGATAGGGTCGGTGCCATCGGACCTGAACAGGGAAAACACAGCAAGCCGCAGAGAGAGTGCAAAAGACCATGTTTCACCGTGACTGGCAAAACCTTTAGCGGGCTGGCTGCCCAGCATCAGTTCGAGGTCGTCGCGGTGTGGTCCCACAAGGCTAAGTCCCCGCTCAATTTCGCGTTGTCGCATGTGCCCCAGTTCGGTAAGCATGGTGGCTTCCAGCACGTCAACATCAACAGCAGCATCGGGGGCGTCGATAAGCGTACTGCGGTAATGGATGTGGGCCTCGCGGGATTCCGGCGCGAGCGTGTGGTACGCCTCATGGACGCGGGGAGCGAGGTCTGTGACAAGCTGCATTCTTGCGGCCGTTAGTTGAGCACCAAGTGCGGCAAGCTGACCGTCCCAAACATCGAGGGTGGCAAGCGCGCTGGCGCCGTCATCGTTGCCGTAGCCCCGACGAAGTGCCTGGTTGGCGGATTTGAGCAGGGCGTTTCGCTGACGCAGAACCTTGTCGTAGTCGGCTTTGACACCGGCAAGGCGGGGTTGGCGGGTAGACATAACCTCGTCGAGGTAGCGGCGTCGTTCAGCGGGTTCGCCGCGCACCAGCGCCAGGTCTTCCGGCGCAAATAGCACCGTTTTCACCACCCCAAGAAGTTGCCGTGGTGTGCTCAGGCGAGTGCGGTTGAGCTGTGCCTGGTTTGCTTTTTTGGGATTAATCAGCAGGTGGGCGGTCAATTCACGGCCATTATTGACTGCCGTTCCTGAGATGCGCGCGTTGTCTGCGGTGGCTCGAACCAGGGGGCCGTCCTGCGAAACTCGATGCGAAGACAGGTGCGCAAGGTAGCCGACGGCCTCAACCACATTGGTTTTTCCGTGGCCGTTCCGGCCCACAAATACCGTCACACCAGGATGCAGGTCAACGGTAAGTTCGGGCCATGAGCGGAAGTCACGCAGTTCAAGGTGTCGCAGGTACACGGCGGTAAATGTGCTTATCCAGGAAGCCTGACTGGCATGAGCAGGTACGTCAGGTTTGTCTGGGGAGTGGCAAACACTCCGTTGTCGTCGGCCTCGGGGACGGTCTCTGGTTCAGGAATCAGGATCGCGGGCCGGGATGGCTGGGTGAACCCAAACATCACGTTTTCTGTGTGGATCACAGACAATCCGTCTTTGAGGTATCCAGTGTTAAACGCAATGGTCAACGGATTGCCAAAGAAGGCGCAGGGCAGGTTTTCCTCGGCGTGCCCGGCTTCAGAACCACCGGCGGAAAGAACAAGCTCACCATCGGAGAATTGCATGGTGATCTGGGAATTTCGGTCGGCCACCACGGAGACGCGCCGGATGGCGTCTTGCAGGGGGCTGATCTGCACAACTGCCATGGATTCGTGGGTTTTAGGAAGCAGGGGCTGGAAGTTCGGGAACTCCGCGTCCAGCATGCGGGTGGTTGTTTGGCGGGCGTCGGACTGCAGACCGAAGAGTCCTTCCCTGCCAAGTTGTTCGCCCACACCGACGGCAATGTGCAGGTCATTTCCCACCTGGGAGTCGATGGATCGTGCGTTGTCCAGCAGCGTTTTTGCCGGGATGAGCAACTTGGCAGTTGCGGATTTGTCGGTGGCTTCCCAGTCGAATGTACGCACAGCCAGGCGGAATCGGTCGGTGGCCGCGAGGAGCATGGTGTCGCCGTTGATGTCCATGTGCACGCCGGTGAGCATGGGCAGGGTTTCGTCCCTACCTGCAGCAATAGCCACTTGTGAGACGGCTTCACTGAACAGTTTGGGGTCAATGTTTCCGGTGGTGTGCGGCAGCTGAGGCAACTGCGGGTAGTCGTCTAGTGGGATTACAGGAATTTCAAAACGCGCGGAACCGCAGGTGACCAGCACGTTGCTGTCCTCAACACGTAGCTCCACGGGTTTGTTCGGCAGCATGGCGGTGATGTCAGCGAGCAGCTTACCAGCCACGGCAATGCGTCCGGCCTCGTTGACTTCGGCGGGGATCTTGACCTGTGTGGATACCTCGTAGTCAAAACCGGCGAGTTCCAAGCCTTCATCGGAAGCGGTGATCACCATGCCGCGTAGCACGGGTTGAGCTGGTTTGGCAGGCAGACTACGGGCAACCCACCCGACTGCGTTGGCGAAGTCGTCCTTGTCAACCCTAAATGACACCGCTTGTGAGTCCATGCTGGTCTAGCTCCTAGGAAAAATGAAACGTACACCTCACCCTGATTCCGCCATCTGACGGTGCCACGAGTGCGTGGAATTACAACACCAACGTACCCGCCCGCCGCCGCAAACTGAATCTCGCATCTTTTGTTATTCGTCTGCTCGTCCTTGCTCGCAGCCTGTGTGGCAGGGTCGCATGATCATTGTTATCCCCACGCCCTATTTCTTTTAGAGAAATTACAAGTTTTAAGAGAGTAATAACAGTAAGTCCTGTGCACTCTGTGGATGAGGGCTTGTTATCCAAGCTAGCACGCAGAAAACGTGGTGTGAACAGCCATGTGCAAAACCTGTGGATAACTTTTGCGTCTTGTGGATAAATTTGGCTGCTTGAGATTTATCCACAATCTATCCCCATGTCATCCCAATTTTCTTCACATTTTCGCCGTGGTTGTGCACAACCCATGTCATCCACAAGCTACTACTAGAAAGTGGCAAGGATCACTGAACTACATTCTTGTAATTACACAGCTGTGAGTAAACCTGTGGATAACCTTCCCTTCCGGGGGTAGACCGTCGGCAAAATCACAAAAGTCCCCCTAGCTACCCCTCCCCTGCTTGTCGACGTCCCTCTTTACGGCACCCCTCCCCGCTGGCGGTTCCTTTACCGCCCGCGGTTTTTGATGATCTGTGTGAGTTCCTGAATCTGGTTGTACGTGTCCCGCTTTTCGGTCATTTCTTTGCGAATCTTGCGGTCGGCGTACATCACGGTGGTGTGGTCTTTACCACCGAAGTTATCCCCGATTTTGGGTAGGGAAAGATCGGTAAGCTCGCGACACAGGTACATAGCGAGCTGTCGGGCATAGGCTACTGCTCGGGTTTTACCTGATCCCCGCAAGGCATCAAGGGAAACATCGAAATAATCGGCGGTGACCTCCATGATTGTGGATGCTGTGATTTCCACGTCAGGGGCCTCGGGCATGATGTCGCGCAGCGCAATTTCGGCCATTTCGCGGCTGATAGTGGTCTCCCCGTTCAGTGAGGAGTACGCGGATACACGGATCAGTGCACCTTCCAGCTCACGGATGGACGCCTCGAACCGGCTGGCGATGAGTTCCAGCACGTCACGATCCATCACTGTCTGGTCTATCTGGGCCTTCTTCTCCAGAATGGCGATGCGTGTTTCCAAATCCGGTGGCTGAATGTCCGTGATCAGCCCGCCTTCAAAGCGGGTGCGCAGGCGATCCTCCAACGTGGTCAGCTGCTTCGGAGGCCGGTCCGAAGACAAAATGATTTGCTTGTTGGCCTGGTGCAATGCGTTGAACGTGTGAAAGAACTCTTCCTGGGTTCCTTCTTTGCCTTCCAAGAATTGGATGTCATCGACCATCAAAATGTCTAGGTTGCGGTAGCGACGCTTGAACGATTCTTGCCGGTCATCGCGAACAGAGTTGATGTAGTCGTTGGTGAATTCCTCACTGGACACATACTTCACACGCAAGCCCGGCTGCAGCACCTGTGCATAGTTGCCAGCCGCGTGCAGAAGGTGCGTCTTCCCCAGGCCAGAACCCCCAGAGATGAACAGGGGGTTGAAGGCGTTCGCCGGATTTTCCGCCACTGCCACTGCTGCTGCGTGCGCGAACCGGTTGGAGGAACCTATGACGAAGTTCTCAAAGGTGTAGCGGGGGTTCAGCGACCGATCCTGTTGCGGCGCGGGCCCTGCAGGCTCGCGTGTAAAACGACGCCCATCGTCGTGGGTAAACCTGCCTCGGCTGATGGTTGCTGCCTGGTCAGGCATGCTTATCGACGTCGTGTTCCACATGCCCTCAGGATGAGCTTGCGCTGGTTCCGGAGTTGCGGCAACAATCGGCGGCTCAGGGTCAGGTTCCTCCACACCTGGGTCAATGCTTACAGCCAGGCTGTAGGGGCGGCCCATACGCTCAGACAAGACTGTGGTGATGTAGCCACCGAGGTCTTTTTCCACAGCATCTTTCGCCATTGCATGGGGAGTTGAGAGCACAGCAAACCCGTTGAACAGGGCGATGGGTTTGACCAGTTTCAAAAAACCTCGTGCCCTGCCATTGAGGGTCGGAATACCTGAATCAGGTTGCTCTGAAAGGCGCAGGAGGTCTTCAACAACCTGTCGCCATGTCTCCTCAAGGGAGGTTGAATGTTCCGCCACCTTCGTCCTCACATGCTCTGTACGTACGCCACGATGATCCACGGTGAAATTACACAGCGGGAGGGACAAACTCTACTCTGTCCACCGCGTCATCCACAGCCTTGAATGAGTGTTATCGTGCGCTTCCACAACGTTATTCACAGCTGTGGATAACTTCCGGGGTCATGATTTATCCACAGCCTACCTCATGCACTGTGGATAAAAAACATTGCAGCAAAAACTCCCCCTACCTGGAGGAATGTAATTTCATAACCCTTAGTCTCAAGGTCAGATTGAAAGTTATACACAGGCTACTTGACAATTCACATGGTGGATTCTGTGTGAAATTTTCACAGTGCAGGATCGTCTGCGCAGCTAGGTATGGTTTTTGCTGACTGCGAACAACACAACCCACAGCTCCAAACAACATGGCTGTTATTTAAGGGGTGATGGCGGACTATCCGACGCGTCGATTTGTTCAGGAGTGCCACCTGCGCGTAGTCTGGCAGGGTCTGGCGCGTTACTGCTGCCTTGCAATGAGAGGTAGTACACGCGCATTTTCGCAAAATTTTTGCGACTTCCACTCTTCCGCTCCACTCAGGGGTGGACGGTGTGAGGTTTACAGTCATCCAACTTCGGGTGGGCAGCTTTGTTGTGAAGTGCTATCACCTGACCAAAATCTGAGGAGTGTTTTCCGTGGCAAAGGGCAAACGGACGTTCCAGCCGAACAACCGTCGTCGTGCGCGTGTTCACGGCTTCCGTACTCGTATGCGTACCCGCGCCGGTCGCGCTATCGTTGCGGCTCGTCGTCGTAAGGGCCGTGCTTCCCTGACCGCGTAGTCTTCGCGGTCACAAGTTGAGGGCGCGGCCGTGCTACCAGATCACCTTTCATTAACACCATCGCAAGCATTTGCGCACACTGTTAAAAGAGGTCACCGGGCTGGCACAAAAACCGTGGTCGTATACCTCATTAAGCACACCACCAATGAGGGGCTCGTCCGTCAGGGAGGGCCCCGATTTGGTTTCATTGTGTCTAAAGCCGTCGGCAATGCGGTGACTCGTCACCGTGTCACCCGGCGGCTTCGGCATATCTGCCAGCAACTTGCCCAGGAAACCCGTGAGGTACCAGACATCACTGACTGCGACATTGTTGTTCGCGCGCTGCCGCGCAGTGCACAGGCAAGCAGTGAGCGGCTGAGTGCTGATGTTGCACGCGGCGTCGATAAGCTTGTGGCTCAGCTGCAGCATCAGGAGACAGGGGCCTGTCATGGCTAGGCCGACACTCGCGGCGCGGATGCTCATGCGGAGCGTGGGTTTTTACCAAAATTTTCTGTCCCCTCTTAAAATGGGTCCTAGTTGTCGGTTTGAACCATCATGCAGTTCCTATGCCCTGCAGGCGATTAGTCAGCGGGGAGCTGTGATGGGAACCATCTTGGCAGTCACGCGTTTAGCTAAATGTGGACCCTGGCATCCGGGTGGCTATGACCCTGTTCCGCAACGCAGGAATCATAAGGTCACTCACGTGGACTGCTTCCATCAATAAAACCAAGGAGTTTTGAACCACCGTGCTCAACTTCGTTTACTGGCCCATCTCGGCCATCCTGTGGTTTTGGCACAAGCTTTTAAGCTACGTGCTGGACCCGGGCTGGGGAATTACATGGGTGCTTTCAATCGTCTTGCTGACGTTTACCATCCGCGTGTTCCTGGTTAAACCTTCCCTGAACCAAATGCGGTCAAGCAGGAAAATGAGCGAACTGCAGCCGCGCATGGCTGAGATTCGCAGCAAATACAAGAATGACCAGCAAAAGCAGATGGAGGAAATCCGCAAAGTCCAAAAAGAGATGGGCGTCAACCCCATCGCTGGATGTTTGCCGCTGCTGGTGCAGATGCCGGTGTTCCTCGGCCTGTTCCACGTGCTCCGCTCCTTTAACCGCACCGGCACCGGTACCGGGCAGCTCGGTTTAAGTGTCGAACAAAACCGCAACACCGCGAACTATATCTTCAGCCCAACGGATGTTCAGTCCTTCTTGGACGCACGCCTGTTCGGTGTTCCGCTGTCCTCCTACATCTCCATGCCGGAGTCCATGTACCAGGGCTTTAGTGGGTCGGAGTTCACCCGCACAGACATCATGATCGTGGCTATCCCCATGATTATCATTACGGTGCTTGCTACGCACTTTGTTGCTCGGATGAGCGTGACCCGCCAGAAGGCACGTCTCGCTTCAGGCAAGCAGTCTGCGCCAACTAATGATCAGATGCAGATGCAGATGGACATGATGAACCGCATGATGCTCTGGTTCATGCCGCTGACCATTTTGCTTACCGGTGTATTTTGGCAGATAGGCGTGCTCTTCTACATTGTGTCCAACAACATCTGGACGTTCTTTCAGCAGCGTTTCATCTTCAACAAGATGGATAAGGAAGAAGAAGCAGAGATCCAAGCTAAAAAGGATGCTCAACGTGCGAGTGCTCCCAGGCCAGGCGTAAAGCCAAATAACCCGAAGAGGAACAAAAAGCGACGTAGCTAAGCAAAAACCGCCCAATCCGCCGTGAGGGGATGGGCGGTTTTTGTGTGCAACGATATAGTGTGATGCACACACCCGCCTTCATGTTCATTATGGCCCGGCTGTGCACAGGCTAAGGAGAATGTTTCACGTGAAACCATCACATACATCTGATACCCCAGCTGTAGCGGCCCGCGTTTTCGGCGATAACCTGGATAAATCTGTTCGCTACCATGATCTTTTGGCGACCACCGGTTCTGTCCGTGGGTTTATCGGTCCCCGGGAGGTGCCTCGGCTGTGGGATCGTCATGTGCTCAACTGCGCGATCATTGGTGAGGCGATGCCGCAGGACGCCAGCGTCGCGGACATTGGTTCAGGTGCCGGCTTACCAGGCATTCCACTGGCCTTGGCTCGGCCAGACCTCAGTATCACACTCATCGAACCCCTATTAAAACGCTCGACATTCCTCCTGGAGGTCGTTGAAGAACTGCAGCTCGACAACGTCACGGTAGTGCGTGGGCGCGCAGAAGAAAAAGCAATAAAAGCCGAGGTGGGAACAGTAGACGTGGTGACCTCGCGCGCGGTCGCTCCCCTGGGGAAACTCGCCCAGTGGTCACTCCCCCTCGTCACGCGTGGCGGTGTCATGATTGCCATGAAGGGAAGCTCAGTCTCAGAGGAGCTGGAACGCGACGCTAAAATCATTAAAAAGGCTGGTGGTGGGCCTGCGGAGATACAACTGGTGGGTGTTGGAATTGTGGAGGAACCCACCCACCTCATCCGCATCCCCCGCGTGCGTTGATGACCAGCACAACAAGCCCTGAAGTGGGGTGCTGGAATGCAATGACTTTAGGCACTAATGTGGAAGAAGTGTAGGAATTATTTCTTCGTTTGAGCGCTGTTATGCTTGACTCTGGGCACTCCAAGCAGGGTATCCATGTGCGCGTTTAGGCAGTTCAGGCGTGGTGAATAATGAGCCGAACGTGGCTGGTCCGCGGGTTTCCCGGTCAGCAAAACTCCGATGGAAAAGGGGACTTCACGTCTATGGACGACCAGTACTGGGATGACACACCCATCGCGGCCGCTGCGCAGCGCGCGGCGCGGGTGAAAACCCCGAACTCGTTGACCCTTCCGCGCCCAGACCGCCCTCGACGAATTACGATTGCGAACCAAAAAGGCGGGGTGGGTAAAACCACAACTACTGTCAATTTGGCGGCTGGCCTTGCGATCTATGGGCTTAAAGTGCTGGTTGTGGACCTGGATCCCCAGGGCAATGCCTCCACAGCATTGGGTGCTGATCACCACGTGGGCGTACCGTCCAGCTACGAACTGTTGATCGGTGAATGTGCCGCTGAAGATGCGATGCAGCAGGCAGAGTTTAGTCCCAACCTGTACTGCATTCCAGCGACTATCGATCTTGCAGGTTCTGAGATTGAGCTGGTCAATATGGTCCGTCGTGAGTACCGCCTGGCAGACGCGATCCATGAGGACTTCCTGCGCGAAAACGGCATCGATTATGTGTTCATCGACTGTCCTCCGTCACTCGGCCTGCTCACCATTAATGCTATGGCGGCGGTCACAGAGGTGTTGATCCCCATTCAGTGTGAGTACTACGCCCTGGAGGGTGTCGGACAATTGCTGAACAACATTACGATGATCCGTCAGCATCTTAACCCCCAACTTCATATCTCCAATATCATTCTGACCATGTACGATGGCCGCACCAAGCTGGCTGAGCAGGTCACCGAGGAAGTCCGTAACCACTTCGGTGCTGTGGTGCTGGGCACCACGATTCCGCGTTCCGTCAAGGTCTCAGAAGCTCCTGGATTTAGCCAGACAGTGCTTGAATATGACCCTGGTTCCCGCGGTGCCATGGCTTATCTAGACGCTGCGAAAGAAATTGCGGTTCGTGGTGATTTTGTCCCCACTGAGGACTCTGGTCCCATTGGTCAGCCCCCTGAAGGTTATGTTGCCGATGCCTAAACCTTTGACCCTCCTTGACGTAACCACCCCACTGAGCTAACCCCCTAGAAAGGTTTAGTGTCTTCATGGCTCCTGATAAACGCAAAGGCGGACTCGGGCGAGGTCTTGCTGCGTTGATCCCTAATGGTCCTTCCACAAACAAGCCACGTTTGGGTGAGGACGCCGCGAATATCCTCATGGGCGGTAGTGGCCCACTGACAGCGACGACGGAAGAACCACAAGCTGCAAAAACAGCTGAGACCGAGAGCGTACCGGCACCCACTCGGACACAGAAATCCGCGAAAGCTACAAAAAAGACCACCAAGAAGGCACCAACAAAGGTTGCAAAGAAAGCTGCTTCAGCGAAAAATGTGTCGGACCAGTTAGCGGCGGCACATGCTGCTGTGACACGGCCGTCGACACGCACGGCAGGTACGAAACAAGACGGCACACCACAGGAGCCCAGGGAGAAGGATAAGCAGGCACCTAAAGCTGCCACTGCCCCCAGCGCCACGCCGCGCACTCCCGCGACAGAGACCGCCCAAGACACCAAGGAGACTCAGAAAAAACCAAACGTTCCACAGTCTCCCGAGGATATTGGCGCAAGCTACCAGGAGATTCCGGTCAACCAGATTGTGCCGAACCCGCATCAGCCGCGCCAGGTTTTTGATGAGGAAGCACTCGCCGAACTGGTGCACTCCATCAAAGAATTCGGCCTCATGCAACCGATTGTGGTGCGCCGCGCCGCTGATGACTCCGGTTTTGAGATCATCATGGGTGAGCGCCGTTGGCGCGCCGCCAGCAAAGCCGGTCTGGAGACCATTCCGGCGATTGTGCGGGAAACCGACGATGGTGCCATGCTGCGCGACGCGTTGCTGGAGAATATTCACCGTGTGCAGTTGAATCCTTTGGAAGAGGCGGCTGCCTACCAGCAGCTTCTGGAAGAATTCGATGTGACGCAGGCCGAACTGGCGCAACGTTTGGGGCGTTCCCGCCCGGTGATCACCAACATGATTCGCCTGCTGCAGCTGCCGGTGTCTGTGCAGCGTAAAGTTGCGGCGGGTGTGCTGAGCGCTGGTCACGCCCGCGCGTTGCTCTCGCTGCAGACCGGTGCAGATGCGCAGGAGTTGTTGGCTGCTCGGATTGTTGCGGAAGGTTTGTCCGTGCGCGCTACGGAGGAAGCGGTGATGCTGGCCAACCGTGGCGAGGAGCAAAAGCCGAAGAAACCGAAGGATAAGCCCGCACCGCCAGCATTTTTGACGCAGGCTGCGGATCGATTGGCGGACGGTTTGGACACGAAAGTCACGGTCACGATGGGTAAGCGGAAAGGCAAGATCGTGGTGGAGTTTGGCGACCGCGAGGATTTCGAACGCATTATGTCCATTATCAACTCACAGCATTAACCACTCCTCACTGGAGGTGCCGTGTGTTTGCATCGTTGTTGCCGCTGAGTACTGACAACATCAGCTTGCTTCACCCCATAGCGGGCCGCTGCGTGTTCTGGGAATTGGAACCCTCGGCAGCACATCATGTCCAGAACCAGGGGTTTTCGGCCCTGGAGAAGGAAGCATGGTTGTCTCGCATGCTGTTGGAGTATGGCCCCTGTGGCTTCAACATCAGCTGTGGCATTGACGACACCCCGGCACTGGCCACCGTGCTTTTTGGCGACGAGAGGAACCTACCGGGCGTCGAAAACATGCCCACGGCACCCGTCACCAACGGTGCCGATGTGATTTCGTCCCTGTTCGTTGAGACCGGCTTCGAGTGCCTGGGGTTTGAGCAACTGCTTATCGACGCCGCGTTAACCCAGCTCACCCGGCAAGGCTCGCGAGTGGTGGAGGCTTTTGGCCTGCGTGCGGGTGCCTTCATCGCGGAGGACGAGTCCGTGGGATGGGGCATTGGCACACCCGCGTCAGTAGGGCTGATCCCCGAAACCATACTGCTGGAAGCTGGTTTCACGGTTGTGGCTGACCATGACGTGCTCCCTCGCCTCCAAATGACGCTGCCTCCCCCACAAGGCTTGCTGGCCGTGGAGGAGGCGGAAGAGTTGATTCGTCAGGCGCTTACAGCAGTTCAGACCTAAGCAACTCAGAGAACTTATAGGTGCCGGTGGGCTGGGTGTCCTGGTCGAGCAGATACAGGCGCTTCACGGCCACCACAATGGCCTCTGCGATGGTGTCACGCTCGGAAGGGTCGGTAAGGATGGCAACGTCGTGGGGGTTAGTCAGGTAGCCCGTGACCACCTCGACGGTGGGCATAGAGGTCAGTCGCAGCATTTCCCACGTGCGACCATGGTTGCCGCAGTTTTGCAGGTCGGTTCGGGCGACAATCTCGCGTTGGATAAAGCCACTCAGCGCCTCCCCAGTCAGCGAGCTACTCCCCTGCTCCGAACCGAAATAGAACGTGGCCACGCCGGAGGCTTTCTCGTTCTGGTAGCGGTCGCACTGGAGGCACAGCATCAAATCCGCGCCAAATGCGTTGGCAATGCCCGCGCGTTCCTTCTGACTTGGGTTGTCTTGGCGCGGGCGGGAGACGATGGTCTCCATACCCGCGGCAATCATGCGACCCTCAATACGGGAGGCAAGATCCCACAGAATCTCCTCCTCGGTGATGTTGCCAAACAGACCTTTAACGATCTGGCCTTGATCGTTACCGCCCAAGGCGGGGTCAATGACCACGCGTTTTCCAGCTAGTTGCGGGCCGGCCTGCCGTACCTGCTCCCTCTCGCGAATCGCATGCGGCGAGCCGCCAGTGATGCGCAGGCCAAGGTAACTCAGCGCGCGTACGGTTTCTGGGCCACAAATGCCATCAGGCTGCAGGCCAGAGTTTTCCTGGTAATTGACCACGCCAGCGTGGGTGGCGGGGCCGAAATGCCCATCAATACGGTCAGCGTAGAATCCGAGGTCGTGAAGCTGCTGTTGCAGCTGGCCAACGTCATCCCCCACCATCACATTCGCCGGCTGGAAATACAACACCCGCATACCTAGGGTGTAGGAGGCTTCGCGCAAAATTTTCAGCGTCGCTTCGCTGATCTCGCCGTTGGGGACGAAACCGCGGCTTTGTTGAAAACCTTGAAGTGCCTCTGCAAGGGCAGCGTCGAAGAATGTGTCTTTTTCTTCGAACTGCTGTGCCTCTTTATCGATGACGTAGCCATCAAAGCTGGGCAACAGCCCAAGTCGAGCCAGGGTTGCGCGGACTTCCGCCACACGAGGGCTCCGATCGCCAACCCGCAAGACATCTGACACGGTTTTCAATCCTCCACAAATCTATATCAGCAACGCTGCTATCACGACGCGTACAGTACAGATGGTAGTAGCCAGACTACCAACTAGGTGAGGGATTCCAGTTTAGCCATGTAAGTCTCTGCGGTGTTCACACCGTTTAGTTCAAAGACCTTCTCGCCCTTATTGAAAATAATGACGGTTGGGATTGACAAGATCTGGAACATCGCACCCAGTGTACGCTCTGCGTCCATGTCAACTTTACCCACAACGACGGAATCTCCCATCTCTTCCGCAACTTTTTCAATTTCGGGGGCAAGTTTTTTGCACGGACCGCACCATTCGGCCCAAAAATCGACCAAAACGGGGGTAGCAGAATCGACAACGGTAGAACGAAAGTTCTCTGCAGTGATGGTAACAACCTGAGACATGATTTTCCTTTTGAGGAGTGAATAAATTGATGAGTAAGTTTAAGAAACGAGGTAGTGCTGGGCGTCGATAGCCGCGCGTGCACCCGAGCCTGCGGCGGTGATGGCCTGCTGATAGTGGTCATCCACCAGGTCACCAACAGCGAACACCCCAGGAACGTTTGTCTTAGTGCTGGGGTGTGCAACCAGCACATGGCCGGAAGCATCAGTGTCCACTTGACCTTTCACCAGTTCAGAGCGGGGATCCGCACCGATAGCCACGAACATGGCGGCGACATCCACCTGTCGGGTTTCCCCCGTCACGGTGTCCTTCAGCTCCAGACCGCTGACCTTATTGTCTTCGCTGAGTACACGATCCACCACCGCGTTAGTGACAAAGGTGATCTTCTCATTTGCGCGCGCACGTTCCAGCATGATGGCGCTGGCGCGGAACTCTTCGCGGCGGTGCACCACCATCACGCTCTTGGCGAAACGCGTGAGAAACAGTGCTTCTTCCATTGCGGAATCCCCGCCACCGATCACGGCAATATCCTGGTCACGGAAGAAAAAACCATCGCAGGTGGCGCACGATGATACGCCGTGGCCCAGCAGCTCCTGTTCGCCCGGAACCCCCAGGTAACGGGGTGCCGAACCCATGGCCAAGATAACGGTGCGCGCCTGGAATTCCTCATCGCCTACGAAGATCTTCTTGATCTCCCCGTCCACTTCTAGGCGATCAACCAGCTCCATGCGCAGATCCGCGCCGAATCGTTCGGCCTGGGTGCGCATCTGCTCCATCAATTCAGGCCCCATGATGCCCTCTGCAAAACCCGGGTAGTTTTCCACCTCGGTAGTGGTCATGAGTGAACCACCAAATTCGATCCCCTCAAAAACAATGGGTTGTAGATCCGCTCGCGCCGCGTAGATCGCAGCTGTGTAGCCGGCAGGACCAGAACCCACGATGGCAACGTCATGGATGGTGGGTGTGTCAGGGGATGCCTCTGTCATTGGTAATCCTTCTGCTTGAGAATAAACAGCACTGCTCCACAGCGATTCTAGGTCACTGTGGGGCCGTTGAATCTTTCCAACGCCGAGGTACCTCTCCCTATTCCACACGTTACTGTGATCTGCTACACCAGTGCTTCTTGTCGCAGAAGTTCCCTGAGATGCTCTTTTGCCCGCGCCCGCCGGGATTTTATGGTCCCCGGGCGCACCCCCTGATAGGCCGCCAGGCTGTTCACACTGTGACCCACAATATCCACCTGAATGATCGCGTCCCGATGTTCTGGGCTTAAACACCCCAATACGTCCCCGATGAACAGTTGCGTTTCGTAGCTGCTCACTGGGTCTTCACGCAGCAGCCTGTCCGCGAAGGCGGTGTTGCGCTCATCGTCCAGGATTGTGGCTTCACAGCGCTCCCTGTGGTGGATGAAATCATAGCCACAGTTCATCACCAGTCGGTGCAGCCAGGTGCTCAGTGTGCAGTCCCAACGAAACGAGCAGAGATTTTTGCTTGCGCGGAAAAACACTTCCTGCACAATGTCAAGCGCATCATCATCGTTGGCGGTATAGCGTCGTGCCACCCACCACAATCGTGTTTGGTAGCGGCGTACAAGAGCTGTGAACGCGTAACTATCACCCCCAAGAAACGCCTCAACTAGTTCCGCATCTGACAATGAATCTGGCCCACATGTATCCATGATCCCCCGAGAACCCCACTCCCGATTATGTTGTTAATCCCGATAGTGCAGGTGTGCAGCACACCTGATGTCACCTATTGTGACCCTATTCGTCGTTTCTTTGCCAGAAGGTCACACGAAAGGGGGTAACCGGCTCATAAAGAACCCATAAAAAGCGGGTTCCCACAACACAGGAACCCGCCCTAGTAGACGTAGGTGTAGATTATGTGCTAACCACTAGCGGGGCTACCGAACACAGTTATGGAATTGATGGTCGCCGCCTCAGGAAGCGGCATCTCAACAACCCACACCAACACCTTGTTAAAGCTCTCTGAGTTCTGAACCTCAACATCCGTAATACCGCGATTCAGCTCAGCCTGCCCAATCGGAACTGCCCCATCAAACGTGGTGGGATTCGGGTTGTTAAACCCATAAATTGCCACACGGGAACCGGGGCGGTCAGTCACCAATTGCAGCTTAGACACCGTAGAAGGCTGCTCAAGATCCAACAACAAGCCCACGCCCCGTTTGGTCCCCACGGAACCAAACTGGTTGAGGTACACATCGGTACTCCACGCCGTGGTGGGATTGTTGTCAATCACCAGCGGGGCTAGCTCCGGGTTGTCCTCAGTGCCTGCGACAACGGGTGCGGGTTCCCACTCCTCAGCATGCGTTACAGGTAGCCGTATCGACTGCCCATTTCCAGCGCCGTTGTGCGTGATCGGGGAATCCTGGTTGTTGTTGAACACACTCATCAGGAAGACGGTGATCACCGCCGTGGTCACCACCAGGCCCACCGAGAAAATCGCAATCAGTGCAGTCATGCGGCGGGAATAGCCGGCACCCCCAAAGCCACCAACTTGCAGTTCCGGATCGGGCACATCCTCCACCCGCACAATCAGCTGCGTATCCTGCTCGGCCACCGCCTGTGCATGAGCACGGGCGTAGGCGTACAGCTCATCCGCAAATTCGTGCGCGTCGGTAGGCTGAGCCCCCGCGGGCAGTTCCGCAGCCGGGGCGTCGATAAGCATGGTGAGCGCGCTACCCAAACCGTTCAAGTCCTGGTCCTCACTGCTGGTGGACAGCACAGCTGGGAACGCCAGAATAGCGGTGCCGGTGCTGGTGATGCGGATGCGGCTCTGGTGATCCAAACCCAAGGTCAACGCGCGGTCATGAGCACGTGCCGCAGCCTCAGCCAGCGGGCGCAGTGCCAACGTCGCCGCAGCTGGGTTAGCACCAGCCTTAGCAACCGCGTCCAGGGAGGAACCGGTCACCCAGTCGGCAATAACGATGCAGCCAGTGCGGAAATTCAGCACCTCAATATTCGGCGCAATACCCGGATGGTTTAGTTGCGCCAACTCCAGCGTTGCCGCCGTAATATCTTCGGCATTTTCCTCCGTGGTGGTGGTATCCACCGTCACCAGCGCCACCTGACGCCCTGTCGCCTGTTCCTGGGCATGCCAGAAACGCGCGCCGGGCACGCCACCATGATCGGCAAGGAGGCGGAACCTGCCGTCGGCGACCGGGGCGCCAGCCACCAACCGGGGGCCCCGCACCGCACCAGCAGACATGGGCGGAAGCACCTGAGTCGCAGTGAAATCGCTGGCGGCCAGCAGCTGCTCGGTCTCGCTGATGGCTTCTTCGTCGCCCTCTTCCCCACCAGGCACAGCTGCGGGGGCAAAACGACGCAAGCCCGGGATGCGGCGCAGCACAGCGCCGAACGCCAACACCTCCTCCAGCTTGGAACGCCACAGCACCACGCCCGTGACCACCAGGAACACCACGCCAGCCAGCATGGTGCGAATAATGAACCCGACACTGCCGAAATTCTCGAACAGCCCGCCGAGAATCAGCATGACCAGCATATCTAGGCCGTAGGCCACAACAACACCGGCTATCGACGCCCCGATGGCCCACAGCGCTGTGTGCACCACACTGCGCCCATTGAGCACGCCAAGGGTGCGGCGCAGCAGGAATGTACCAATCACAGCACCCGCGACATAGCCAAAACCATTCGCGGCAGCCAGCAGGATCACCACGTCCTGTGGCGAGGATGCCACCAGTGGAGCCAGCATGCTGAGCAGCACCTTCGTGCCCGTAATACCCGCGACAATGAAGGTGGGAGTCCACGCCTCCTCACGGGCATAGAACACACGCAGGTGCAGCAACACCAGCGCGTACGGGATCAAGGTGAAAGCAGAGAAACTGAGTGTCAGGCCAAGAATGTGAGCGGATGCAACATCGAAGTTCAGGTAGGCAAACAAGCCAATACCGATACTCGGACCGAAGGCGGTAAGAAAGAACACCACCGGGATCAGTGCGATCGCGGTAAGTTTTGTTGCCACCGTCAGGTCGTGCACCACGGCTTGATCGTCACCAGCCGCAGCATTGCGAGACAGCCTCGGCATAATGGCCGTCAGCAACGTGACGCCAATAATGCCATAGGGCATCTGCAGCAACAGCCACGCCTGCTGGTAGATCGTCCACGCCGAAGCATCATTGGCAGAAGCGACGCGGCTCGTAATAATCAAGCCGAACTGCGAAATACCAACATAAACAATAATGGCCAGCGCCATGCCACCGAACTGCTTCAGGCGATCATCAATCCCCCACAGGGGACGCAAATCGACGCCCGCCCGACGCAGCGGCGGCACCATGATCAGCGCCTGCACCACCACGCCCAACGTGGTACCCACACCCAGCAGCAAAATATGCGGATTGGCAATGTTCACTGGTTCTTTCGGGTCCAGTTGCCCCGGCAGAATGAAGTACAGTGCCAGCACTACCAGCACTACAACGTTGTTAACCACCGGTGCCCACGCGCCGGGCTTAAATATAGCCTTTGTGTTCAACACCGCCATGAACAGCGAGAACATGCCATAGAACAGAATCTGCGGGAGCAGCAGGAATCCGAACGCAGTGGCTTGGGAAACGTTGACTTGGCCGCCCCTGTCCAGCGCCATACTCACCAGTAAAGGGGCACCTATCACAGATGCCAGGGTCACGGTGATCAGCAACGTCATCGACAGCGTAAACAACCGGCGAATAAACGCAGCGCCGTGGTCCTCGTCTTCTTTTTCCGCACGCACCAGCACTGGAATCACAAGGGAGGTGAGCACCGCTCCCAGCACAATCTCGGTGACCATGTTGGGTAACGTGTTTGCGACGTTAAACGCCGACGCCACCGCCGGACCCATGGTCGCGCCAATGGCCATGTTGCGCAGAAAACCCGTGATACGGCTGATCAGGGTGGCAATGGCCATGGACCCGGTAGAGCGAACGACGTCGCTATCCGATTGCGTCTCATCAGCCTCAGCAGCGGAACCGCGGGGTCCGTTGGGGCCGCCTGGTCTAGCAGGCGTACCTTTACGGGGGCGCGACGGTGGCGGTGTGGCTGTTCCAACTCCACCGCGAGCTCCGCCAGCAGCTCCCACGACGGCACGCGGAGAAACTCTGGTTGGTGCGGCCGCAGCGCGGTTTGCTCGCGCGGATTCTGCGGCACCGCCCGCCGAACGTGCGGGCTCATTGACGGCGGAACTATTCACGGTCGTCGGAGGAGACGCCCCGCCCGTTGCTGGGCGACGCAGCGCGGATGCCCGCTGCCGCTCTGCCCCGCCGACGCCGCGTGCGTCTGTTCCAGCAGTGTGACGCGACGGTGATGCCGCCGAGCCTCCTGATGGAGCAACGATGGGGCTGTTGGCCAACTGCCCATGTTGTGCCGCCCGGCTGGCCTGACGTGCACTCCTGGTGGTGCGCCGCCGCGGCTCTGGGACGGGAGCGGGGGGCGTCGGCTGCACGATACGGCCACGCTGACCCGTCTGCGCCGAAGATGACGATGATGACGGTTGCTGCTGATGTGATTGAATGCGTTGCTGGGCGTTTCGATCAGCCGAATGAGTGGGATCTGAAGGACTCACGTTGAACCATTCTGGAGGACGGACAGGGGTCTACTTGAGGTTTACGATGAGGAATAACTGAAGTTTTACAGCGGATACTACCCAAAAACCTCCCAGATTACCGCCCCGGCGGCCGTGGGGAACCTGAGTTTTGGTCAGCGTGTCCGTTGTTCAGACGACGTTCGTGCCGGGTGTCGTCAGTAGTGTCAGACGACACGCTACTATCCGTCTGTGCTGCTTTAATAGAGCGTTTTGTAGCGTCTGATACGGGTGATGTAGTGCTGGGCTTTTTGACCATGCGGCGCATACGGAAAAGCAGGGCAAAAATTAAACCAACTATCAGCGCCACCACACCATAGACGCCGAAGAATCCGGCTCGTGTTTGCACGCCAATGTCCACCGAATCACTGATGGCGTTTCCTGATGGTGTGGCCAGCCACAACGTCAGGTCGGTGCGTTCGCGGTCGTTAGGCAGATCAGCCGTCATCTGCGTGGTAATGGACCCCTGAGCTGGAATACGTTGCTGGTCTGGGGTGTGAATAACCGCACCCTCAGGCCCCTGATACATGATGTGAGCATCCACCGGCAGGGGCAGGCCGTTGCGCGCCACAATCAACAGCGGCGACGAGGCTGAGGTGCGGGTATAGACGTTTCCAGGTGGCAACAGCGTCACGGACCTGCGCAGATTCACGAGCATCTCGCGATTCAAGTTCAGGATGGAGTCTGTCTCTGCGACGGTCGGGTCATAGGTGGCTAGGGAACGTCGCCCGCTGAGCGTCAATGCGCGCAAAAGGTCGCGTTGCAGTGGCGCGGTGAATTGATATCGGGTTAGTGCGATGGCGGGATCGTTGACCATCAGATGTGTCAGATCGTCAATATAGTTTCCCTGTTGTGTGACGCGCAGGATTTCCGTGTCGGTTGCAACCGTCGGGTCGTCATAAGGCGCGCCAAACCGCGAGGATGTTTCCGAGGATCCTGCCTGATCGCTTTGTCGCTGAAGGTCCGCCTCCTGTTCGGCGGAGGGCGTGATGGCTTGGGTCAGGGGCACGGGCCGCGCCAGGTTGTGACTGAGCAGGTCGCTTGCAGTGTTGAGGAGCGCGCGGGCATCGTCAACGGAGCCCAGTAACGCCGAGGGGGTAACAAGAATCGGGGTATTATCTGCGGATTCACCACTGTCGGTGCCGTGGGCTTTTTCGTCAACACTCATGCGTAGCGCTGCTTGTGCGTTTAGGGAACGTGCCGTCCCGGAGTCAATACGAAAATCAAATCGGGTGGCGGGGCTGCTATAGCCCACGGTTTCCGGGTCGGTTCCCAAGGCCGCCAGTGTCGCAGCGAGGGAGCTTTGATACCCCACGCCCATGATATTAGGCCCGAGGGCTGCGAACTGCCCCGCGCGCGGCACATCCCACACTGTGTTATCAGAAACCAGTACTCTGATCGGCGAGTTCGGCTGAGAAGAATGGAAACCGCTGTCAGGGTTCGGTAAGGAATTATCGTTCAGCGCGGTCTCGCCACCATGGGGGTTGGCTGGTTCTGTGACGCCTGGGTTGTGGGATTGGGCGTATTCCCAGGCGTCTTCCGGCTTTCTCGCTGGTGTCGCGTTTGAAGAACCCGAAGTGGAGTTCCCGGAGGTACCCAGCTGTTGGGGACTATCACCAGTGTTTCCGTTAGCGTCGCCTGTGGTGTCTTCTAACGGGGAGTCGGCTACGCCGAGTCCGGCGACGGTCTGCTCGGTGACATACCCGGATGCGGGAACCACGACATTGCGCAGCGGAGCAACCCCTACGATCTGCTCAATAGTGGAGGCGCCTTGGCTGAGGGCTTCGCGTAGAAGCCATTCGTTGCCGGTGCGTCCTAAAGCGTTGATGTCCGCATTCGCCCACGGGAGTGCCACGACGCAGGAATCCTTGGCGACACCTCGTAGTTTGGCCAGCCACTCCCCAGCCACGACTGGCGAGGAGCCGGGAGTGCTAGGCACGTCGTCCGCCTCTGACCCCCAACTGTCGCGTAGCCGTAGCTTGGGGGCAACGGGGCTGGGGCGTTGATCGGCCACGCTATACCCCTGGGACATGCGGGAAACGGTATCCACCAGCTGTGGGTCCAGCGCCAGGCAGGAGCCTTCCCGCAGCTTCGCTGCCGCGCTATTCGACGTCACGTGTGAAGCTCCACTGCTTGTCGACGCCGCCCCACCTTCCGTGGTTGCCTGCACGTACGCATCCAACAGCTGGTACAGGCGGCCGCCTTGGGCAAGTTCAGCGGCAAGGTTTTCGTTTTTCAGTATGAGGTGTGCCGATCCCGGTGCCGCCCCGGTTTCGCCAGCAATGATGTCAATCTTGGCGGACAGTGGCCACAGCATGGTCATGCCCGGGGATTCCTGTGTCTCATCGGACACTGACTGTGTGTCTGGATTCAGTACGGACAGCAGGAAATGCGTGGACCCCACATAGGCATCGCCTTGCCCCTGATCGCCGTTAACGTTCAGTGTCAGTGGGTATATCCCCGGATTGGAGATAGATAACGAGCGGTCCTGGTCCGGCGCAGTGGGAAGCTCCACATCAATGATGATCTCCTGGTTCGGTTCCAGCTGGTCCGGAAGCTTGAACTTTAACCCTGCCACCTGGAACGCGGAGGAATCCGAGGCGAGGATGGATCGGGCGTCGGCAAGCGAGTTTTGCTTGCTGGCGCGTTGCGCCTGAATGCTGAGGTTACGCACCACCTCGGAGCCTTTGTTGGAGATGCGCAGACGCGCGCGGGTGGTATCGCCGACGTGGATGGTGGACGGCTCAAGTGATTCGAGGAGGACGCGTACGGGGGCGTCGTCATCTTGGCTGCGCGCCGCCGGGTTAATCCATTGTGTTTTTATCTCAGGGCTGTCGGGTGTCATGGGGAACGGTAGCGCCGCCGCGTACGGAACCATACCACCAGGTGTGACCATGGACATGGTGGCCGGGCCCGCGAACCCAACGAATGCTGTGGTGACGCAGGCGCACAGTGTGATAAACCGTCGCTTTGTTGTCATGGCGCTCACCGCGGGGTGATCCTTCCCTCCGCTTTCTCTGTTCGGGCCAGTTCTGGCAGCATGTCATGTGCCAGTCGAGCTAGTTTGCGTTCATCAGCATAGGCGAGCCGTTCGATTAGTTCGCTAACGGGAATCCATGCTACTTCCGTGACCTCAGGGTCTTCGTCGTTAAGGTCGCCATCTAGGAAGCGCAACAGATGGTGATGCACGGTCTTGTGAATACGCTTACCATCCGAGACAAACCAATAATCAATGACACCAAGTTCGGCGAATACTTGGCCATACACGCCGGTTTCTTCCCATACTTCCCGCTCAGCCGTGGAGGCGTGGGCTTCACCGGCCTCCACATGACCTTTCGGCATGGACCACAGGAGACGCCCCCGACGGTCAAGGCGACCGATGAGCGCAACGTACAGTCGGGCCAAATCAACAGTGCCGTCTGGCATTACTGCTTCCGCCAGCCCAGACACCACCAACCCACCGGCGGAGGTTTCGATGCTTGTTTCCATGCGCGGACGAGCTGATGAACGCTGACGTGTCTGGTTGGTGCGGGACCGTCGCTGGTCGCGCTGGCGGTTGTTACGCCGCTTGCTGTTCTGCTTTGCGACGCCCCCGTTATCCTTGCGGCGTGCTCCTCCGTCCTTGCCTGCGGTGTTCGTGGTTGCTGCTGTGCCTTTACCCGCCGTTCCCTCAGGGTTGCGTTGTGGATTTCGGCGGCGACGCCGACGTTTTGGCTGTTCAGATCGCTTTTTTTCGGCGTCGCTGGTGATGGGCTGAGATGTTGGCGCCCCGCTTGAACGGCTGGACGTGGTGTTGGTGGCTCGACGACGTGACCGGCGGCGTCGTTTCCGTGCTGCCGGTTGGGTGGCCTGGTCGGTGGCCTGGTGCCGTTCGTTGTCACTCATCCACACAATCGTATCGTGATGACGAACAGGAAGGGTATTTATTATGAGGACCTTTGCCGATTCACCCTCACTGCCCTGGTGCAAGAATCATTGAGGCTACTTATTATGAGATAACGTTCCAGGTAGACTTGTCCAGGTGATTTCTTCGGCTTTAACACAAGAACCCAGCGATGCGAATTTGCTTATCCAGGCGGAAAAAGCGATTTCAGGTTTACTCCCTGTGTTGCAATCGCTTGCTCAGCGATTTAACGACGAAGGCCATCGTTTGTATTTGGTAGGGGGATCTGTTCGTGATGCTCTGCTGGGGCGCTTAGGGCACGACATAGATTGCACCACGTCTGCACGGCCAGAAGCAGTAACTGCTGTGTTGGATGGTTGGGCTGATGTGGTCTGGGACACTGGTATTGAGTATGGGACTATCTCGGCGGAGAAAAACTCTCAACAAATCGAAATAACAACATTTCGATCGGATGTGTACGACGGGCAGTCTCGAAATCCAGAGGTGAAATTCGGTGACACTCTTGAGGGTGATCTTATTCGTCGCGACTTCAGTGTCAATGCGATGGCCGTTGAAATAGCCGGCGACGGTTCTATGGTGTTTCACGATCCCATGGGTGGATTAACGGATCTGGCCGCCCAGCGTCTAGACACGCCGAATACGCCAGAACTATCGTTTCACGATGACCCCCTTCGGATGCTGCGCGCAGCGCGTTTTGTCTCCCAACTGGGTTTTGAGGTGGCTCCACGCGTAGAGGAGGCCATGCGGGACATGGCTGGAGAAATTACGCGTATCACTGCGGAGCGTGTGCAGGCGGAGCTGGATAAGTTGATGCTGGGTGCTGCGCCGTGGACCGGCATTAACCTCATGGTGACAACGGGAATTGCGGACTATATTTTCCCGGAAATCCCAGGGATGAAACTCACCCAGGATGAGCACATGCAGCACAAAGATGTGTATGCGCATTCGATGCAGGTGCTGCGCCAGGCGATGGATCAGGAGGAGGACGGGCCGGACCTGGTGTTGCGCTGGGCGGCGTTATTGCACGACGTCGGTAAGCCTGCCACTCGCGCCCCAAAGCCTGGTGGCGGCGTGACCTTCCATCATCATGAGGTGGTGGGGGCGAAACTGGTGCGTAAACGCATGCGGGCGCTGAAGTACTCCAAACAGATGGTGTCTGATGTGAGTCAGTTGGTGTATCTGCATTTGCGGTTCCACGGTTATGGGGAGGGGCAGTGGACTGATTCGGCGGTGCGTCGGTACGTCACCGATGCCGGGCCGTTGCTGAGTCGCCTTCACAAGCTTGTGCGAGCGGATTGCACCACGCGCAACCAACGGAAAGCTCAGCGCCTCCAACGCACGTATGACCATTTGGAGCAACGCATCGCGGAGCTGGCTGCCAAAGAGGATTTGGCCAAGGTGCGGCCCGATTTGGATGGTAACGCCATCATGGAGCTGCTGGGGCTGCAACCCGGGCCGGATGTGGGGCGAGCATGGACGTTTATGAAGGAGCTGCGGCTGGAACGCGGTCCGCTGGAGCACGATGAGGCCGTGGCTGCCTTGCGGCAATGGTGGGACAACGACCAGAATCAGGGTACAAGCTAGAAAGGTTCGAGTCATGGAAGAGTTTTTCAGCGACCGTCTGTTCACCGCCCTGGAGCGTAACGAGCCGACCGCTGGCATGGTCTTAGTGGCGGCACCGGGCATGCTCTCTGATGAGTTTGCGCGGAGCGTTGTGCTGATTGTGGAACACAATAACCAGCTGACCTTTGGTGTGAACCTGGCATCACGCAGCGATGTCGCGGTGTTTAACGTTATGCCTGAGTGGGTACCATATGTGGCCAAACCGCAGGCTCTGTATATTGGCGGTCCGCTTAACCAGCAGAGCGTTGTGGGGTTGGGCGTAACGAAACCGGGCGTGACCATTGAAAACCACAAACAGTTTCAGCGGCTCGCTAACCGCATTGTTCACGTTGACCTGCGCATTGACCCCTCCGAGTTGGAGGACTTGGTGGAGGGCATTCGCTTGTTTGCGGGCTACGCGGAATGGGGTCCGGGCCAGCTGGAATCGGAGATTGAGCGCGGTGATTGGTATGTAGCTCCCGCGTTGGTGTCGGACATTATTGCAGGTGGAAGTGTGGACGTATGGGGTGATGTGATGCGTCGTCAGCCTATGCCCCTCCCCTTGTTTTCCACGTTCCCGGCGGATATCTCGGATAACTGACTTGTCATGGTTTCACGTGAAACATTGCGTGAATGGCGGGCCGGGTTTTCCGATGCCTGGACCGTCGGCCTTGGTCTTGTCCCCCTCGGCCTCGCATTTGGATTGCTGATTACGCAGTCGGGATTTTCTTGGTGGTGGGCTCCCATACTGTCCCTGGTTATTTACGCCGGGAGCATGGAGTTTCTGGCCATCGGGATGATCACTGCGGGCGTTGGCATCATTCCCGCTGCCGTGACCGGCTTCATGGTTAACTTTCGCCACATTTTCTATGGGCTGACCTTTCCCCGTCACCTCATTCGAAACTTCTGGGCGCGTGCCTACAGCACCTATGCCCTCACCGACGAGTCCTACGCCATCGTCTCCGCGCGTGCCGCTGCAGACGATGGTCACCGCATGACAGCCTCCCGGATGCTCAGCATTCAGGTGGTCTGCCAACTCGCGTGGGTCCTTCCAGGAATCATTGGTGCCCTCGCGGGTACTGCCCTCCCCGATACCATCACCGGCATGGATTTTGCTCTCACGGCTCTGTTCCTCGTACTTGCGTGGGAATCCTTCGCATCTCACAGAGATGTCTCACTCCCCCTCAGCGCCGGACTGTTTGCCGTCGCTTTCGCACTACTGCTGCCTGACCAGATGTTGGTGCTCGCTTTGGTGTGCTATTTCTGTCTGCTTCTTGTCCGCTTTCTCTCCCCGCGTATCGACGCCCTACTCCACACCGATCTAGATAAGGCTCGACGCTGATGGGGCTCCCAGAGGGTGTTTCACTGCTCAATACGGTAGGTATATTGGCTGCAGTCGGAATCGTCACTGTGATGTTACGGCAATTACCGTTCTCCGCGCTTCGATTACTCAAGGGGAGCAACCTGGTGGGCATGTTAGGTATGACGATGCCCGTCGGCGTGATGACCGTTCTGGTGGTGTACACGACTGCCCATCAAACTGCGGAGCCTGGGGGCATCTGGTCCAGCCTCGTTGCCTCTGCCGTGACGCTGGCGGTGCATTGGTGGCGCCGCAGCGCCGCGCTCTCCATCGTTGCCGGGACTGTATGCTACATGGTGATTGTCAATCTTATTGTGAGTTAGAAATCGGGAAACTTCTGGAGGGCCTCTTGCCAGAGGCCCTCAAATTCGTCTTTGCTGAGGATTGTTGCCGAAATATCGGGCATGTCAGCATAGGTATCCGGGTGGGGAACAAACTCTTGTGGCAAGGCACTCATCCCCCGACTATGCTGCCCCTGGGCCAAACCTGTGATAGACGATCCATCCCCCAATTCAATGATGCGCTGCATGGCGCATAGCGATGGTGAGTCCGTGGGACGCACCTCAGCAACATGCGCTAATGGTGGCGCATCGGGAGCGATCAGATCAATGCGGACGTACATATCTTCCTGTGCCATGCCCTACAGTGTGCGTCCACTCCCCTGCCTCACGCAACTAGCGGGGCACGGCCTCTTGGTGGTCATCGCGCGCGTAGCGGGCAGAAAGCCACGCGCACATGATGAGCTGCACTTGGTGAAAAATCATGAGCGGAAGAATAAGCAGACCAACGTTGCTGGATCCGAAGATCACTGCTGCCATTGGTAGTCCTGTGGCAAGTGATTTTTTTGTTCCGCAGAACTGTATGGCAATCATGTCTTCACGATTGAAGCCGCATCGCAGCGCAATGAATCGTGTGAGCCACAGCATGAGCGCCACCAGGATGATAGAGAATGCGGTGAGTATGACGACGTCGATAATACTCACCTGGTGCCAGATGCCAGCGACAATTCCGGCTGAAAAGGCGGAATATACGACCATGGCGATGGACCCTCGATCAACAGTTTTGGTCCATTGCGCACTGGCCGTTTCCTTGACCCATCGGCGTGCCAACTGTCCGATAATAAACGGTAAGAGAAGCTGTATGGCGATATCTGCAAAGACGGAGCTATCGATTTTTATTCCACTCCCCGAGGACATGAGGAGCATGACCAACGCGGGAGTGGCCACCACGCCCACCAGATTCGACGCTGAGGCGCTGACAATGGCTCCCGCGACATTTCCCCGGGCGACGGAAGTAAACGCCACAGATGACTGCACAGTGGACGGCACGAGAGTGAGGTACAAGATGCCCAGGTATATGTCCGACGAGAGGACTGCCGTCGCGGGGCGGAGAGCGATGCCGATAAGCGGGAATACGACGAAGGTGAACGCGAGGATTATCAGGTGCAGCCGCCAGTGTTTGAGGCCGGTCAGCGCTTCTTTTGTGGAGAGGCGTGCGCCATAAAGAAAGAACAGTAAGGCGATGGCGATCTTGGTGGCCACGGAAAACCACTCGGCAAAGTCTCCCCGCGCGGGAAAAAACGTCGCGAGGAGGACCGCGAGAAGGATGAGCGTAATGAGCGGATCGGGCCGCTTGTTCGGCAGTTTAGGGCGTGGTAGAGACATGTCTCCAGTCTAAGACGCTGGGCCATGCCGTCGCGATGTTTCACGTGAAACATCGCTTGTTTCGGGCTACAGCTCTGCGGTGAGCTTATTGTTGCCGTCGGTTTTGAGCTTTGCTTCCATCAGCCCTGCCCGGGATGGTCCCGAAACGGGAGCGCCGTCGGTGATGCTAAAGACGGAATTATGGTTGGTACAAGTCACCGTGTCGCCATTGACTTGAGTGATCTTTGCGCCTTGGTGTGGGCACTTCGCGGAGTAGGCGTGATAGACGCCCGAGGTTGGCTGGGTGATAATGAAGTCTCCGACAATAACGGCGCTGCCGACCGGAACGTCCTTTGCGTCAATCGTCTGTTTCTGAGAGCCACAGGCGGCGAGGAGTGCGCCCGCGAATGTTGTTGCAGTTCCAATAAGAAAAAGTCGACGGTTGCATGTATGAGGCTTCATGGTGCCAGTATCTCATACCGGCAGCTCTCTATGGCGCAATTGTCACAGTGACTGTGTGCGGACATTCGATCACAGGCATAAAAAATGGCGATGTTTCACGTGAAACATCGCCACAAACGAGGCTATCGTCGCGTGGCTGCCTTCATAGCTGCCACAAATTCACGTAGCTCAGCTTTCAGCGTGTCAATGTCGTCGACCGTGCGCCTCTCCTCTGGTGAATTGGAGCAGTGTTGTGCGATCAGGGCTGTGATTGCAGAGCCTGAAATAGCTCCGGCGGCACCTGCCGCCACGGCATCCGCAACATGCGTAGGTGTGGAGATGCCAAAGCCAAGGAGGGGTGGAACACCGCCAAACCTCTTGAGATTGGCTACTACGTCAGCGAGTCCATCCGTAGAAGATTCCCACTCCGCACCGGTGACGCCCACGCGAGACACCGCGTAGATATATCCCCGCGAATGCCGGGCGACGCCCGCAAGTGTTTCCTCAGAGGCGTGTGGCGGGGCAATGAAAATCTGGTCCACACCCGCGGCCTCGGCGGCTGCAGCGAAGGGAGCCCCCTCACGGACAGGAACGTCAGGCAATAGGACGGAATCGGCACCGGCCTGGGCGACATCGGAGTAGAAACGATCCATGCCGCGGGCAAAAGCGACGTTGCCGTAGATGAGGAGTCCGATGGGTAGCTCAGGCCACATGGAACGAATCCGTGCGACCAGAGAGAGTGCCCGATCAACGGTAACCCCCGCGTCCAGCGCGCGGATATGGGCTGCCTGAATCGTGGGGCCGTCGGCAACCGGATCGGAGAAGGGAATGCCGAGTTCCAGGGCATCGGCACCGCCGTCAACGAGGCTGGTGATGATCTCAAAGGACGTGTCCAGGTCGGGGTCTCCCAACATGACGAAAGGCACGAACGCGTCCTCGTTAGCCTCGGTTAGGCGGGAAAACAGGTGATCGTAACGGCTGCTCATCGGTGGCTGTCCTTTACAACGTACTCGGGGTGTTCCGCCAAGGTGCGGCGAATGTGGTCAACGTCTTTGTCGCCTCTACCGGACAGGGACACCAGGATAGTGATGTGCTCCCCCGCTTCCTCAGCGAGCGCAGCCCGTTTCAGCGCGTATGCCAGTGCGTGGCTGGACTCTAGTGCGGGGATAATTCCTTCGTGCCTGCTGAGCAGCTGGAAAGCTTCAAGGGCCTCCGCATCGGTGATGCCCACGTACTGCGCGCGTCCGGTTGCGTGCAGGTGAGCGTGTTGAGGACCGACGCCCGGATAGTCCAGACCAGCGGAAATGGAATAGGATTCCTCGACTTGGCCGTCGGACGTGCGCATCAGGTAGGACCTGGCACCGTGAAGGATGCCAATGTGCCCCTCATGGATGGGAGCGCCGTGCTTGCCGGAGTCAAGCCCCTCCCCTGCTGGCTCGACACCAACAAGCTCAACGGAAGGCTCGTCGATGAACTCGGCGAACATACCGATGGCATTGGACCCACCACCAACGCAGGCAGTAACCACATCGGGCAGCCCGTCGGTGTGTTCTAGCATTTGCGCTTTGGCTTCTTCAGAAATGACGCGGTGAAATTCGCGCACGATGGTGGGAAATGGGTGTGGGCCAGCTGCGGTTCCCAGGAGGTAATGGGATTCGTGAAAAGTGGCGGTCCAGTCACGCAGCGCCTCATTGACGGCATCTTTGAGAGTTCCTGACCCGGAGTTTACGGGAATCACCCGTGCCCCCATCAGCTCCATGCGGTACACGTTGGGTTGTTGCCTAGCGACGTCCTCGGTACCCATGTAGATCACGCAGTCCAGGCCCAACAGTGCGCAGGCGAGGGCGGTTGCGGTTCCATGCTGACCGGCACCGGTTTCCGCAATGATGCGCGTCTTGCCCATGCGTTTTGCTAGCAGTGCCTGCCCGAGTACCTGGTTTGTTTTGTGCGCTCCTCCGTGAACGAGGTCTTCACGCTTTAAGAAGATACGAGCGTACCCCTTGCCTTTGCCGGGCAGCGGAAGGTTGGAGCATTCGGTGAGCGGGGTAGGTCGCCCCAGGTAGTCACGGAGGTATCCAACGAGTTCTTCGCGGAAGCTTGGGTCGTCCATGGCCTCGATAAAGGCGCGTTCCAGCTGGTCGAGTGCCGGGATAAGGAGTTCGGGGACGTACTGCCCACCGAATTCCCCGAAGTAGGCTGGCAGAAGCGTGTGTCCGCCGTTGTGATCAATGGCGTGGGACTGTTCAGGCATGATGCTCTCCGATTTGTTGAAACACATCCATGATGGCTGCGGGATTTTTGCGGTAGGCGTAGGGGCTGTCTGCGTCGGCTGGATATTCGACACCGGAGTTGAGATCCAGACCTGCACAGCCGACGGCCAGCGCTGCGCGCGCATTGGTGGGGCCGATGCCGCCGGCAAGAAGGCTCGTGCTTGTCGCCTCGTCGGGAATGAGGCTCCAGTCGAATGGTTTTCCCGTTCCACCGTCACCGGCATCAAGAACCAGGCGATCCACCAGCGGAAACAGCTCTAGGGCCACTGAAACGCTCTGTGGCGAGCTCATGGACACCGCACGCCATACACCCACCCCTTCGGGAATTTCGGCACGCACAGAGGCTATGAGCGCCTTTTCTTGGTCGATGGTGTCTTGAAGTGGGGCATGGATTTGCACGACCGTAATTCCTGGGAGGCATAGTTCTGCGTATCCAGCTGTCCGTCGGCTGACCGCCACATATTTCAGTCCCGGTTCCCCCGCCATGATTTCTTTCGATGTTTCACGTGAAACATCGCGCGGAGACGCGTCCTCAAAGATGAGGCCCCCGTACACGGCACCGGCAGCGCGTGCGGCTTGAGCAGCTGCTGGACTCCGCAGCCCGCATACTTTGTTGTGCCCGTAGACGAGCTCGCGGCACGCCAAGTCAACGTCTGGTTGCGAGGTTAGCTGCGATCCAACTAGGAAACCGTTCACCATTCCGCCCAGCATGCGTACGGTGGCGTGATCGCGGATTCCTGATTCGGCAATCAGGGCAACATCTTCAGGAACCAGCGGTGCTAACTCGGCGGTACGGCTCAGATCAATGGACAGATCGTGCAGGTTTCGGTGGTTAATCCCGATAATGCGCGCCCCCAGACGCAGCGCTCGGTGCACCTCCTCGGCATCGATGGCCTCGGTCAAGACGTCCATGCCCAGGCGGGCGGCTTCTGCAGACAACGCAGAATACTCTTCATCATCCAATACCGACAGCATCAGCAGCACCGCATCGGCACCGAAGTAGCGTGCGGCGTGGATCTGCACGGCGTCGATAATAAAGTCCTTGCACAGCACCGGAAGATGCGTGCTTGCGGCGACGGTCGCTAGGTGGTCGTAGTCCCCGCCGAAGCGGTCCGGCTCGCACAGCACCGAAATGCCTGCAGCGTATCGCGAGTATATGCGGGCGATGTCGCCCGGATGGTAGTCGGTGCGAATGAGGCCCAACGACGGTGAGGCGGATTTGCACTCCATAATGAAGCGCCCCTCTCCCCTACTGCCCAGAGAGTCGTACAGACTGCGTGTCGACGCCGCGAGAGTCGCCGGATCCACGTGGGCTATCCGTCGCTGGATGTCAGCGAGGTGCCCCCGCCGCGCCGTCACAATGGACTCCAAAACAGTCGGCATATCACCCATAGTTGGCCTCCTCGTGGGTTGCAAGCCATTTCGTCACAGTGCCGTCATTCATGAGGGCTTGGGCTAGGGCCGTTCCTTCAGCAAAATCGTCCACGCGACCATGCAGATAGAACATCGCTGCCGCATTGACGGCAAGGGCATCGCGGTGCGCCTCCGAACCGGAACCGGCGAACGCGGCACGCAGCAAGGCAGCGTTGTCGGCCCCGTCACCGCCCCGGAGCGCCGATAATGGATGCTCCGACACACCAAGATCAGCGGGCGTAACCTGGTAGCTCGTGATAGCACCATCGCGTAGCTCCCACACCTGAGTGGGACCGTGCACGGCAAACTCGTCAGTCCCCGATCCATGAACGACAAGAGCGCGTTCCCGGCCCAGTTCTTTCATCACCTGGATCAGCGGCTCTCCCAGGCTAGGACGGTTCACACCCATGACTTGCAACGCCGGACGGGCTGGGCTGAGCAGCGGACCGAGAATATTAAACAGCGTCGGAACCTTTAGCGCCTTACGCACAGGCATGACGTGGGCAATCGCTGGATGATAGGCGGGTGCGAACAGGAACGTAAAATTCGATGCCCGTACTTGCCTCTCCGCACGATCCACATCAAGATCAAGTGGAATGTTGAGGGCTTCTAACACGTCGGCGGACCCAGATTTGGAGCTCACCGAACGGTTGCCGTGTTTGACCACCATGCAGCCTCCCGCTGCTGTGATTAACGACGCTCCGGTGGAAATGTTGATGGTATTCGCTCCATCGCCGCCGGTCCCCGCTGTATCCAGCACACCGTGTCCAGTGATGGGAAAAGGACGGGCGGCTTTGAGAAATGCCTGCGCAGCGCCCGTAATGTCGGCTGCTGTTTCTCCGCGCGTGCGAATGGTCGCCAAAAGCGCGGCGATGTGGACATCATCGTAATCGCCCACGGTAAGCGGCATAAACACATCGTGGGCCTCCTCCACGGTGGGATGAGGATTATCCAAATAGGCGCGAAGCCTGTCCAAAGTTTGTTCGTCCGACATGGTTACTTCTCCTTCGCAGATGCGGATAGCAGCAGTTCAAGACTGCGATTCAGAATATGTGGTCCCGAGGGGCTGAGTACTGATTCCGGATGAAACTGCAGCCCAAGCGCCAGATTATCGCGGGTCAGGGCCGCCATAGTCACCTCGCCCGCGTCAGATTGGCAGTTGCCAAGACTGACGAATTCCTTGGGCACATCAACGCACCCCAGCGAGTGATAGCGTGCGACGGGTACCCTGCGACCGGAGTTTTGGGTATCGCCATCGGGAACATCAACAGTTAGTCCAGCAAAAAGGGGGCTGGCCGCGCCCTCGTCAGTGAGTGTCATGATGTCGGTGACACCGTGCATAGGTCCACAAGGAGCCACAACGCCACCGAAATGCTCTAAGAGCGCCTGGAAACCGAGGCAGATGCCAAGGATGGGCACAGTGCCTATCGCGGCGTCGATAAGCTGCATCATGTGCCCAGCATCGCGTGGGTGCCCAGGTCCGGGGGAAAGACAGATGACATCTGGGTTCGCCGCCATAACGTGATCAGGGGGCACCGTATTGCGGAACACGGTGCAACGAACACCGGCGACAGCGAATGCATCGACGAGGTTGTAAACAAAGGAATCGTGGTTATCAATCAAAACGACGTGTGTACTCATCGCTGGACCTCCAATCGTGCACCCGCAGCCGTGGCGATGGCATGCAGGACGGCATATGCCTTGTGCAGGGATTCATCGGCTTCGGACTGCGGTTGCGAATCACGCACCACGCCCGCGCCAGCTTGAACTATGGCTACTCCCTTGGACACAAAGGCCGAGCGGATAACAATGCATGTGTCCATGTCTCCGTTTCCGCGTAGATAGCCGACCGCTCCCCCATAGGAACCGCGACGCGTGCCCTCTGCCTCTCGCAGCAGCTCTGTCGCGCGGATTTTAGGCGCACCCGTCAGCGTCCCCATGTTCATGCAGGCGCGGTACGCATCCAAAGCGTCCAGATCGGGCGCTAGTTCGGCGCTCACGCGACTGACCAGGTGCATGACACGTGAGTACCGGTCCACCTGCAGAAGCTCCTCCACGCGCCGCGTGGCGGGAACGGCCACTCTCGCCAGATCGTTGCGCGCGAGGTCCACCAACATGGTGTGTTCCGAAATTTCCTTGGCGTCCGTGCGAAGTTCCAGTTCTGCGCGAATATCCAGCTCATGGTTCACGCTGCCGTCGGGGTTCAAGCCGCGTGGCCGCGTTCCGGCGATGGGATACAGCTCCACAATCCGGGTGTCGGCGGTGAACTTCAGGTTTGACTCTGGCGACGCCCCAAAAAGTTCGTAGGTCTCCCCCGCCGACTGTCCGCGAACGTAGAACATATAGGGGCTCGGGTTATACTCCTTGAGCTGCTGGTACGCGGCAAAAGCATCGGGACATGGCATGGTGAAGCTGCGCGCGGGCACAACCTGATAGATGTCTCCGTTGTGGATATGCGCCTGGAGGTTCGTGACCATCGCTCGGTAATCGGCGTCGGGAATGCTCGCTGTGGCGACGATGGTTTCACGTGAAACCATCGATTTTTCCGGCTGAGTCTCATAATCGTTGCACAACGCAGCCAGACGATCCAGCTCGGCATCAAGCTTGTCGACACCGCTCCCATCTGCAACAACTCCTGCGAGTAGCGCACTCTGTGCTTGGTGATCAATGCTGAGCACAACTTCCGCGAGCAAGAACTGATAGTCGGGATACGTATTGCCCGAGTCCTCGACGCTAGGAAGATCCTCGAAGCTAGCCAAATGGTCAAACGCGATACCGCCCGCCAAAAAAGGAAGTGAGGCATCCTCGGTGAGGTAACCGGCATCGGTCTGGAGTCGACGCAGCGGTTCGACGGAACTCAGCGCTGTGAGTCGTTCGCGCTCGTCTACTGCGGTGGACACTGGAAAATGAAAGACGGTTTCTTCTGATGTTTCACGTGAAACATCAGAAGAAAGCTGTTCCGCGAGGCGCTGTACAATCGCCACGCCCGATGGTGTTAGTGGTTCGGCGGTGACATCGTTATGGTTGCACGTGACGCGAACCGAACCGCGCAACACCATGACCGAATGCAGGCCCTCTTTTGAGGCAATATCGGCGCTTTCAAGAAGCACTGCGTCGTCTGCGACTGTGCCGCCTAAGTGAGCAAACAAGCGTGCTGCGTTTTCGTGATAGCGCACAGCACGCGTACGAACATGTGGTGAAAAAGTCATAGGCCTCTAACCCTCAACTGCGTCGTCGGAATCGGTTCGTGAAAGCTCGGCGATCACATCGGCAACGTGAAGATCTTGTACCGGATGCTCCATAGGGTCGGTGGCTGCAAGATCGCCGAGCAAGGCACGAACATAGTTGACATCCTTATCGCCACGACCGGACAAGTTCACCAGGATGGTGGTCTCCTCGCCCGTTTCCTCCGCAATGTCTGCAAGTTTGAGTGCGTAGGCCAGCGCATGGCTTGATTCTAGGGCGGGAATGATGCCTTCGTGGCGGCTCAGCAGGCGGAATGCTTGCAGCGCTTCAGCGTCAGTGATGCCGACATATTGAGCACGCCCTGATTCAAGAAGATAGGCATGCTCTGGACCCACGCCCGGATAATCAAGTCCGGCTGATACCGAATGGGAATGCAACACCTCATCCCCCTCCCCCAGCATGACATAGGAGCGTGAACCATGCAGGATACCCGCCCGACCCCGATTAAGTGGGGCACCATGTTTGCCTGAATCAAGCCCCTCACCTGCTGGTTCTACGCCAACAAGCTTCACCTCGGAGTTTCCGGGCTTATCGGTCAAGTAGTCGGCGAATGCGCCGATGGCGTTGGAACCGCCGCCCACGCACGCCACCACGACGTCGGGAAGCGCACCGGTTCGTTCCATCATCTGCTCGCGTGATTCCCGCGAGATGACGGCCTGGAATTCTTTCACCAGCGTCGGGAATGGGTGCGGTCCGGCAGCCGTGCCCAGGAGGTAGTGCGTGTCTTTGTAGCTGTTTACCCAGTCCATGAGTGCTACGTCAATGGCGTTTTCAAGACCGTTACCGTTTGCTTCTTCCACCGGGACAACCTCGGCCCCCATGAGCCGCATGCGATATACATTGGGTTGCTGCCTAGCGACGTCCCGAGCGCCCATGTAGATGGTGCATTTCATGCCAAACAAGGCAGCCACCATTGCTGTGGCTGTGCCATGCTGTCCAGCGCCGGTTTCTGCAATCAGCCTGGTTTTCCCCAGACGTTTGGCAAGAAGTGCTTGGGCGATAACCTGGTTGCCTTTGTGCGCACCGCCGTGCACCAAGTCTTCGCGCTTGAGGAAGATGCGTGCTTTTCCTTTGCCATGGCCTTCTAAGGGCAGGTTGGCACATTCAGTGATGGGCGTGGGCCTTCCTAAATAGTCCACGTAAAGATTGACGAGTTCTTCCGCGAATGTCGGGTCATTTATTGCATCGACATACGCTTGCTCTAGTTCATCCAGGACCGGATACAACATGTCTGGGACGTACTGTCCGCCGAATTCGCCAAAGTAGGCGTTGAGGAGAGTGTCGCGGTGCGGATGAGACATCTAAGGGCCTTTCGTAGGAGGGTGGTTACACGCTTCCTCTGAGGCGGGCCTTGATTGTCTGTAGATAAAACAACGGCCCGGACGCCTAGAAGAGAAGCGTGCGAGCCATGGGCTGAGGGGTTGTGAGTGCTGCTATTGTGGCTCGCTTACTCAGCGCGCCACCACCATGAGGTGCCAAGGAACAGACAAGCATTCAACATGCCCTTAAGAGTAGCACTCTCCTGCCTGTGTCACATAATTTTATGCACGCTGTTTTATCGTCACAAGTGACGTAATAAGTAATGTAACGACGTAGCGCATTCACGCAATGCTGAGTTGCTTTTTAAAGCAACATTTGCGAGCGTCGCTTCAATCCTGCGCGCAGACCGTTAGCTATGATAGCTACTTCCGCGACTTCGTGGATGAACACCACCTCCGCGAGACCAAGTACCCCGCAAAGGGCAAGTGGGGGCAAAGCAACAATAATCGCCAACGCTAACCCGATATTCACATTCATGATGCGTCGCGCGGCTCTCGCGTGGGCCATGGCCCGTGGGAGCAGCCGCAGATCGGTTCCGGTGAGCGCGACATCAGCTGAAGCCATCGCGGCGTCGGTACCCGTGGCGCCCATGGCAATGCCGACCGTTGCGGCGGCGAGTGCCGGGGCGTCGTTAATCCCGTCCCCTACCATGGCCCAGCGTCCATCAACGAACTGTGCCTTATCCTCTGGCAGAAGTTCAGCGTGAACCTCGTCGATTCCGACGGTGGTGGCAAGCGCTTTCCCCGCGTGCTTGTTGTCGCCAGTGAGCATCGCGGTGCGGATACCCATCGCGTGTAGTTCTTCAATTGCCCGAGCTGAAGATTCCCGCGCAGGATCGCCGATGCCCACAAGCCCTTTTACGGCATCATCTTCTGCCACGACAACGACCGTGGCACCAGTTTGTTCAAGGTCGCGTGTTGTGTGCGCCCACTCTTCTTGAAGAAATGTGCAGGAACGGGGACTTTGGATTGTTATTGTTCTGGATTGCCCAGCTGAGTCAATAACCTCGGCTTTAATGCCTTGACCTGGGGTTTCGACGATGTTACGGGTTTCTAATAGCGGACCTTCGTGCGCGGCAACGATAGCCTGCGCCAAGGGATGTAGGCTGTGTTGTTCCACTGATGCGGCTAAGGCTACTGTGTCGGGGTCGCCAATAACGGTGGTGACCGTGGGACGATTCGCGGTCAGCGTACCGGTTTTATCAAAAGCCAGCCGATCGACAGCTCCTAAACGTTCGAATGCGGAGCCTGAGGTGATGATCACGCCCCAGCGTGTAGCCGCTCCGATGGCAGAAATTACGGTTACAGGGACGGCAATAGCGATAGCGCAGGGCGATGCCGCGACAAGAACGATCAGCGCGCGAGTGATCCATGTGGCAGGATCGCCTAGAAACGAACCAATGACACCAACAAGAAGTGACAGGACCAGCACGCCTGGAATGAGGGGGCGGGCGATACGGTCAGCCAGTCGTGCGCGTTCGCCCTGCTTGTTCTGTGCGTCTTCGACGAGGCGAACGATGGTGGTGATGGAATTATCGGTCCCTGGGCTAGTTGCTGTGATCTCGATGGGCGCGGCAAGGTTAATGCTTCCAGCGTGCACCTCATCACCTTCTGCAACGTCGCGCGGGAGGGATTCTCCGGTGATGGCAGCGGTATCAAGTGACGATGTTCCACGTGAAACATTGCCATCAGTAGGGGCGGCATCACCTGCCCGAAGCACAATCACATCCCCAGGAACGATGTCTGCCGATGTGATCTCCACTGTCTCCGCGCCTCGCCGAACTGTCGTCGTGGAGGGGATCAGTTCGTAGAGTGAACGCAAACTACTCCTTGCCTGGGCGAATGCCCGGTCTTCCAAGGTTTCCGCAATGGAAAACAGGAATGCTAGCGCTGCTGCTTCGGCGGTGTATCCGAGTAACACCGCGCCAATTGCGCTGATGGTCATAAGTAGGCCGATGCTCAAGCGTTGGCGGAGGCGACGTCCAGGCAGGACCAATCGCTTGAGTGCATCCGGTACAAAAGTGATGCCACCAGCAACGAGAGAGGCCCAGAAGAAGAGTTGGTGAACTGTCCCAGGCACCCGGCCCTCGGTGATCACGCCCAACACTAATAACAGCCCGGACAGGATGGGAAGGATGAGGGCGTTATCCCAGAATTGGTACCTAGCACCGTGAGTGTTCTCGGCTGGTGTGGAAGTGGTGCAACCGCAGGCATCGGACACGCATGCGTCGGACATGAAACATCATCAGCTTTCTCTGCAATGCCAGCGAGTTGCGTTATAGCGCAACTCTTTCTCCTAGGTTGACGCTGGTCCCCAGCCCGCCGGACTACGGGAAGTTCCTGTGCTTGCGATTATAATTAAATGCTCAAAACGCGGCTTCATGGCCGGCAGCTCGTCAACATGAAACCAACCGACTGCGACGCTCTCCTCGTCGGCAACATGAGGAATAGACGATGTGCCGGGGACTACCGAACAGGCAAATGCGGTGTCCATGTAACTGGCAACGTCTCCATTGATATAGGTCAACGCGTCGATGGCTTGCACCCACAGCAGGCGGTCTACCTGAATCTGCAGCCCCGTTTCTTCCAAAGCTTCCCGTATGATAGCTGTGTCAGGTTGCTCGCTGGGTTCGCAGATGCCGGTCACCGGTGTCCAGTGGTGGTTATCACTGCGCTGCACCAGCAGGACTTCCTGCGCAGTCCCCTCCCCTCCCCCACCGTCGCCGCTGCGGAGTATTACCCCTGTCACCCCGGGCAGCCATAGCTCGTCGTGTCCGATTTTCTTTCTCAGGTTAAGGATGAACTGTGGTGTTCCCATGCTGACGATCATCGCCTTTCGCAGCGGCCTTACGTACGGCATCTAAGTCTACGTTGCCAAAGGACTCACCTGCTGCGAAGGCATCGGAGCCGCCTTCACACGCCCCGTTGAGCGAACAAGAACCACAGCCGCCGCTCACGCCGCAATCCACGCTGGGGTCATGGGCATCGGAGGCAGCTGTGGAGGACGCCGATGCGTCGGAAGCCCCTGAAGAGCAGCAATCGCAGCCGGAATCGGAGGCTGCTTCGGCAGTGGCGCGGGCGTCGATAAGCGCGACGGCATGTGCGCCCATGCCGGCACCCATGCCCAAAAGCGCGAGGGAGCCAACAACGGCGAGTGCGACGACCAGCCACATCCATCCGCTAGCACCGAACGAAAGTATGCCGCCGAGGGCGAGGACGATGCCACTGACTGTCCAGAGCGGTCCGGCGATGCGGTGTGCGGTGTCCCACAGTTCCTTGGTTTTACGGACTTCCGGTACACGAATGCCTATCACGCCGTTTCCTGGCAATTTTCCAGCCCACCCCAGGCCGCCAACAATGATGAAGAGTGCGGCGAGAATCAACAGTAGCGCGGTCACGGCAATCATAAGCGCAAGTGTAGTCGGGTGGGGTGATGTTGCGAATTTATGGTCGAAAAATGCCAGGGTATGCCTGCGCTTGACGACGTCTTGGTGGTCAATCCCTCAACCACAGCCACCGCTATTGTCGGCCCCACCCCTGTCTGGTGGACGTTCTTACCGAAAAACATGCTGCGACTGTTTTCGCCCCCAACGCAGTAGTTTTAGACGATCCAGCAGTCGGAACATCCGTTGTTGTTGGGTATAGGCGTTCGTGACCAATGCGGAAAGCTGTTACCTTATAAACAGTTTATGCACCGTAGTGACCCCAGTCCCATCCGGGGTCCGAACCTAGGGAAGAACGTATGGATCTTCGACGACTCTCCTCCTCGCTGCTTTTTCGCATTGTCGTAGCAATTATCTCCGGCATCGTGTGCAGCTTATTTTTCCCCGACTGGCTGGGGCGCGTTTTCGCCACCTTCAACGGTCTGTTCGGAAATTTCCTTGGATTTTTCATCCCCGTCTTGATTTTCGCCCTGATCACCCCGGCTATCGCCGGGATTGGTAAAGGTGCGGGAAAATGGCTGGCCATCACCACGGCCATCGCCTATGCTTCCACTATTTTCGCTGGACTCATGGCCTATCTTTCCGCATCCGCTCTCTACCCACGATTACTGGCAGGGCAAGGTATGGTCGCTGCGGCGGATGTGGAAAAAGGCGCCCTGAGCCCCTACTTCAAAATTGACATGGAACCACCCATGGGCGTGATGACGGCTCTTCTCCTTGCCTTTACTATTGGCGTGGCCATGACTGCTGTGCGCAGCGATACGCTCTTTGCAGGGGTGCGTGACCTGGAACGCGTGGTCATGCACGTCATCACCAAGTTTATTATCCCGCTTTTGCCGATCTTCATCTTCGGCATGTTCCTGTCCATGGGGATGAACGGAAACCTTCTGCAGATCCTAAGTGCTTTTGCCCGAGTGCTCGTGCTGGCGGTGGTGCTCACCATCGTGCTGCTGCTCATACAGTTCGTTATTGCAGGCAGTATCGCAGGTAAAAACCCCTTCGTGGCGTTGAAGAACATGCTGCCCGCCTATGTCACCGCACTGGGTACCTCCTCCTCCGCCGCTACCATTCCCGTCACCTACGACTGTGCTAAGCGCAACAACGTCGCGCCGTCCGTCGCAGGCTTCACTGTTCCCCTCTGCGCCACCACGCACCTGGCCGGCTCCATGCTCAAGATTGGTCTTTTTGCTTTTGCGATCACGTACATGGCGGACATTGAGCTGACACCAGGCAAGGCCATCGGGTTCATCTTCATGCTGGGCATCACCATGGTCGCCGCGCCGGGCGTACCTGGTGGTGCGATTATGGCAGCTGTGGGCTTGCTGTCCTCCATGCTGGGATTTACGAACGACCAAGTGGGGCTCATGATTGCCGCGTACATCGCCATCGACTCTTTCGGCACGGCATGTAACGTGACCGGGGACGGCGCTATTGCCCTTGTGGTTAATAAACTTGCGAAGGGCCAGATCTCTCGTGCTGAGCTGGTCGATGTGCAAAGTAGCCGCGACGACATCATTGAGGAGTAGGACGCTGGCAATTTATTAGTGGCACCATAAAACTCTCAGGAAAACCTCATCTTGAATCTATGTTTTCAGGATGAGGTTTTTGCATGCTCTTGACCATGGGGGATGCTGACGGCACGGCATACCGACGATTCAGTAATTTTTCAAATTATAGCTCTGAACTGCGCATTTTGTAGGCCAATGATGGGGGTAGCGCAGGTATCGAAAGTGATAATTATGACCTGCGCGTTTCTGGCTGTGGGGGTAAAGCCCAGCAAAATGTTTATATGTCAGCTTTGCAAAAAGCAAGAAAAGTATAAGACTGTAAGAGACGAAATTAAGAAAATTCCTATGTGATGCCGGGTCGCTGACATAGTGGATGTCAACGGGGTGGCTGCTTCCGCAGCCAGTTGCGATACCGCATAGGGGTAAACGGAATTGTAAAGAAAGGCGCATCACGGTGCGTGACCACAATCACCACAATCAGGGCAAGGGATGCCTGCGTAACACCAGGCAAACATGCCGCCGTGTGCTCTCTTCGGTATCCGCGCTTATTGCAGCTGCAACGCTTGTTGTGGGGACTACTACGCATCCAGTTGTTGCTGACGCAAGTCCTGCAGAGAAAGCGCCATACGATGCGTCAGCACCGCAAGTTCCCACTTCCCCCGACAGCAAGAAGGAACCGATTTCGCCCGCCATTAACCCGGAAGCAGCCAAAGTAGCATCACTCGTTGCCGAGACTGCCACGGACTTTGATGGGGCAAACACCTCGAAACAAGCCGATCCTCACGCTAAGGAAGCAGATAACTCCATCGCTAAGACCATCCGTGCCATTCCGCGATGTGGTTTGCGTACCGCACTGGTCTTTGACGTATCCCAATCCATTGGGCAGCAAGGACTCGCAGCCAGCAAAGAGGCGGGTAAAACCGTGGTGGACATCCTCTCTGGAACCTCCACAACGCTCAGCATCATGAACTTTGCCACTGAGGCACCTGGTGATGTCAACGCCGAGGTGATCAACGCGAAAATGGAATCCAACCAGGACGTCAACAACGCGAAACAAACCTTAGACAGGCTCACTCTACCCGGGGACCGTGATTACAGGCGAGGCGGAACCAACTGGAGTGATGCGCTCAAACGGCTATCAGAGGCAGCCGATAATGGTGAAAAGTACGACGTCGTGTACTTCATCACCGATGGTAGGCCAACTGCGCCATTTGGATGGGGTGTGGTCACCAATGACTATGACGTGATTTGGGCCCAATACTATGCAGAACAACTGCGCAGCAAAGGAACCTATGTGGTGGGCGTGGGTGTAGGATTCCGCGCTGACAGCAGCGATCGTGTGGAAATACACCCCAATCCCGAATACGGCCAGAGCATTGAAGGCGCAGCATGGGAAACCACGTACAAATACCGTCACCGTGAGAGCTATGCGGCAACCGTCGACTTCCCAGGTGTTGAGCGCGAATACTATAACGACTACGTTCTTTACGTGGCTAGCCAGCTGAAACTGCTGGAAACCATCAGCCAAGATCGCATTATCCTGCCCAACGGGTTTGAGCATCTTCGCGAGGAGTTGAGGAAATCCTTCGCAGGCTGTGGTGCCAAGTTGGTGATCAAAAAGGAACTTGTTGATGCAAGCGGTAAGGTCTTGCACAACAGCAAAGACATCACTACCCCTGGTCTTTCTGGGGCGGGCTTTGAATTTACTTCCCAGTTGTACAAGACACGCCGAGGCGGTGTCGAAAAAGTGCTGGGGCCGCAGGCAACAACAGATGATGACGGCATCGCAACGCTGACCATGCCAACCCTACGTGGGCGAGAGGGGTTTGAGCCGGGGACAATTGAGGTATCAGAAAACCTGCAGAATAAACCCGGGTGGAGCCTTTTCCTCAACGGTAAGCAGCGTAAAGCCGCAGTGTGTACGGCGAAAGACGTGCACGGGACGTCGAAAACCGTGGTTGATGGAGTGCCACCGGCGCGCATGGACAGCAACACCATCTATGTTGAGCAAAACCCCAGTGCTAACGGGCTGACTGTTCGCAACGCTAACCACCTGGACACCGTGGAGTGTACGTTCAAAAACGTTGTGCCCGCCGCTGACTTTGTGGTGAACAAAGAAAAAATAAGTGAACCGATTGCACTCACCGGTGAGAAGGATCAACGCATCACCGCAGAATACCGTGTGAAAGTTCGTAATAATGCCAGCCACCAGGCGCAACCCGGTGACATTCTCGAAGCGCCGCAAGCTTTCCCTGGCATGAACATAGCTGAAGTGCATGTTTCTGGTGAACTGGTCACGGAGCAGAACATGAGACTTGCTCAAGAAGGCAACTCGTGGCTGATCCCGCACGACAAGATGCAGCCTATCGGTGCTCACACCGAACGGTCCATGACGGTAGCGGTGACGTATGTGGTTACCGACCCTGACGCGACCGTCCGTAATGAAAAGGCACTGACGTGTCGCTCCAGTTCTAACCACGAGGGTGTTGGTTTGGTCAACACAGTGGCGCTGCGCAGTGACAAAGACCATCGTGACAAGTGGAAAAACGCCTGCGTTGACCTGAAGGCTCCCCACAATGCGGCGTTTACCCTCAGTAAGAAAGCCGTGTACAGCCCCGTGGTAGTCACTGGTGCGGCCAATCAGGAGTTAACCGCTACCTACGAAGTTGCTGTAAAAAACGATTCCGCATTTACGGCAACACCGCAGGACATCATCGAAGAACCCACCACCCTTTCCGGTATGAACGTGATCGGCATGGTTGTTTCTGGAGATCTGGTGACCAACCCCGCTGGGCTACGTAAAGAGAAAACAGGTTCCTGGCGTCTTGCGAAGGCTGACATGAAGAAAATCCAGCCACAGCAGACAGCAACGATGCGTGTAGAGGTTCGCTACCGCGTCGCCGATCCGAAAGCTACCCGTGACGTTCGTGACCACCATCAATGCGTTGATGGAAGCATGGATAAAGGGTTGGTTAACCAGGTGAAATTTGCTTCAGGCGATGCACGCAAAGATGTCAAGGGCGCTAAAGTCGCGACCGAGGAGAAAACCGCATCAGCCTGCGTCAGTGTGGCAATGCCGGAACTGACCGTAGATAAAGAGGTGTACACCCAGAAGGCATACACCAAGGAACAGGCGTACCCCCTCGCCCCGACCGCCAAGGAAGTGCAGTTCACCTACCGCTTCGGCACTGGTTCGTACCCGCTAGACACCATTGACATCAGCGATGTTGTCATGGATGTCAACACTGGTGCGCACACCGACCAGCACTTAACCCTTGGCACCCTGCAGTGCACCGGAGCCACAGTAATTCCTGGTTCTGGTACGCGTAACGACGCCCCGCGCCTCGCGGTGGACAAGAACCATCACGGTGAGATTGTGTGCCGCACCACCGTTACTGATCCGAAGGCTATTCCAGCGACGGGTGCGTACACGCACACGCAGATCAACGCGCAGGCGCACTACACCGTACCTGCCTATCAAGCTACCGCGCCTGAGCAGGCACAACCGTTGACTGGAAGTGCCAGTGCGTGGGTGTTTAAGTTTCCCGCCATGGTTGGCGAAATGCCGCGGTCCGGTGGATTCGGGCACGGCGGGTACATCGGTGCCGGAATGTTCACGGTGCTCCTCGCTGCGGGTCTCGCGGGAATTGTCTTCAGACGACAACGCACAACTGAATAAGTAGTAATAAAACGCAACAAACGAAAGGTACGCATCATGAACGATCCGCGCCCTCGGTGCAACAGTGAATGAAACACCTGGCACCTACAAACAGTGAGCACTTATAACACCATCGTCGACCTATCCAGGAAGAGCTTTCCATGAACATCTTCAAAAAGAGCCTCGTCGCTGCCGTTGCCACCGGCGTTATTCTCACCAGTACTGGCATCGGCATGGGTGTTGCCGTGGCAACCCCCGGTGCAACAAAGAGCGTCCCAGGTGCGTCCAGCAGCATACCCAACGCTCCGGTAGGAACCATCAACAAGACCGCCCCCACCTCACTGACCATTCACAAGTTCTCCAAGAACAACGTGGGCACCGAGCGTGACAATGGTTTGCGTCGCGATAACGTCAACGGTCTGGGCGAGCCCCTCCGTAACGCCGTGTTCCAGGTTCAGAAGGTTAACAATATCGACCTCACCACCAACGAAGGCTGGTTGGCTGCAGAAAAAGTTGTTAAAACCGGGAGCAACGACCTCGGCCCCGCCGTGACCAAACCGACCGGAGCTAATGGCGAAGCCGTATTCGATGGCTTGGCTGTTGGTCTGTACAAGGTCACAGAAATTTCCGCCCCGCTGGGCTATGAATCCGTGGAACGTGAATTCTACGTCACGCTGCCTCTGACCAACCCAAACACTAAGAACACGTGGGAATACAACGTTCACGTCTACCCGAAGAATAAGCCCGTCGAAGACGTGATTACCAAGACGGTTCAGGACCAAGGTAAAAACGTTGGTGACCGCATCGGGTACACCATCACTTCCAAGATTCCCGAGTCCCAGAAACTCGCATCCTACAAGGTCGCCGACGTGTATGACCCGGCGCGTCTCACCGATGGTCACATCAAGTCCGTGAAGCTGGCTGACAACTCGGTGACCTTCAACGAAGGCGTTGACTACGCCGTGCGTCAAGAAAATGCTGCCGGCAAAGCAAAGCTGGTCATTGATTTCACTGCCGCTGGTTTGGCAAAGATTTCGAATCTTCCGGCCCAAAAGCGCAAGCTGGTGACGGTGGCTGACTTCATGGTGCAGCACGTTAATTCTGTCGATCCGTTGGCTCCGGTGGTTAACGACGCTGAGTTGACGTCGTACTCTGAGCACGAAGATCCGACCAACCCCAAGCCTCCGTCAACCCCGAAGGATAAGCCGAAGACCTATTTCGGCAACGTCAAGGTTGTGAAGCAGAACAGCGACAAGCAGCCGCTGAATGAAGCTCGTTTTGATATCTACGCCTGTGACGATATTAACCACCTGGGTAACAAGATCCGCACGGATGTCGTTCCGGGCGCTACGGTGCAGGGCCTGCATGTGAATGACTTTGCTGATGGTGCGGCCGTCGAGAATCAGGCGGAGAAGGCTAAGGGCTACTGCTTGGTGGAGACTAAAGCACACCCGGGCTATTCGCTGTTGGCTACCCCGTTCTTCTTCCAGGTGAACAAGGGCAGCAACGAGACGATCGCTTTGTCCACCCCGACGGTGACGGATGCTAAGCACAACGGTGGGCACAACCTGCCGCTGACAGGTGGCGCTGGTATCACCACGTTGATCCTGGCTGGTGGCCTGATCGTTCTGGTGGGTGGCGGTAGCGCCGTCTACATGTTCCGTCGCCAGGGTTCCTAAGTTATTTCCCGTCCAGTCCGATTTTCGTGGGGTGTTAAACATCATGGGCTTGCGCCACAGGTCAGCGAAAAAGCCTCGGTCATCTAGCCGATCATCAGCAGCGAGGTTACTCCTTCCTTTGCTGTTAGTTCTCATTGGTGTTGGGGTTCTTTTGTATCCTGTCGTGGCCACAGTGTGGAATAACGCTCAGCAGAGTAGCCAGGTTGAAGCCTATGCAAGTCAGGTGCAAGACCCGGAGACCCAGCAGCGCTATGTTGATGAACTCCGCGAAGCTCAGGACTGGAATGCCCAGTTTCAGGGTGGACCTATCCTCGACCCGTGGTTGGCGCGGGTTGAGGCCGACAACCTTGAGTACCAGCGCTATCTGGATGTGCTTGATGTCGGTGAGGTGATGGGTCGTGTGGTGATTCCCGCCATTTCGTCTGATTTGCCGATCTATCACGGTTCGGATGAGTCGGTGTTGGCTAAAGGCATCGGTCACCTGTATGGGAGTGCTTTCCCTGTGGGGGGCGAGGGTACTCATGCGGTGTTGACGGGACATACGGGCCTGTCGCAGGCCACTTTGTGGGACAACCTTGTTGATGTGAAAAAGGGCGACGCCGTCTACATGGACGTTGCTGGACAGAAACTTAAGTATGTTGTGGAGGACACGTTTGTTGTGCTCCCGACTGAGACGGATAAATTGGCGCCCGTTCCGGGGCGCGACATGATTACTTTGATTACCTGTACGCCGTATGGGGTGAACTCGCATCGTCTTCTTGTGCAGGCGGTTCGCGCAGAAATGGAACCCGGCGAGGCGAATCAGGTGTTTGATACTGTTCATCACCCGTGGCAGGGCTGGATGACCGCTGTCCTTGGGTCGGCCGCAGTCATTGTGCTCCTGGTCATTGCAGCTTTTGCCTGGGTGCTGCGGCAGCGCAAAAAAGCTCGTACCGAAATAAACACGCCCACTGTAGAGGCAAAGGTGTAATCCCATGAAGAAACGCAGCATCGCATGTGTCGCAGCGGTTGTCGTCGCCCTGAGTGCACATCCACTCGCTCTTGCTAGTGCAGCCGAGAAAACAGTGGTTGCGCAGGCTACACATGAGTCGGTTTCGCAGCGTTATGCGGGGTTGATTGATAGTAACCGCCGAGGTACGTTGGTCATCCACAAATCATCAGGTGATCCTTTGACACAGTTTGGTGATCCGCAGAATCCCGCGGCCAGCCTGGACCGCTCCCCTATCCCGGGTATTCGTTTTGAGGCTCGAAAAGTCATGGGTATTGATCTGACCACTAACGAGGGGTGGTTGGCCGCAGAAAACGTCAAGGCAGCTGACTTCTATGCTGGTGGTGGCAGGGAAAGTGATTTGAGTACCACAGTTGTGCGTGGGGAAACAGGTGCAGACGGTAGTGCGCGTTTGGCAGACCTGCCGCTTGGGTTGTACTACGTCACCGAGGCTCCGAGTCCCGCCCAAGACAAGCACCTTTCGGTGGTGTCTCCATTCCTTGTGACGGTGCCTACTACTGATCCGCAGACACGTGGTCACTGGATGTATGAGGTGGAGGTGCACGCAAAGGACCAAAAGCTGACAACAACAGCGGATGTGGATAAGCGCTGCACGGACGTTGGTGGCACAGTCACCTACACAGTCACAGGCAACTCCCCTGCCCCACAAAGCGACGGGAAGATCCACCGCTACACCATTGCCAATCCCGTGCCGGACGGTGTTGCAGTGAAGGATAGTTCCCACACTGTGACCATCAGTAACCGTTCCACTGGTGGTAAAACTATGGAGCTTGATAAACGTAAGGATTACACCTTCACCGTGGATGCGCAGCGAGTGGCCACCATGGAACTCACACCCGCGGGTTTAACCAAACTCGCGGCTAGCCGTAAAAATAACCCAGATACTGTGGTGTCTGTGTCGTTTGCCGCAACAGTGAAAGACAAGCCTGAATCAGGGTACGTTCGCGACACTGGTTACCTACTCACCGAGGGTTATCCGGTTTTCGACGCCGCGACGAAGCCCGGGGTGAACAGTAACGAGGTGAAAACCGCAGTTCCCTGCAACCAAACACCGGAACCGCGCACCAAGAAGCCAGGGGTACCTCCCGCTTCAGGCGATCCGCGCACACCAGAGTATGGAAGCAATGTACCAGCTCAGGTTGGGGCGCAACCTGAGCGTCAACGGGGCGTCGAAAAGCTGGCCATGACGGGTTCCTCAGTGTTGGGACTGGTGCTGTTGGGTGCCGTGCTTACCGTCAGCGGTGGGGTGTTGCTGCGCCGCAGGCTCCAGTAGCAGATTGTGTTAACGGCAGCCCTGTGGATTTCATCGCTATATTGAACGTATGGAGTACAAAGTAGTGGAAGTTCGTGAAGGGCTGCTGGGCGGCAAAATGTCCGGCAAAAAGCTGGAGAAGATTCTTAACGATGAAGCGAAAGACGGCTGGTTGTACAAGTCTATGACCGCCGCAGACGTCAAAGGGCGCATCGGGCCCGGTGGGGTTGACGGCATTCTCATTGTTTTTGAGCGACCTCGGCAGTAAACCTGGGCGATAGCGCGGTGAGGGGGTAACGCGGCGTCGATAAGCAGCAGGTTTAGGCCAGGGTCTAGACTGTTTCTCATGACTAATCCGAGCGAGACCCCTGCACATCGTTATTCCCCGGAACTGGCGGCCACGATAGAGAAAACGTGGCAGAAATTCTGGATAGACAACGGCACTTTTAACGCCCCGAACCCGGTGGGCGACCTTGCCCCCACGGGCGGGGAAACACTGCCGGAGGAAAAGCTGTTTGTGCAGGACATGTTCCCCTTCCCCTCTGGGGCGGGCCTGCATGTGGGGCACCCGCTGGGATACATTGCCACCGACGTGTTCGGACGATACAACCGAATGCTGGGCAAAAACGTGCTGCATACCCTGGGCTATGACGCGTTTGGCCTGCCCGCTGAGCAGTATGCCATTCAGACGGGAACACACCCGCGGGTGAAAACCCAGGAATCCATTAACAATATGGAACGTCAACTCGGTCGCCTGGGCTTAGCACACGATAAACGACGCGCCGTGGCCACCACCGATGTTGAGTTTTACCGCTGGACGCAGTGGATTTTCTTGCAGATCTTCAACGCCTGGTTCGATCCGGCGCAGCAGAAAGCTCGCCCCATCGCCGAGCTGTATCCCTTGCTGGAATCCGGCGAGGTTGCTGTGCCTGAGGAACTTGCGGTGAAATTTGGCGCACGTACGTATGCAGAACTGACGCAGAAGCAGAAAGCCGAGGTTGTTGACTCTTTCCGTCTGGTTTACCGCACGAACTCCCTGGTGAACTGGTGCCCCGGGTTGGGAACGGTACTGGCGAACGAGGAAGTCACCGCCGACGGGCGTTCCGAACGCGGGAACTTCCCGGTGTTCCGTAAGAACCTCTCGCAATGGATGATGCGCATCACCGCCTACGCCGACCGCCTGCTCGACGATCTCGCACTGTTGGACTGGCCGGACAAAGTCAAAAGCATGCAGCAGAACTGGATTGGACGTTCACGCGGTGCTGAGGTGGATTTTGCAGTGGAGGCTGCTGCAGGTGAGGTTGTTGCGGGTGAGGCGACGATCACTGTGTTCACCACCCGCCCCGACACGCTGTTTGGTGCCACCTACATGGTGCTTGCCCCCGAGCATCCGCTTGTCGACGCCCTGGTAGACGCCGCCCCTGCCAACGCTTACGCAGCAGATGCGGTTGACGCGCGGTGGACTTTCGGGCATTCCACACCTTCTGAGGCGGTGGCAGCATACCGTGCCTCCATTGCGGCAAAATCCGACCTGGAACGCCAGGAAAACAAAGAAAAAACCGGCGTTTTCCTGGGCGTATACGCCACCAACCCGGTCAACGGTGCGCGCATTCCCGTGTTCATTGCGGACTATGTACTCACCGGCTACGGTACCGGTGCCATCATGGCCGTGCCCGCCCACGATTCCCGCGACTACGAATTTGCCGGTGAATTTGGTCTGCCTTTGATTGAAGTTGTTGCAGGTGGTGACATTTCCGTCGAGGCATACACCGAAGCAGGTGTGGCCGTGAACTCGGCAAACGAGTCCGGTCTAGACATCAACGGCCTGGGCAAAGAAGACGCCATCGCCGCCGTCATTTCCTGGTTGGAAGCTCGGAGCCTGGGACGCGAGAAAATCCAATACAAGCTGCGGGACTGGCTGTTTGCTCGCCAGCGCTACTGGGGCGAGCCCTTCCCCATCGTGTACGACGCCGATGGAATCGCTCACGGCCTGCCGGAATCCATGCTTCCCATCGAGCTGCCCGATGTGGAGGATTACAACCCCGTGTCCTTTGACCCCAATGACGCTGATTCCGAACCACAACCACCACTGGCCAAGGCTAAAGACTGGGTCGAGGTGGAACTAGATCTGGGCGATGGGTTGCAACGATATACCCGTGACACGAACGTCATGCCTCAATGGGCTGGTTCGTCCTGGTACCAGCTGCGTTACATTGATCCCACCAACGCTGACGAGTTCTGCAACATTGACAATGAGCGCTACTGGACCGGTCCCCGCTCCACGTCTGACAGCGGTGGTGTTGACCTGTACGTCGGCGGTGTCGAACACGCCGTGTTGCACCTGCTGTACGCCCGGTTCTGGCACAAAGTGCTTTACGACCTGGGGTATGTTACCTCACGTGAGCCGTATCGACGCCTCTACAACCAGGGTTACATCCAAGCCTTCGCCTACGTCGACTCCCGTGGCGTGTACGTGCCCGCCGCCGAGGTGGAAGAACGCGACGGTCGATTCTTCTACAACGGGGAAGAAGTCACTCAGGAATACGGAAAAATGGGTAAATCCCTGAAAAACTCCGTATCCCCCGAGGAAATCTGCGACGACTACGGTGCCGATACGCTTCGCGTGTACGAAATGGCCATGGGTCCCCTGGACACATCCCGCCCCTGGGCCACCAAAGACGTGGTGGGTGCCCAGCGTTTCCTGCAGCGCCTCTGGCGCTTGGTGATTGATGAAAACACCGGCAACCTGGTTGTTGTTGACGATGCTGTGTTGACCGACGATGACAACAAAGCCCTGCACCGGACTGTTGCTGGTGTGCGTGAGGATTACGCCGAACTACGCCTGAACACGGTAGTGGCCAAACTCATCGAGTACGTGAACTACCTGACCAAGGCATACCCGGCTGGCGCACCCCGCTCAGCGGTTGAACCCGTGGTTTTGATGGTTGCGCCGGTGGCACCCCACATTGCCGAGGAACTATGGACTCGTCTTGGCAACAAGACAGCCGATGGCACCGTGGCGTACGAACCCTTCCCCACCTTCGACGAACAATGGTTGGTGGATGACACCATCGAGCTTCCCGTTCAGGTCAACGGCAAAGTTCGCGGTCGCGTGACCGTGGCTGTCGACGCCGCCCAGTCCGACATCATCGCCGCAGCACTGGCCGATCCTGGCATTGCCAACCATGTGGAAGGAAAGACCGTGGTCAAGGAGATCGTGGTGCCCGGTCGCATGGTGAACCTGGTGGTGAAGTAGAGGTTTGGTGGCGGAATTACTGGAAGCCACCTTCCACACCTCGGCTAATAAGGGTAGGTTAAGTTTATGCGATCATTCACTGCCCTTCCCCTAGCGTTGGCCGTTGTGGTGGCTGCTGCCCCTGCCGCAGCCGCAATGCCTGTGGTCCCTGATAATTTACCCATATTTCCGCAGGTGAACGAGTCACCGCAGATTCGTGTGACAGATGAGCAAGGCCGTTCCATTGAGGGCAAGACGATGCATCGTGGTGATGTCCTTCTTGTTCACGGTTCAGGCTTTGATCCGAATGCTAACCGTGGCGGCTTCGTACTGCCCGTCCCGCCTGGAGTTCCGAACGGATTGTTTGTGCTCTACGGTGCGTTTCCTGAGCACTGGAAGCCCAGCGAAGGTGTCCCAGGGTCCGTGCGCACACACCCCCATGATCGCATGGCGTGGGTAATGCCCGCAGGGACGCTGGATTCTATACCTGCGGGGTCCGTCGATATGCGGCGTTCCATCGCTAGGCAGGCGCAGGCTATGAACGCTGATGGTACTTTCACGGCGCGGGTTGTGGTGGATCCACCGGCGAATACGACGGGTGATAAATGGGGCATTTACGTCTACCCGGGTGCTGGCTCGGTGGATGCTCGCCAGGAGTTTTTCGTACCGATACCCTACTCTCCGGATGCTGGCCCCAATACACCAGCTGCTGCGACGCCTGACCTGCTTATCGACGCCGCGGCGGTTCAGCAGTTTGCCAAAAACACGCGCGGCGGCGTCAACCCCACGAATGGTGCTGCTAAACAGGGTGCTGATCGCCTGAGTTTTTCACGGGACAAGGCTTCGGAAACTGCTGATGGGGTGCGTCACTATCGGGGAACTGTGACTGTATCCGCACGCTTCAACATGGTCGAGGTGGCCGTTGCGGATCCGTGGCTCGAACCTCGTGACGACGGCACCTGGGCGGTGACCGCGCTCGTGTCCACCGCCCACAACGTGGGCAAAGACAGTATGCAGCGTAGGGAAATTGGACGCATACCAAAGGATGCTCAAGGGCCAATTGCGCTGAAAGCGGGTACCGTTCATCTAGGTACCGTGGAGGTTGCTCGTTAAAGCAACTTTGCCACGACGGTGAGACTCAGGGCCGCGCAGCAATACAGCGCGGCCAGTACCAATAGGAGGGCGGAAAAGCTGAGTCCTGCCGTGCCTAGAAGTGGCCCGATACTGGCCCCAAGGAAAAGGACCAGCCCGTTAATGGCCATGCCGGTGGCGCGATTCGGTGCGGCGACCTGCCCAAACAATGTGATCATGGTGGCTACGGCGACAGCAACGCCAGTGACGCAGACAAGGCTGGCAGCACCTATTCCGATGGTGGATGTGTGCATACACGCTTCTAGGATGAGCCCCACAACGCCCAGTAGAAATCCCGCGCGAGCGAGGGTGATTGTGCTGAATCGCTGTGATAGCTTCCCTACCGCAAGTGCTGCAAACATACCCGGCAAGCCAACAAGCCGCAGGATGAGTACATCCGAAGGAGAATATCCGAGACTCACAAGATGCGGCCCTAGCGCCGTGTACATGGCTACGAAGACCAATAATAGGGTGATGTGCGCACTGCAGAGCAGCAGAATGGTTGGGGTGGTTAAGAGGGCACCTACCCTGGCGAATTGATCTATAAGCGAACTGTATGGAGTGCGAGTGGTGCGGTCCCGCATGAGGACCGCAATGGCTCCTGCGCAAATGAACAGGACCAGTGCGCTCGCGCCAAACACCCAATGCCACCCCCAGCGCTCTGTGATCGCTTGGGCTGTGACTTGCCCGAATATTCCAGCGACAAGAAATGCTGTGGACATCGCACCGATTGCGGTTCCTCTCCAGGCGGGTGGCGTGGAATCGCTGAGATAGGCCAGAGCAATGGGGGAAAAGCTCGCTGCGGTAATACCTTGAATGCACCGTGCAACGGCAAGTGCACCGAGAGAGGTGGTGACGGCGCAGCTCAGGGTCGCAACGGTGAGCAAGGTCATGCCGATGAGAAGGCAGGTGCGGCGGCCATAATGGTCGGCGATGGGGCCCCAGATGAGGAAACCTAGTGCATAGCACAAGCTAAATGAGGTGGACAGGGCAAATGTGGCGTTTCTGCCAAGATCTGTACTCACAGGACCAATGAGGGGGATGGCGGAGTAGAGCTGTGTAAGAACGAAAAGAGCGGTGATGACCAGCGCGGCTGCCGTGCTGCGTCGTGCTGGATGGTCGGACGTGTGCATGATGACCTACTTTCCAACGGTTGCGTTGGAAAAGGAGTCTAGTAACGTCCGGTAAAATATGCAACGCTACCGTTGGAAAGGACTAGAGGATGGCGTGGGACACAGCAGGAACACAACGAAAGATTCTCGACGCTGCGACAAAACAATTCGCCGCTGTCGGCCCAGATGGCACGACGATAGAGCGCATCGCCAAGGAAGCAGGTGTGAACAAAGAACGCATCTACAACTACTTCGGCGGCAAGCGGGAACTGCTGGCGAGAGTGCTGCAAGAGGAACTAGCCAAAGTCGCGCAGGCAATCCCCGTTGATTCCTTTGCCACGTACGACATTGGCGACTACGCCGGACACGTGTACGACTACCACCGTGAACGACCCGAACTCACACGCCTTCTGCACTGGGAAGGTCTCGCATTTGGTACGGACGTACCTAATGAGGAGGCACGGCGTGCCCGCTATGAGGAAAAAACGGCGGCAGCGACAGACGGGCAACGCCAAGGAGTGCTCACCAACTCCATCGACGCAGACCATATTGCCTTTTTGGTGCTTGCCCTCGCGGGATGGTGGTTCGCCGCTCCCCAAGTCGCACGTATGTTAACGGGCGAGCCTACCGAGGAAGAACATGCTAGACGACGCGCCTCCGTGATTGAGGCCGCACGTCGCTTTGCGCGTGCCTGAAACCTGACGTTGCAGGTCCAGTTCGACTTCAAAAATGCGGGTGAACGGGACGTCGATACGCGTTGGTATGGTTGACATGGTGCAGGGGCTAGCGAACTTCCCGCCACGATGCTGCGACAATACCAACACCACTTGCAGCAATACCAGCGAACGCCATGGCAACGGGAATCCAGCCGCGTGTGGTGAGTTCATCGGCAAACAACGGATGATTAAACACAGACAAATCCATCGCCCATTCGGGAAGTTTCAACGTATCACCCAAAAATACCACCACCACGCAATACACCAGCGGTGTCCAAGCCAACGTGGCATAACGAGGCAATGCCCCAACGAACACCACCGCAACTCCGAGCATTGCGATGACAGGCCCTACCTCGCCGAAGAAGCCGTACAGAAGTGACCGCATGGCTAAACCCGGATCGTCGGAAAAACGTGCGCCAAACAAAGAGGCAATAGCCCCCGCCACCATAAGTAATAACGTAGCTACTAAAGAAGTAACGGTCACAGAACCTAAGGGGTTCCAGCGTCGAATGCCCGTAGAACACATGAGATCAACAAGGCGCTCCTTCTCCTCCATACGTAGTCGAAGAACCATCTGAACACCGGAAATAGCGACAAGGATTCCTACAATCTGAACAGTCTGAGAAAGGAAGCCCGATTGCAGGTCGGTGGTTCTCATGCTTTCCTTCATCATGGCACCAAACTGCTCGTTGTCAAACAAATCCTTCAGCGAACCCGTAAGAGATGTAAGGAAACCGCTCATTATCATAACCGCGACTCCCCATGTTGCTAACTGCCCACGCTCCAATACCCACCGTAAGCGTAGCATTCCACCCACATTACGTGGAGGAATAGCATCCCGAGAGCGTGCAGGAATACAACCCGTTCCATATTCACGATGAAGTTCCAAAAAGCCCCATAGTACGGCAAAGCCGATGCATAGGAGTAGGCAGAGCGCCGCGTTACTTAAGCTGTCATTCGTGTATGGCTTTATCACACTCCGCCAACCCAACAAGGATAACCAATTGAGAGTGGAAATATCTTCAATATCTGCGATGGCTCGCATGATAAAAGCGACCGCAATGGACAACAGACCAATGCGATTGACAAATAACGCCGATGGAAGCAGTGCCGAAATAATCGCGGCAATTAACATGCTGCCAATGAACGTCAATGATGCCACAATTCCAAAGGATAAAGCTCCCCGGAAAGTGAGTTCATCTACCATGAGCATTTCCATCCACAGGACAACAAAAGTGCCTGCTCCGATAACAACAGAAGTCACCAAAGAAACGATCACAGTGGCCACTGACATCACCGTATGGGACACTCCAACCGACCGAATCAATTCACTATGCCCGCTTTCCTCGGGAATGCGGTAGAGAGAATTAAACAACAAAATGGCCATCACGGAACACAAAACAGTGATCCATGCCCCACCATTCCACGCCACCATCTGCCCAATTGTGCCGGGGTCCTCTAGTACCCCGTACATTGCTCGGGTGCTCATAGTGCTCTGCATTGTGTGAACGACAACTGTGCGCGTATCCAAGTCTGGGTAATACGACTCAAAAGATATGGGAAATGTGGCTGTCAGTACCAGAAGAGACACAATCCAGGCTATTAAATAGTTCCGACGCAAACGGAAATACAATGTACTAACGTACGCGATATTATGCAGCATTAAGTATCAGCCTCATAATGGCTTAGGAACAACTCCTCTAACGTGGCTGGCGTACTGCTAATATTTTGCCCGCTACGAGTGATGATATGCAGAAGCAACGCAGACACATTGTCGTGAGTTGTTGTCACCGTGAGAACAGGGGGTGTCACCGTTGCGTTCGGGAGAACTGCTAACTCAGGTGGAATACCATAAGGAAAAGTCGCGGTCACAGTGTAGGCCGAAAGATGTTTCAAGCTATCTAGACGCCCACTCTCCACCGCTACGCCACGCTTAATCACAGTGACGTGTGAACACAATCGTTCCACCTCACTCATAATATGGCTACTAAGCAGCACTGTCGCGCCGCGCTGTTGCTCGATCTGTACCTGTTCCATGAACACCTGTTCCATTAAAGGATCAAGCCCGGCCGTTGGTTCATCCAGAATAAGAACATCCGCATCGGCGGATAACGCAGACACAAGCAACACCTTACGGCGATTTCCTGTCGAATAATCACGGGCCTTCTTCGACGGATCTAAATCAAATGCCTCGATTAATTCCGCACGCCGACGAAGATTAACAGTCCACTCACGCAGCGATTCCAGTGCGTTCAACGTTTCTAACCCTGTAAGCGCGGGCCAGAGAGCAACGTCGCCGGGGACATAACCGACACGACGTAAAATCTCCGGATGCTGAAGCGGATTTTTACCTAACACTCGAACTTTACCGGCGGTTGGATGTAATAGTCCGAGGAGCGTGCGGATTGTCGTGGATTTCCCGGCGCCATTAGGGCCCAAAAAACCATGTACAGTGCCTTCCTCCACTGACATATTTAATCCTGCTAAAGCCTGAAAATTCCCAAAAATCTTTACCAGACCAGATACCTGGATAACAGACACAGTCTAGCCCTTCCCTACATGCAAAAATTGGGTCAACGTACCCATGAGACGTAGTTGCCTGCATAGCCGGTGATGTGCGTAATGCAGGTAGATCACCAATAACTCCATGATCCGGCATTCCTTTCGGACTACCTGCGTAACCTTAGGATCATCAGTAAGCAGGGGCGGTCACCTTGTCATAAAATGTGTGCCTACATGAGTTTCAGCATGGGCTAAGGAATCATATGAGCAACGGAAGTGTTGACGTTAGCCGCGCGATATTTGATGCAAAATTTGCATTCGCTTCAGGTGATTCTGCTATTATTGCAGCTTAAGAACCTACTCCTCCATTACTGTTTACACTGCAAGCATTTCTGATTCCATATCGATGCTGTCATTGGAGATAATAGCATGAATCTGGGTCGATCCCAATTCTGATTTAGTCGAATATCTAATTTATACAAGTCACGTCGCATATTGTGATAATTGTTTACGTATCCCATTCGCATACTTTGTCCAAGCGATTGAAAGAATACTAATCGTGTAACAATAGAGTTCTGTCTGAACTGCTGTGAAGATGGCAGGCAATCAAGGAAATGCCGGGCGCATAGTTGTTGAGGTGTCAACGTTGCTATGGGCTACGCCATAACTTCGCTTAGTGAAGATCACACCTGGTCACGTTTACGGTCAACACAACAGCTACGACCCGAAGCTCCCCATGAAACCTGAGGTACGATCGATCGTTATGCAGATAAGTGCCCCACCAAGCCTTAGGTTCCTCAAGTTGACGATAGGAACCTACCTTGTGGCGACGCTCGGTTTTACCCAATTGAAAACAATGCTCACTATTGGTGGGTTGTGGCGAACCGGTGTGCACCGCACGCGATCCATTGAACTCATCCCTTTCCATGATTTTTTCCGGGTGCGAGGCTTCTTCAATCCGCTTTTTAACACCATGGGAAACCTTACCCTTTTTGTTCCACTGGGAATTCTTCTTGGTGTGTGGTGGGTAATGCATGGGCGGTGGTCCAGTACAGCAGGCGAACCTGTGCGACCAGTACGCGGAGCTGTGCGGCGTTCCGCTGTCATAGGATTTTTCTTCAGTCTTGGTATTGAAATTACGCAGTTTATTCTCGGCGTCGGATACTCCGATATTAGCGATCTATTATTCAATACGCTGGGCGCTATGTTGGGAGCATGGCTTGCTGTTAAAGCCGGAGTTCCATGGCACAGGACACTTGTTACGGCGTGTCTTATTCTTGCGATAATTGGAATACTGTTGCTGCTTGGTGTTGGGCAGTGGGTTATGGATACTTTCAGTGGATAGGCGTTGAACCTCACGTTCCCTGCCCGAGTGCATTATTCACCATAGATCTAGCTAGTCAAGCAGTTCCTTAGGGGCAATTGAGTCGCTGTTTTCTAGGGCGTCGGTTGTATTGAACAGTAAATCTTGCCACGGGCCGCTACCCTCCACGGGTACCGCGACTGTTGCAAGATACGCCCCCACTGCTTCGGCATAGCGACGAATGGTCTTCATTGTTGGATTGGTGTTTCCGCGCTCGAAACGGCTGATGGTGGACTTGTTTACTCCCATACGCTGTGCGACCTGATCAATGGTCATTCCACGGTTTTCCCGAATGATCACGAGCTGTGTGATCAGCTCGTAGGTAGACGTAGAGTTGTCGACAGCAAGGTCGTCATCAGGCCAGGTAAAACGAGATAAGTTACGTGGACTCACAGGTTGAATTCTAGCGCAACCGCCTCATAATGTCCCTGGTTACACCCGCAGACTTGCGAACGGTTCCCACGGCAACAGTCGGATGATAAACCATACAAACACAACAACGGCGGTTGTCCAGGATGCATACCGCCATTGTGACCAGTCGGGGACGCGTTTGCCCAGGGTTCTGCCGAGCCACACGCACCAACTCCAGCCAACAAGAATCACTGCGACTACAGCCAGAATGTTGTAGCGCACGGCGGCGGATACATCAAGGTGCGTGAGGGAATACAAAGCACGGGCAGTGCCGCATCCAGGGCAGTCTATGCCAAAAAGGGCTTTGGTTGGGCATAGTGGAGTTGGTCCTCCGGGCGTTGTTGGGTCGGCCCAGTTCAACACAAAACACCCGCACACTGCACCACATACCGCAAGCGCTGGACCGGCAGGTGTGCGTTCCAGTGCTTGCGTGATGCTGTGGGTATTCACAGGGGTAAGCATACAGTGGTGGCGGGTTAGGAGGAACCTGCTCCACCAAGAACAAAGCTGAAGATGCCCCACAGGACGCCAACGACAAGGCCAGCAATCACTGCGTAAATAGAAAACTGCCTGGCTTTGGCGCCAAACTCAGCCGCCGCGGCGGCGTCTCCATTCTTCCAGGCTTGATCAGATTGGATTGCCAGGTAAATTGCATATCCGCCAACGGGAACGCAACACAGCACGGTGGTGATGATGGCCATGATGAGGTTGTTGTCAGGCTTGCCCCCAAGTGGCGCATTGGGTTGAACTGTCATAAGAGGATTCCTTAAGAAGAGTTGGAAACTTCACGCAGAAGCTGTTTTAGCAAATCTGATAGTAGCACTCGTGCTATGCTGTCGCGCAAAGTGTTTTCGCTGTAGTGGCCTGTGTGGCCCTGTCCTCTGGATCGTGGCAGCTCAGTTAGCTTTTCTTTTCGAAGAATGTGAGATAGTAAACATTCTACCTGCTGTGTCTATGGCGATGGTTGGCAGGCTTCGCACCAGAAAAGGTTGCGACCCTCCATCACGGTTTCGCTGATGGGTGTGCCGCAAACATAGCATGGTTGGCCTGTCCGCCGATATACATATACCTCGCCGCCGTGATCATCCTTGCGCGGTTCCCTCCCCATTGCTTCGGGGGTGTGTTCGGGCCGTACGGTGTCAATCCGTCCAACATCAACCCCGTCACGCATCAATTCACTAAGATCGCTCCATATCGCGTCAAACTCTCCACGGTCTAGCATTTTTGCGCTGGTAAACGGCGATATTCCTTGCCGGAACAGCGTCTCCGCACGGTAAATATTGCCCACTCCGGCAAACAACTTTTGGTCCATCAACAGCGCCCCAATGCTTCGCGACGCCCTGCGCAGCCGCATCCATGTGGCGTCCGGGTCGGAATCCTCCCGCAGTGGGTCACCGCCTAGCTTATCGATGGCCGCGTCCCGCTCACCGTCTGTAATCAATCGGCACCATTGTGGTCCGCGCAGATCAGCGGCAAGCTCATCGGTGGCCATGCGAAAGCGAACTTCCCCGACAGGTTCGGCTAACGGGTTGATCTGCAGTTTCCCGATGAGTCCCAGATGGATGTGCACGATGTGCTCGGGTTGGTCGGTGTCAAAGTCGATGAATAGGTGCTTGCCCCATGCCTCTGCTGCCGCCAGCGGGTGGGCGTCAAGAAGCTCTGCCTCGGTGCGGAAACGTCCTTGCGGTGAGCTGACGTGAAGTGGTGCTTCACTGAAATCACGGTTTAGCTCGCGAGCGAGGCGGTGGATGACATGACCTTCGGGCATGTGCACATTGTAATGCCCCAAGCGGGTCGGGTGATCAGAAAGGTAGCATGATTATTATGTTAAATCATGCGGACAAAGTGCAGTATATTTTGGATAATCTAGAGGAATTAGATGGGTGGGATTCCCCGGCAGATACGTACCTTCAAAGTTTTTGGTCGATACCGGATGAGATTCCACGAGCAGCGCTGGCGGCCGAGAAATACGATCCAGCGATGATCTATTACCATGCTGCGGCGGATGTTCGTGACGAGCTGCTGTCGCGATATGATGCCGCCAACGACCCCAGAATGCAAGCGCTGATCTTGGAGTGTTTGGTTATGCAGGGCGACGAGGTTGTTGCCGCGACGTTTGGGCCGAACAACTTCACGTATGAAGCAGGTTGGGTTGTTGACAGCGATGGGCAACCCCACGAGTTAGCGTTTGATACTGCCTATGCGGTTTCACCAGGTGTGGGTGTGAAAGTCGGGATTCCCTGTGATGAACGATGTGGCACCTGCGGTAGCGAGCTGACACGTCTTTTCCTGTTTGATGGCACTGATCCGCGTCTTCGGCATGTGAAGATAGACCACACTATCTTCGTCATGGCCTGTATGAATTGCCTTTTTTACGTGGAGGCACTGTACACACGCTTTACCGCTTCTGGTGATGCGGAGTTGATTCAACCGTACGGAACAATGTATGCCGATACCGCGCAGATGGTCAGTACTGAAGAGGACAAGGCGCATCATAAGAAATTCTGCGACGAGTTAAGCCGTGTGGAACTTCAACTCAGCGAGCAACCAGTGCCGCCTTTTTCGGCTAGCTGCCCGTGGTCGGGCAGTACTGTTGGTGGTTTTCCAGGGTGGATTCAATACCCGCAGTACCCAACCTGCCCTGACTGTGGAAGAGATATGATGTTTTTCGCGCAGCTTCAGTGGGACATATTGATCGACTGGATGGACGGCACCCTCTATGTCCATCTGTGTCCATCGTGCGGGGTGTCGTCGGTGCTTCATCAGCAAAGCTAGCTACTTAGTACATACATAGTCATTATTACTAAGTATTATGCTAAGCTTATAAACAGCATGAATACGCAGGAACTGGAGCAGCTGATCCGTCGGCTTAGGGTCACGGGTACGGCAGGGTTGGACGTTGAAGTTCGGGTGGGCGTCGGCAAGCAGGTGGTGGAAACACTGAGTGCGATGTCGAATAGCTGTGGTGGAACGCTCATTGTTGGGTTGTCGGTGCGAGACGGCTTTGAGCCAGTGCCGGGCTTCGCTGCGGAACGGGCGCGCGATAAACTGCTGAGCCGGTGCGAGCAGCTTACGCCCACAGTTCGGGCGCAGACTGAGGTGCATACTCTGACCAATGGGGCATCGGTTCTGGTGGCTGAGGTTCCAGAAATGTTTCCGCGCGATAAGCCGTGTTACGTGCAGAAACGAGGACTCTACGACGGGAGTTTTCAGCGCGCGGCAGACAACAATGTTCCGTTGCTTGCTCACGATATTGATCATTATGTTGCGGAACAATCCCAGCCCACGTGGGATGAGGAACCCATTCCTGGTGCGAGCCTTGACGAGGCGATGTTGCGGCCCTTTGTGAATCGTCAAGAGCGCCTTCGCCCGGACCTTTTTGCTGCTGGTACTGCGCAGGCCTTGGAGAGTCTTGGTGTTGTGAACAACGGCACTCCAACATTGGCTGCGATGTTAACGATGGGCACGAATCCTCAGAACCATTATCCCCAGCTCACGGTGACGGTCGGGATCTATGCTGGCCCGTCAGAGCGTGACTACACGGACGGCGTGGTGCTGAGCGGTACTATCGCTGCTCTGATCAACCAGGCCATTGACCTGGTGAAACACCATGCGCTTGAGTATCCGCAGGAGGCAATTAGGGAAGCTGTGACCAACGCCCTGTTGCATCGCGACTACTCTCCCTTGGCGCGCGCCTATCCGGTGCAGATGCGGGTGTTTACTGATCGCGTGGAAGTGACAAATCCAGGTGCGCTGTATGGTGCCATTACCACGCGTGAACTGGGGGAAGAAGGGCTGAATCCGACGCGCAACAGGCGACTCGTCGAACTCGTTGGACCCACAGTGGCTAAAGGTAGTGGCCTAGGTTTTGCCGCGATGCAGCGCTTGCTTGCCGACGTCGCGTTTCCCGCCCCAGAGGTGCGCACCGCAGCGACATCACTCACCCTGGTTTTGCCCAGGCATCAAGTAGGTGCGACACCAAGCCCGAAAGCACTAACTGCACGTGACCAGGTGCTACAGCTTTTCGGCACCCGCGACACCATCAGTGCGGCTGAAGCTACTGCGGTCACGGGACTCAGTCGAAGTGCCGTGCAGAAGGCACTCGCACAGCTGGTGTCAACTGGGGTGCTTGAGCCGACAGAGGCCGGTCGGAGTCCGAAACAGCGGTATAGGCAGGTGTGATTTATCGTGGTGATGCTGGAGGCGTAGCGCGCCCAGTGGGCGGAGCAACGCGAGTATCGAATTGTGTGCTAGCGAGACGCCTTTCTGCCAAAGTTATAAGATCCAGTACTTCATCCGCCAAATATCCGCTGGTGCCGCCCTTAGCAACGACTTTTTTGCGCAGGATCCCTGCATCAGCAAGTCGGTCGAGCGCGCGTTTCGCCGCAGACTGCGACATGGCATAGGTACGTGACGCTGACGAAGCTGTGAGTACAGGATGTTCGGCAAGGTTGCGCAGAATAATCGTTTCTGCCGCGTCACTACGTGGTACTCGTGTTTTTCCATTCTGATTCCTATACTCGCGGAAACGAGCGTCCCATTTGTCACGTAGTTCTACAACGTCTGCGGCGATGCGTTCTGCCTGGTTAATGGCCTGATGGGTAGCTTCCATGAAGAAGTCAAGCCACGCGTTGAGGTCACCGTTTCTGAAGGCGGTGAGTCCGGTGACATAACCTTCTGACCAGGTGCCAAGGACCATACTCACAGGTAGAACTGGCGAGGTTGCTAAACCGCGCCGCTCAAGAACGAGGTGAATAAGTGCTCGCCCTATGCGGCCATTGCCATCGGCAAAAGGATGAATTGTCTCGAATTGAGCGTGCAGAATAGCGGCTTGGACAAGCGCGCCGTGAGAGGCGCTATTGAGGTACTTCACCACATCATCCATAAGTTCTGGCACATGCGTTGCTGGTGGAGGTACAAAATCCGCGTCAATGGGAGACCACTGCGAACCACCGATCCAGTTTTGTGTTGTTCGTATGCCTGTCAGGCGCGGCTGTTCAAGAAGTTGTGTTTGAAGGTCGCAGATATGTGACAGAGTGACAGTGTCTTGATGTGCGAGTTTGTTATGCGCCAGCCGTAGAACACTCATATTATTTGCTACCAGTTGGGCGCTACGTGAAAGACCATAAATAGGCTCTTCAGCAGCAAGTTCTGCCAGTGCGACCTTATCAGGAGCTGGAGCGATGCCTTCAATGCGCGATGACGATATTGCTTCAGAACGCATGAGGAAGCGTGCGATGCCTTCCAATCCAAGTGCGGTTTCGGTGCGGGTAAGTGACAGAAGGCGGCGTTCAGCTGTGGCGATATTATCTACAAGCTCATCTGGCAGGCTGAGCTGTAGAGATGAGAGCTTATTTGGCAGGTAGGCATGATAGCGTCCACCAGTTTTAGCGCTCCGGGGCAAACCGGGGCCATCGTGTGGCATCCACGTTTGTTCGATCCACGGCAAAGGTGAAGGACTCCCCTACGATCGGCACTTAACAGTTATGTACCCATTCTTGCACAATCTATCGGCACTTAACAGTTATGTGCCGATAGATTGCCGCCCCATCGTAAGATAAGCCCGAACCTACGATGGATCGTGGGTCCGGGCGGGCGTCGATACACGAGAATACAGGGTTAGAGAACGTGTGTATCCTTGGCAAGGTTACGGGGTGCGAGGCGGGTGAGCTGAGTAACATGCTGGGGTCCGAGTTCGTCAATCGTCTCAACCTGCAGCAGCTGCATGGTGCGGCGGACCTGCTCCGAAAGAATCTCAATGGTCTTAGCTACGCCAGCTTCGCCGCCGGCCATGAGGCCGTAGAGGTATGCGCGACCGATGAAGGTGAACTTGGCACCCACCGCGAGAGCTGCGACGATATCGGCACCGTGCATGATGCCCGTGTCCATAGCGACGTCGAGGTCCTTGCCCACCTCGCGGACAACCTCGGGAACGAGGTGGAAGGGCACGGGAGCGCGATCGAGCTGTCGACCGCCGTGGTTGGACAGGATGATGCCGTCAACACCAAGGTCTGCGAGCTTCTTGGAGTCTTCAACGTTCTGAACACCCTTGACCACGAGCTTGCCTGGCCAGATTGAGCGAATTTCCTCCAGGTCGGAGAACTGGATGGAGGGGTCCATAGCGGCGTTCAGCAGTTCGCCAACGGTGCCGCCGGTGCTGTTCAGGGATGCAAAGGACAGGGTTGGTGTGGTGATGAAGTCCCACCACCACCATGGACGTGGGATGGCATTGAGTACTGTACCCAGGGAAATCTGCGGCGGGATGGAGAAGCCGTTGCGCTTATCGCGCAGACGAGCACCCGCGACGGGGGTGTCCACGGTGAAGAACAGGGTGTCAAAGCCGGCTTTTGCGGCGCGTTCCACCAGCCCGTAGGAGATTTCCCGCTGCCGCATGACGTAAAGCTGGAACATGTTCCGCCCATGCGGGTTGGCAGCCTTGACGTCCTCAATAGAGGTGGTGCCTAGGGTGGAAAGGCAGAAGGGAATCCCGGCCTTGCCTGCGGCTGAAGCACCGGCCAGTTCGCCTTCGGTTTGCATCAGACGAGTGAAGCCCGTTGGCGCGATGCCGAAAGGAAGTGCGGAGGGGCCGCCAAATATCTCGCAGGACGTGTCTACGTTGGTGACATCGTTGAGGATGGATGGGTGGAATTCCACGTCTTTGAAGGCTTGGCGGGCACGGTTCATCGAAATTTCGTCGTCGGCTGCACCATCGGTGTAGTCGAACGCGGCTGATGGGGTGCGGCGCTTTGCAATTTTCCGCAAGTCCTCAATGGTTTGTGCCTTTTCCAAGCGGGCGTGCTTGAGATTGAGGTCTGGCTTTTTGAACTTCAGCAGTTCAAAAATCTCGTCTGGGTGCGGTACCTGGCGTCTGACCTTGGCCATGTGCGTTTTCCTCCTTGATGTGCGAGCGCGTACGGAGTTATGTGCGGTGTCACATCAAGGACCCGTACGCGATCCTTTACGCGCCTAGAGTATCTAGCTGACTTATTAAAGGCTATCCTAACTTAACTGGACTGTTAAGGGTCTTTGTGAAATATGTGGCAATCTCTATGGTTTGCCCAGGCTCGGGGGTGGGGGTGAGGGCTATATATCCACGTACCCCCAGGAATCTCCTCATACCGCTTTGTTGACATTGTGAGAGTGCCCCTCAAGGGTGCCCCCGCGACGTTTCTCCGTGGCACGTTCTTTCGTGCCAACTCCCCGCGATCATCGCCACAAGTGGTGCATCGAGCCCTGTTGCAAGTGGCCTTGATTTCTGTCAGGCGCTAGAATCCTAGTGTTACTGGACCTTTTACGCACGAAGGGCGCTGCACAATGTCGGACGGCACACCACACACACCCATCGGTTTTGACCGTGAAAAATACATCGCCTTGCAGTCGCAACACATTAAAGCACGCAGGGAAGACTTTGGCGGCAAACTCTATTTGGAAATGGGCGGCAAGCTTTTCGACGACATGCACGCCTCACGGGTGCTGCCAGGGTTTACACCAGACAACAAAATCGCCATGCTGGAGCAGCTGAAAGACCAGCTGGAAATCATCGTGTGCATCAACGCCAAAGACCTGGAGCGTCAAAAAGTGCGCGCCGACCTGGGCATCCCCTACGAGGAGGATGTGCTCCGCCTTGTCGATGTGTTCCGCGAGCGCGGATTCTTGGTGGACAATGTGGTGTTGACGCAGCTGGAAGACGATAACCGCGTCGCCACCGCCTTCAAGGAACGCCTAGAACGTCTCGGCTTGAAGGTGTCACGCCACCGCATTATCCCTGGTTATCCGGCGAACCCTCGCCGTATTGTCAGTGAAGATGGGTTTGGTGTCAACGATTATGTTGAGACCACACGGGACTTGATTGTCGTCACCGCGCCGGGACCTGGTTCCGGGAAGCTAGCCACCTGTTTGTCGCAGCTCTACCACGAGCATCAGCGTGGCATTCCCGTCGGATACGCCAAGTTTGAGACCTTCCCCGTTTGGAATCTGCCGCTGGAACATCCAGTGAATCTCGCCTACGAGGCAGCCACCGTCGATTTGGACGACATTAACCTCATTGATCCGTTCCACCTCGCCACCTATGGAGAGCAGGTGACCAGCTATAACCGTGACGTTGAGGTATTTCCGCTGCTAAAGCTTCTGTTGGAAGAACTCTCCGGTGATTCCCCCTACGCGTCCCCCACCGATATGGGGGTAAACATGGCTGGCTACTGCATCTCCGATGATGAGGTCTGCCGGGAGGCCGCCAAGCAGGAGATCATTCGCCGCTACTACAAGGCTCTGGTGGAGGAACGCCGCGGGGAGCTTGACGACGTCCTGTCCTCCCGCGTCGCCATGATCATGAGCAAGGCGGGCATTGCCGCAGGTGATCGCGCCGTGGTGCAGCCAGCTCTGAATATTGCGGCCGCGACCGGTGATCCAGGGTCTGCTATCCAACTCGCCGATGGGACAATCATTACAGGAAAAACATCGCCACTTCTTGGATGTTCTGCCGCAATGTTGCTCAATGCGCTGAAGCACCTGGCGGGTATCGACGCCGAGACGGACCTGCTGTCACCCGCCTCCATCGAACCCATCCAAACACTCAAGACCACTCACCTTGGAAGCAAGAACCCACGTTTGCACACTGATGAGGTCTTGATTGCGCTGTCGGTGTCTGCGGGGACGAGCGAGGAATCCCGCAGGGCCCTGGATCAGCTGCAAAATCTTCGAGGGTGTGATGTCCACACCACCACTATCCTGGGGCCGGTGGACGAGGGGATTTTCCGTAATCTGGGCGTTCTGGTTACCTCGGAACCGGAATACCAAGTGAAGTCTCTCTACCGAAAACGGTGAGGACATTCCTGTGCTGGGTCGGGGGCGGGGTGGCCGGGGGCGTCGATAAGCAATGTAGGTGTAAGAAACGACCACGAGCCGGGGGTGTCGTGTTAGTTTTGTGAACAGAGTTGTGGACGTGGATGGCCTGGAATGGGGAGTTGATTGTGTCCTCGGTAAATGCTGTCGCGGATGCGTTGCAGTGTCAACGGGTGGCGTCGGAAAGTTCGGCGTGGTCGCTGTTGCGTTCGTCCAACGCGCCAGCTATTGCCGCCGTATTTAGATCTGTTTTTGATGGTCAGCGGCGCAGTGTGACGGGCACGGAATTTGTGGAAGAACTGAATCCGCTTCTCGTGGAACTGCGGGAGGAGGGGTTTGATCTACCACGAAATGCCGTGGGGTATATCAGCGACTGGGTGAAAGCTGGCTTTCTTATTCGTCGAAGCCCGCAGGGGATGCAGGAGGAATTTTACGAACTCTCTTCAGATGCGATCACGGCATTGGATTACATCTCTGTGCTGCTGAAACCCCGGAAGTCGGCAACACGGTCGCGTTTGAGCACGGTCGCGGAACGCCTGACCAGCCTAGCCATAGACACCGACCCTGATGAATCGCATGTTCTAGCTCGCCTTGAAGAAGAAAAGAAGCAGATCGAACGCCGCATTGCGTTGGTGCAGGAACGCGGCGTGGATGTGATTTCGGAGGATGAGGCACTGGAGCAAGTGGAGAACATTTTGTCACTTGTTGCAGATATTCCCAGTGATTTCGCACGCGTGCGGCAGGCCACGGAGGAGCTGGATCAGAATTTACGTGAGCAGATACTGGTCGACGAGCTGTCGGCGGCCGAGGTCCTAGACAATGTATTCCGTGGCGTTGATGTAATCCAGGATTCGGACGAGGGAAAATCCTTCAACGGCTTTTACGAGTTGTTGTTTGATCGTGAGCAATCGACGCGTCTGGAATCCACTTTGGAAAGTATTCTCTCCCGTCCGTTTGTGGAGGATCTTTCTACCGATCAGCGGGCTGAACTGCGCTGGTTGCTGCGCAACCTTGAGGAACATTCAGATGAGGTCCATAACTCGATGACCAGTCTTGCACGGTCGTTACGTCGTTTCGTGCAGTCTCGCGAGGTGGAGTCCCAGCAGGCGCTGGCCAGCGCCATTAACCACGCACAAGCATTGGCGCTGCGGCTCGGACACCAGGTAAACCCCTCCACAAAAATTGGTGTGGATCTGGAGCTGACCTCACGACATCCCAGTTCCATGTCCACGTGGGTACTGCACGACCCTGCTGATTTCCACATTGAAGGTGACATGGAAGTGGCTCCGGCTGACGTAGCCAATTTGGCAGAACTGCAGGCCAGAGTGCGAGATTCGGAGATTGACTGGGCGGAACTGCAGTCCAACATTGTTTCGGTGCTGACGCAACACCAGATAGCCACTGTTGGGGATGTACTGAAAACCCATCCGGCAACCCAGGGACTGGCTAGTGTAGTGGGAGTGCTGAAATTAGCTATGCAACATGGTGAACGTATTGGTGGCACTGAATATGTAACGTGGGACACCTCCCAAGACTCCCAGTATGACGGGGGTGCCGATACCACGCGGACTAAACGTGCAAAGGTTTTGCGGTATCGCTTTACCCCGAAGAGCCTTGCGGAACTAGGCCAGGATCAACGTCACGTAAGACTAGTGCCTGTGAGCGAAACTGCGACCAAAGGGATGCATACTGATGGCTAAGCATGGAGTGGAGAAAACCTCATCGGGGCCGGAGATATCGCAGCTTCACGAAACTGACACGGGCACCCTCACCGCAGCTCAGCGGCAGGCTTTTGCGGCCCTGTTGCGTGGCCCGTTTATTTCGGTAGATAAGCAACCGGAAATTTTCCGCACTGTGTCAGCGAACCGCGAGGTGCTGGCGCAGCAGCTGGATAACTTGTTTTTAACGCTAATTGTCGACGATTCCGCTGGCGTGGCCTACGCAAAAAACTGGGATACAGACATTGAGGGTTCGCGCATACTCATGCGCAAACACCCCCTGACGTTCATGGAGACTGTTGTGCTTCTGCATCTTCGGCACATGTTAGTGATGACCAGCCCAAATGAGCGCGCCGTGGTCGGGGAGGAAGAGGTATTTGAAGCAACACTGCCCTACCAATCTGCGGCGGGCAATGACAAGGCCGCGCAGAGGAAGAAGTTTCAGGCTGCATGGAACAAGATGAAAGATCGGTCCATTGTGCGCATCACCACCACGGAAGACCGGTTTGAAATTTCACCCGTGTTGCGGCTCATTTTCACGGCAGAGGAAGTTGCGGCGGTGTCGGATAGTTTCGCATCGTTGCTGGATGATGACGATGATGACAGTGGGGAGACCGTAACTCATGAATAAAATCCCAGGTCAATTCCGCCTTTCATCAATTCAGGTGTACAACTGGGGCACATTCAGCGGCGTGCATACAGTTCCGGTGGCACGGGAAGGCTACCTGGTCACTGGTGCGTCTGGATCCGGCAAGTCCACGCTTATCGACGCCGTGTCTGCCGTCCTCGTTCCGCCCAGCACCATGCGTTTCAACGCAGCGGCTCAGGATCCCGGCACTAAATCGGGCCGTAACTTGATTACCTATTGCCGCGGTGCATGGCGTCGAGAGCATTCGGAGGACATTGACGAACTCACCCAGTCCTACCTGCGTACCGGCGCGACCTGGTCTGGGGTGGCGTTGACTTACGAGGACGGTGAAGGCGCGGCGGTGACCGCCCTGCGGTTGATGTTCCTCAACGCGCATTGCCATCAACCCACCGATATTGTGAATCTGTTTGTGCTTGTACCCCGCGTTGCTGAATTGTGGGAATTTAATGACCTCGCAAAAGAAGGTCTTGACTTGCGTAAGGCCAAACAGCAGCACAAGGATGCGTTGGCTGTTCAACGCAGCCACTCCCCCTTTATGAACGTCTTCCGCAGGGAACTCGGGATCGCCGACCAAGCAGCGCTCACCCTGCTCCACCGCACACAATCAGCGAAGTCTTTGGGGGATCTGAATGCACTCATGCGAGACTTCATGCTTCCCGAACCACCGACCCTCAAAACGGCAGCTGATGCCGTGGAAAAGTTCACAGAACTCAACGCCGCCTACCAGGGGCTGCATACAGCGCGGATGCAAATTGAGGCACTGGAGCCCATTCGCAGCGCTGACGAGGATATTGCACGCCTCACAGCAGAAACAACGCTCCGTGAGGAAGAACAAACCCATCTTGATGCATACGTCACCCACCATCGGCTCGCCTTGGAACGAACAAAATGGGAAAGAATCACTGGTGACATTGCCGTGCAGCAAGCCACTTTGGAGGATATTTCCGCCCAGGCTGCGGATCTGAAAACCACCTATGATCAGCTCCAAGTGCAGATTCATGGGCATGAAAATATTGGGTTGCTTCAAGCCCAGCATGACCTCACTCAAGCCAAGCAACAGCTAGAAAGCATCCAATCTGCTCGGGAACTATTCGAAAAATCAACCAGGGTGGTTGGTGCTGTTGTTCCTAATACCAGTGAAGACTTCACTAATCTGCGCCTGCAGTTGCAGGAACTCACCACGGAACTGGTCCTCAAGGCATCAAAATACAGCGAACGCAGGCAGGCGCTGTATGGAGCATTAAACACCACGCAGGAAACGGTCACACGCCTGCAACAAGAGCTGGATTTCGTGCGTACCTACCGGTCCCCCATGGACCAGTGTTTGCTGGAGGCGCGGCGTCGAGTAGCGGAATTTGTGGGGATCGAGGAAAACGAGCTGCCTTTTGTGGCTGATTTGCTGACCATGCGCGACAGCGAAACCAATTGGCAGCCTGCGGCGGAACGCGTGCTTGGTGGCTTTGCCCGCACCCTTATTGTGCCGGAAGAGTACTATGCCCGCGTCAGCGATGCCATTGACGCGATGAACCTGAGGACACGGCTGGTCTACATCCGGTTTACTTCCGATCTGGCGCGGCGCATCCCGTCATCCTTTGCCGCGGGTAGCTTAGGTTCCAAAATTGACGTCACACCAGGGCGGTTTTTCACCTGGCTGCAATCCGAACTGTCCTCCCGCTTCGACTACGAGTGCGTGGACACGGTGGCCGAGTTGCGCAAAACACGCAGAGCGGTAACGCGAAACGGCCAGTTCAGAAACGATTTCCGCCACGAAAAAGACGACCGCACGCAGATCGACGACCGATCCAGCTGGGTGCTCAGCACAAGTTACGATGACAAAATCGATTCCCTACGTGAGCAGATTCGGATGGCAAAAGCCGAACTGGCTAAACGCTTCGCGGATTCCGAGGGATTCGAGGACTCCGTCAAAGAAGAGGCAACCCGCCACCACGCCTGTAACACCCTTCTTGCTGTGGAAAACTTCGCGGCGATTGACACAACCGCAGCCGCACAGGCCGTCAGCCAGCGGCAAACCGTGGTGGATGAACTCACCGACAGCAACCCAGAATTGAAGACCCTCCAAGACCAGCGGGATCGCGTGGTGTTTGAGCAGGAGAAACTCAAACAGCAAGAAGATGAGGCGCGTGACGTGTTGGGTGGTTTGCGCAGGGAACTCCGCCAAGCCGAGGAGTTGATTGCCCAACTGGAGGAACGCCAAAAAATCAACAGAAGTGTTCCTGAGGAGGTCGTACAGCGCCTCAATGAGCTTGTTGGAACCTTCACTCGTAAAATTCGTGCCGATAACGTCGTGGACGTGCAGAAGAAGATGCTGGATGCGTTGAATTCCGCACAACAGGCGTTGGCCAGGCAACTCCACGAGCAGGAGCGGAAAACCGCACAAGTGATGCTTGAATTCCTGCAACAATGGCCGGAACGGCGAGGAGACCTGTTCCCTGAACAGGAGTATCGCGGGGATTTCATCGCGTTGCTGCATCGCCTTGAAAACGATGACCTCCCTGCATTCGAGGCGCGCTTCTTGGAGTTGTTGCGTTCCCAAACGCAAAACAACCTGAACCGTCTGCTCCTACAAATTCGGCGCGCCACTCAAGCTATTCGCGATGGTATCGAACCCATCAATGCGTCGCTGATGGCCGCCGAGTTTGAGCCGGATACTCACCTGCAGATTGAAGTTCGGGAATCTCAGCCCGCCGAGGCGCGTGAGTTTATGGCCAAGCTCAAAGAAGTGGTGGATGGTGTTCTAGATGACGAATCCACTCTGGCCAGTGAAGAGCGTTTTCTCAAGCTGCGGGCGGTGATCGAGATGTTGAAGATCACCGACGAAACCCCTGAACGCATTTACCGCCTGCGCTTGGACACCCGCAAGCATGTGACGTTCCTGGGAGTGGAACACAATGCCGACGGGACGCGTGGTGCTGTGTATGACTCCGCCCAAGGGCTCTCCGGCGGACAGGCACAGAAGCTGGTCTTCTTCTGCCTTGCCGCTGCCCTGCGATATCAACTTACTGGTGCTGGGCTGAGTACCAGTCGTGCGAAGAACTGCACGATTGAGCACGACGGCAAGCAGTTCTCCCGCTTTGGCACGGTCATCCTTGATGAGGCATTCGACCGCGCCGATTCACAGTTCACACGCCGCGGTATGGATGTGTTCAACGAATTTGGCTTCCACATGGTGCTGGCCACGCCGGAAAAAATGCTGCAAACCATTCAGGACTACATTGGAGGGGCTGCGGTGGTGCAGTGCTTTGATCGCAAGCACTCGACCCTAGCTCTTCTGGAGATTGAGGACGCCTAACTGGGAGCGCATTCTCTTGCACTATGTAGTTGAACAGCTATTAGGCTCGTTCAACCCCTAACTTCCAATATCCAGAGAAGAAGATCTTTTTCTTGTCCATACCCTGCTTGACCAACAGGCGACGCGCCGTCGTGGCAATAGAGGATTCCCCACAAAGCCACGCATAGGTCAGGGAATCAACGTCACACGGTAGTGACGCGAAAACGTCAGTGAGCGCGCTGGGCGCGGTGGTTGGGGCGGCGTCGATACGCGTGAATGAGGCGACATCAGGAAGGCCACCTGGTTCGAGCAGATCGTCGGAATGGCTGACGCAGATTACGTGGGTTGTGGAACGAGTATCGGCATCCATGTTGGCTAGGATTGCACGCAGGGCTGGCATGGCTGTGGGGTCAGCCACATACAGTTGGGGTCCCTGGTGTGGATAGTGGGAGGCGCCGATGAACCGCACGCCGACGTCGCTACCGGGTTCGGCCGCAGCTGCCCAGATGGAACCAGGTCCGCTGTCACCGTGAGTGACAATGTCTATGTCAACTTCGGCGGTGTCGCGACGTAACTCCCGGATCGTGTACCAGCGTAAATACGGTCGGTTGTCTTCGGGTATCTCTTTCACGGCCGCACGAATGTTGGCAATGGTCGGATCGGGCATGGTGAGCTTTCCTTGGCGCGGCATCAACAATCCGACATACTCATCGGCTCCGGTTAATGTCACAGAGGCAAACTCCGGTGCTGTCAGGGTGAGGCGTCGCAGCTGTGGGGCCAGCTCCTGATTGCTGACGACGCGCGCACGTACCAGGTCGGTTTTCATATCGACGTCGGGCAAGTCCATGCGTGCGCTGGAAAGCTTACGCATACCCTTGACTGTGGCATGGTACAGCGTGTTTCGTACAGACATAAAGGCAAGCCTATCCTATTTTATGTATGTGGGGAGTGGTAATTCACCAAACGCGGCTGCCCGCGGTTGGTCACTGCGTACTAGGCTTGATATCTGTGGCTATCAGCAAGATTCTTCTTTACTACAAGTTCACGCCCATCGCTGATCCAACGGCCGTGATGCTGTGGCAACGCGCGCTGTGTGAATCACTGGGCCTCACCGGCCGAATCCTCATCTCTAAGCATGGGATCAATGGCACAGTTGGCGGCGACATTGCAGCCTGTAAACGCTATGCTCGTGTGACCAAAGAATATCCGGGCTTTAAAGGCATGGAATTTAAATGGTCCGAAGGGGGCGCGGACGACTTCCCACGACTGAGCGTGAAGGTTCGGGATGAAATCGTCGCATTCGGTGCCGCCGATGAACTGGAAGTTGATGCTCACGGCGTTGTTGGCGGTGGCGTTCACCTTAAACCGGAGGAAGTAAACAAGCTCGTCGAAGAACGCGGCGATGATGTTGTGTTTTTCGACGGGCGCAATGCCATGGAAGCCGAGATTGGGCGCTTCCGAGGTGCCATTGTCCCTGATGTAACCACCACGCACGACTTCATTCAGGAAATCGAATCAGGCAAATACGACGACCTGAAAGATAAACCGGTAATCACCTATTGCACTGGAGGTATCCGCTGCGAAATCCTCTCTGCCCTGATGAAAAACCGAGGCTTCAACGAGATCTATCAGATCGATGGCGGTATCGTCCGCTACGGCGAAAAATACGGCAACAAGGGTCTATGGGAAGGGTCGCTCTACGTTTTCGATCGCCGGATGCACATGGAATTTGGCACCGATGCGAAAGAACTTGGGCACTGTATTCACTGTGGAGCCCCCAGTAACAAATTCGAGCACTGTGGCAATGAGGACTGCCGGGAACTCCGTCTCATGTGCCCCGACTGCTATGACAACCCCGAAACTCGCTACTGTGGCAATCCCGAGTGTTTAAATATCATTCACGCTACCCTGCATGCAGGGTAAGCTGTGCCGCATGAGCATTATCAAAATAAACGCCCTCACCGTTCCTGAAGGGCAGGGGCCTGAGCTGGAAAAACGCTTTGATGCCCGCAAGCATGTGGTTGATGAGGCCCCCGGCTTCAAAGGTTTCAAACTTCTCCGCCCCACTGTCGGTGAACAACGATACTTCGTTCTCACAGAATGGGAGGACGAAGAATCCTACGTGGCGTGGCGTGATGGTGATGCCCGTAAAGCCCACCAAGGTGACCCAGCGGAGAAGCCGGCACCAGTGGCCACCAAGGCTGAGCTGCTGGAATTTGAAGTCGTACTGGACTCGACGAGCTAGGCCACTTTCACCACACACGGCGTCAGGCACCGAGCAGCACTATGTCAGTACTATGCCGGTGCCTAGCGGTGACCAATAATGAGCATCGTGCCAAAGCTCGTCATCCACAGCAGCGTGAAGGGTACGAGCACCCATAATATTGCTAGCCAGGGACGCCATCGTCCGTAATGCGCCCACACACGGTACGTGATCCATGCACCCAGAAGTGTGCCACCCAGGGCCACCGCTCCAGGGATGGCCGGAAACAGCACCTCAAACGTCCGCGAACAAATCCATGTGGACACACCCGCGTTGCATAGCGGCCCTCCCATAGTCCTGGAAATCATGGCAATGACAAAGGCAACCAAGAAAGTTATGGCTGGGACCGCCACAGCATAGGAAATCGCATTGTGGGTGGAAGTGCGGTTGCGCTCAAGGCGAAACAACGGATCAAACTCCGCATGTGGATCCATGCGTGATAGCGAGTCAGTGTTCTCGGGGTGACTATCGGCCATGGGTATATCTTCCCCCACCGTCGCCTTACAGTGCTACACGCGATGCCTGACCCCAGGGGTGCTGTGGCTGATGCTGAAAAAGAACCTCGTTCCTAAGCACATCTGATGTTTCCTAACTAGTACCAGTTTCTCCACTGGTACTAACTGAATCGTCCGAATCTGGTGGTCAATCCAGTCTGAGGGAACAAAAATATGTGTTCAAAGCCATTTTGGAGGGGAACAAAAGTGCTGGTAGTGCCTAGGTTTTAATGCGGAAACGTTAAGCCACAGCAAAGGAAACCTCATGTCCGACTCTGCCTGATAGCATTTTTGCCAGCAGAAAGCGTGTGACTGTCGCCGAGCAAGTATTGTGGCAAAAAGAATAAAGCCCCAGTGACATACATTTCCTTTAAGGCGAGATTGGTTTGGCCTTAAAGGCTGTAGTCCTGGGGTGTTGGACAAAGGAATGTTAGCTGCGCTTAGCCAGCATCCGTTCGGTGTAGGATTCGGCCAATTGCTCGATTATCGGGGCGATATCGGCTGCTATTTCCAGGTGCTCTGGCGGCAAGCTGCTCAACATATCTGCCAGGTGCTTCGTGCGCTCGTCACCGACGCGTTCTAGTTCCTTCTTTCCCAGTGGGGTGAGAGTCACACGAACGCCTCGGCGGTCTTCAGTGTCCCGAATGCGTTCGACCATGCCACGCTGCTCCAGTTGGTGGAGTGCGTTAGAGGCGGTGGGCATGCGGATGCCCTCCAGTCGTGCAATTTCACTGATGCGTGCAGCGCCCAGGTTATTCAGCCGGGTCATAATAGTTAGTTGCGGGCCGGTCAGATCGGACTGCTCTGCCATTCGGAAATACATCACATAAAGTTGAGTCAGAGCAGGACGGATCTGCGCGGCAACTGATTCAGGTGTAGCGGCGGTCATGGCCATTATCGTAGTCATATTTGGTTGATGGTAGAAACTAGGATCATAAATTGATTTAGGTGCCTTGACAGCTTTATGTCAATGTAAAATTGTAGACAATTCAATAATTCTTGGAAAAAGTCCCCCTTCGATGAAGATTCTTTCATGAAAGGTGCAGGCAGACGCGATTTCCGCAGCGAGTGTTAGTTTTCTGAACCGATTGCGAACGTGTGCGTTAGCTCACAATTCGCCTTGCAATGATGGCTGTGGCGACAAAAGACGGGGGTAGCTAACGGGGGTAGAAAATCCGGGCACTGTAACCGTGCGCACGCCTAAAGCATTCTTATAAAAACCTTAGTTATTCTAAGCTTTTTTCTTATTGCTAACAAAACTGTTTGTCGTGATATTTAGTTGTGGACAATAAACTCTTCCGCGTATATGCAGGTATCGGCACATCCGCGTTAATGGTCATGTAGTTGCGTGTGTGCATACATGCAGCTCATCTATGTCAAAAGCTGTAGTTGATGCTTTCTTGGGCTGATTGTGATGAAGGGCGTGCTGGGCGTCGATAAGCGAAGTGTGTCCAACAGCAGTGGCGCAACACCGGGCGCGGCTACACTTGCGGAATGGTTGTTTATCGCGGCGAAGTGAGCCACAGGCTAGCCCGCAGACAGCTTCTTGCGCAGTGGCAGCAGGGCGCCATTACGCGTGACACGGTCTGCGACGCTGATTTTCTGCTGGTCACCGCAGCTAATTTTCATGGACAGCAGGTGGGGCGCCTTTGCCCCATCTGTGAAAGCCCGAAGCTGCGAGAAGTGCTGTGGGTGTTTGGGGATGAACTGGGTCGCATGTCAGGGACTGCTCGGAACGAAGACGAAATTGTGGCATTTGTCCAACGTGGTCTCACGTTCACTGTGCATACGGTTGAGGTGTGCCCCAAATGTCGCTGGAACCATATTCTGATGGCGCGAGAGGCAGTGGGTGAGTCTGCCTAGAGTGCTGCATAGTGTGCAACGCTTTCACGATGTTCATACGGGGGAACATTCGATGTTCATTTTTATAAATTTGAGACACAGTTGAGGCGATGAGGGTCGCTTTATTTTCCCTGCTAACGGTATGATCATTCACCAGATGCGGGGTGCTCCTGCAGGGACTGCAGCGCTGCCGAAGGGGCTTTGGTCGGGTAAAGGCTCTAAACTGTTGAGTAATGACCTAAGTAGTAATGCGCGGGTCATGGTGGGCTGTGATTGGCTGTCTGACTGGTTCTCCAACTGGCTGTCGCTGAATCGTGACGCCAGTGGTAGCATCGGCGGCCTTCCGCAGATTTCCCACTGCGAGAAGCGCAGGACTGTAGCTGCTGTAGAGCAGCTCGTTAGCTAATGGAGTGGAAAATTAGGTGACATCAGGAAAAGGCCCAGGAAAACGCACTGGTGCGGGTGGCGCACGCGGAGCACGCCCAGCGCGCACCGCCAGTGGCGCGCGCAAAGTGTCGCAGTCGCGGCCACGTCCGGGGACTAAGCCCAAGGCTAAGTCTAAGAAGCCCCCGAAGTCATCAGCGCGTAAGTGGATTAAGCGCTCCGTCATTGGGGTGATCATCCTCTTTGTGATTGCCCCAATTCTTGGTTTCATGACCGCGTACGTGTTGGTCGATGTTCCAGAACCGGATCAGCTGGTGAGCAAACAGGTCTCTAATATCTACGCCGCTGATGGCAGCACAGAGATTGCACGCATCGTGCCCCCTGAGGGGAACCGCGTTCAGGTCAATATTGACCAAATCCCGCCGTCGCTGCAGTCTGCGGTGGTTGCGGCGGAAGACCGTGAGTTTTACACCAACCGTGGTTTCTCCCTGTCTGGTTTCGCGCGTGCAGCGCTGGGCCAGCTGACCGGCGATTCCACGGCTGGTGGTGGCTCCACCATTACGCAGCAGTACGTGAAGAACGCCGTGGTCGGCGATGAGCGTTCGTACACACGTAAGTTGAAGGAGCTGGTGTTCTCCGCAAAGATGGCTAATGAATGGTCAAAGGAAGAGGTGTTGAGTGCCTACTTGAACACCATTTACTTTGGCCGTAACTCTTATGGCGTTGCTGCGGCTGCAAAGGCATACTTCAACAAGCCACTTGAGGAACTCACCCCTGCCGAGTCCGCCGTGCTGGCCGCATCGATTCAGAGGCCCAGCCAGCTTGACCCGTGGAACAACCGTGAGGAAGCGGAACAACGCTGGAACTACGTTCTTGACGGCATGGTGTCTACCGGCTCCATTTCGCAACAAGAACGCGCAACAATGACCTACCCAGAGGTTCAGGATCCGGCCCTGAACACCGCATACACCGAGGCGAACGGCCCGAACGGGTTGATCAAAAACCAAGTGATTGCAGAACTGGAAACTCTGGGTATTTCTGAGGATGATGTGCAGACTCGCGGTCTCCGGGTCACCACCTCTATCGACCCGACCGCTCAGGATGCTGCGGTTAAGTCGGTGGAGAACCTCATGCAGGGTGAGGGCGAGAAGTTGCGAACAGCAGTGGTGAGTGTTGATCCGAACAACGGCGAGGTGAAAGCCTACTATGGCGGCACTGACGCCAATGGCTGGGATTACGCTAACTCTGCACTGCAAACCGGTTCGACGTTCAAGGTCTTCGGCCTTGCAGCCGCGCTGCAGCAGGGCATTCCGCTTTCTGCCATGTATGACTCCTCCCCCGTCACCACTGGCAACGTCACTGTGAGTAACGTCGGCGGTCAGGGCTGTGGCGTGTGTTCTATTCAAGAAGCGCTGAAATTGTCGCTCAACACCAGCTTTATCCGTTTGTCACGGGATTTGGAGCATGGACCACAGGATGTTGCTGATATGGCGCATGCGCTGGGTGTTGCGGAATCCCTGCCAGGTATTCCCCAGACACTGACGGAAAATGGCCAGCCGCCTTTCGACGGCATCATCCTTGGTCAATACCAATCCCGCCCCCTTGACATGGCTGTTGGCTTGGCCACCCTCGCCAACGAAGGCGTGTGGCACAAGCCCCACTTTGTGAACAAGGTGGAAACCTCCACTGGTCAGGTGCTATACGAACATGATGCTGGTGAAGGCGAACGCCGCGTCGATTCCGCTGTTGCCAACAACGTTATTGCAGCCATGCAGCCCATTGCTGCGTATTCCAATGGCCACGGCCTTGCGGGTGGCCGTGTGTCTGCGGCGAAGACGGGTACGACCCAGCTTGGGGATACTGGAACAAACAAGGACGCCTGGATGATCGGCGCTACCCCGCAATTGGCTACGGCCGTGTGGGTTGGTAATGACGACAACTCTGCGCTTTACAACGCCTCCGGCGGCAGCATGTACGGTTCTGGTCTGCCTGCAGATATTTGGAAGTCCACCATGGATAAGGCGTTGGTGAATGCCCCCAATGAGACCTTCCCACAGGCGAGTGGTTTGGGGTACAACACCTCCCCGTCCACCAACTACCCGCAGACTCCCCAGACGAGTCAGGCACCAACCCCCTCGACTCAGCAGTCCCCCTACCCGGACTCTAATAACCAGGGAAATCAGAACGGTGATATCGTGCTTGCCCCAGGCATTGTTATCCCAGGTGATCTGCTGAATCCGCCGGACATGCCGGCACCGGTTGTTCCCAACAATCAGCAGTTCCAGCCGCAGCAGCAGCAACAACAACAGCTACAGCAGCAACAGCAGCAGCTCCAACAGCAGCTGCAGCCGTAAATGCCGCCGCGTATCGACGCCGTGCGCTACCCTGCCGCCGTCCGCGAGCTCACCGCTTGTATTGGTGGGCCGCGTGGGCGGTTTGCTGTGATCCGTGCGCGCAGCTGGTGGTCGCCGCCGCAGATGATTTTTACAACGACCCTTGTGTTTTTGGCCTGTGGCTTTCTCACTAAGGCGCAGTGCATTCAGGGGGTTGCCGGTAATGGTGGCGTTGTTCAGCTCAACTGGTCTGGGCATCGACAGTTTGTGTCGGCCTGCTACACCGACATTGTGCCGCTCTATGCTGGCGACGGTGGACTCTCTCACTACCTGAACATGCCCGCATTATCCGCGTTGCTTCTGTGGGGGCTGAGCGCGTTGACGCACTCCTTCTACCCTGCCGTCTCGCATCTGCCGGGACCGCTGTTGCCAGAGTCGGGGTTGTTTTTCATCCTGACGGCTGCGCTTCTTGCAACCATGTGGGTGGTATGCGTGCGACTGGTCATGGATATTGTCGCAGGCATGGTTGGTGACGGCCGCCGTGAACAGGTCTGGGTGGCAGGCGTGATGATGGCCGCTTCTCCCCTCGTCGCGGTACATGCCTTCACCAACGTTGATACCCCGGCCATTGCGGCGTCGATAGGCATGATGTGGGCGCTACAGCACCGAAGATTGCGTCTCGCTGGAGTGCTGCTCGGCGTGGGGGTCGCGCTGAAACTGTGGCCTATCATTTTGCTGTTTCCGCTGCTGATTTTGGGGTTGCGGTGCCGCGAGCGCCTTCATGATTTTGTGGTGGTCGCGTCCAGCATGATCGTGACGTGGACGGTGGTGAATCTGCCATTCATTGTGATGATGCCGCAGGACTGGCTGCGATTCTACGATCTCATCAGCACGCGAACGGCGGAGTGGACCAGCATTTATGCAGTCATTGGCCGCATGCAATGGCTGTCGGGGTGGGACGGCTACTCGTCGCCGCTGGTGCTCAACATCGTCAGCATTGCGCTTTTCCTCGGTGGTTGTCTACTGCTGGGCAAGCATGTGGTGTCTGCAGAAAGTATGCCGTCGATTGAATCCCTGAATTTCCTGGTCATGGGGTCTTTTTTGCTGGTGAATAAGGTGTGGAGTCCGCAGTATTCTCTATGGCTACTCCCCTACCTTGTGCTGGCCTATGCTGCCATTCCGCGTCCGCCATGGCGGTTGGTGTGGGTCTACGGCATTGTGGAGGTGCTGTTGTGGCTGATTGCCATGTGGCACATGCTGGGTGAGGATAATCTGGGAGTGCCACATGAGATGCTTGATGTGGTGGTCGTGATCCGATGGTTTCTTGTCGGTGTGATGATGGTTACGTACCCGAACGGACAGACACGTGGGGTACGTGGTGAAGAAAGGGCGACTGTTTCTCATGTCTAATGGTGCGATGATTGTGACGATGAGCAGCGTTTTCATTGGATTCCTGTGCTTTGGTGGCTCTTTTGCCGGTTTCGTGTACAAAAAATCACCCCGGCTAGTGTGGACGCTCTTCTGCACGGCAGTCTTTTTCATCACAGTCATCCCCGTGATCATTGCCGTATTCTGGGCAACCCTCTTTGTTTCCTGACGTGGATGTGGTGTATCTTTGTGAGGTTGCTGACGCAACGCCCCTCCTGCCGTGCCCACGAGGGGCACGGCCGAAACATGTACTAGACCATAGGAGGTGATGAGGTCCGTGCGTCAATACGAAATCATGATCATTCTTGATCCTAGCCAGGACGAACGCACTGTTGCCCCGTCCCTGGACAAGTTCCTTGAAGTTGTCCGTAACGAAAACGGCAAGGTGGAAAAAGTTGATATCTGGGGTAAGCGCCGGTTGGCCTACCCGATCAATAAGAAAGATGAGGGCATCTACGCTGTCATCGATCTGACATGCGAGTCTGCGACTGTGCAGGAGCTTGATCGTCTGCTGAACCTGAGCGATGATGTTCTGCGCACCAAAGTTCTGCGAGGCGACCGCTAATACGGGACACTGGTAGGTAGAACACCTGCCCCGGAAAGTGGACACCACAACATACACTGTTCACACCACGTCGTAGAAAGAGGTACACAGGTTATGGCACAGGGAGAAACATCAATCACGGTTGTTGGCAACTTGGTTGCTGACCCAGAGCTTCGCTTCACCCCCGCAGGTGCGGCGGTGGCGAACTTCCGTATTGCCTCAACCCCACGTCGTTTCAACCGGCAGACAAGCCAATGGGAAGACGGCGAGGCGATGTACCTTACCTGCAATGTGTGGCGTCAAGCAGCGGAAAACGTTGCCGAGTCCCTGTCAAAGGGCATGCGCGTCATTGTGCAGGGTCGACTGCGGCAGCGCTCCTACGAATCCCGTGAAGGTGAGCGCCGCAGCATTTTTGAAGTTGAGGTTGACGAGGTTGGCCCTTCCCTGAGTTTTGCCACCGCACAAGTCACCCGGGCATCCCGCAGTGGCGGCCAAGGTGGGTACGGAAACCAGGGCGGAGGACAGTCCATGGGTGGCCAAGGCCAGATGAACCAGGGCACCATGAACCAAGGCCAACAACAGCAACCCAACCACGGCGGCTTTGGTGGTGGAGGAAATACCGGTGGTTTTGGCGGCGGGAATCCGCAGCAGCAAGCACCGGATAATGATCCGTGGAACAGTGCACCAGCTTCTGGTGGGTTTGGTGGACCAGCAGACGACGAACCCCCGTTCTGATATTCAGATTTTTCACATACTTTATGCCTACTGCCACGCTGGATGTAACAGCGTCGGGCGTTGCAGTGGGATGAACAACGAAAGGCAGGGATCATGAAGCTGATCCTCACCGCTGCCGTTGATAACCTCGGTGTCCCCGGCGACATTGTAGAGGTTAAGAACGGCTACGGACGTAACTACCTGCTTCCTCAGGGTTATGCCATCATCGCCAACCGTGGCGCTGAAAAGGAAGCAGAGAGCATTAGGCGTGCTCGTGAGGCTCGCGCCATTCGCGACCTTGATCACGCACGCGAAGTTAAAGAGCAGCTGGAGAACCTCACTGGCGTGTCCATCGCTGTCCGCACTTCTGACAAGGGCAAACTGTTCGGTTCTGTCACCGTAGAAGATATTGCAGCAGCTGTTAAGAAGGCTGGCGGCCCCAGCTTGGACAAGACCGCTATTGAGCTTCCTAAGCGCCACGTCAAGAACACTGGTTCTTACGCGGTTAACGTGAAACTGCATGGCGACATTGCAGCTACAGTGAACTTTGAGGTCGTTGCTGCTTAAGGTTTTAAGCATGTAACGGCGGCTTTGATAAGCCCAACGACAACAGCAGCCAGAAGCCGCTCCCTTGCCTAGTATCTAGACACCTGGGAGCGGCTTTTGCATCGCCACAGGTGTGCGATAGCTGTTCATGAAACCTAACAGGTTTATCCACAGTCTCATCAGTTGGGATAGTTGTGGGAAAAATGCTCCTGGCCTGCGTATAAGGAAACTCTTGCACAGTATCGGCGGGACAGTCCACACCTTTTCCACACGTTATCCACAAGCACCTGTGGAATATGGGGATAACCCCAGGTTTTGAGCGTAAAAGCACTGGTCATACGCATAGCAAACTGTGAAGGAAAGGCATCATGGACTCAGGTTTTTCGGAGTCTTTTTCAGAGTCACATTTCGACGATTCCAGCGACGTTGCTGCCACTAGTTTTGATGATGTGGTGCCCAGCGCACCCTCGCAACAGGCGTCGTTTGAGCGGTCGTCGACACGCGGAGATCGGGGAAGGTATGGCCAGCAGGGGGGACCTGCGGATCCTCCTGGACGTGACTTCGGCAGGCAGCCCCCGCATGATAATGAGGCGGAGCAGGGCGTGCTGGGGGCGATGCTGCTCAGCCCGAACACCATCACGGACATTATTGAGGAGCTCATTCCTGATGACTTTTATCGCCCCGCCCACCAGCTGATTTACCGGGCTATCCTAGACCTATTCAGCGACAATAAAGACGTTGATCCGGTGATTGTGGCGGGCCGGTTGGACCGTAACCACGATTTGGAACGCGTCGGTGGGGCACCGTACCTGCACACCCTTATCTCCTCCGTACCGACGGCCGCGAACGCCCGCTACTACGCCGAAATTGTTGCGGAGAAAGCAGTGCTCAGGAGGCTTGTCGACGCCGGGACGCGCGTTGTCCAGCTCGGGTACGAAGGCACTGAGGGGGCCGAGGTGGACGTAGTGGTGGACATGGCGCAGCAGGAAGTTTTTGCCATCGCTCAACGCAATGTCACTGAGGACTATGCGATCCTGGCGGATATTCTGCAGCCGACGATGGATGAGCTGGATGAACTGTCCACCCATGGCGGTTTGGCGCGGGGAATTCCGACCGGGTTTATCGACCTGGATAATCTGACTAACGGCCTGCACGGTGGTCAGATGATCATTGTGGCTGCGCGCCCGGGTGTGGGTAAATCTACACTCGCGCTGGATTTTATGCGCTCGTGCTCAATTAAACACAACAAGGCATCGGTGATTTTCTCGCTGGAAATGTCAAAAAGCGAGATTGTGATGCGCCTGTTATCCGCCGAAACGGAGATCCGCTTGTCGGACATGCGTGCAGGTCGGATGAGTGATGAAGCGTGGGCGAAACTGGCCAACCGCGTGGGGCAAATCTCGGAGGCTCCGTTGTTCATTGACGATTCCGCTAACCTCACCATGATGGAAATTCGCTCCAAAGCCCGCCGATTGAAGCAGAAGCATGACCTGCAGATGATCGTGGTGGATTACCTGCAGCTTATGAGTTCCGGCAAACGTGTGGAATCCCGTCAGCAGGAAGTGTCTGAATTTTCCCGCCAGCTGAAGCTACTGGCTAAAGAGCTGGATGTTCCGCTGGTTGCTATTTCCCAGCTGAACCGTGGTCCCGAGTCGCGCACAGATAAGCGGCCACAGCTTGCTGACCTGCGTGAATCTGGCTCACTGGAGCAGGATGCGGACATGGTTATGTTGCTTTATCGGCCAGATTCGCAGGATAAAGACGATGAACGCGCAGGTGAGGCTGACATTATCCTGGCCAAGCACCGCGGTGGTCCGATCGATACGGTGCAGGTGGCGCATCAACTGCACTACTCTAAGTTTGTGGATATGGCTCGTGGGTGATGCATAATTCATGTATAATATGAAGAACCTATGGAAATTCTACTTATCATAACCCTTATGTTGTTTGCCACGGTGGTCATTGTGGCCATCAGTGACCGCTTTGGATTGCCGTGGCCTGTTTTGATCACGCTGGTTGCAGCGTCTGCGTTCTTCTTCCCATCGCTGCCACTGCTGCACATACCAGCCGAGATGATGCTCCCGATTTTCCTTCCACCACTGTTGTGGGCACTGGCACGCCGTACAAGTTGGGCCGCGATCCGTTCACAATGGGTAACCGTGGTCAGTCTGTCTGTGCTACTAGTGCTGGTCAGCGCCGTTGCTGCTGCTGGTGTCGCCCTATGGATGCTGCCACCTATCGGCATCGCCGGGGCACTTGTCCTCGGGGCGGCTGTCGCGCCGCCCGATCCTGTTGCCGTGGATGCTGTCGCCGAACCGGCCGGGGTTCCGCGTCGGCTCACTGGCACCCTGCAAATTGAGGGCCTGTTTAACGACGCCGCGTCAATCGTGGTGTTCCACCTCGCGCTGGCAGCATTGACGGCAGGGGAGAAGCTGTCGTTGGTGGGGGGCATCTCCGCTTTCCTCTATTCTTCGATCATGGCGGTGGGTGTGGGCTGGCTCATCGGCTACGGTTCCGCCAAGCTCATCGACTGGATGAACAGTACGGTTGCACGTAATGCGTTTACCTGGGTTATTCCCTTTGCCACCTATGTTCTTGCGGAAGAGATCCACGCCTCCGGCGTGATTGCTATTGTCATCGCTGCCGTGGAATTGAACTCCCGGGTGAAAGTCGGTGCGGAAGACCGCCTGACGGGTCATGCGTTCTGGGAGACCGTGGAAATGCTGTTTACTGGTGTTGCCTTCGGTCTGATCGGTCTATCGGTGCGTGATGCGGTTGAAGAAGTCGGAGCAGAACTGGTGCACGCGGTGGTGTTGGGCGTGGTGATCTCCGCCGTACTTATTGCAGTTCGCTTCGGGTGGATGTGGGTGTTTTACCAGATCAACGTGCGCAAGGGAAATCGTGCTCTTGCCCCACTGCGGCTGCAGGAAGTGTTGCTTCTGACGTGGGCAGGTATGCGCGGATTGGTGACGCTGGCATTGGTGTTGTCTATTCCAAGTGATAGCTTCCCCATGCACCACCAACTTGCGGTGGTTGCGCTGGTTGTGTTGCTGTTGACCATGGTGATTCCAGGACTAACCCTGCCATGGTTGATGCGCAAACTGGATCTGGATAAAGGCCCAGACGCGCAGGGCGACCATGCGCGGGAACAGTTGCGTAAACGTGCCTACGACAAAGCCATGGATGTCATCGCTGAACACGACGATGAGATACCGGCCGACATGATTGAGGGTATGCGTGTGTGGTTTGCCGAGCAGCAACATATCGGTGATCATGGCACGAGCGCGGCTGAACATCGCCATGAAACCATCGTGAAGTTTAGGGAACAGATGCGTGCTGTGCGTATTCAAGCCCTGGAGGCTGCACAGAATGAGCTTCTGCAAGCCCGCCGCGAACCAGGAGTTGACCCAGCCGTGGTGGACGAGGTGCTCCACAGTGTTGACCAAATGATTGTGGCGGCTAACCGCCACTAGCGACCTAGCTAGAACAACGAACGGAAGCGGCGCAGACGCAGGGAATTAGTCACCACGAACACTGAGGATAGGGCCATCGCTGCGCCAGCAAGCATGGGATTCAGTAGGCCCAAGGCGGCCACTGGGATGAGGATAACGTTGTAGGCGAATGCCCAGAATAGGTTGCCCTTGATAGTGCGCAGTGTGGCTCGGGAGAGTCGGATCGCGTCGGCGGTGGATCGCAGGTCGTTGTTCATAATGGTGATGTCGCTGGCCTCAATGGCTACATCGGTCCCAGCGCCCATGGCCAGACCAAGGTTAGCCGCTGCGAGGGCTGCGGCATCATTAATGCCATCGCCGACCATGGCCACACGCTTGCCCTGCTCTTGCAGCATTGTAATGGTTCCTACTTTGTCCTGAGGGAGGACACCCGCGAACACGTGATCGGTGTTGATGCCCACCTGTTCGGCAACATGCACGGCTGCACCATGACTATCGCCAGTGAGCAGCATGGGTTCGATGCCAAGTTCTTTGAATGTTGCGACAGCAGCGGCCGAGGTGGGTTTCACCTCATCGTGAACCGTGATGATGCCGCGTGGAACACCATCAACGTCAACCATGACTGGTGTTGCACCGTGGGAGCGTGCGGTGGTCACGGCGTCGGCAAGCGCAGACAGGGCTGGCTGATCGTCGAGCCCAGAGGGGGTGCGTACCGTCACGCACACATCGCCTTCCTGCATACTGACCCGTGCAGACACCCCAGACCCGGCATCAGCGCGGAAATCCTGCGCAGGAAGCAGGGTAGAGGAGTTAGCAGCAACGATAGCTTGACCGATGGGGTGCTCGCTGCCGTTTTCTACTGAGGCTGCGAGGCGCAGTATCTCGTTGGTATCGACATCGTCGAGCCCCACCACGTTGGTGACGGTCATGATGCCTGTGGTGACGGTGCCTGTTTTATCAAGAACAATTGTGTCCACTTGCCGCGTTGCTTCCAGGACTTCGGGGCCTTTGATCAGCATGCCGAGCTGGGCGCCGCGTCCCGTACCCACAAGAAGCGCGGTGGGTGTGGCGAGCCCCAGCGCACAGGGGCACGCAATGATGGTAACGGCGACGGCAGCGGAAAATGCGTAAGCAAGCCCGTGGCCTGCAATGATGTGCCATCCGAGGGCGAGAAGCGCTGCGAGAATGACCAGCGGCACGAAGACTTGGGAAATGCGGTCAACAAGCCGCTGGACGGGAGCTTTGCGGGATTGTGCGTCGCTGACCAGCCGGGCGATGCCCGCGAGCGTGGTGTCTTGGCCAACCCGCTGTGCCTCAATGATCAGGCGACCAGAAGCGTTCATGGTGGCCCCAGTCACGATACTGCCTGGGGAAACATCCACAGGCAGAGACTCGCCAGTCAGCATGGACTCATCAACGGCTGAGGTTCCCGACACCACAACACCATCTGTTGCGATGCGTTCCCCTGGTCGAACCACGAATTGCTCGCCAACCTGTAGCTGCTCAATCGGGATGCGGACTTCCTGGGAGTCTCGCAGAACTGCTACGTCTTTTGCGCCCAGGTTGAGAAGTTCCTGCAACGCCTGCGAGGAACGTCCCTTCGTGCGGGCCTCAAACCAGCGTCCCAGCAGCAAGAAGACGATAACCATGGCGGAGGTGTCCAGGTAAATGTCATGCAAACCACCACCGCCATGTGACAACAGGCTAAACGACATGCGCATTCCCGGCTCGCCCGCTCCGCCCCAGAACAGGGCGATCAGCGACCATAAGAAAGCGGCCGTTGTACCAAGGGAAATCAGCGTGTCCATAGTAAACGCGCCGTGCCGCAGGTTCTTCCACGCCGCTCGGTGGAACGGCAACCCACCCCATACGTACACCGGTGCCGCGAGGGTGAGGCTGGCCCATTGCCAGTAAGTGAACTGCGCAGCAGGAATCATGGACATCAGCATCACGGGGATGCCCAGCACCGCTGACACCAGCACGCGTTGCTTCAATTGTTCCTGTTCCTGCAGCCGAACATCGCTTATCGACGTCCCCTGCGCCTGCTCGCCAGTAGTAGCCTCGCTGTTGCTATTGTCGGCCTGCGGATCGGCTTTGACGAAACCCTTATAACCTGCGGCCTCGATCGTGGCGACGAGGTCATCAGTGGTCAGTTCCGCAGCGTCGTACAGCACGGAGGCGGTTTCCGTCGCGAAGTTCACCTGAGCCTCCACCCCTTCCATTTTGTTCAGCTTGCGTTCCACGCGCGCTGAACATGAGGTGCAGGTCATGCCCAAAACTTCAAGATCAACGTGAGTTTGGGCGTGGGTTGTTGTCATGGTTGTTCCTTCCAGCTATAGCGTTATGGAGTGTGGGTCCTCCTTAGGCTTCAACGCACGAGAGTGTATCCAGCTTCCTGGATGGCTGCATCAACGGCATCATCGGTGAAGCCGGTGCCATCAACAGCCACAGAACCGGATTCAAGGTCAACGGTGACGGATTCCACACCAGGAATGGCGGAGATTTCTTCTTTGACAGACGCTGCGCAGTGCTCGCAGGTCATGCCTGAAACTGTGTAGGTTGTGCTACTCATGGGATTCCTTTCAAAAGGTGAATATGAATGTTGGGTAACCCTTTTATACACCCTGCATCGGTGTGGAGTAGCACATGGTGGTGGTCGTTAAGCTGATGCTGTCTGTAGGGTGGTGGAATACTTTTGCTGTTGGTGCTGTTGTGCCAGACAAGAGTGATTTTTACTACAGTCAAGCAAGGAGCGACATGGCCACTATTGATCTGAACGAAACAAACATCCAAGACACCATCAGCAAAGATGGGACAGTCATTATCGATTTTTGGGCGCCCTGGTGCGGTCCGTGCCGTGGTTTTGCTCCCATTTTTGAGAAGTCCTCTGAAGCTCATCCGGATGTTGTGTTCGGCAAGGTGAACACTGAAGACGAGCAGGGAATCGCGGGCGTTTTTGAAATTCAGTCCATTCCTACGCTTGTGGTGTTCCGCGACGGAATCCCGCTCTACCGGCACAGCGGTGCTCTTCAACCGCAGGATCTGGAAACCCTGCTCAGCCAGGTCGCCGCACTGGATATGGATGAGGTGCGGCAGAAAGTCGCTGAGGCTACTGGCAATGCAGAAGAGTCTGAATAAGAAAAGAAGCACTTCAGACGAAAAATAAAATTAGCTTAAAACGCCCACGAGTATCTTTCCGAAAGAAGCCTCTGTGGGCGTTTTTATATACAGTAGGAGACAACAAGCGTAACTAGATTTCTGAAAGGCACATCGTCATGGCAAACCCCTTCAGCAAAGGCTGGAAATACTTAGCTGCCTCCCTCGATCGCGCGATTGATGAAAACGCTGATCCGAAAGTGCAGATTCAGCAAGCCATTGACGCGGCGAAAAGCCAGCACCAGGCCATACTCGATCAGGCAGCGGCCGTTCTAGGTAATAAGCGCCAATTGGAAATGAAACTAAATAAGTTGGTGAAGGATCAGACTGCAGCTCAGGAAAAAGCACGTGCTGCCATTGTTGCTGCCGATGAGGCTGCCGCTGCAGGTGACACTGACCGCGCCGCCGACCTTAATGGGGTGGCAGAGGTTTTGGCTACCCAACTGGTGACTGTCGAACAGCAACTTGAAGACACCAAGGCGCTATACGCCCAGGCAGAAACCGCTGCAGAACAAGCCAAAAAGCAGGTTAAAGAGTCCGAGGCTCGCCTGCATGATCAGATGAGCCAAATCAATGAACTGGCTGCTCAAGCTGATCAGGCTGCGCTGCAAGAAACTACCGTTAAGGCAATGGATTCTATTGGGCAGTTCTCAAAGGACGATTCAGTGCCCACACTAGATGCGGTGCGTGAAAAGATTGAGCGCCGCTACGCTAACGCGCTCGGCGCCCAGGAACTCACGGAACAGAACATTAGTGGGCGAATGGCGGAAATTTCTCAAAGTGGGCAAGATACTCTTGCCGCTGCGCGTCTTGCTGAAATACGTGCTGAACTCGGTGGTGCACACACCGAGGAGAAGCCTAAGGAACTGGAAGCATCTACTGAGGATGAGGTTGTTGAAGAAGACACTGCAACCGCCGACTCAACCACCGAGGTTGATGCAGACGATGTGGAAACGGTGGTTGAGGAAGAGGGTACTGAAGACGGCATCGTGGAGGCTGACGTTGAGGACGGCGACGTCGACAAGCCACAGGAGCAGGATGAAGAAGAAGCCGCCACTGAAGCCCCAGCCTCATCTGACAAGGCTGATAGTTAGTTTCCTCGCTTGTTGAGGTTGATTAGCACCCCACGGATGCCGGAGTGAAAACCGTCACGCAGACTGACACGCTGGGCGTCCGTGAGGGTGTACTCGTGCAGGGTTTCGCACGCAAACTGCAGGAGTGGGCGGTCCACCTCAGGGGGCAAGCCGCCACCCGATAGCAGATGAGCCTGGTCGCGTTGTTCATTGGTGGCAGCATTCTCATACCACCATGATGCGTATTGTTGTCCCACATCAAAGGGGGTTTGAAAGCCTGCCGACGCCCATACCTCGTTGGGAAGCGGAACGTACCGCGAACGAAGCTTACGCCGCGGTGCCATCATTGATGGATTAGGCGCAGGTCGTGCACTGTTGGACGTAGATTGAGCTGGCTGTTCAGCTGGGGTTTTTGCCACTTCGCCGGGAGTGGGAATGGCTTTGCCATTAGGCAGTTTTCCAGACGTATCCGCAGGTTTGTCGGTGCTTTCTTGAGCACCTTGAACGTGATGTGCCGTGGTCGGAGAGTTGCCTGCGGTGCTATCAGCGGCTTTGTTGGCAGGAAGCGCCTGCTCGGATTGTTGCGAGCTGACGCTATCACTGCCCTTGGCGTCACTCGGAGGTGTCGGCACGGACACCTCCACTGCGGTAATGGTGGCGCTTTCTTGGATGTACGTTTCCTCCATGTCCAGTGGCGTGGAGTTATCGTCGTCGCACATGTCATCATTGTCTTGCTTGTTGCGCACAGACGGAGGTAAAGGACCTTCGAGGACTTCAAGCTGCATGGAGTCGGAGAAGTCTTCACGAGGATCAAGAATCGTTGTGGTGTCGCACGCGTGACGGAGTGCAGAGGACATGGAATCCCAGCCGAAACCGTACAAATGCACTCTTATCCCAGCGTTAGTTGCTTCCTGTACTCCTGGAATCATGTCAGCATCGCCTGACACAAGAACAATGTCCGAACAGTGGCCGCGCACGCTGGCCAGCACCATGTCAGCCACGAGACGCGTATCGACGGCCTTCTGGGTGCGGCGTTCCCCCCACTCAATGAGTTGTCCAGCACGTAACTGGACCCCGTCGCATGTGCGTAACGCGCGTTGATAGCGATGTGGACCTGATTCTGGAATTCCGTCGTACCACAACTGTCGGTGTACTGGCTGGTCAAGTTGGGTCTGGATCATGTTGCCTAAGACGGCAACTACCTCAGGTAGATCAATTTCTAACTGTGCGCGGGCACCAATCTCCCAAGAGTTATAAAAGCTCGCGAGCAAATAAGACGTGTCCACGAATACGAGTGTGCGTTCAAGCATGGCTCCTAATTTCCGTTCATCAGCTAAGGCATCTAAATAAGTTGTAACTTCCAGCATGCCTTAAAAGTGGGTGCAGCGTCGAAGCGACATCAATTTTTGGGGTGATGAACAGGGGATATGTATGAGGGCTTGACAGAGGATGTGGTGTCGATACGCAATCTTCGTGTTGTTACCTATGTGATGGAAGGGGCTGGGGTTGCTTCGTTGGGTTGTTGAGTGTGGTGGGGTGTGTGGTGCTGTTCATCGCACTGGG